>JRYF01011103.1_pt1 | contig 17394 bp, 14 predicted proteins | sample 235331 | NCBI WGS metagenome assembly JRYF01 (sample SAMN03074217, study PRJNA261475) | activated sludge metagenome | biome: Wastewater Treatment Plant; feature: Wastewater; material: Activated sludge; isolation source: activated biomass of a wastewater treatment plant treating hydrocarbon... ...
TCTGACTTTCCATAACAATGAGAGTACATTATTATCCTCAATTCTAAGACTTCAGATAAATGATCAACGCATTTACATCCGGTGTTGGGAACGGGGCGTCATTTTTGTTTTTGACCGGCACCTCAATCATGTGATCAATATCAGACCTTCCGGTAGTGGCCCTCTTGAGTTTTCCACGCTAACAGATTATTATATTGACTATCCTCAACATCTGCTCTATGTATTGGATGGGATATTGGGAAAAGTGGTAGAATTTAAATTGGAATCATTTACACCTATCAGGGAATTTTCATTTAAGGAATTGAACGCCTTAAGTTTTACTAAAACAGGAGAACAATTTGTCTTTTTAACCGGAGATCGTAATGATGGAATAATCAAGTTTTGGAATAAGAAAACTAACGAGTGGAAATTTTCGAATGTTAAAGATCCGAAATCTATTAATTTGATAAAATCCTTGAACCCTTTTTTCAATTATCAGGAACAAAGTTTGCTTGGAATGAGCTTTGCAGACACCATTTACCAGATATCAAAGAACGCTCTGATCCCATTGGCAACGGTGGGTATGAATGAAACAGCTATTTCCTCACTGGATTATGAAGAATTGAACACCGAATTTTTTGAAACGTTCAAATATTCACAAAAGACTAAGAAGACTTATATCCCGATCGGTAATCATTCGTGGTTGGAGAATATGCTTATTGTTCCTTTAGGTATGCATTTTGCAGAAGCTGCAGTCATTATTAACCTAAATCTCCACAAATCGGTTTTTTTTCGGTATAAATCAATGGAAGATTTTCATCTATACTTCTATCATTTTTTTAATATTCTGGACAAAGATGATGAAGGGTACCTCTATAGTTATGTCATGCCCAATCGATTATTTCTCGAAAGCACAGAAAAGACCATTCAGGAACAGAAGACCACCCCATTGGCTAAATATCTTACCTCCTTTATAGAGCAATTTCCTGAAGAGGCTTGGGGTGAAAATCCGTTTATTATCAAATTCAAATTGAAGCCCAACGCTTTGGAGAGCTTGCTGTTTTAAGAAATAGCCTGATGCAACCTACGGATGAATTCCGATGGGTTTTATTCTATTGAGTCATCATTTGGTCAATTGCCTGACCTCCTAAAACATAGAGGGTAATTTAATCAGTGTAAAAAATAATACCAAAGAATCAATGGTAGGTTACACCATACAGGCATAAAAGGATAATGCATCAAAATAGACCAAAACAGATCAAAACGTTTCTTTTTGGATTACAATAAAGTTTTATTCTTTTATTTCAGAAAAAGTTGAGAAAATATTTGGAAATGTGTGTGTTTGGGTGTAATTTAGTATTTGTTAAATCTTTCATTTAATCAATTAAGTAGTTGCAAGAAACCTTATGACAAGATGAAGTTCTAAAAGTAATTTAATGGAAAGAAAATAAAATATTTAATCTCCACTGCTTTTATCAGTTCATTTGCTTATGCAAGCTTAAATGCAGTTGTAACTCCAAAAGCAGAGGCTATTGAAGGTGTTTCAGAAAAATTAATTACCTGTGAAATTGACAATCCCAATATGGATAAATTATCAATTTCAGTTCCTGAAAACGCATTAAATAATAATGCTGTTTGTGGGTTTGATCTTGATTGGATCACTGACGACTCTTTTAGGGGCAGTGCGCTTGCTTTTGGATTGTGACATTAAAAGGTTATACGATGGATCGGAGGAGGCAGCGCATAGAAGTAAGTGAATTTTGAGATGCTGCTACCATTTTGGTCAAACGGTGGGAACTGCCGGTCAGCCAAATAAAATTTATTTAATAATGAAGAACTTAAAGAAAATTTTTCAATTTCAGATCCAAGGATATCAGTTACACATTTTAAAAAATTTAATTACTTTTTTAATTATTCTTGTTACTGTTAATCTAATTAATGCACAAATTTTATTTGAAAAACAAAAATCTAATATCCCCACTAATGAAAAGGCGATAGAGAATATTGCTAAAATTAATGAAAATGAAAAATTTTCTGAAATTATCAGGGTAAAGATGAAAAATCTTAGGAAAACACAAAAAGAAGGAGTCATTTTTCTTGGTCTTGGGAAAACATCAGAAAAAGCCATTGCACAATCAGTTGATTTTAGTGATGATGAAAATTATACGTGGTATGGTTTAGTTTTTGACAGTGAAAATAACGAAAGCGGATCTTTAGTTATAAAAATGACAAAAGGGAAATTATCAGGCGTTTTAATAAGTCAGAATATACAATATTTTATTATGGATTATCTTGAAACAGATAAATCAAAAGACAAACAAAAATTTATATATTTAGTAAAGCAAAACAAGCAGTTCATGGACAAAGTTATTTGTTCCCAGGGTTTAGAAATAAAAACTGATTCTCTTCAAGGTGATTTTTTACTTGAAACAAGGTCTTGTAATAGGAATATAAGAGTTTTATTTTTATATACTCAAAATGCGGCTGACACTAATTTTGATCCTAATGTGTATGCTGATAATTTTATTACTTTTGCTAATTTAACCTTAACAAATAGCGGAATTCAACCGAATGAAGCAATTTTTCAGTCAGCAGGGGTCTTTTTTCGAGACATTCAAGATAGACCTGCAGGTGGAACTATCAATGATCGAGCTGAAGCTATTCTGGATGCCTTAAAAGCAGATCAAGATCAAGCGAACAGTCATAGAAATCTAACAGCAGCAGACGTTGTTCTGTAATTAACGGATGCAAAGTTATGTGATGATATCTGTATTCCTGGACGAGCTTATCTTGATCAAAACGAAAACCCGGATTTTGGGTACGCATTTGCAGACATAGATATTGGTGTGATGGTTGGAATTCATGAAGTAGGTCACCTATTTGGTTGTAAGCATCAAAATGACAATAGAGTAGCGGCAAATTTAAAAAGTTATGCACGAGCATGGGTAAACCCAAATAATCAAAATGACAGGACAATCATGTTCAGCAATTTTCCTTTTACATTCAGATTTTCAAATCCTAATCTTGGATTTGGTGCTTCGGATAGAAATAATGCAAGGAGAATAAGAGAAATCTCTCATGTAATATCAAATTACAGGCAAGGACAGGACCCATTGCAAATCTGGATATCAGGACCTTCGGTTATTGATAATTCTCATATTACTTATACATAGTGTTCTAATTCTTGTAATCTTGGAAACTTAAACATTACTTCCCGGGCCTGGTATTGGAGTAATGATGGTTTTAATTTCAATTATTTTGGTAATTCTACATGTGCTTCAAGAACTGGAATAATGTTTTGGGGAAGCGGCTCCGTTATTCATATCAGGTTAACAGTGACTGTAAGCAATGGCCAGCAACTCACAGTTACAAGACCAGTTCAAATCATCAGATATAATTATTTAATTGAAGAAAGTGGTTCTGACGAGCCAATCCAGAAGTTGAATATAGCTAGAATAGTTGCAAACCCAGTATCAGAATTTTTACAATTAGAGATAATTAATGTCGATGATCGAAAGGTAAATATCCGTTTGTTTAATCAAAATGGCCAAATTTATAAATTGATTACAAGTGACAATCTATTGAATGTAGGAAAGCATGAATTTATGGTAGATGTCCAGCATCTGAGTTCGGGTATATATTATCTATCGGTTGATGATGGATACAATATTGAAACATTACCCTTTATAAAACAATGACCAATGAAAAACATACTAATTTTAACATTCTTCATTGCTCTTTGTAGTTGTTCAAAAGAAGGCCAATCAATAGAATGGGATAGTTATGCTACTATCAACGGTAAGAAGCATTATGGTGAAGCATATGTTGGTATTTTCCCGGACTGGATAAGTATTTCTATTGATTTTGAACAAGACGAATTTCAAGATGGATATAGATTCAGAATTAAAAAAGCAATGAAAGATTTAGAAGTAAATGTAGAATATTCTCTTGGAGACGATGACCTGACTCGTAGCTATTTTGGCTCTATACCCGATCATTACAACAACGTTTGTTTTAGGTTAACCCATGGGATGGATGCAATAAGTGGATGCCATATGGTGTGTACAAAATGTACAAGAAAAAGTTTTTTCATGATTACCGAGTTCGCGGCAGATAGTTCTGTAATATCAGGCACGATGGATTTAAGTGTATTACATGAATTAAGGATTACGTACCAGGACAAACCAAGGCTAAGAGATTATTACAGAGTCAAAGATGTATATTTTACGGCCAAACCAGTATTTTATAAATAAATGGAATAATTAGTTAAGAAATAACAGAATAAAAGTAAGGTGATAATATCAAAGTATACCACGTACACATAAGCCACCGACCCACTCCATCTTTGACCAGTGATGAAAAGCGGATAGCTTTTCCTGAAAAAGACAAACCATAATGTAACTTACGAGGAAATAGTAAAATGATATGAACCATCCGGATTGACCCGCGGGGCTTTCGTTGAACAGGAAGGCATATGCTTAATAAGACTCAGTCAATATCATCGTTATTACATATGTGAATGATCCACAGACATGCGAAAGGGTTTTGATGGATTGTATGGAATGATCCTTACAGAATGGAGTATGGATACTAAGGGTGGAATGGGATTATACAAAATCCTACGAAGTTAAAACAGACCAAAACAGATCAAAACGTTTCTTTTTGGATCACTATAAAGTTTTATTCTTTTTTTTCGAAAAAAGTTGAGAAAATATTTGGAAATGTGTGTGTGTGTGTAATTTAGTGTCTGTTAAATCATTTTTTTTTAATTTTTAAATCGTTTATATCATGAAAGTTTTAATATCCTTAGGTTTTGTTTTATTCATAGTTGTGATAATTACTTCTTCATTTGAGAAAGAGAAAGTAAATGATTACGATCTCAAGTTATTCCAAATGCAAAATTGTTGGGAACCTAAGCCCCAGGCTTGTGTTTCAGGTGGTGTTACTTATCATTACAGAACAGTATGCGAATGTGGGGGTGGTTGGTGTGTACCAAGCGACTGTCCTCCTCCTCAACAGCAATAAACTTTTTTAATTACTCGTTTTTACTTCTAATTATATATTTCTTTTAAAGTTAAACAGAATCATTTTCAATAGTATAGTTATGAAGGCAACATTAAAGAAATTTATACTTTGTGTGATTTTTGCTTTTTTGTCAATTCAAAATGCATATCTCCAGGTTTCCATACACAAAGTATCAGTTTCGAAGCAGGATCATTCTATTTCTCAAATTGGTCAATTAGTTAAAAGTTATGAATTGATCCAATTGCAATTGTTGAAGGATGATTTCCTTGCCGAAATTTCTAAGGTTATAACGACTTCGGAATTTATTTATGTATTGGATTCAGAGTTAAATCGATTAATACAATTCGATAGGAAAGGGAAGTATATTCGGCAAATAGGAAAAATGGGGGAAGGTTATGATGAATTCAGGGATATCAGTGATTTTGATGTAGATAATGTAGGTAATATATATATATTGTCTAACCGAAATTGGGGGTATCTGAAGTATAGTAAACAAGGAAAATTTTTACATAAGTTTAGTTCCGGAAAAACGGCAGTAAGTAGTATAGGAGTATTAGATCCTGATTTTGTAATATGTGGTTCAAATCATTTCGATGAAGATTTTCATAACGTTTTAATAGTTAACAAAAACGGACAAGTGATAAAAAAAATACACCCCTACCCAGAGAACAGATATCGAATGTCATTTGGTTTTACAGGGGGTATGACCAGAAGTGGGGATTTGATATTGTATGCTGAACCGGCATCCTGTTATATCCATACGATCAAATTATCTGAGGGTGAGGTTTTGAGTAATATAGCATTTGAAATGGATTTAGGTAAAAATATGTGGAAGTGTGAAGATCATACGGATTTAGAAGCGTTTTGGAATAAGGCCAGCTCATTGCCTGAGGATTTATCTTATTTAAAGCAAGACTTTCGAACAAATGATAAACATTTATTTTTTGCCTATCAAGAGTATAATCGAGTAAAGAATGGTTTATATTCACTTTCTTCAGAAAAGTTAGTATTGATGGATAAACTTACTCCAGGTTTGTTACAAAATGCTATTAAGTATAATCCTGTCAAAGGGTTAGAGGATAAAAGATTCTTGTTTAGTATAGATGAAGAATTATGGTTTTATCTGAAGAAAGAATCTGAAAGAAACAAAAATACAGAAACCATCGATGCCCAATTTTGGAAAGTTATGAAAGACATTCGTGGAGACGGATCGGATCCTTATTATCTGTTATTTGTAGAATTTCATTGAGCTTTGATGGCTTGTGTCCAAATATTCGAATAATTTTTGTCTTAATGTTGACAAGTATTATCTATTCATTAAATATAGATATGATGAGGCATAGATTATCAAATAAATTGGAAGAAATGAATCTCAAAGGTAATAAAGTAATATTTCAACTTATGCCCTAATTCCTTTAACACTTCATTTATAATAAGAGATGTAAGTTGGAATTAATGAGATATATGTATCAGGTGCACTAAACTTGAATATTAAAAAAATGACCAAAACATTCCTTTTTGCTTCACAATGTGAGTATATTCAATTAAATATGAAAAGTTGAGAATTTATTTGGAAATGTGTGTGCGTAATTTAGTGTCTGTTAAATTATTTTTTTTAATTTTTAAATCGTTTATATCATGAAAGTTTTAATATCCTTGGGTTTTGTTTTATTCATAGTGTTGATAATTACTTCTTCATTTGAGAAAGAGAAAGTAAATGATTACGATCTCAAGTTATTCCAAATGCAAAATTGTTGGGAACCTGCACCTCAAGCTTGTGTATCGAATGGAATGACGTATGCTTACAGTACAGTATGCGTGTGTGGTGGTGGTAGCGGTTGTGTGAATATCGACTGTCCTCCACCCCCACAGCAATAAGCTTTTACTCTAAAAAAATTAAGACAAAGTTTACACGACTTGCTCCAATTCTGCTAGTTTTAATTGAAAATACAAAAGCGTCAAATGCTATTTTGTAATGGCTCAAATTTTAAGAATAAAGTGTATAGTTTTTTATCTTGAAATCCATTGCTGAAAAATATAGGCGTCAGGGTTCTGATGCCCTCCGTTATTATAGTGTACTCTTTGGTCAAAGTTTATTTTCAGATGAGTGATAAACCGAATTATTTTTTCAACACCTGGGTAATTATCATAATCTCTTTATCGATGTACGGTTGTAAGGAAACAAATGTCAAAACCATACAGGTGTACAATCCACACGGATTGAGGGAATATGTTGATTTTCCTGAAACACACCATTTGAAAGGGATCACTACCGGTCCACCAGCGTTTAAAGGGAGGGCATTAAATATACTTTCTGCCCCCAACGGTTTTCTCATTATCAAAGATTTTGAATCCCATTATATCACTCTTTTCGATACAAGCTGGAATGTGGAGGCAGATTATTTGCCGAAAGGGGAAGGGCCTTTTGAAAGCTTGAAAGCTCCAATGATTTCAAAGCAGAATATGGCTGAAAGGCAATCCTTTTTGGCTTATGATTTTCCCAATAAATTATATAGGTTTACTTTTCCTGACCCACATACTAAGCGGATTGGCGATCCTGAAATTATTAAAATGCCAGAGATTTTGAAATTTCCACAGAGGCTCATGCCTCTTTCAACCAACCTGTGGGTGTCGGCTTTGAGTGGGCAGCCTCATGGCAAATGCACTTTATATGACATCGACCGGGATGCTGCAATAAAGGAAATTGATTTTGTGCCAAAAGTTGAAAACTTAGCCATTGGGAGTAAGGAAATGTTTGCTTATAATGGAGTGATGGCTCCAATGCCATCTCAAGATCGATGGGTGTTTGCTAATCATCAGTTCAACCAATTAGAAATATACGATTTTGAAGGGGAATTGCTTCATGAAATGGTCTATGGAGAACCAGATTATCGCGCCGTCTTGAAAGGAAGATCGGCATTTTACTATTATGCGCTGGACGTTTCACATGATCTTATTTTTGCGTTGTACCTTGGAAAAGAACAAAGTTCTATTGTATCCAATCTTTTATCTTCATTAAAGCCTGAAGTCCATGTCTTTTCAAAAGATGGCGTCCCAGTAGCTAAATTTCTTTTGGACAGGCTGATCAATGACATAGCGTTACATCCGGATGGTAAGCGCCTCATTGGGATCGATGAAACCCATGAAAACCGACCGATTGTTCAATACAGATTACCGGATTGTTGTATATCATCTGCCTCTTTTCCATCAGAATTCATCAGATCTGAATGAATGTCCGGTAGCCATATATGAGGAATGAATGATATAGATTATTTAGAAGATAAGAAAAATTCAATACTCTGATAAAAATGAAGTTCATCATTTATGTTTTACTCATATCTCTTTCTATAGCTGTAGGTTGGGGGTGCTTCTCATTGTCTACCAATGGAAATGAATGGAGTACCCTGATCGCTATGATTTATACAATAGTAACACCTTATGTTCTTTTCAGGATAAGGAAAGGAGAACTTTCCAGAAAGGATATCTTTTTATTACTTTCTTTCCCATTATTATATTTTGTATCATTTTGTGTCACCAGAGAGTTGAAATTGCTTTCTATTTTTTCTATTCTTTTAAGTCCAGTGTTTGGTGGATTCTTATTGCTGCTGGCATCCTCACTTACTTTTTATTATAAAAAATCACCTTTGAATCTTGTCTTTTTATTGTTTGGAGCTTATATCTATGCATATGGTTTGTATCCTGATTTCAAAAAGTTTTCATATACAAAAGTATTCAGCTTTCATCAATATGATGAATCTATTGAAGATGGACTTATTGAAAATCATTTATTCCGAGACGACAGTATTCATTTATACCAATGGGATTTTATTACTCCGGAAAGAGATACTTCAAAGCTCACAACATCAGGTAAGTACGTCATTTTTGAAACATGGAATGAGACCTGTCCGCCATGCCTCAGGGCATTTAAAGATTTGCCAGAATTTTATAAATCCATTTCTGACAAAGCGGATGTCTATTATGTGTATGAATATCATCGGACTATTAAACAAGATGTGTTAGATCAAATTTTTCATTTTGATGCGGTGCCTTCCAAGGAGAAAATATTGATCGATTTGAATCAAAATATGTATAAACAACTCAATATAAAGGGGTATCCCTATTTTTTAGTTTTTGACCCCAAAGGGAAGCTGGTATTCATGTCCGGTGGTTATGATGCTTCCATTAGAAAAGAATTGGAAAGTGGGATTTTAAAAGCAATATTATGAAGCGGTTAATCCGGTTGCCTATGGTAGAAAGGCACTGGAAAAGTATAAAACTTATACTTTTAATGAAAAGATTCTGCACACTATGTCAAATTTTGCATTTCTTTACTATGATGCTGTTAATAAACGGTATTTCAGAACTACTTTGCTGAAGCCGAAATCTATTGAAGACGTGGGTAAAACCGACTATCCTTATAATATGAGTGTTATTATTCTGGATGAAGATTTCAAGAAAACCGGGGAGTTTTATTTTGATCAAAGATATGCTCACCCACATATCTACCTGGTTGGAGATGAGTTGTTATTGTTAAAGGACATCCAATATGCAGACGTAGAAGAAGATTCCATTCTTCAATTTGATGTTTACCAATGGAAAAGTCAGACAGCGGGTCAATAAGCTGTAGCGGTCATTTCACATCCTTTAAGCGATTACTCCTAATATTGGGAGATGTATTCCATTGATCTTTGTAGGGAGAGGGGATAGCAGGAATTCCAAAATATTGATTTGGCATACAAGATTGACCCTTCACATTGCTATTTATTCATTATTCACGTTCGGTAAACCGGGCAAGAAAGGCGGGCATGATCAAAATAATGGCCACCAATGAGAAGAGTAGTCCGCCGATCGTACCAACTGCCAGGGCATACCAAAATGCTTCATTTTTGCCATACATCAGAAATGGGATCAGTCCGATGGCAGTAGAAAAGACTGTCAGAAGGATTGGGGTGATTTTATTGAAAAAAGACTGCGTGTACAGAGTGGTCAATGAAATACCTTTGTTTTTCTTCCTGCTCGTATCAAAATCACTCAATATCAGTATCATGCTATTGACCGTAATACCGCTGATCAGAATGAAAGACGTATATCCCCCTTGATCGAAAGGAAAACTAAACCAGTAAAATGTCAGAAATATTCCAATAAATGAAACCGGTATCAGGAGTACAATTGCAAATGCTCTTTTCAGTGATTCAAAGTGTATACTGCACAATATAAAGATCATGGTAATCACCAGCAAAAGGAGGCTGTATTGTTTACGTGCTTCTTTCCCAAAGTTCCATGTGTGCGTACTGCGTTTCATTTCGTAGCCTAAAGGCAGGGTAGGGGCAAATTCATTGAGTTTGGTGGTAATGTATTTATCTCCAAATACATTGGAACCTACATATTCCCATTCTAATTTTCTGATATATTGCTGATTCCTTTTGTGTATAGAGCTGGGCGCTTTTTCTTTTTGGATCGTTCCTAGTGATGCCATCAAAACTTTAAAGCTGTCCTGGCTGATCACTTCATTAAACATATTCCATAAAGATTGACTTTGACCCGATTGGTTGATGACCCTGATCTGGATGTCATTACCTGTGCGGGAGACGGGAGTTCTTCTGGGGTTTAAAGTGCCTAACCTGGCGTGTAATTCGCGGGGCATCAGTCCGGATTCCAGCAAAGATCTCTGCTCTGGCTTGAAAATGTAGCGGTAGATATCTTTATCAAACCAGCTCAGGTTGGCGTTGCGTTCCACCTCTTTCACCCGGGGATGTTCTTCCAGTAGGGTGGCAAATTGGTCGGCCAGCGTTTCCAGTTGCTCTAAATTATAGCCTTCTACTGTCACCGCATATCGGGGTGTACCAAATCCGGAGGCATTACTGAATCCCTTGCCTACACCAAATACGCTCCATCGGGCGCCTCCCAGGTGCGTGGCCATCCCTATCAACCGGTTTTTCAATATATGTGGAAATGCATAATCTTCCTGATCGGAAAAGGTGATGGTCATAGCAGCATTTTCTCCATTGGAAATGTTGGTGATGTAGTTCTTTACCTGACCTTTGTATTCTTCTAAAAATTGCTCAACCAATCGGATGAGATCATCCATTTGTTCAATGGTGCTGCCATTGGGAAGTCCCGCCCTTACGTAAAGCAATGTTTCTTCGTTGCTTCTGAACGAGCCGGATTCATAAACATACTGATAGAAGAGTCGGGAAGTGCCGCCCAACCATTTATTAACGGGTCTTCTCATGTTTTCTTTATACCATTCACTGCCCAGGGTTTGATTGTACAGATCCCAGCCTTCAATTTTTGGTGGAAGTACATAAACAGGAAGCCCAAACAAGAGGATCGATGCACCAATGATCCATTTTCTTCTGAGGTTGATCCAGCCAAACAATGATTCCATACCCGATTGAAAAAAACGCGGTGTCGGCTTTTGCGGGTCAGATGATGAAAGACCTAACACATGCATCAGGGCAGGTACAAACGTAATGGAGATCAGAAGGGACAGGCTTAAATTGATGATGATCACTCGTGAAAATTCCTGTAAATTATTTCTCCATAATTCCGGCAGAAAAAAGATGACCGTGAGAGAAGCCAGAGTAGTGAGCGTAGCTGTGGCTATGGAAGGAAAAACCCCGGTGTTGTTGTATCGGCGGATGTGGTCGGCCATGACTACCGAATTGTCAATGATAATACCAAAACTTACTGTAATTGCTGCCAGGGCATACAGATTCAGATTGACATCCAATAGGTTATATAGTATCATGGCGATAGCCACATTGACAACCAGGCTGCCGATGACCAGAAGCATATACTTCCATCTTCGATAGGCTATGAATACGAAGACCAGGAGTAGAGACAATGACAACAGGCTCCTGATTTTGATTTTTTCAAGTTCAGCATGAAGGTATTCTGTGGTATCTCTTTCCATCAGTACGCTGTATCCCGGGGGCAATGCTGAATGGATATCGGCCATTTTATTACGTATGAGAGAAGCCAGAACGATATGATTGGCGCCTTTTTCGGGAAAGAAATTGAGCCGTATGTTGTTTTTACCGTCTATCCGGTAGATCCTTTCAGGCTCTTTTTCCAATAGTTTTACCGATGCGATCTCTTCCAGTAGGAATGGATTCCCTTTTTCACTCAGCACGGGTATTTTTCTTAAGTCTATAGATGGTTTTTCGCGAAGCATCAGAAACACTTTCTCATCCTGATCGACGACGGATGCCAGGCCGGTTTTGGCGTCCAGGCCGGACAGCGCCTCTTTGAGATGTTGAAGGCTGATGCCCAGCCCATCCATTTTTTGGAGATCGTATTCGACAACCCATTCGACGATTGCTCCTCCGGATACCTCGATATTCAACAAACCCGGAATCAGAGACAGTTTAGGCAGCAATGCTTCATTGACATAGCGATATACCCTTTCCGAGGCATCTTTGCTGAAAACCGAATAGGTCATTATCGGCTGATTAAAATGCTTCTGATCATCGCCACCACTGATACGGATCGTCGGATATGAGCATTCTCCGGGGAGATGGGAGAAAATTTCCCTGATGCGATTGGATACTTCAAAACGCACCATATTAACAACCGCATCACTTTTCAAAGTGAGGGTGATGTCGTAATTGCCGTTACCTGAAACCGATGTGATTTCATCGATGCCTGTGATGCGGGCCATACCGGCTTCCAAAGGAGTGACAGCCCGCATTTCGATGGTTTGGGGCGAAGCTTTCGGAAAGTAGCCGGATACAATCAGTGATTTTACCTGTGATCGGGGGTTGAGCTCAAGATTTAATCCGGAGACAAAGAAATAACTGCACAGCGCTGCCGATAAAAACAAAATGGTGATGGCAAAGGCGTTATTTCTGATCAGGTTTAACAAGGTATGTTTGTTTTTTACTTAATGAAGTATTCATATGGTATTCAAAAAGAGAGGAGGGTCGCAATGAATCATTACCGTCTCTTCGCTCAGGACCGTTTAAAATATCTTCAACATATAAACTTACGTAAATTATGTTTAAGTATTTATAACAGAGGGGAGTATTTGATTAAGAATTGATAGTTTGATGGTACGATGGTTTGATGTGCTAATGTGCTGATGTGCTGATGGTACGATGGTAAGATGGATTGATGGTACAATGGCAGGTTGATGTGCTAAAGTCAAGTAATAGCACCAAAGGTGCGCAATAATATAACCTATGGCGAAGCCATAGGGAGAAAATGAGGATAAAATAAGCGCCAAAGGTGCGTAATCATCTAAACCCGAAACACACTTCTCATGTAAAATTTAATCAGATAAAATGTTAAAAAAATGTTAAAATCGAGTCTATCTATCTATCTATCTATCTATCTATCTATCTATCTTGAGATATTGTTTAACCTTACTCAATTAATACTTATGAAAAAGATGTTTTTCTCTTTTGTATTTTTATTCTGTCTATCTTTCTGTTCGGATTTATTAGGATTAGATTTAAAAGAATCCTATGATCCTGGACTGCATTGTTACTGGCCTTGTTCCCAACCTGGAGGAAACTGTGTTGAGGTTTTGAATTCATGTGAGACACTTGGAGGAGGCGCATGTGGACCTGGCACCGGCCAACCAAATTGCCAATAGTTATTAAGTTTTATTATGAAGTTGCGGTCACCTAAGTTAAGATGGTTGTCCTTTTGGGCATCCATCTTAACCATTTTGTCTTGTTATAATAGTAAACAAGAACAAGAAGTTTTAACCATTGCTATTAATCCTTTAACGGCAAAAACTTATTCAATCGAAGAAATCTCAGATTCCTTGAAGTATATCCAATTGGAAACCAACGATCATTGTTATATCGGTTATATTGACCAAATGATCATTGAAAATGAAAAAATATTCATACTTGATGCAATAGTTACAAAACGTATACTGGTATTTAACACACAGGGAAAGCACCTCTTTAATATCAATGACGATAATAATGACCCTTTGAACCGGATTATCAACATTGCTTCAATGTGTATTCATGATGAGACACTATATGTGGTAGATCGCAATGCTTCCAAAGTCTTTGTTTACAACATGCAAGGTGAACTCATAAAAATTCATCATTTGCCCTTTATAATTCAATCTTTGGTAGTAACAGATGACTTTATTGTAGGCCGTAATACCGATCCGGATCATCAAGAGTTTCCATTTAATTATATTGTCTTTGATTCTGATTTTATCCCTATTGATGGATTTGGAAAAAGCAATAATCCAAATACTTTATCAATGATAGGTCGCACAGATTTAATGAGAAATCCTGATAGAAAAGAAATCCTCATTCATGAAGGATTAAACGATACTCTATATACATATACTGGATCAGAATTTATACCTTTTGTACATTCAGATTATGGTGAATATAGATTGTCTGAGGATGAAAGATTAAATAGTAAAGTTTTTGAAGTCATTGTGAGGAAAAATAGCAGGGTATTTTCACCAGTTTATTTTACTTGGAGCGGCAACCATATTTCTTATCGGTACTGGTGGAATAAAGGTAGTGATTATCAGGATAACCGTACTCAATATGTTATGATTAATGTGGAGGATGGACATGTTTTTCACGTTTCAGGATTTACTTGCAGTAGTCTTACTGATTATGTGGATTATTTTCCCCATTACAGACTCAGAAGTACATTTTATTTGGCTCAACCAGTTTACAGCTTCGCGAAGACCAATGAATACAGGAGTAGATTTTATGGTATTTACAACAATGTCAATGAATTAAAGATGAATGTTTCAATCAATGATAATCCTGTTGTGATTGTCTTCACTATAAAACAGCATTTAATAGAAGGATGAAAATTTTGCATTTATAATTAAAATGTCTTTAACTGAAAAAATTAACCTACTATTTACTGAGGGCATTCTCTTTAGTAGGGTTTTAGCGGATTTTGCGGAGAAAATTATGTGAAGGATTTTAGGGTGTATTGCATTGAAAAGGTGCTGTCCCAGTGGGGACTCAATATGGGTAGAAAAATCGAAAACAAGCTGAATAAGCGTGCCGTAGGTACGTAATATAATTTCTGGTTGTGTGGGGTATCTCAATATATTCTTTACCCGTCTGCCTGCCTGCCGGATTGGCGGGTCTGACAGGCAGGCGTAAAGGCACTGAGAGGGATTGCTATTTGAATTTTCTACCGGTTTCAAATCCCTAACGGGATTCATTCAGCCAAACATCAAAAGCATACCTCCCTAACCTGAACCCACCAGAACCAAAAAAGAGAGTACTAATATGATTATTTGGTGACGGAATGTGCTAATGTGCTAATGTGCTAAAGTGCTGATTTGCTGATGGTAAGATGGTTTGATGGTTTGATGGTACGATGGATTGGTTGATGCTAAAGTCAAGAAACCATACAAATAGCACCAAAGGTGCGCTATAATTAACCTATGGCAAAGCCATAGGGAGAAAATGAGGATAAAATAAGCGCCAAAGGTGCGTAATAAACTAAACCCGAAACACACTACTCATGTAAAATTTAATCAGACAAAATGTTAAAAAAATGTTAAAATCGAGTCTATCTATCTATCTATCTATCTATCTATCTTTAATTTATACATTTGTAAAACTTAGGGCCGAAAATAATCATATGAATGATTTGGCTTATTTTTAGCCTAAAATTTTGTTAATATGAAAACATTCAGGAAATGTATTACTGCATTGTCTTTTACCATCTGTTTATCCTTGTACTCATTTTCAAATGTATACAGTTCGGGTTGCCAGTGGTTGTCTATTCCATGTGATTATGGTTGGGAATGGTATTGTGTTAATGTTGACCCAAACACACCCTGGAGTTGTTCATGTGGTAGATGGCAGGATTGCTTCGGAAATGGTCCTGATGAATAATAATTCATTAAAAATCGATGCGTTTAACTCTATTTATTTGCTCATTTGTCCTCATCATATTTACCTGCTGTGTAATAAGCCCACAAACAAATCAGGCTGGTATCACCATACTCAACCCAAAAAAGAGCCAATGGAAAATTGATATCACTCATTTCATTGAGGATCTGCAATTCATTCCATTAGAGGATAAGGAAGTCAGTTATTTGAATATAGTCCAAAAATTGTTTGTTTATAAAGATAAGTTCATTCTTCGTCCATTTAATAGTGACCTAATCTATATATTTAATAGGGATGGAAAATTTGAACAAAAAATCAGGGGAGAATCTAAAGAACATCTTCCTATGGGTCTTTCTAATATATCAGAATTCGGCTTTGACCTCTTGGCAGGTTATATTTACATAGTAGAGATGAATTCATCAAGAATTATTATTTATGATCTGGATAAAGGAAAAGTGATCAATACGGTGTCGGGAAATAAAGTACATAATCTTTTTATTGGAAATGAATTTGCGTACGGCTTATGTAATGAATTTGAAAAAGGGTTTGTCAAAATCTTTAATAAATCAACACTGGAAATGGTGGATCAGGTCATAATAGATTCAGCTTTTGTTAATTTTGCCATAGGCGATTATCCAATGAGGAGGGATGGCGATAAATTTTTTCTTAATATGGCTATGTCTGACACCATATATCAGTTTTTCGGAAGGGAATACAAGCCAATAGCAGTCATAGGTAGTGGTCATACATCTATAAGATCTGTAAGTGGTACCCAATACGTTTTTGATCATATAATGAAAAGAGACAACAATGAAAGTTTCAATGAAATATTGGCTTCTAATGGAAGATTAAGTGTTTTTGAGCACTATTTATGGATAAATCTGGTGGATGGTAAATATATTATCTGGGATACAAAAAAGGGTAATTCTATATATTTCGACTACCATCAAATTCATGATCATGCCAACCTTCTTATTAATAAAATGGCTATACGTATATATGATAAGGATGATTCCGGTTATGTCTATACTTCTACACTTCCCAATAAAAAATTCTTTGATGCTGCTCACTCCATTGCTCAACAAAAAGATCATCCACTTAATCAAAATGTGACCTCCTTTCTGGCTGAATTAAAGCGTAAAGAAAATTATGAAAACCCAATTATATTGCGATTTAAATTAAATTATTCTCTTTTTGAAAAATTATTTGAAAATTGAAAAGTTGTTGAAGTTTTTACCATTACTCTGGATTTGCTCATTGTACTTTGGATGTTTTGAAAAATCGAAGAATACAGGTTTTGAAGAATCTATTCTATTGGATCCAATAGAAATATCAAAGAAGTACAGTTTTATCGATTACCTCCATTCCATAGGCAGGATGGTAAGATGGATTAGTTGATGTGCTAAAGTCAAGTAATCATACAAATAGCACCAAAGGTGCGCAATAATATAACCTATGGCGAAGCCATAGGGAGAAAAAGGAAGTTAAGGAAAGCGCCAAAGGTGCGTAATCATCTATTCCCGAAACACACTTCTCATGT
>JRYF01018176.1_pt1 | contig 17394 bp, 19 predicted proteins | sample 235331 | NCBI WGS metagenome assembly JRYF01 (sample SAMN03074217, study PRJNA261475) | activated sludge metagenome | biome: Wastewater Treatment Plant; feature: Wastewater; material: Activated sludge; isolation source: activated biomass of a wastewater treatment plant treating hydrocarbon... ...
TTGGATCGGACATCGACGCTTTATCGCCCTCATCAGCCTGTTCGTTCCGGCACTGACCCTGGCGCACGTCGGTCAAGGAGAACTGTCTGGTGGTTTCATCGCCGGGTTCGCGCATCCCATCCTTGGTCTGGATCATGTGGTGGCGATGGTCGCGGTCGGTCTGTGGGGCGCGCAATTGGGAGCGCCGGCGATGCGGGTCTGGCGCTGAATCAACCCGAGTCGGATGGGATACTGCTGCTGAACCTCGGATCGCTGGTGTTGATTGGCGGCCTGGTCGCCGCGGCCTGGCGATTGCCACCTGTAGTGCTGTATGCGCTGGCGCTGGGGTTTGGGATGACCCATGGCTATTCCAACGGCGCGGCGCTCCCCCCGAATCTGTCGCCGCCGATTTATATTCTCGGTCTGGTCGCCGCCACGCTGTTGGCGATGGGCTACGGCTTGGCGGTCAGCGACGCGCTGCGGCGCCTGAAACCGAATTGGCCGCGCGTCGCGGTGCGCGCGGCCGGAAGTTGGGTGGCCGCCGTGGGCATCCTGGCGCTGGGCATAGGTGGGAAGACGCTGGGCGTTTGATAATCGCGGCCGGACTCAACCCAGCAACTCCGGTCGCAGTTGGCCGCGCAGAAACACCAGGCCGCCGTTGCGGGTGGAGATGGGCGCGTGCCGCGAGCCGGGCAGGGCCGCGTGATAGTCTCCGGCGGCGTAAGCCCGGTCCCCGATCAGCATGTCGCCCTCCAACAGCACACATTCCTCCAGACTGTTGTGGGCGTGCGGGGGGAGCTGGCAGCCCGGCGCCAGCCTCAGCAGAAAGGATTGGAAGCCGGCTTCCCGATCCACCAGCAGCAGTTTGATCTCCAGGCCCGGCGCCAGCATCCGCCATTCGCCTTCCCGCGCGCGCACGGTCACGGTGGCGGGCGGCCCCGCTTCATCCAGCGCCGTCTCGATGGCTTCCCAAACCGACGTCCGGGGTTGCGCTTCGGGTAGGGTGACCGCCAGCGGCGTCAAGCGCCGTTCCCAAGCGGCCACCAGCCGCTGCAATTCGGGATTCCGCGCCAGATTTGTCTCGAATTCGGCCAGTTCTGGCCCGCTCAGGGAGCCGAGTACATACTCGCCCGCCAGGCTTTCGGCTTCGTTCCGGTTCATGATTCGAGGCACCCCTTCAGTTGCAATAAACCCCGCCGTATCCAACTTTTGATCGTGCCCAGCGGCGTTTTTAGCCGCGCCGCCAGTTCTTCATGGCTGAGGCCGTGGAAGAAAGCCAGGGTAATGGCTTGAGCTTGATCGGTGGACAAGCGCCGCAAGCACTCCTGAATGGCGTGAGCTAAATGTTCGACCGATTGCGCGGGTTGAGGATCGGGTATCTCCAAGGCTTCCTCGGCCAACGGTTCGGCATGGATTTCCACCGAACGCCGCCGCCGCTGGCGCAGGTATTCGATGGAGCGATGGCGGGCAATCGCCATCAGCCACACCAGAGGCGGCGCTCGCTCGGGCTGGTACTGACTCGCCGTGCGCCAGACGGCCAGATACGTCTCCTGTAAGACCTCCTCGGCGGCGTCCTGTTGGCGTAGCAATGCCAGCGCGATTGCATACAGGCGACCTCGGGTGTGTTGGTACAGCGTCGCGAACGCTTGGCGGTCGCCGCGGGCGGCGGCCGCCAACAGGCCAGCCAGGGGGTCGGGTTGAGGGGATAAAGGCTGACGGGTCACGTCCACGGGGCGCTCCGCGTATTCCCAGTGATGATGCGCCGGGATTCTAGCGAGCGCCGGCCATGGCGACAATCAACCCGGCCCAAGAGGCGTTAGCACGCTGATGTTCAAACCGCGCTCCAGACACCACGCCAGGGCGAGCAGGGCGACGGCGGCTGAACCCACCGGCAGGGTCAGCCGGCGGTACAACCAGGTCTGGCGCAACGCGAAAGCCAGCGGCAGTACGACCGCGACGACAGCCAGTTGCCCGGTCTCGACCCCGAGGTTGAAGCCGGCCAGCGCCAGGGCCAGCGCATCGCCGGGCAGGCCCAGATCACGCAGCGCTCCGGCGAAGCCGAAACCGTGGATCAAGCCCAGCCCGAACGCCAGCGACCAGCGCCGGGTCGTGACCAGCGGGAACAGGTTGTTGAGCGCCGCCAGCACGATGGTGAACGCGACCACCGTTTCCACCAGCCGGCTGGGCAAATCCACCACGCCCAACACCGCCAAAGTCAGCGTCAGCGAATGGGCCACGGTGAAGGCGGTGACGATGGCGGCGGTTTCCAGAAGCACCGTCCGCAGCGCCGCCGCCGGCCGCCAGCGGCCGTTTTCCCGCCATAGCACCGCCGGCAGCAGCAGGGCCAGCAGGAACAGGAGGTGATCGAAACCGATCCAGATGTGCCACACCCCTTCCCGCCAATAGCTTGTGAATTGTCGCCAACCGCTGGCGGGCGTTGCGTTCAGCCAATGTCGCGGTCGGTCCGGCGACAGCACGACAGTTTCCGTGCCGGTCGGCGCGTTCACCCGCAGCAGGCCCCGGTGCGAAGGATCGAGCGCGAAGAACAGTCGGTAATCGAGCGCTTGCGCGCCGATCGCCGGACAGTCCAGGGCGAAATCGAGCACGGCGTAGGCGCCGTCGCTATGATTCACCACCCGCAGCGGTCCGGGTTGGGCGATGCAGTTCGCCTCCCCAGCGCGCAAAGTCAGATGCTCCAGGGCGTAGTTGACCGCGACGTTTTCGCGCGCCCGCAGTTCGCCCCAGGTGATCGCCCCATCGCCGTTGCCGTCCAGGCCGATGGCGTATTCCAAATCGCGCAGCGCGATATCCCAGCGCGCGTCCCAGCCGCCGTCGCGCGGCGTCAGACTCAGATAGCTGTCGCTGGGTTTGTGGGCGAAGGCGGACGGCGCCAAGCCCAGTAATAACACCAACAGCGTGACCAGCAGCGTCAGAGGGACGAACCAGCCGCCGATCCGCACCGTGCTGGCGTCGGGCGTTGGCAATTCGCTGCGGGCGGTCGTTTTTTCAGCCCGATACGGATTCATGACGAAGACTCCCGCAGACGCCGGCTCAATTCGGTCAGGCGCTGATCTTCCAACTTGAGCCGCTCCAGCCAGTCCAGCACCTCGCCCGCCGCGTCCGGTTGGCCGGCGGCGAGCGCCGCTTCCAGCAGCAGCCGGGCATCTTGGGGTTCGCGCTGTCTCTGCGCCCAGTTGCGCCGCGCCAGTTCCAACGCCTCGGCGGGCTGCTGGCGCAGGTCGAGCTTCAGCCGGGCTTCGCTGGCGACGTGGGTGTCGTCGCCCCGCTGGCGCGCGGCGGCGAATCGCGCTTCCAGGATCTCGGCGTGGCGCCGCCAGGCGGGATCGTCCAACCGCCGCTCCGCCAGTGCCAGCCGCAGCAGCAGACTGTCGGCGCGCTGTTCGTCCCGGAGCAGGGCGCGTGCCTCGGCCGACCGGTTTTGATCGAGCAGGAAATCGGCGTAGGCGCCGAGCAGGTAAACATCGCGCCGGCCCAAGGCGAGCGCGGCGCGGAAGTGGGTTTCCGTCGCCGCCGCGTCGCCGCGCTGTTCGGCGATTTCCGCCAGCACCGTCAATGCCCAGAGCCGTTCTCCGCCGTCGGCTGCGGAGGCGTTTTCCAACGCGCGCCGCAAGCTTGCGTAAGCAAACTCGACCTGACCGTTGCGGGCGAGCGCCCCGCTCAGACAGGCGTTGAACAGCAGTGGATCGATCAAGCGCCGCAAGGCGAAACAGCTTTGCAGTGCTGCGACGGGTTCGCCCCGCACCTGCTGGATCACCGCCTGGGTAAGCCAGGCCTGGGGGTGACGGGGGTTGGCTTGCAACACTTGACGCAGATCGGCCAATGCGCCGTCGAAATCGTGCTGGTTCTGGCGCAGCACGGCGCGCAACAGCAATACCTCGGGCGGCGGCGAAGTCTGGTCCCACCAGGGCGCCAGCGCCGCCCGCGCGTAACCGTGGTAGCGGGGATCGGCCTCGGCGCGGCCGATTTCGAGGTTGCGGCGGGCGACCTGAAGCGCCAGTTGCAGATTCTCGGGTTGGGCGGCCAACTGGCGGCGCAACCCTTGCAGTTCCCGAGCCTTGGCATCAACCACCGCTAGCGGCAGCTTTTCCAGGACCTGATCGGGGTCGGTAGGGATGAAGGGCGCCGCCAGCACCGGGCCGGCGACGCCGAGCAGCGCGCCGAGCAGCAGGCGCCAGCGCCGCCGCCCGGTCGCGCCGCAAAGCCCCGCGCGAGCGGGATGAAAGGGGAGGCGTGCGTTCATCAGGCGATCTCGCGCGAGGCGGCCCGCCGTCAATCCACCGGACATTTGCCGTCCGCGCAACCCGGCTCGCCGGGATCGACGTGGCGGCTGTCGCGGCCGGAATGCGCCAGGCCGAGGTAGGGGAAGCTTTCCCGATAAGGCGCGTCGTTGGCGTTGACGCCATCGCCGATGCTGTTATGCGGGAAACCGCCGAATTGGCCGCCCGCCAGGACGCCGACCACGACGCGCGCCGCGATGTCGGTCACGTCGTCCGACACCCGCCGACCGTTGGGGAAACCCGCCGCGTCGCCGGCCAACAGGCCCAGGCGGCTGCGTTTCTCGGCGAAAGTGGGCGGTATCCCGGTGTTCAGCCGCAGCAGATCGGCCACCGGTCCCGCCGGCGTGCCAGGCGCGGCGATGGGTGCCATGTAGGTCACCAGCGGCAACAGGTCGGTGCGCGGCGGGGCGGGAATCGGCAGCGCGTCGGCGTAGATGGCGTTCAGCACCCGCGCCAGGAGCGGATCCAGGGCGTAGTCGGCGAACTGGGCGTCGTTCCTGGGTTCGCTCATGCTGAACTTGTCCTTGTCGCCGGTCCCGATGAGCAGCTCGTTGAATAGCGGATTGCCCATGCGCTGGATTTGGACCACTCGATCGGACACCGCCGCCGGTTCGCCCGGACGCCGGTACACTTTGAGTAGCGGCCGGGAGGTAGTGCCCCAGGCGCCGATGGTGGCGAGCGGTTCGTTGGCGGCGTGGAGCTTGCCGTCGCGGGTCAGCAGTTCGATCGGCACCTCGATGGCGATGGCGTTGACATTGAAGCCGGCCACGTCGTCGGAGGCGAAGTTGCGGGTGTCGTCGGCGTCCTGTTCGGGCGTCAGCACGCCGGCGATGCCGGAACCTTGCGGCAAGTTGCGGAAATTCAACGAGTCGAACGCCGCGCCCAGATCGATCCAGAACGGATCGTCCACCGTGCCGGCGAACACGCGAATGCCGTTATTGAGAGCGTAAATGCCTTGTTCGGCCAGGCTGGCGTAGTCGGGCATGGTGCGCGGCCCGACGTTGGTGGGTACGGCGATCAGGTCCTTGGCTAGCTCGGTGCGTTGCTTGCCGCGGACCAGCACGACCGAGTAGCGCTGGCGCAGGCTGAATCCTTCGGAACCGGGACCGTCCAGCGCGGTGATGGCCGGCGGAATCAGCGGGGCGCCGGGCGCGACCGGCGCGGGCGAGTTCAGGGGCGCCGGGATGCCGTTGCCCGCCCCGACGAAGCCGGTGAACACCCCCGGTGTGCGGATTTCGGTTTTGAAGCGGAATTCGAAGCGCAAATCCTCCACGGCGTCGTGATTGTTATCGACGCGGATGGCGTACAGGATCTCGGGATCGAAGGGGAAGTAGTTGGGGCCGTTGCTGGGTTCCAGCAGCGGATCGACGTTGAGGATGAAGGTGACCTTGTTGGGGTCGTCGTAGCTGACGAAGGCAAAAAAATCGGTGATATCCGCCTTGTGGTCGAGGGCGGTGAGGGGCGCTTCGCGATGGTTGGCGGCTTGAGCGCTGACGGTGAGGGTCAGGGCCAGGGCCAGACTGAAACAAGTGCGAGCAAACGGATAGGGCATGGGAATCTTCCTCGGCAAAATGGTGGTTTGGACGACGACTGGGAGATCGTCGCGAGTGAAGCACCATTGGCTTCCTTGCTTATTGCGCCGAGACGCGCCGTTTGGATGCGGCCGCGAGAATGAAATGGTTGACAAGCGATGAGGATTGGGCCTAAGACCGCCCCTGAAATGTGCGCCGAATTCTTCATGGTGAAGGTGTTGCCCGATACCGTGACTCATCTGGTGAAGATTCAAGCTGGCGCCGATGCGCGGATGGTATTGAACACCGAGGCGTTTTGACTGCCAGAACTTCCACTGGCGTTGCGCTCGCTTCCTTGATCGAAAACCAACCCCGTGTAAGGGTGGTTTTTCACGCCGCCGATGGCGGTGCCGATTCCGGCGCGCGGGCGTTCAGTTGGGCGGATCGAACAATCTTGAGTAGAGAACGAGCGAATGAACGCGATGGTTGAATCCGTTTTTCGCAGCCGGGAAGTAGAATGTTTGGTTGCTGGCGTGTCGGTGTCCGACGGCGCCGGGGTAAAGCTGTTCCGCGTGTTGACCGCTGATTTGCAAGGACGGCTGGACCCCTTTTTGATGTTGGACGAATTCCGTTCCGATGACCCGGACGATTATCTGGCCGGTTTTCCGAGTCATCCCCATCGCGGCTTCGAAACCGTCACCTACATGCTGGCGGGCCGGATGCGTCACCGTGACAATGCCGGTCACGAGGGATTGCTGACCGCTGGCGGCGTCCAGTGGATGACCGCTGGACGCGGTATCGTTCATTCCGAATTGCCCGAGCAGGAGGACGGCTTGATGCACGGTTTCCAGCTCTGGGTGAACCTGCCGGCGCGGGACAAGCTGACGGCGCCGGACTATCGGGATATTCCAGCGGAGGCGATTCCGGGTTATGTCGCCGACAACGGAGTTACAGTCAAAGTGATCGCTGGCGAAAGCGACGGCGTGATCGGAGCGGTACAACGGGAAGCGACCGCGCCGCTGTATTTGGACATCGATCTGCCGCCGGGCGCGGTGTATTCGGTCGCCATTCCAACCGGACATAACGCTTTCGTCTACGTCTATCAGGGGCGGGTCGATCTGGGACAACGCGGCCGACGAGTCGAAGCCCGGCAACTGGCGGTGTTGTCCAATGCGCCGGAAGCAGAGGGTGTTTTGTTGCGCGGTCCGGACGGCGCGCGGTTGTTGCTGATCGCGGGGCGTCCCCTGCGCGAACCCATCGTCCAATGGGGGCCGTTTGTAATGAACCGGCGCGAAGAGATCGAAACCGCCTTGGCCGATTACCGCGATGGACGGTTCTAAACATGGCGATGAGTCATTGATTCACCTGGCGATTTTTAGCACGAGGAGCAATAGCTAATGAGTGCGATCCAACACCTGATTTTGCCCAAGGCCAGCGATGTCGGCTTCCCGGTTCAACGGCTCCTGCCGGCGGCCGAGGCTCAGGCGGTCGGTCCCTTCGTATTTTTCGACCACATGGGTCCCGCCCGCTTCGCCCGTGAAGGAACGGCGGGCGACGTGCGTCCGCATCCGCATATCGGCTTGGCCACCGTGACTTATCTGTATTCCGGCGCGATGATGCACCGCGACAGCCTGGGTTGCGTCCAGCGCATCGAGCCGGGCGCGATCAATCTGATGGCGGCCGGGCGTGGGATCGTCCATTCGGAGCGGGTGCCGGCCGACATCCGAACCGATCAAGTTGCGGTGCGGGGCATCCAGATTTGGTTGGCGCTGCCGGCCGAACACGAAGAGATGGAACCGGCGTTTCACCATTACCCGGCGGAAGCACTCCCCGCGTTCGCGGCCGATGGGGTGTCGGTGCGGTTGCTAATCGGCGCGGCGTTCGATCTCGAATCACCGGTCATCGCCTATGCGCCCACCTTTCAGGCCGACGTGGAGTTGACGGCGGGCGCGACGCTGGAATTGCCACCGGATTATCCCGAACGGGGGATTTATCTGAGCGAGGGGCAACTGACAGTGGATGAAAGTCCGCTGGAAACCGGGCGGCTGGCGGTGTTGGCGCCGGACCGGACGATCCGTTTGACCGCTCGGACCTCGGCGCGTCTGATGGTGGTGGGCGGCGCGCCGCTGGATGGCCGGCGGTTTGTTTACTGGAACTTCGTGGCCCGCACGCGGGAGCGCATTGAGGCGGCCAAGGCCGACTGGGCCGAAGGGCGCTTTGCTCCGGTTCCGGGGGAGACCGAGTTTATTCCCGCGCCGTGGCGTTAGCCGCGTTGTAAGCCGACTCCAATCGGTGGAGAACTTTCCCATCCATCGAGGCCTGATCTAGCCCTCGACCGCGCGAACCGATTCCGCATGGCCCTGTCCCGCTATCACCTGGGTTGCCCGGTTTGGAGCAATCGCGACTGGGTCGGCGATTTTTTCACCGTCGGCGCCAGGCCCGCCGACTTTCTGCGCCAATACTCAGCGGTGTTCGACACGGTCGAAGGCAACAACTGCTTCTACGGGCTACCGAAACCGGAGACCATCCTTCGCTGGCGGGGCGAAGCCGCGCCGGGATTCCGGTTCTGCTTCAAGTTTCCGCGTTCGATCAGCCACGAACGGCGCTTGCGCGGGGTCGCGGCGGAGACCACGGAGTTTCTAGAGCGGATAACGCCGCTGGCGATGGCGGAGCGGCTGGGGCCGAGCTTTCTGCAACTGCCGCCCCGTTTCGGCCCGGACGATCTTCCCGCGCTGCGCGACTACCTCCAAGCGTTGCCAAAGGAATTTCAGTACGCCGTCGAAGTCCGGCATCGCGCCTTCTTCGCCAAGGGCGAGGCCGAGCGGCAGTTGAACCGGCTGTTGCTGGACCTCGGCGTGGACCGGGTGATGCTGGACAGCCGCGCTTTGTTCAGCGCCGATCCGGCCGATCCCGACACCCGCGTCGCCCAGGGCAAAAAGCCGTGCCTGCCGGTCCACGCCATCAGCCTGGGCTCGCGGCCGTTCATCCGCTACATCGGTCATCCCGATCCGGAGGCGAACCGGCCGTTTCTGGAACCGTGGCTGGAGAAATTGGCCTTGTGGATCGGCGAGGGCCGGGAACCGTACTTCTTCGCTCATACCCCCAACAACCGTCAGGCCCCGCATCTGGCCCGACGGGTCCACGAATGGTTGCGCGCCCGTTGTCCCGAGGTGGGCGATTTGCCGCCTTGGCCGGCGGAACCACCAATTCCACCCGCGTCGTGCAACTGAAATCCGGTTGGCCCGTTCTAATCGATGCGTTTCGCCCGCATACTTCACACTACTCAACCAGTGATGTAGGTTGGGTTAGCACGCAGCGCGTAACCCAAAAAGATCAAGATGTTGGGTTACGGCCTACGGCCTAATCCAACCTACAAAATTCTCTGAGAGTGCTCTATTCACTCAGTCACCGTGCAACCAGAAGGAAACCGATTGATGACCGCCGTGTCGCGTACCGTTGTGGAAACCGCCTTGCAGGACTATGTGGACCCCTATCTGGAGCAGGATCTAGTCACCGCCAAGTGCGTCAAAAATATCCGGTGCGAGAATGGCCGGGTCGAGGTGGATGTGGAACTGGGATTTCCAGCGGCCGGCTATCGGGATGCGTTGATCGCCGCGCTCTGCGCTCGGCTGTCGGCTATACCGGAAGTCGCCGAAGTGGCGGTACGGGTGGAGACCAAAATCATCGCCCACGAGGTACAGAAGGGTTTGAAACCGCTGCCGGGCGTCAAGAACATCATCGCGGTGGCTTCGGGCAAGGGCGGGGTCGGCAAATCGACCACGGCGGTCAATCTGGCCCTGGCGCTGAGCGTCGAGGGGGCCAGGGTCGGATTGTTGGACGCCGACATCTACGGTCCCAGCCAGCCGCGGATGCTGGGCGCAAACCAGCGACCGGAATCGCCGGACGGCAAGTCTTTGTTACCGGTCGTTAGCCACGGGATTCAGTCCATGTCCATCGGCTATCTGATCGAGGAGGAAACCCCGATGGTCTGGCGCGGGCCGATGGTGACCCAGGCCCTGGAGCAGTTGCTGCGCGACACTCGCTGGCAGGATCTGGATTACCTGATCATCGATCTGCCGCCCGGCACCGGCGACACCCAACTGACCCTGTCGCAGAAAGTGCCGGTCAGCGGCGCGATCATCGTTACCACCCCGCAGGACATCGCGTTGCTGGATGCCCGTAAGGGGTTGAAGATGTTTGAGAAAGTGGAGGTATCGGTGCTGGGCATCGTCGAGAACATGAGCATTCATATCTGTTCGCGCTGCGGTCACGAGGAGCCGATTTTCGGCGAAGGCGGCGGGCAGCGCATGGCCGACCAGTACCAGGTGCCGTTTCTGGGCGCGCTGCCGCTGGACATTCGCATCCGCGAGGAAACCGACGGCGGTCAACCGACCGTGATCGCCGAGCCGGACAGTCGCATCGCCGGCCTGTACCGGGAGATCGCCCGCCGCGCCAGCGCCCGGCTGTCGTTGCAGGCCCGGGATTACAGCCACAAGTTCCCCAGCATCGTGATTCAGAACACCTGAGGTCCCTATCATGCGGCTCTGCGATCGCGATATCGAACGCTGTCTGGAAGAGGGGCGGATTCACATCGAACCCCGGCCGCCGGCCCACCGGATCAACGGGGTCAGCGTGGACCTGCATCTGGGCAGCCGCTTTCGGGTGTTCAACGATCACGCCGCCTCGCACATCGACCTCAGCGGGCCGCGCGAGACGGTGGATCACGCCATCAACAGCATCATGAGCAAGGAAATCCGGATCGGGGCGGACGAGGCGTTTTTCATCCATCCGGGCGAGCTGGCGCTGGCGGTCACCGCCGAGACCATCACCGTGCCCGACGACTTGGTCGGCTGGTTGGACGGGCGCTCCAGCTTGGCGCGGCTGGGGCTGATGGTGCATGTCACCGCCCACCGCATCGATCCAGGCTGGAGCGGGGCCATCGTTCTGGAGTGTTTCAACAGCGGCAAGCTGCCGCTGGCGCTGCGGCCCGGCATGGCGATCTGCGCCATCAGCTTCGAGATGCTCTCCGGTCCCGCGCTGCGGCCTTATAACAAACGCCAGGACGCCAAGTACCAGCGACAGCGCGGTCCGACTCCGAGCCGGATCGGCGACGACGAGCCGCTCGATCCGACCCGGTAAGCCGGCGTTGCTGATGATTGAAGGGAGGAGAGTATGTCCGCATCCGAAGAGTTGACGCCAATCGTTGCTCCCGCCCGGAGCTTTCCGGCGCGGCATCGCTGGACCGTGCGCGAGTTTCAGCGCATGGGGGAAACCGGATTTCTCGACCCGAAAGCGCGGTTGGAGTTGATCGAGGGGGAGTTATTCGAGATGGCGCCGATCGGCAGTTTTCATGCGGGCATGACCCGTATTCTGGCCGAACAGTTCAGGCTTGCGGTAGGTCGTGCGGCGATGGTGGATTCCCAGAACCCGATCTGGTTGGACGACCACTCCGAACCCCAGCCCGATATCGTCTTGTTGCGCCCGCGTTCTGACTACTACCTCAAGAAACATCCCCGCGCTGAGGACGTGCTGCTGTTGATCGAGGTGTCCGACAGCACCGTGCGTTTCGACCGCAAGACCAAAATCCCGTTGTACGCCCGGCACGGCATCCCCGAAGTGTGGCTGGTGGTGGGGCCGCGGCGGCGCCATATCGAGGTCTACCGCGAGCTACAGCCAGACCGAGGCGGCTATCAGACCCGGTTACAGGTACGCGAGGGGGTGCTGGCGCCCGTGCTGTTGCCGGAGGCGGAAATCCGCCTGGCGGAATTGTTCATCGACTGACCCGCGCCCGGTATAGGTTAAGGCCGGCGGATCGAAATCCGGCACGCCGCAACTTTTCTGGAGGCCGTAATGAGCGAGACGGTGACTTATGAAACCGATTTCCACGCTTGGGCCACATACAACGCCCGGCTACTGCGTGAAGGCAAGCTGAACCAACTGGATGCCGAACATATCGCCGAGGAACTGGAAGGCATGAGCGCCAGCGAACGGCGAGAATTGTTGAACCGCCTACAAGTGTTGCTCGTGCATTTGCTGAAATACCAGTATCAACCCGAACGTCGCGGCAAAAGCGGGCTGTTGACCATTGGCCACCAGCGCACCGCCATCGAACGGTTGCTGGAACAGTCGCCCAGCTTAACCGCGCTATTGGATGCGGGGACCTTAACCAGGGTTTACGGCAAAGCGGTGCGAGACACGGTGATTGAAACCGATTTGGAACGGCACCTGTTCCCGATTGAATGCCCCTATCGCCTGGAACAAATCCTCGACGAAGACTGGCTGCCCAAGGAGGTGTGATGGGTTGCGGAATCGAGCCACAACGGTTCCTTTAACGGTTCCTCGTCGAACCACACCCGTTCCCCGTTTAGCCTCAAGCGCCCCTCCGCGAACCAACGAATCGCCAGGGGATACAGGCGGTGTTCCTGCTCCAGCACCCGCGCCGCCAAGGTGTTGGGATCGTCGTCGGGCAATACCGGCACGCGCGCCCGCACGATGACCGGCCCCCCATCCAGTTCGGCGGTGACGAAGTGGATGCTGGCGCCGTGTTCGGTTTCGCCGGCGGCGATGGCCCGTTCGTGGGTGTGCAGACCGCGAAACTTGGGCAGCAGCGAGGGATGGATGTTGAGCAACCGGCCCTGGTAATGTGCGGTAAAGCCGGCGGTCAGCACTCGCATGAATCCGGCCAGTACGACTAGATCGGGCTGGTGACGGTCGATGAGTTCGCTCAGCGCGGCCTCGAATGCCGGCCGGTCGGCGAAATTTTTATGATCCAGTTCCAGCGCCGGGACGCCGGCCCGCCGCGCCCGTTCCAGGCCGTGGACGCCGGGTCGGTTGCTGATGACGGCGGCGATTTCGGCNNNNCCGCTCGCGGCCTGATCGAGAATCGCTTGCAGGTTGCTGCCGCGTCCGGAGATCAGCACCACCAGCCGAATTCTTTGCCCCGCGCTCACGGTTGAAACTCCACGACCGGCTCGCCGTTGTGAGTGACGATCTGGCCCAGCGTCCAGACTGTTTCTCCCGCCGCCCGCAACAGAGCCCGCGCCGGTTCCGCGTCTTCCGCCGCGACGCAGACCACCAGTCCCACCCCGCGGTTGAAGGTGCGCCACATTTCCGGTTCGCTCACGCCGCCCTGCTGTTGCAGCCACTGGAAAATCGCCGGTTGCGGCCAACTGGCGGTATCGATGACCGCTTTCGTATGTGCCGGCAGCACCCGCGGCAGATTCTCGGTCAGGCCGCCGCCGGTGATGTGGGCGATGGCGCGGACTTCGATTTGCTCCAGCAGTTGCAAAATTGGTTTGACGTAGATCCGGGTCGGGGTCAAAAGCGTCTCGCCCAGGGTGCGATCCGCGAAGGGCTGATCCAGCCGCGTGCCGCTGACCGCCAGAATCTTGCGGATCAGAGAATAACCGTTGGAATGCGGTCCGGAAGAGGCGAGGGCGAGCAGGATGTCGCCAGGTGCGACTCGGGAGCCGTCGATGATGCGCGCCTTCTCGACCACGCCGACGCAGAAGCCGGCCAGGTCGTAATCGCCCGCGCCGTACATCCCCGGCATTTCAGCGGTTTCCCCGCCCACCAGCGCCGCGCCGGCCTGCGCGCAACCGTCAGCGATGCCTTTAATGACCTCCGTCGCCACGTCCACATCCAGTCGGCCGGTGGCGTAGTAGTCGAGAAAGAATAGCGGTTCGGCGCCGACTACCAGCACGTCGTTGACGCACATCGCCACCAGGTCGATGCCGATGGTGTCGTGCCGGTTCAGTTCCAGCGCCAGCTTGAGCTTGGTGCCGACCCCGTCCGTGCCGGAAACCAGCACCGGCTGGTGGTAGCGGTCCAGCGGCAGTTCGAACAGGGCGCCGAAGCCGCCCAGTCCGCCCAGAACGCCGGGCCGGAGCGTGCGCCGGGCATGAGGTTTGATGCGATCCACCAGGCGATTGCCGGCGGCGATGTCCACCCCGGCGTCGCGGTAGCTGAGCGTGGGACGTTGCGGATCAGGGTCGTTCACGGATGATGGCCTTTGCGGTGAGTCTTTTTCAAAGTTATTCAAAGTGCGAAGAAATAGCGCGTCAGATGGAAAAAGATCGGCGCCGCGAAACTGACCGAATCCATCCGGTCCATCATGCCGCCATGACCCTCGATCATCGTACNNCGCCGAGGAAACCCATCAACACCGTAACAAACGCCATGCCCGCCGCCTGTAGCGGGGTGAAGGGGGTGATCCACCACATGCCGGCGCCGACGAGCGTTGCGCCGGTCGCGCCTCCGACAAAACCCTCGACCGTCTTCGCCGGACTCACGACCGGGGCAATTTTTGTTTTTCCAAAGATCTTGCCGAATACATATTGGAGTACGTCGCTCGCCTGAACCACGAGCAGCAAATAGAACAGCAGCAGCGCGTTTTGCCCGGAATAGCCGGGGATGTCGAGCAGCAACAAAGCAGGAACATGGCTGATACAATAGATTGTGACCATGATTCCCCACTGAATTTTCGCGCTGCGTTCCAGAAAGTTCTCGACATCCTCGGCGAGGACTGATAAAGAGGGTAGAAGAAGAAACCCGTAGACAGGGATAAAAATGGCGAACAATGCGTACCAGTCAATGCCGATCAGATAGTACTGCACGGGGATAAGAACGAAAAATGCCAGCGATAGCGCGCGATGATCGCTGGCGCGGGTCGGTGTCAGGGTAAGGAATTCTCGCAGGGCAAAAAAGGAAACAAAAGCAAACAAGATGATGGTGGCGATTTTTCCGATAAGAAACGCGACGGCGAATACCACCACCATGATCCACCATGATCGAACGCGAGCGTTCAGGTTTTCGATCACGGCGCGTCCGTTCTCACTCTTGACTCGATGATCGAGCAGCCAACCGACCATCGAGGCGACCACCAGGATCGCGGTAATGCCACCCATCAACCAGAAAAATTTGTCTTGTGCGGTCATGCCAGTTTCACTACCGCCTCGCGGGCGCGTTCGAGAAATGCTGTTTTACTTTCATCGGCGATGCGAATGAGGACGGCGCCAAAGCGAACCGTGCAAATCAACGGTACAGGAAAAATGGTTCCTTTTGGCATGCACCGATGAAGATTTTCCAGATACACAGGCACCAGTTCCACCTCTGGAAAGCGCGTGGCAAGGTGGAATAGACCGGTCTTGAAGGGACCGGGCAACGCTTGCACGTTACGAGTGCCCTCGGGAAAGAGAATCAGCGAGTCACCGCGTTCCAGGGCTTCGACCAACGGTTGCAACGGATCGATGCTGGGGTCGGTACGGGTCCTTTCTATGAAAACCGCGTTGAGACCCTTCAAGGCCACGTATCTGCGGATGGCGTCTCTGTTCCAATAATCCGCGGCCGCCACGGGTCGAGTTCTGGCGCGCAACTCGGGCGGCAGGGCCGACCAGAGCGCCACGGCGTCGATGTGGCTGGAATGGTTGGCGAAATAGATTCGTTGCGCTTGAGAGGGTGTGGAGCCCACCCAGCGCGGAGATGCCCCAATGAATATCCGCACCAGGCCGATCAAGATGGGCGAAAGCCACATGGGTTTAGAGCGGATTCCGGTGCAGTTGGACGGCGATTGCCCACGACCGGGTCACACAGGTCACCAGGGAGCCAAGCGCGATGACGAAGGAGGCGACGATCAGGGCGTACTGAGTTCCGATTGATGCTTGCTCGATAGCCCCCAGGATGCAACCTCCCGTCATCGTCGCCATTCGGTGCGGTTTGGCCATCGGGCCTCGGAAGTCCTGCGGTAGACCCAGCGAGCCGCCGAAAACCCGCACGTAGGCTGTCGAGACCGCAGCCAGAGCGCCTAGCCATCCCAGGGAAGGCAGATGGATGGCGTAGCCCAGCCCGACAATAAGAATGGAGTCGGCGATTCGATCGGGAAACTCGTTATAAAGCTGTCCCAGTGGCGATTGCTTGCCGCCTTCGACGGCTACCATGCCGTCGAGCAAGTTGCATAACAGCCTCGCTTGAATGGCGACAGCGCAGGCGAGCAACCCTGCCGGAACGGGATACCTTATTAGGATTGCGGCGCCAATCGCGGCGAAAAAGACGCTGGCGACCGAGATCTGATTGGGCGAAATAGAGGTCTGCGTCAAAAACGCCGCCGCCTGTTGCGCCCATCGGCTTGATCGCGCCTTGATCGGACGCCGGTTGGAGACTACGTCGCTCATTGCCTACCTACCATGGCGAAAATTGCGAGCCATCGATCTGGCGAGTGCATCTGCCGCCAGGATTGGAACCTGTGCTATCTTACCGCACTTCGTTTGAAAGCCAGGGAATAGCCGTGATCGCCGAGTCTTACCGTCCGCAAGTCCTTGAAGCGGAAGCCCAACATTATTGGGACGAACGCCGCGCCTTCGCCGTCCGCGAGGAGCCGGGGCGCGAGAAATTCTACTGCCTGTCGATGTTCCCGTATCCCAGCGGGCGGCTGCATATGGGCCACGTCCGCAACTACACCATCAGCGACGTGATCGCCCGCTACCAGCGCATGTTGGGCAAAAACGTGTTGCAGCCGATGGGTTGGGATGCCTTCGGCCTGCCGGCGGAAAACGCGGCGATGGCCGGCGGCGTCGCCCCGGCGCGATGGACCCATGACAACATCGCCTACATGAAAAAACAGCTCCAGTTGCTGGGTTTCGCCCTGGACTGGGACCGCGAGTTGGCGACCTGCCAGCCGGACTATTACCGCTGGAATCAGTGGCTGTTCCTGCGGATGCTGGAGCAGGGCATCGTCTATCTGAAAACCGGGGTGGTGAACTGGGATCCGGTCGATCAGACCGTGTTGGCCAACGAGCAAGTGATCGACGGGTGCGGCTGGCGCACCGGCGCGCTGGTCGAGAAGCGGGAAATTCCCATGTATTACCTGGCGATCACCCGCTACGCCGAGGAGTTGTTGGCGGAACTCGACCAACTGCCCGACTGGCCGGAGCAGGTCAAGCTGATGCAGAAGAACTGGATCGGCAGGAGCCACGGGGTGCGGATCGGTTTTCCCTACCAGCTTCCCCCATCGTCATCCGCGAGCGAATCTGGCGTCCTCTGGGTGTTCACCACCCGCGCCGACACCTTGATGGGCGCGACCTACGTCGCGGTCGCCGCCGAACATCCCTTGGCGCTGCATGCCGCCCGTGACAATCCCGAACTCGCCGCGTTCATCGACGAATGTCGGCGCGGTGGCGTCACCGAGGCGGAACTGGCGACGCAGGAGAAAAAGGGTTTGCCCACCGAGCTGACCGTCACTCATCCCCTCAGCGGCGAACCGCTCCCGCTGTGGGTCGCCAACTACGTGCTGATGGGCTACGGCGAGGGCGCGGTGATGGCCGTGCCCGCCCATGACGAGCGCGATTTCGCCTTCGCCCAGCAATACGGCCTGCCGATCAAGCCGGTTATCCGCACCCGCGCCGGCGACGCGACACCCGCGCCGTGGCAAGCCGCCTACGCCGATTATGGTACGTGCATCCACTCCGGAAAATACGACGGCCTGGATTTCCAGCAGGCAGTGGATGCCATCGCCACCGATCTGAACGCCCGGGGGCTGGGGGAAAAGCAGGTGACCTGGCGGTTGCGCGACTGGGGGATTTCCCGGCAGCGTTACTGGGGGACGCCGATCC
>JRYF01003595.1_pt1 | contig 17308 bp, 17 predicted proteins | sample 235331 | NCBI WGS metagenome assembly JRYF01 (sample SAMN03074217, study PRJNA261475) | activated sludge metagenome | biome: Wastewater Treatment Plant; feature: Wastewater; material: Activated sludge; isolation source: activated biomass of a wastewater treatment plant treating hydrocarbon... ...
ATCGGGATTATCCAGTGGATCGGGATTGGGACAACGGGCCAGTCGGGGCTCGATGTAGCGGATGGTGTCGTACCCGAAGTAGCCGACCAGTCCGCCGATGAAGCGCGGCAGGCCCTCGCCGGTGGCCGGCACCCGGTAGCGACGCTGAAACTCCTCGATCCAGGCCAACGGGTCCGGGCAGTCGAGGGTTTCCACGATTTCGCCGGCGTGTTCGACCGTGACGCGCGAACCGCGCACCCGGATGATCTTGCGGCAGGGCAGGCCGATGATCGAGTAGCGGCCCCATTTTTCCCCGCCCTGCACGGATTCCAGCAGGTAGGTGTAGGGCGCGGCGGCCAGTTTGAGATAGGTGCTCAGCGGCGTGTCGAGATCGGCCAGCACCTCGCGGGCGATCGGGATGCGGTTGTAGCCTTCGCGGGCCAGGCGATTAAATTCTTTCGGAGTCATGGTGTTACCGATGGCTGTGCGTTGCGGGGGACGGTGGGTGCTGGAAGCGCGTCAGTCCCGGCGTCGCCATCGGAAATACGGAGCCAGGGTCTCGGGCATCAGGCGGCCCCGGGCAGGATGGCGGGCAATTCGGCGATGGAGGCGATCACCGCGTCCGGCTTGGCCTCGCGAATGTCGCGCCCGTGATTGTAGCCGTAGGGAACGCAGACCACCGGGCAACCCGCGTTACGGGCCGCGCCCACATCGTTGACCGAATCGCCGACCATCAGACCCCGTTCGATTGGCACGCCCAGCCGTTCGGCGCTCAGCAACAGCGCGTCCGGGGCGGGCTTGGGATGGGGGATGCACTCGCCGCCGATCACGGTGGTGAAAAAAGCGCCGATGCCTAGGCGATCCAGCAAGGGTCGGGCGAATTCGGCGGGTTTGTTGGTGACGCAGGCCATGGGCCAACCGGCGGCATGCAGCGCGGCCAGACCATCGCGAACTCCGGGATAGAGGCTGCTGTGGGCGCTGATGTTGTCCGCGTAGGCGATCCGGTACAACGCTCTGGCGCGGACGAACAGTTCGGGATCGGCCCGCCCGTCCATGGCGCCGGTCAGGGCGCGGTGGATCAGATTGTTCATCCCGTTGCCGACCCAGTCGCGCACTTGCGCTTCCTCGCGCGCCGGCAGGTCCAGTTGGCGCAGCATGAGGTTGACGGCGGCGGTCAGGTCGGGGACGCTGTCCACCAGGGTGCCGTCCAGGTCGAGAAACAGGGCGGTGACATCGTCGAACATCCGGTTAGCACTCCACTTGGGCCAATTCGGCGCGTAGGGCGGCGAGGGTGGCGTGATAGTCGGGGGTATTAAAGATGGCGGAGCCGGCGACGAAGGTGTCGGCGCCGGCCTCGGCGATCTTGCGGATATTGTCGATCTTGACCCCGCCGTCCACTTCCAACCGGATCGGATAGCCGCTGGCGTCGATCAGCCGGCGGGCCTCACGGAGTTTGAGCAGAGTGCCGTCGATGAAACTCTGGCCGCCGAAACCGGGGTTGACCGACATCAGCAGCACGATATCCAACTTGTCCATCACGTATTTCATATATTCCAGCGGGGTGGCGGGATTGAACACCAACCCGGATTTACAGCCGCAGTCGCGAATCAGTTGCAAACTGCGGTCGATGTGTTCGCTGGCTTCGGGATGGAAGGTGATGTAGGTGGCGCCGGCGGCGGCGAAATCGGGGATGATGCGATCCACCGGCTTAAGCATCAGGTGAGCGTCGATGGGGGCCGTGACACCGTGCTTGCGCAGCGCTTCACACACCAGAGGCCCCACCGTGAGGTTAGGAACGTAGTGGTTGTCCATCGCGTCGAAATGGATCATATCCGCGCCCGCCGCAAGCACGGCATCCACTTCCGCGCCGAGTCGGGCGAAGTCAGCGGAGAGGATCGAAGGTGCGATCAGGTAATGCCGCATGGCTTGACGATAACCTCGGGCGATGGTCCCGGCGGCGGCGCCGGGACGGTCAATCGGGAGCCGTGACTTTACCTGAATCAGGTTGGGTTTGGCGACAGTCGGGGTGCTATCCCTAGTCGGAAATGTTCGATTCGACGCCCAAATTCCAGAGCCGTTGCGCCAGTCGCCCGGGGCGTTAGCCCAACATGCTCCGCAGCATCCACGCGGTCTTCTCGTGGACTTGCATCCTCTGGGTCAACAGGTCGGCGGTTGGTTCGTCGCTGGCTTTCTCAACCGCTGGAAAGATCGAGCGGGCGGTGCGGACCACCGCTTCCTGGTCCTTGACCAGTTGCCGGATCATTTCTTCTGCTGCTGGCACGTTGATTTCTTCCTGAATGCTGGTCAGTTGGGCGAACTGGGCGTAGCTGCCCGGCGCCGGTAGGCCCAACGCCCGGATGCGCTCGGCGATCAGGTCCACCGCCAACGCCAGCTCGTTGTACTGGGTTTCGAACATCAGATGCAGGGTGTTGAACAGCGGTCCGGTGACGTTCCAGTGAAAGTTGTGGGTCTTGAGGTAAAGGGTATAGGTGTCGGCCAGCAACCGGGACAGGCCCACGCCGATTTCCTGACGCAGTTCGTCGCTGATGCCGATATCGATCTGCAGGGTCATGATGGGGCTCCTTACTAGTCGGTGGAGTGACTGGTTCGAATGCGTTCGAGATTAGCGACGAACGGGCAGGAGCGCCAATGGATTGTCGAAAACTCGTTGATAGCTCCCGACTATCTTCGCCGCGTTCAAGGGGCGCGGTCGGCTGCGAAAAAAGGTGCTAGCAACCGGGCGCAAGGTTCGGGATCTTCCAGATGCGGATGATGCCCGCCCGGCAGGATTGTCACCGTGAGATCGGCGATGCGGGCATAGCGGTCCCGCATGTAGGCCCGCTTCACCAGATAACCATCCGCGCCGCAGATCAGCAGCGCCGGGACGGTGATCCGCGTCATGTAAGCCAGGATTTGCGGCTCGCTCAAATACAGCGGCGAGACGAAACGCAGACGAGGATCGGTGCGCCAGCCGTAGCCGCCTTCGCCCGGTTGGAGGCCGCGCCCGACCAGAATCGCCGCCGCCCGCCAAGACAGGCCGCTGGCCTCGCAGCGGGCCTGAATCGCCTCCTCCTCAGTCGGATAGATCGGCGGACGTTTGCGCGGCAGGGTTTCCATCTGAACGATGGCTTTGCGCAGGTGAGAGGGGCTTTCATCCGGGTTGCTGGTCGGTGGTCCCAGCCCTTCGATCATCGCCAGCCGAGTCACCCGCTCCGGCAGGATGGCCGCGGTAAAACTGGCGATGCCGCCGCCCAGGGAATGGCCGAGCAGAGCGAACTGCCTCCAGCCCAAGGCATCGGCGGCGGCGACCACATCGGGAATGAAGTCCACGAAATGGTAATGCACGCCCGGCGGTCGAGGTTCGGAACCGCCGTGTCCCGGCAGATCCAGAGCCACCAGCCGCGTCTCGGGCAGTCGCGGCGCGAGCGCGTCGAAGCTGGCGGCGTTGTCCAGCCAGCCGTGCAGCGCCAGTACCGGGACGCCGCCCGCCGGTCCCCAGGCACGCGCCATCAGCCGCAGATACGGCGTTCGCAGTTCCAGTTCTTCCGGCATCGACGCCGTGTCTCGAAACTCAGAGGCTCGCTGGATAATCCCAACCTGAATCAGCCGGGAACAGGTTGACGTATTTCACGCTGGAGCGCGGTTCCGCCATCATATCGGCCACGGCATCGCGCCAACGCGCATAGTGAGCGGTTTCTTTATGCTCGGCGGTGGCTTCGACCGTGCGATAGACCTCGACCAGCACGAAGCGGGTCGGATCATCGCTCTGCTGGATGACGTCGAAACGGGCGATGCCCGGCTCCTGGATGCTGTGGCGGGCATTGTCCAACGACGCGGCCTTGAACGCCTCTACGCAGTCCGACTTGACACGCACGAAGACATGGACGATCAACATGATTTTCTCCCTCGTCAGAAATACCCTTCACCGCAAGCAGGCGAAGGGAAAACAGGCCTTGGTCATCGTTCAGCCTACCCAAGCCATGATGAGGTAGGTGTTTGGTAGATTTTTGAGGTGCGGAAGGGGCTTTTATAGGGGAGGGCGGGAACCTGAAAAAGTCGTATGCTGCAAGGTAACCAAACACCAACGGCCTACGCCCATACCCAATCCCCGCCCTGTCCGACTCTACCGTACCCATCGCCACTTTTCCAGCCTGCGATACCGCCCCCACAAAGGGTTAGAACAGTGACGATACTCCGGGCAGTTTTGGGAATTACAATCAACTGGTTAGCCTGCATCGGCTGCATTAAATCAAAGTCGGGGCTTGACTTGAGCGATATAAAATAACTCAAGTTGATTTTGCTTGGTCTGATGACGATATTCGAAGCGCTGATTTTGCAAGAAGCTTCATACGTCATCCGCCGCGAGGCCGCAACTTAAAACTGTCCGAACCATTGAAAGACCAACCTACCGATTCCTTAAAGTTGCAGCGGTTTTCAGAGTAGGCGCGAGCTTGCAACTCACCCTGCAACCTTCAAGGTTTACCGCACGAGCGCGACGGTGGCCTCCAGGGTCACCGGGCGGCCGAGCCGGGTTTCAATAGCCTGTTTCACCCGCTCCACGGCGGCGCTGTCCAAGGGCGAGGATGACAGCAGTCTGACCGACAGATGCAGATGGTCGCCTGGCCGCACCATCGCCTCACGCACGATCACTCCCTCGGTCTCCCAGCCTTCCAGCGCCCGGACGAGGGCGTTTTCCTCGACCATCCGCGCGAACCCCCACCCCAGCGGCACGCAGACCACGGCCACCAGCGCCAGGGACACCAGCAAGCCGCGCCGTGCTCGCCCGAACGGACCGAACCCGAGCAGCAGAAAGGTTAAATTGCCGGCCAGCACGATGCCGAACAGATTGGTCAGGAACAGCAGGAAGGAGCCCTTGAACAGGGTCCAGTCGCCCCAGCCCAGACCGATGCCGGACACGGCCAGCGGCGGTACCAGCGCCACGGCGATGGCCACCCCCGCCAGACTTCGGGCGACTTCCTCACGGGCGTGGGCGTAAGCGCCGGCGATCCCCGAGATGATCGCCACCCCGAGATCGAGCAGGGTCGGATTGAGCCGGGCGGCGATCTCGCCGGTCACGACGCGCAGCGGAATCATCCAGGTCAGCGCGGCCGCGCAACCGAGCGCTAGGCCCACGCCCAGCACCAGGGTTTTGAGACTGTCGTCCAGCAGCGCGCTATCCTGCCGGACCACCGCCATCGCCAGCGAGATGATGGGCGCCATCAGCGGCGCCAGGATCATGGCTCCGATGATCACCGGCGCCGAATTGGCGAACAGGCCGATGGTCGCCAACAGGGTGGAAAGCACCATCAGGGTCAGATAAGCCGGCGAGGGACGGGCGTTCTCCCGCAGCGCCAGATACAGATCCTTGAATTCCTCGGTGCTGGCCCGATGCAGCCAGGGCAGGGGCATGCTGATCAGCGCGCTATTGGACTCGCCGACCGGCAAGCCCTGGACTCGGTGGAATTCCTTGGTCTGCGGCTGATCCTCCCGCGGATTCAAGTGTCGGCCAGGAAGTAGGCCCAGGGCTTTGGGTGCCACCGCCAACTCGATTTGGCGGGCGCTGGTCCAGACTCCGTCATGCGAGTAATCCAGAGGGTGCGGACTGGTTACGGTCAACGCCGCGCTCTTGAGATGGCCCACGAACGGCGGCGGTTTTCCGCCGTTCCGCTTGCCGCCGGGAAACAGGGACGCTAGCAGGAAACGCAACATCTCCATCCGGCTGCGCGGGGCCAGAACCAGAGCATGGAGCATTCCGTCGTTGCTGCCGGCGTCATCGACAATCCGCCGCGACAGCAGCGAACTGCCGCCTTCTTCGACGATGACGATCCCCAGCGCGGCGGTGGCCAGGCTTCTATCCTTGCCGGTGGTCAGGGTGTAAGGGTGCAAGGTCAGAGAACCGAAGCCCGAGCGCAGGATGTGCAAAAAACGCTGGAACCGGGTCCGAAAATCCGGCGTCTGGCCGATGCCGCCGAGCGAAAAGACCTTGCCGATCACCACGGAGTTGAAGATCGGCCGCCCGTTGCAGGTGAGCAGGTCGATGCGCCGGCTTTTCCCGTCACTCAACACGTCGTCCAACGCGGCCTCCAGACGCTGTGTCACGCCGTAGCACAGTCGGGCCTGAATCAGGCCGGGGTGGGGCAACAGGCCAAGCCGCCATTGCCGGGTCGCCGCATCGGGAACCAGTTCGGCGAGCGCCGCGTCGTCGAGGTAGACCAGCACCTTCATCTCGGCCGGCCAATCCGGCAAGGCATTGGGTCGGTAAGCCACCAATTCCACTGCTCGTTTTCCCAGCAACGGCAAGATCTTGTCCTTGACGGTCGCTTCCGCGGCGGCATCGAACAGCAGACCGAGGGTCGGATTGCTGGAGGGTTCATGAAGGGTGGGATGATCGTTCATGGTGGCGGTTGGGTGGGCGGAATGGGGTCGAAGACGGGCGGTTGTCATCGTCATGTCATGACTGCTGCGTAATTTAGCAATCTTTGTTGCGGTTTCGACACATTTTCCCGCCCTGATCCCCTGATTCGGAGACGACTCATGTTGACCCGGAATTTCTGGAGCCAATCCCTGCTGAGCGTTCTGACCCTCTTGATCGGCACCGCCGCGCACGCCATGGACCCACGTTTCACCGACGCCGATGGCGATCTGATGGCCGATACCCCGACCGATCCCAAGGCCTGGGTCGATCCCAGCGTGTTAATCTTCGCTTACACGCCAGTCGAGGACCCCGCCGTCTACGTCAAGGTCTGGGAGGAATTTTTGAAGCACATGGAAAAGGTGACCGATAAGAAGGTCCAGTTCTTCCCAGTGTAGTCTAACGCCGCGCAGCTTGAGGCCATGCGCGCCGGTCGCCTGCACGTCGCCGGGTTCAACACCGGCTCCAACCCGCTGCGGTCAACTGCGCCGGCTTCGTGCCCTTCACCATGATGGCGCCCAAGGACGGCGCGTTTGGCTATGAAATGGAAATACGATGTGGCGCTGGCGCAGTTGTTCGTGCAGCGGGTGATCGGCCTGCGAACTGGCAAACTGGTCTTCGACGGTCCGCCCGAGGATCTGAATCCCGAAGCGCTGACCCGGATTTACGGCGAGGAGGACTGGACCCAGACCACGCGCGAACGCGGCGGCGCACGAGAGGATGAAGAGGGCGACGCGGTCGTCCTGCCCTTCGAGACGCATGCCCATCACCCGGCGGCGCTCGACCGCGACCGGTTGGCGGGGGCGCGTTGATGGCGGTCGCGCACGCTCCACCGGTTCGCTGGTCGCCGCCGCCACTGATCCGCGACCCCCGGCTGCGCTGGACGGTGTATCTGGGGGCGTTGACCTATCTGGTGCTGGCGCTGTCCACGGTCGAGATCAACTGGGTCCGGGTGTATGAGGGGCTGGAGCGCGGGCGAATCTTCATCGCCGCCTTCTTCTCCCCTGACTTCACCTCGCGCGCCGACGAGATCTGGCAGGGCATGGTCGAGAGCCTGGCCATGACCGTGACCTCGACCCTGGTTGGCATCCTGCTGGCGATTCCGGTCGGTATCGGCGCGGCGCGCAACGTGGCGCCCCCGCCAGTGTATTACGGCTGCCGGCCTTCATCGCGGTATCCCGCAGCTTGCAGGAAATCATCATCGCCATTCTGTCTGACGTTGGCGAAGTAGGGCGGCAGACGCCGCACCAGCAGCAGATCCACCATCAGGTTCAGATAGCGGGCGACAGTCTTGCCGTCCACGGCGAGCGCCCGGGCCAACTCCGCGGCGTTATGCAGTCCTCCCTGAGCGTGGGCGAGCATGGTCCAGAAACGCCGTGGGGTTTCGGCGGGGATGCGCGGTCCGAGCTGGGGGATATCGCGTTCCAGATAGGTGCGAATGAAATTCTCCCGCCAGATGACGCTGTTCTCTTCGCTGTCGGCGAGCAAACTGCGCGGGAATCCGCCGCGGACCCACAGCCGCGACTGTTGCGCGGGGTCGATTTCCAACGAGGTGAAGGGCGTCAGTTCCAGGGTGGCGATACGCCCGGCCAGGCTTTCGCTCGTCTGGCGCAGCAGGTCGATGGAGGCGGAGCCGAGCAGGAGGAAATGGCCCGCGGCTTCGCCCGCCTGGATGCGCTCGTCGATCAGACCACGCAGCGTCTGGAACAGACCGGGGGCGCGCTGCATCTCGTCGATGATCGTGAGCCGGCCGCTTTGCGCGCCCAGATAACCACGGGCGTCGGCGAGCTTTTCCAGATCCGCCGGATTTTCCAGATCCAGGTACAGAGCAGGTTTGGCAGCCTGGCAAGCGCGTGCCAGCGTCGTCTTGCCCACTTGGTGTGGGCCAAGCAGGGCGACGGCGGGAGACTGACCCAGCCGCTGGGTCAGGCGAGTTTCGAGTTGGCGCGGGATCATGGGTTGCAATCATGGACCAGCGCGCCAGATTTGCAAGGTAGCCGCATGGGTTGCCGCACGAAGAGCGCGGTCTGTAGGTCGCATGACCCGTGTGCTAAAGCCGACTCGCCAAGATCAAGAGCGCTCAGTCGTGATCGAGCAGGCCCCAAACGCCTCGTCCCACTCAAAACCCCGCGTATCCAATCCGTAACCCGAGACCGTGAACCGGAAAGCCTCTTCCAAAGAAAGTCCTGCGTTGAACGCCTGCTCTGCCAGTTCTGCGTTGGACCAGGAAAGCCAGGCATTCGCCGGAACCCCTCTTTTTAGGTCCACCAAGTCCGAACGGTCAGTAAACCGGTCGCCCGTTCGCGTGGGCGCGAATAGCTCGAATTGATCTTCCTCGTAATTGAAGCGCCACGTTTGCTGATGGTCTTCTTTGTCTCGCAGCGGGTAATCGGCGTAAGTCGCCTCGACCATCCAGTCGCGCGGCTTGGCCTCCATACAGAGGATTTTCAGCGGCGCTTCGATCATCCGGATCAGATTTTCATCGTCCAGACGGGCGAACGGATGATTGCGGAAGCGCAACCCGGCATCGAGCGTCGATAACTGGCTCCAGTCGATCAGGCGTTGCAGATTGTGATTGTGGTTATCGGGGCTGCGTCCCTTGGCGGTGTAGGGCCAGTCCCTGGTTTCGAGTCCTGGGTGCGTGAACACAATTTTTTTGCCGCGAATCTTGCGGTGGTTGAACTGCAAAATAGCGACGTTGGGCACCGTGCGCGGCAGCCGCCGATGGCGGTTGACCCGCCCGGCCGTTTGGACGATGGACTGGGTGCTGGACGGTTCGATCATCGCCCAATCGAAGTCGTGATCCCGACCGATTTCCTCGACGGGCGTCGCCACCACGATGAATTTCACATCGGGTGAGCCGGTTCGGGAAACCCGCTCGCGGATTTCGGGATCGCCTTCGATGTGGCGGTCGCCGTGGTTCCGGGTGAGCAGACGATCCAGCCGCTTTTCCTTCAAAAAGCGCCGAATCGTGAAGTCTTGCGCGTGATAGCAGGCTACATGAGCATCCGGGAATCGGCCAGCGAGAAATCGGGCGGTTTCGATGGCGGGCCGGATGTTGGCGATGCGCACCAGCCCAAAGGAAACCCGCTGGCCGGTTTCGGCGAACGGCCAGGCGTTGTCTTCGTGAAGTTGCACGATAGCTTGGGCGATCACGTCCATCCAGGCGGCGTCGTTCAGTACAGGGATGGGAACCAGTCGCGGTATGCGGAAAGCCTGGCCTCGCAGGGCGGCGAGCAGTCGGGCGATCCGCGCGTCGTAGCAGGTCGCAAATTCGCCCGGTTCCTTGCAGATGAAGACTTCGGGAGCGAGGCGGTCATCGATCAAGGCGCACAGGAAATCCGGTTCGGCTCGACCTTCCAGCGCCGCCCGCATCGCAATTCCGCTGCGATAGGCCCGGCACAATGCGGTCGCAACGGGCCGGGCCAGCGTGGCGGACGACGAGATCACGTTGCGCCCGAACAGGCCCGCCATCTGCACGAGCCGCAATACCGCCACCATCGCTTTCGGATCGTAACTGTCGATTTCGTCCAGGATCAGATCGCTGTCCACCAGTCGCAGCAGCGCTAGCGTGTGATGGCCCTGTCGGTGCGGTTCGCCGGCGGCAATCAGAAAATCGACGGTGGAGGCCAGCACCGGGGCGCCGATCACCCGGCGCATGCGCGGTTTTTCCTTGACGAACGGCTCGACCCAGTCCGGAACGAAGAACTCTTCGCCGACAGATTCAAACTCGACATCGAGAGGGTTTTCATCCTCATCGGCGAATTCAACGGCATCCTGTTGCCTGGCGCTTTCGTGCAAGCGAGTTGCGATCACGTCGCCGATGACGCAGGCCAGTTCGTCCGGGCCGATGCCGAGTTGCTCGCGGTAGGCATCCCCGGTCTGCAAGGTTAGCGTGCGCAGGTTCAACGCCGTGGCAAAGCGCACCGGGCGTTCGCCGGCCAGGGCGCAGGCGCACTTGGCGTTCATCCGGGTCTTGCCCGCGCCGGTGCCAGCCAAGTTGAGGACCAGCGCCGGGCGTTGTGAAGTCCGCCGCGCGGTTTCCAAAGCGGCGGCGGCGCGGTCCTGCCAGGCGAATAGCGGGTTTTCCGTCCGCTCCATGATTCGCTCGACGGTTTCCTCGGACAGGCCCGGCAAGCGCAAGGTCGCCAGGCGATAGGTCATCCGGCCCGCCATGCCGGAGACGTCGGACAAGTGCTGGTCGAGGGGTTGATCGAGGGCGCGGCCGGTTTTATCCGGCTTCTGTTTGGTGTTGGCGTAAAGCTCGGCCTGTTTCGGCTTGGACAGGCTGGAAATATAGTGATCGGCGAAGATGAGGCCAGCGCGCGCCACCAAGGACAAGGCTCGCCAGTAAAGGGGGGTGGCGACGCCTTCAGGCGGGATGATCTTTTCGAGTCGCCGGAGTTTCTTGTTCAGAAACGCCAGAGTGGCTTCAGGCAGCGGCGCCTGCGGTCGGTATTGGACAGGATCGAATGGCGGGTTCTGGCGGACGTGATTTGAGCAACTCATGGCGCCATCCCCGTCCGTCCTGGGTCCCAGCAAACCGTGATGGCTGACCACCAGAAAATCGAACGCATCGAGAACATTGGCTAATCCCTGCTCGGCAAAGGGGATGCTTTCCCGTTCCTTCCTGATCTCCAGCCGCCGCCATGCGGTCTCCCAGTCCGCGCCTTCACGTAGCGCCTGAATGACCTTGAGGGATACCCATTCGTGCCGGATGCTGTCTTTTTGCGGCGCGGTCGCATCTCTCAGCTTTCTTTGAAACGCTATGCTGGCCTTGCCCACATCGTGGCCTTGCCCGGCGGCGTCGGCCAGCAGCGCGGCCTGACGCACCCAGAGCGGAACCGCCGGCGCCTTGCGGCGCGTCGTTCCCGCCGGGAAGTGTCCGTGTGGTCCGAAATGGCGGGCGCTGCCGACGATCCAGAGCAGTTTCATCCGACGCATCCCGTCGTTCCGGTAGCAGGCGACCGCTGTTTGACGGGATGCGGTGCGTTTGAGCGCCCCGCGCAGTTCCTGCAAGCCCTCGACGGTCATCGCGCTGGTCCAGGTCCGTTCGCCCGCCCGGAGCGCGTAGCTGTCGAGCAGGGCGCGCGAGCGTTTGAGGGCGCGTTTTTCGCAGGCCGAAATCAGCACGACGTGCATGGTCAGGTCTCCTCTTCGTCCAGCGGATAAATCAGCGGCCAAACCGCGTCCGAACGGGCGGGCAGGTCGGAAAACCGCCTCAACATCTCGAACATCGAACGCCGGGCGATGGTGATTTGCTGGTTCTGGATCATGAGTTCGTGGCGAATCGCCGCCTGTTGGTCGGGCGTGAGCGATGGATGCAGCCGGATCGGGATGCGGGCGCATTCATCGCTGTAGTCTTGCCGGATGAGTCGATCGGGCAATTTGGGATCGGCCGCGCGGGCGTCGAGGATGCGGGGCAACACAAACACCTTGACGGGATACGCCGCGCCTGGGTCGTCCAGATCCTGGGCGATGAGCCGCCATTGGTCGCCCATCTTTTCCAGCGTGATCGGGAGCACGCGACGCCAGCGGGCATGCTCGTTTTTGCGCAGTCCGACATACAGCAATTCGATGGGTTGATACCGGATCAAGCCAGTCACGACGGTCGAGAAAGCGCCCGGCTCGCGGGGGAGCGCACGGGTCCATTTCACGACCACCACGCCCAGCTCGTCCGGCACCCGCAGCCCGATATGGCGAAATTCGGTGTGGCCGTAGTCGAGGCTCTTCATCAGATCTTCCTCGGAGGCTTCCCGAGGAATTTTCGGGTTCGGGCGCAAGAGGATTTCATGGCTGCGTCGTTCCAGCGTTTCGGGCCAGCGGCCAGCGGCGGCCGACATCAGGGCGCTGGCCTTGGTGGCGCGAAAGTCGCCGTCGAAGGCTTCGATCACGTCGCCGCGCACCACCCTGCCGAAGCGCACCGCGCGCTTCAAGATGAAGAATAAGCCTTCCCGGTCGCGAATTCTGCCCATGTGATGTTCGATAAATGAATGTTGTCTTGGTTGATAAATAAGTGAGCGTCGCGAATACTACGCTAAATTCCAGCAGAGTAAACAGCCAATGGCGATTAAAAAAGTGAAGGAATGGGTCGAGTTTCCGCTCGAACACTACCAGCAGGAAGCCTTCCGGCTGGTGCATTTTTCCGGCAAAACCGTCAATTCCAATGCGCCGCCCTGCGGAGTGCGGGTCGGTCGGGACGGCAGCCTCGATCTACCGCTGGTCGGCGTCCGCACACTGCTGGCCGATGGAGCCTTCGTGCAACTGGATTACACCCGCAATGCGGGCAAGACCGCTACCCTCGTCAAGCAGATGCGCTTGGCGGACAGCGGCGAGGCGCCGGAAACCGCACCTACGGAAGAGATTCGGCGCGTTGTGGCCGAGGCGACGGTATCCGCCTATGAGGAAGGAACCGAGTGGGTTTCCCCGCGTCTGCGTCAGCTTCTGCTGCCACGGGACCAGGGTGAATATGTCGCCGTGACGCCGCTCGGTTGCGGCGGGTTGAGCGCGTTGCTGAATCAGAAGCTGGAAACGCTGCCGGAACGAAGGAAGAAATTTCGTCACGCCCTGCTGGGGATCGGCGGCAGCAATCCGCAAAACGTGGGCGCGTTGGTGCGCGAGATGCGCAACCCGCTGCTGTTCTCCGCGCCGCAGGAAAAGCCTTTGGAGAGGCGGGTGCTTGCCATTCACTACCAGGGAGTGTCGCTGGGATTGCCGCGCCGGTCGCTGGAGGCTTACCACCTGTGGCGCGAGCGCCAGCTTCAGGAACATGGTGGGGTCATGCCGTCCACCATGGACCTCCGGCAGCGGGAAGCCGAATTGATTGGCGACATCGCCCGTGCGGTGAACCAGCGCGGCCAGCGGGCGCGCGAACTCCTGGAATCCAACCGTGACCTGTTGCCCGTGACGCCCGATGCGGATTCCCTGCTCTCCCCGGAACTGAAAGATCCGGTGGTGCGTGGTTTGATCGAACCGGGAGAACGGAACGCCGGTTGGGCGTATGAATTTGGGCGGCGGCTCGCCCGTGCCATCGCGACGGAATTGGGTGCGAAATGGGGCCGGTCGCTGGTGGGTTCGGCCGTCGAGCAAATCGCCCGCTGGATCGAGGAGGCCATCCGATGACTCCGACCGATCTCCTGATTCCCCGTCTTCACGTACAGGGCGCCAACGCGCAAGCCGCCTGGTGGCTGATCAATTCGACTCCGGTCATGGCCTGTACGATGTTCGGCCATGCCCTGGGCCGACATCTAAACCAGCCGACCGTCGGCGTCGCCATCATCCATCACGCCGCGCAACTACATGGCGAGCAGTTCAGAGATTTTCGGCCGCAACAGCGCCGGGGCGCGGTGTTTATCGACGAAAACGATTATTCGTCGAAGAACAAGCACGCGCTGTCGCTGCAACCCACCGCGACCTTTTCCGGCGAGTTTTCCTTGATGATCCGGTTTGGCGACATGGCGGAAGTCAATTTGAACGACGTTGGTGAATTTCTCCAGCGGGCGCGGTTGGCCGGGGGCCAGATCGTCGAACACGGTCAATGCCGGATGATTGCCCCGACCGAATTGGGCCAGCACGTTCGTTCGGGTTATTGGGTGATTGATCGCCGCGACTTGATGCAGAAAGCGGATGGCGAGGATTGGCTGGATGTCCTGCTGCGCGTCACTGCTCGACAGGACTGGCGTAAACGAGATGATGTGGCGTCCCCGGCCGTCGCCGGCAACGAAAGCAACGAAGTCGATGAAGTCGATGATAATAAGGACGAGAGCGAAGAGGATGAAGAGCAATGGCATTCTCCGCCAGCGCGGAAACCGTTGCCGCCGAGCTGGATGCTAGCAACCACCTTGGGCTATGCCTTGCTGACGCCCGCTGTGTCCCGCGCCGGCGCGCGCGAAGGGTATCCGCACGCTTTCGCCGAGCCGCTGATCGGTCCCGTTCAATATGTATCTCTGCGCCAGTTTGGCGACCGTCCGGTGCCAGTCTGGCAGCCCGGTTGGCCGCGCGACGATGTATTTCTACTCTCTCAACCCGATCTGGAGATTTAAGGTAATGGCGACTGCAACGACTGCGACGGTTTTCAAGAAACTTCCCGGCGTTTTGGCTTTTCAACGGGGATTGGTGATTTCGGATGCTGAATTGTTTAACGAGATTGATGGCGAATATGAAACGCATCCTGTGGTTGTCGTGCGTCACGGTATTCGCGGCACGCAGAACGTCAATAAAGAAGGTTCGGAAGATACCGCCACGTCGGGCGATACCAAGCAACGGGCGGTCTCGAATGTTCAACAAACCGATTCCGCCAAGCTGGATAGCCGAGCGGATGCGTTGATTGCACGTTTTGCCGCGCGGTTTCTGGATTTGGATGGGGCGCTTTTTGCCTGCGCGCCGGGGAAGGGCGACGGGAAGAAAGAAACTCAGAAAAGCCTCGATGATGAAGTCGTTTTATTGCGCGATAGCCTGAAAAATTTCATTCGTCGGGCCAAGGAATCGACTGGATTGGATGAGGTGGCCTGCCGGATTGCGCGTAATATCGCCAATGCGCGTTGGTTGTGGCGCAATCGGTTGATTGCCAGCGCCATCACGGTAACGGTAACCGCTCAACAAAAAGAGGTTGCTTCTTTCGATGCGCTGCAAATTCCGTTAAACCAGTTTGACAACTACTCTGATTCCGAGCGAGCGGTCGCCCAAGTGATTGCCGCTGGTCTGCGCGGTCATGATGTGGCGGCGTTGACGGTAGCGGCTCGTGTGGAGTTTGGAGTTCGGGGCGCTGTCGAGGTATTCCCTTCGCAAAACTACATTGAAAGACCGAAGGAGGATAAAAGACTAAAAGGGTTCGCCCGTTCGCTGTACCGGCTCGGCGAACCGGAGCGCTCAAAGCCGGAAGATGGCCCGCGCGTCATGGGTCGGGCGGCGATCCGCGATCAGAAAATCTCTAACGCACTGCGCACCATCGACACTTGGTATCCGGATTTTGTCGAGCATGGTCGGCCCATTCCGGTCGAGCCAAACGGGGCGAATCTGGATGCACAACGCTTTTTCCGCGATCAGAAAGGCGCGTCCGCGTTCGATCTGGTGCGTCGGCTGAATCAGGTTGATCCCGCGACCGATGACGGCATGTTTCTCACCGCATGCTTGATTCGCGGTGGAGTCTACTCGGAATGAGCATGAAACCGACCATCTACGTCGATCTTGAGGTGTTGGCCGGGGACCACGGCGGCGAGTCGATGCCGGCTCCCGTATTGGCCGGCGCGGCGCTGGAGGTTTTGCATGGCGCGTTTCGGCAACAGCCGGGTCGGTATGCGCTGGCGCTGCCGGGCGTGGCGCCGGACCAGGCAAACACGCCGGGTCGGACCCTGCGGGTGTTCGCCGGCAGTCGCGACGATCTGGATGCGCTGGTGGCCGCCATCGGTGGTCATCCAGTTATCCGGGATTACGCGCGGATCGGTTATCCACGCACCGTGCCCGGCGAGTTTTCCGGTCCGTGGATCGAATACCGCCGCTATCGCATCCCGAGCCGAAAGTCGCTCCGCAAGCCGGGCGATACGCTGCGCGAACGGCGGATGCGGGCGGCGCGCGAGCGGGGATTGCCGTTTTTTCAAACCCGCAGCCGGAGCAACGGCCAGTCGTTCATGCTGTACGTGCAGGCGCTCGATGGCGCAACGGGCCAAATGGAGTGCCAACCCGACAGTTATGGATTGTCGGTGTCGAGTCGTCCCTTCGCGGTTCCACGGCTATGAAAAAGCCAGTCAAGCCGCGCGCCGTTCTCCTGTCCAAACGCGCCAACGTGTTCTATCTGGAGCATGTTCGAATCATGCAGAAAGATGATCGGGTCGTGTATCTGACCGATACCGGGGCCGATGTCGAGCAATTTTTCAACATCCCGGAGCGCAACACGGCGTTTTTGTTGCTGGGCAAGGGTTCGTCGCTGACGGATGCGGCGGCGAGAAAGCTGGCGGACTCGAATGTGGTGATCGGGTTTTGTGGATCTGGCGGTTCGCCGCTGTTCTGCGCGACTGATATGACGTTTCTGACGACGCAAAGCGAGTATCGCCCGACGGAATACATGCAAGGTTGGATGCGCCTGTGGCTCGACGAGGCGAAGCGGCTGGAGGCGGCGAGGGCCATGTTAAAGAAACGGATGGAATGGGCGTTTGAGTCATGGTCCGGAGATGCGGAATTGCTGCGGCGGAAGGTGGTGATGGATGATGGGTTGCTGCGTGGGTTCGAGCAGGGCATCGGCAAAGCCGCTACCACAACGGAGCTTCTTTCATTGGAGGGGATGTGGGCGAAGCGATTGTATGCCAAATTGGCTGAAGGGTTCCGACTGTCCGATTTCAAACGGGAAGAAGGCAAGGGTAGCCATCAGTCGCGAGAGGATGATGTCAACGGATTTCTGGATCATGGGAACTATATCGCTTATGGCTATGCGGCGGTAACGCTGAACGGATTGGGTATCAGTTTCGCGTTGCCGCTGTTGCATGGAAAAACCCGCCGCGGCGGGTTGGTCTTCGACGTAGCGGACTTGGTCAAGGATGCGTATGTGATGCCACTGGCCTTCGTCCGGGGCAGCGCCGGGGTCAAGCAACAGGTTTTTCGAGATGAGCTGATCGAGCGATTCCAGGCCGGAAACGTCTTGGATCGACTCTTTACCTTCGTTGAGGGGATTTCTCAAAAATCTTTTTAATTTCAATTATTTGTTTGGCATGCTAATCCAGCAAGCCGGATCGGCTTGCTGGCCCCTTAACTCTGTGAAATTCAGGAGGTTTATGCAGGAAATACTACGGTTTTCCGCCGTGTAGGCGGTTTAGAAGATTCGGCGCGGGGCAAACTTCCGCGCTCGACCGTTTTCCGCCGTGTAGGCGGTTTAGAAGCAGGAGCAACTGGCGGAAAAGCTGGGTGTAACGTTTTCCGCCGTGTAGG
>JRYF01003008.1_pt1 | contig 17275 bp, 11 predicted proteins | sample 235331 | NCBI WGS metagenome assembly JRYF01 (sample SAMN03074217, study PRJNA261475) | activated sludge metagenome | biome: Wastewater Treatment Plant; feature: Wastewater; material: Activated sludge; isolation source: activated biomass of a wastewater treatment plant treating hydrocarbon... ...
GGTGGACATGCTGGGGCGTGTAATGGAGCGCCACCGCTTCCCGCCCTACGCCTACCTGCACCGGCTGGAGGTGTCGGGCTGGCCGGCGGGGCTGTACAACGTGGTGCTGCTGGAAGGGGGCAGGGCGAGGGCGGCGGCGAGGCTGGTGGTGGCGGGCCAGGCAAGGTGATGCCACGAAATGGCGGCGGGCAGGCTTGTCACGCAGACTTTCCAGTTTTTTGAAACTTGGAAAGTCTTGTTACCCAGATGCATGTGCTACATACTCTCCGGAGCGGAAAAGCGGGACTAACAGGTGCGTTCAACATTTGCTTGAATGTGGCGCATCCGTAATTCCTGCCGATATTCCCTGAACGGCCCATCATGGATTGGTATCCGGTGCCGACATAGTTCGAATGCTGGAAATTCCGGCAAGCTGACCAGAAAAAATAAGTCCTTTTGAACAAAAAAAAGCGAATGGCTGCGCCAACAGCCATTCGCCGACAGTCAACCTTTTACAGTTAACTTTTAAAATCGAGTAAAATTATGAAAAATCGTGCAAACTGCCAGTCAACCGGTATTGGTACAAATCATTTCACCGGCCTACATCACCTCTTTGCGTGGCACCTGTGCCACAGTTTACTGTTCACCGTCTTGTTGACCCTTTTTTATTGTCCGGAGTCCCTGTTCGCCCAGCATTGCGGGCAGGGAGCTCAGTTTCAGGTCACAATAACAAACGACACCCTTCATTTCCGTCCGGTTCTCCACCAGGATGCAAATTGGGACTATTCATGGACATGGCAATACCCTGGCGGCAATTCGGGAAACAGCAACACCTATGAACTTGGACTACCCTTACAGGAAAACGGGACCAGCTTGACTGTTGCACTGGAAGTGAATACCGTATTTGATTCATACCAATGCGACAAAACGCTCTCGCTGAATGCAAACTGCGATGAAGAAGCCGATTTTGAGTGGTCGCTAGGCTACCCGTTGCCCCAAGAGCCATGCTTGGTGCGGTTTGACTATTGGCCTTATCCGACGAACTACATAAGTTCGACATGGGATCTTGGCGACGGCAATTCTTATTCGGGAGCTGCCGGTTTTTGGTACAATTACGGAGCCGGGACAAATTACACGGTTTGCCATACCGTGTTTCTCCAGGACGCATCAAACCCGTCGAACATCAACGTCTTCAAGTGTTGCAAAGAAATAGAGGTGCCGGATTGTCCCCCATTGGAGGGAGCCGATCCAGGTTTTACGCCTTACGAGATGGAGGATTGTTGCCGGTTGAGATATTGGTTCGTCAGTGGGTATCAGGGCGGTTCGCACACATGGAGCTTCGGAGACGGGACAACCAGCACGGATATCAATCCTGTTCATTATTATGCCAACATTTCCACCTATCCGGGCGGGACTCCTTCTGTAGAGGTCAAACATTGTGTGACGGAAAACAGCATTACTCAATGCACGACCACAACTGTAATATTTTCAAAGGAAGCCATTTATGTTGGTTCACCAGGAGCAACAACTTCCTTGAACAGTGTGGTCAGTTCAATAAGCGGGCAACCTTTGTTCCCAGGAGGCAGTATTGGTGCCCAACGGGTGAGCGTGGCAGGGGAGCTTCAAATAGACAAGTCCATTTCCGTTGATTTTACATTCGATGGCACGACATTCTGCATGGATCCGGCAGCGGGGATGCGGCTGATGCCCTCCCGTAAAATGACGCTGACCGGGGGGGCTTACGTCAACAGTGCGCCCGGTTGCAGCATTTGGCGGGGCATCGACCTCGACGGAACGAGTACTTTCACGGGAGACGATGCCACCATCAGGCATGCCCTGTACGGGCTGAGGACCGTAGGGGTAGGCAATGCCCGTACCGTGAGATTGTCCGATGTCCTGTTCAGGAACAATTATATCGGGATTTTTGCGGATCGCCTGATAAGCGTCACCAAGTTCGACGACAATATTTTTTCGTTCGGGACAGGCAACGTCCTCCCTCCGCTCGGCAATCTGCAGATAGCCCCTGCGACCGGTGCCACGGCCTACCTGACGGAACGCTCCTACGCCGGTATCGTTATTGCCAACACGCCGTTTTCCGTTCCTGCAAGCCAGGGCGGGAGCGACAACCTGTTCGAGAACCTGGCCAACGGCATTTTGATACGTGGCGCAAATGCGACGATCCGCAGGTGCGGGTTCAAGGATATATGGGCAGGAGGCTACTATCCCGACGGCGGCTATGGCATTCAATTGAATGACCCGTCGGGAGGGAGGCAATTCCGGCAGTTCGGCCTTGGCACCGGGGAGAACGACCCATTCACGTTCAAAAATTGCAGGATTGCCATTTCCGTGATCAATGGCGGGCCGAATACATTTGCAAGGAGCCAGGACAACAAAATGGACGTTGAAATCGGCTACGATTTCATCATTGCGGGCAGTTTGGTGCCCAATTCGCCAGCTACCAGCCTGATCCACAACAACAGTATCAATGCCAGCGGGTCCCACGGGATTTTCGGGGCATTTCAGTCGGGCAGTCCGTCCGCACTCAGGATCCAGTCCAACCAGATCAACGCAAACGGACTGGCGGGCCAGGGAATCTGGCTGCTCGGCTTGGGAGATGCCACCCAGCACGACATACATATCAAAGACCACTCGGGCCAGGGAAAGGTCATAAACGTAGCTGCCGGCGGCCAGATCGGCATCAATCTACAGAAAATCAGCGGGGTCTCGGTGGAGAACAACGAAGTCAACCTGGCATGGAGCAGCACAGTTCCCAAGGGCATTTACCTGACGGCCAGCACCAACAATACCCTTCGCTGCAATTACATCACCGGGGGCTACAATGCGCCCGACAACAACGATACGTCCATAGGGCTATTGGTGGAGAGCAGTGGTACCAACACCTATGAGACCAACCAGATGACGAACACCCGCGAGGCAATCCGCTTCGACGGACAGTGCGGGAGCACCGTCCTCGCCTGCAATACCATGGAAGAACACAAAGCTGGCCTCTACTACACCCAAACGGCGATCAGCGGTGAACAAAAGGACAGGGGAAACAGGTGGCTCAATTGGCCCGACAACGCATCTGTCAGCATCGGGGCGCAGCACNNATTTTTGGTGCGAACGTGATTCAGTTTTCTCACTATCATGCCTTGCCCAATTCCGATCAGACACCTGCAAGCATTGTAATGCCCAATAATCAGGATCCGGCAGAAACATGGTTTTACAGCGGCTCGGACGTGGCGTGTGACGGGTGCGGCGACATGCAGGTGAACTACCCGATAAACGGCCTTGACTCCGCCATCGTATCCGGTGGTTGGGCCTGGGGCGCCCATCAAGAGGAGCTTGAGCGGTGGTCGGAGCATTACCTGTACAGGAAGCTGTCCGATTATCCGGATTTGCTGTCCGGCAATCAAAGGATGTCCCATTTCTATTCCGCCGTCTCGGACAGCACCTTGGGGCACCTGTATGGCATCGGTCGCCAAAACGGCGATTTGTTTTTGCTCGGCACAGGTGACGAAGCACGGTTGCTGGACAACTTTGAGGCTATCCAGATAGCATTGGAGGATATTGTCGCCATTGACTCCCTGCTCGCCATAAGTTCGTCCCAGCCCGTGACGGACAGCCTGCTCCAGCGGCGGAATGTTTTGACCGATACCGTTGCTGCGAGAGAGGAATCGAGCAATGCGGTATGGGCACAATGGATATCGTACCGCACAATGGAAGCCGACTCGCTGATTGCGGTCAATGATGGCATCGGCACCGTTTCGGACAGCGAAGAAAATGAAAAAATCCTGCACGGTATTTATTTGAAAACGGTGACCAAAAACCTCCGGCCAACGCTGTCGCAAAAAGCACAGATAAAAGAAATTGCGGAACAATGTCCGCTGGGAGGTGGCCCTGCGGTTTACAGGGCGAGGGCATGGCATGCTATCTTAACGGGAGAGTACCTCGATCCGGGGAATTGCCTGGGCGTATCCGACAGGAGCAGTGCCAAAGAAATCCTGCCGATGGCCCAGACAACGGGCATGGCAGTGTATCCCAACCCTGCTTCCGGGAAAATGACGGTCGAGTGTTCCGCCGAGAGCGGCCAGACCTTGCAATTGATCAACCAACTCGGCATGGAGGTCCTCCGGCATCCCATGGCGGAAGGATTCAACCGGATAGAACTGGACGTACAGCACCTGCCGGCCGGCCTTTACGTGTGCAGACTCGTGCAAGGCCCAGACCGGATACTGTCCAAAAAAGTAATTGTCGTGAAATAAACTTTAACCGCCCTGCACAGGAACCTATCCTGTGCAGGGCCTACCTTGTTCGAGATGAAAAAAAAATATTTACTTCTATGCCCGTTTTGCCTGCTGTTGCAGATGGTACTGTCGGCTCAAAAATATGACTATCAGTGGATATTGCCTGCGAGTGCCAACGAGCCCAGCAATGTGCTTGATTTTAATTTCTTTCCCCCGAAAATAAAAGAGAAAGTATTGAACCTACAGTTCGGAATATCCAATACAAGCGCTTGCGACCCAGAGACAGGAGAACTGCAGTTTTATTCAAATGCATGGCAAATATTCAATAAATCGGCAGCACTCATGTCTAATGGTGACAACATTGACTCATGGGCTGGAATGGCATTGAATATGATAACCCTTCCTTCACCAGAGAATGAAAACAAGTACTATATTTTTCACTTAAAAACTAATCCAATCCCAACCGTATATAGTTATCTAAACCCTGAGATATTATACACTTTGGTAGATATGCAACTCGATGCTGGAAATGGTGGGATAGTATATAAAAATCAACCTTTTCTTTCAACTTTATGGTCATTTTCAAATTCTATGGACGCTACGAAACACGCCAATGGACGAGACTGGTGGTTACTCGCCCCGGAATGGAGATCCACTAAATATCATCGCTGGTTATTAACCCCTGAAGGTATAAAAGATACCGCTGTACAGGAAATGAACTACCCTTTGATTGACTCGTTGAACAGGACAGGATGGAATACATTTTCACCGGACGGTTCCCTATATGTTGATTTTGACATTCATAATGGCATCCGCATTTTCGATTTTGATCGTTGTACCGGCCATTTAGGTGCCCTGACGCTTCTCCCTTCACCCGACACTGCATCCGGCCCAGGCCCTGGCGTTGTCTTTTCTCCCAACTCACGTTTCTTATATATCATCTACAGGTACGCCATTTTCCAGTATGACTTATGGGCCGATGATATCGCTGCTTCCATGGACACTGTCGCTGTGTGGGACGGGGTTATTGATGTTCACACGCTTGCCTCTACTTTTTATACTCCAGAGAGGGGGCCAGATGGCAAGATTTATATTTCTTCCGGTCAACTGCGTGACTATCTTCACGTCATCAAATATCCGAATAAAAAGGGATCTGCTTGCGGGGTTGTGCAGCGGGGGCTGCAGTTTCCGCATCGGTTTTCGGTGGCCATGCCGAAGTTTCCCAACTTCCGCCTCGGCCCTCTCGACGGCTCGGCCTGCGATACGCTCGGCCTCGACAATCACCCGATGGCAGGCTTTACATGGGAAGTCGTGGACTCCTTGCAGCCCTTGCTTGTGGAGTTCACCGACAACTCTTTTTATGAGCCTGCCCAATGGTTCTGGGACTTCGGGGGCACTGGCACAAGCACTGGGACGAACCCCCTGCATGCCTTCCCCACCGACGGCACTTACACGGTCTGCCTAACTGTGAGCAATCAATACGCAAACGACACCTTTTGCAGGGAGGTGACGGTAGGGACGGTAAGCGTGAAGGAAACAGAGGGTAGGCAGCCATTCGCACTGTACCCCAACCCCGCCAGCGATGCCGTGTTGCTGCGCCTCAACCCTGAAACAGGAACGGACCTGCGGCAGGTTAGGATATTTGCCGTGAGCGGCCAACAGGTGTTTGCCAGCACCTTGCCGCCGGGCAGCGGGGAACTGCGGATATCCGTGGCCAACTGGCCGGAAGGCATGTACATAGCAAAAACAATGACAGCCGACGGGCCGCTGAGCCGCACTTTTGTGGTGCATCACCGCCGTTGAGCACCTTCACCGAAAGGAGGTTATCCGATCAAAACGCTGCACTGCCGGCGGCCCTGGGGAAGGGTATCACATCCCGTATATTGTTCATGCCGGTGATGAACTGCACCATGCGCTCGAAGCCGAGGCCGAAGCCGGCATGGGGGCAGCCGCCGAATTTGCGCAGTTCGAGGTACCACCAGAGTTCTTCCTCCGGGATGCCCTGGTCATGAATGCGTTGGAGCAGCTTGTCGTGGCGCTCTTCCCGTTGCGACCCGCCGACGACCTCGCCGATGTAGGGGAAGAGAATGTCCATGGCGGCCACCGTTTCCCGGCCTGGTTCCGTACCATCGTTTTCCCGCATGTAAAAAGCCTTGATGGACTTCGGGTAATCCCGAACAATGACGGGTTTCTGGAAATGTTTTTCCACAAGGTAGCGCTCGTGTTCGGCCTGGAGGTCTTTGCACCATTCCACCGGAAACTGGAATTTCCCCTTTTTGTAGGGGTTCGAGTTCCGCAGGATGTGGATGGCATCGGTGTAGGTGATGCGTTCAAAGTGGTTGTCCACCACGAAGCGGAGCATTTCGACGAGGCCCATGGGGCGGCGCTCTTCCTGTTTCATGTTTTTTTCAGCGTCTTTGATGCGCTTGTCGAGGAAGGCAAGGTCGTCGGGGTAGCTATTGAGGATGTAATTGATGAGGTATTTCACGAAATCCTCTGCCAGGTCCATGTTGTCGTGGATGTCGAAGAAGGCGACCTCCGGCTCGATCATCCAGAACTCTGCGAGGTGGCGGGGCGTGAATGATTTTTCGGCCCGGAAGGTGGGGCCGAAGGTGTAAATCTTGCCCAGTGCCAGTGCTGCAATCTCACCCTGCAATTGGCCGGAGACGGTCAGGTGGGTCCCTTTCCCGAAAAAGTCCTGTTTCCAGTCAATCGCTCCTGCCTCGTCCCGTGGCGGGTTGCCGATATCGAGAGTCGTCACTTGGAACATTTCACCGGCTCCCTCTGCGTCGCTGCCAGTGATAATGGGCGTGTGCATATAATAGTAGCCCCGGTCGTTGAAATATTTGTGGACAGCATAAGAAACGGCATGACGGATGCGGAAAACGGCGCTGAAGGTTTGCGTTCTCATGCGGAAATGGGCATTTTCCCGCAAGTACTCCATCGTCATGTGTTTGGGTTGGAGGTGGTAGTTGTCGGGGTTGCACTCGCCGAGCAGTTCGATTTCCTCGGCTATCACCTCCACAGTCTGGCCGGCCCCCTGCGAAGCGACCAATTGCCCCGTGACGGCGATACAGGCATGGAACTGGATTTTTTTCAAAAAAGCTTCGTCGAACTGTTCAAAGTCCACCACCACCTGCAGGGTGTTGAACGAAGAACCGTCGTACAGGGCGATGAAGCGATTGGAGCGGAAGGCACGAACCCAGCCCATTACTTTTACTTTTGCACCGATTTGGGGCTGCGAAATGATGTCTGCAATTTCTGTACGTCTCATATCTTGTTTTTTAAAAAGACGTGCGAAGGTACGGCAAAACCGGACGGATGTTTTATCCAAAACTAAGAAGCTGTTTAAATTCTCTTCGCCGGGCTATAATAGGCCCTCTTCCGCCCTGCGGCCAAAAATTTTTTCGGCAATAGCGCTGCTATTCCCTCAAAAATTGATAACCGCAGGACAAAAAATGGCTCTTTTCTATCTCCGGCAAGAAAATTTAAACAGCTTCTGAGAAAACACCCATTCAGGATTTCAGATAAACCGCTCAAAATGCTGCCCGGTGAGCGCCCGCAGGGCGGCAAGGCCGAGTGCCCGTGCTTCCCTTTCGTTGAAACCCTCGTCCATGAAGAAATCCTCGAAGAGAATCCACGTGTGGAAGTAGCTGATTTTCAAGGCAGCGGCCAACTCGGTGAGCATGGGGTCGCGGCTGGCCCAGGCATCAATGCCGCGCCAGGAATTGGCGTACCAGGTTTCAAGAGCCTTGCGTTCGTCGTCGGTGATGGCCTTGGGGGCAAGGTAAAGGCGGGCCAGTTCCTGTTGGGCCAGTGCGGATTTTGCTTCGCTGCAATGGCTTTGTGCGCAGAGGTCGTGGGCCATGGCGGAAAGGACTTTTACTTCTTCCCACTCCCAGAAACCGCCGCAGTTTTGCAGTTTCCACTCGCTGCCGCCACCGGCGGCGGTGAATGCCTTGAGCGCAGGGCCGGGGTGTTTTCTGAAAAGCCAGCATGGGGCAGCGGCCTGTTCAGGTGATGTTTGATGGATGTAACGGACATGGAGCAGCAACTGCTCGATGTCGAAGTAGGCATAAGTAGCGTTGGGATCAAAATTGGCGATCTTGACCTTTCCGCCGGCAAAGGCGGCTTTGAGTGCTTCGTTCATCAGGGCATCCGCATCCCGGCCAGGGCCGTCGCTGGCAAAAAGGAAATAGGCCCGGTATGCTTTGGCGATGGGGGCTTTTGATTTCTCCAGCCCATCCAGGGCCGTTTTGGGGTCGTCCCAGAGGGTGTTGATGAAAAATTGCACCGTACCGGGAGCGGCCCCGTAGGCAGGGCGGGGAGCATATTGCGCCAGCAAACGATACTTCTGGATTTGCCGGTTTTCCTTGTACGCTTGATCGAAAGCGGTCTGTGTGCCTTTTCCGTAAAAACCGTCGAGCGAGCCTTTATAGTGGCCTTCCGATTTCAGCACTTTTTGCAGTTCAAGCGCAGAGGTGCGCTTCACACCAGCACGGATGTTGGGCACATTGGGCGAAAAGGAAAGGACGCTGGGCGGAGCCTTCACCACGGCCGGTTGTGGTTCCTGCGGGGCAGGTTTTACCGGGGCGGGCTGCGCTTCCTGCGGGGCGGGTTTTGCGGGAGCCGGAGGGGGAGTGGCAGCACCTTTGGCGGCCAAATCCTCGCTGGGCTTTGCCAGTGCCACGATGGACACCTCCTCNNAAAATTTAAACAGCTTCTATGTTTCACGAAACAAAATACACCAATGCCCATTCCCCAAGCAGCCCAAAAGAACTGGGAAAAGGAGGCGTTAAACCTCCCATTTTTGCCGTTAAACCTTAGTTAAAGTAAGGGGGAAGCGGCAAACCACCCGATGGCTAATGCGTTCATTTCGTGCGAGTTGTGGCGATTAAAAACGAAATCTTAAAGAAATCGGCCTGCAACTTTACGACCCATTGGGAGTCTTAACTTTCAAAAGGCAGCCGGAATGCGTTAATTTTGGCGACGTTCTGTGGTACATGATTGGTCATTTTCAGTCATCATACAAAAGTCATCGAGCACTCGATTTCATATTTCAAAACAACCCTCGTGACATTCGTGCCTGTGGGATTACCCCTGCCAGGCACTATGTCCCGAAACTACTGACATCAAAATTTTAAAAATCATGGTAAAAAGCACCTTTTTCGCACTCTTGTTCACGCTGGGCTTCGCCCTGACCTCCAACGCCCAGCGCATCGCTTATGTGGATGTGAAAGTCATCCTCGAAAGCATTGACGAATACCAAAAGGCCCAGGACGAACTGGACCGCATCGCCGCTGGATGGCGGCAGGAAATAGCTCAGGAATACGACAAAATCAAAGGTCAGTACAACCGCTACCAAGCCGAGCAAGTACTTCTCAGCGACGATGCACGCCGCAAAAAAGAGGAGGAAATCATGGATATGGAAAAGCGGGTACGTGAAATGCAGAAGGATAAGTTCGGCCCAGAAGGCGCACTGTTCGAGAAGCGCAAACAACTCGTGCAGCCCATACAGGACAGGATCTATGCCGCCATACAGGAATACGCCAACGACAAGGGCTATGATTTCATCTTCGACAAAGGCGGCAACGCCGGGATGATTTTCGCAAGCCCCAGCTACGACAAGACCAAGGAAGTGTTGGACAGGCTGCGCAGGAAGTAAAAGCTGAGTCCACTCTGAAAAGTCATATCAAGTTGTAGCACATAGCACAGACAGAAGAATATTTAGACAGAGAATTTTATTTCAAATAAAATTCTCTCTCTGTCTGTTTTTTTCTGTTGTGCTGGCTTTTTGGAGTGGACTCAACACTGCAAGGATTGCCGAAACAACCTTTTTGCTACATTTGCGCACTTTTCCATCCAGGCGCTCCCGTCCGGTGGGAAGTGCCAGAGGGAATTAACATTGTAAAACCATTATTCGCAATCATGATGAAGACCATCGTTAAAGTCTTTTTAGTGGCTGTCCTGTTTGCAGGCACGGCAGCAGGTGCGCAGGCCCAGAAGTTCGGCTACATCAACTCCGCCATCATACTCAAGGACATGCCGGAGATGAAGGTGCTGCGTTCGAGCCTCGAAGCCCATCAAAGCATCCTGAAAAAAGACGGTGAGGCCAAAATGGCCGCTTTTCAGCAAAAGGCACAATCTGCGGAGCAGAAAAAGGCCAGGGGCGAAATGACTCCCCGTGAAGAGGAACAAGTGACCGCCGAACTGCAAAAAATGCAGGATGAACTCTATGCGTACAGCCAAAAGGCGGAAAAAGAAATCGCCGACAAGCAGGCCGAAGGCATGGACCCTATCCTTAAAAAAGTGAACGATGCCATTCAGGAAATAGCCAAAGAGGGTGGTTATCAGTACATCTTTGATTCCCAGTCCGGTGTGCTGCTCTATGCCGACGAAAGCGCGGATTTGACCAACTTGGTGAAAGCCAAACTGGGGATACAGTAACGGGACATTCGGAGCACAGGCGTGAGTGCGTGACTCAAAGTCGCCATCACACTTAATGAAAAAAAAGGGGCTGCGGGCACACCATGCGTGCTCGTTGCCCCTTTTCTTTTTAATGCAAAGGACTTGACCGGTAAGGTATTATTCGTCCGGGTACGTTTGACCATCATTCACTTTGGTTTTGTGGATTGGTGAATGAACATTACATTTGCCCAAGCCTCTCATCAGGGTATTTTTGCCTTTGAAAGGCTTGAACTGATAAAACAAACACTAAACATCAAACAGGCGCAATGGCAAAAAGACCTACGGTCGGACACCGTGGCGGCGAGGGCCGCCCATCCGTCAAGTTGCGTCAGACATATATCCTCGCCTTATCGCTCATAGCTTTACTGACGCTGAGCAGTCAAATCGTCATTCATATCGCTTTATTGGGCCATCGCAACGACAGTGCGGTGATAAACCTTGCCGGCCGGCAAAGAATGTTAAGCCAATTGATGACCAAGTGTGCGCTGATGATGCATTATCACCAGCACGAACCGGATACGGTGGAGTTTTATTTGGCGCAGTTGTCACAAGCACACGAACGCTGGCAATCAAGGCACTTGGGACTGAAAATCGGTATGTTGGACAGCATCGGCACTTTTCACAACTCAACCGATATCAACGCCCTTTTTTCCAAGTGCCAGCCTCACTTTGAAGCCATTGATGAAGCTTGCTCGCGCATCGTGCTATCCGGTCTTGGTGCGTTTCCTCCAGCACTCCATCAGGTGCTGGAGCATGAACCGCAGTACCTTCAGGTAATGGATGCCATAACGTTTCAATACGACAGGGAAAGCAAGGCAAAAGTGACGCGTATCCAGATCATCGAACTGACCATTTTTTTTGTCATTCTTTTGGTACTTTATCTGGAGGTGAGGTTCGTCTTTGCTCCTGCTGCCCGCAAGATTGACGAATTTATGAAAATAATACAGGAACAAGCCCGTGAGCTGGTTGCCAACACAATTGTCGTTCAGGAAAAAGAACGGAAACGCATCTCCAAAGACCTGCACGATGGCATCGGCTCTTCGCTCGCTGTACTTCGCTTGCGGCTGAGCCAAATGGAAAATGAATGTCCCGACGCGTATCGCCACAAACTAGAAGGGTTGTCGGAATACGTGAACGAAGTAGCATCCGAAGTAAGGAATTTGGCAGAAGACATGATGCCCCTCTCGCTCGAAAGGTTTGGTCTTGAAACTGCTTTGGGCGAGTTGGTCAGCACGGCACAGGAAGTGTTTTCCGGTGAAATCGAAACTGATATTTCGCTCGAAAGGGAACAATCCGCCGATGTACAGATAAACATTTACCGCATTTTGCAAGAATTGCTCAGCAACAGCCTCCGCCACTCCGGGGCGAATCATGTATATGTGCAAATCCAGGCGGACGAGGCAAAAACAGAACTGCTGTACGAGGATAATGGCTGTGGGCTGAACGACGATTTTAAACCTGGGCACGGATTCGCCAACATCGAAACACGGGCGGGCGCACTCAATGCAGACTGGTCGTTTGCCAATAAAGAGCCTTCCGGTTTTCGCATGGCGCTTTCGTTTGCATGTTAAAGGCCATCAGCGCCACTAGTGTGGCAGCCTTTGTGGTCAGGGCAATTTTTTTTATTCTTGTTTCAAAGCCAATAGCATGTTTTCCAAAACTCGTATCATCATTGCAGACGATCAGAAACTCTTCGTAGAGGTGCTAGGCAACGTGCTGAACGCCGAAAGTGACCTTGAAGTGGTGGCCACCGCCGAGAACGGGGAGGAACTTTTGATTAAACTGAACAGCTACAATGCTGATGTCTTGTTGCTCGATTTGGAAATGCCCAAAATGAGCGGACTGGAAGTGCTGCCAATCCTGCGCGATAAGTGGCCTGATCTGAAAACCATCGTCCTGAGCATGTACGCCAGCAAGCCATTCATCCGGCAATCCTATGATTATGGGGCACTTGGCTACCTTTTGAAAAACAGCGATCTCAAAGCATTGTCAAAAGCAATTCGAAGTGTCGTGAAGGGTGAACCGCATTACAAGGGAGAAGTGCTGGATGTGCTCATGCGGGACAACACATCAAAAAGAACCATCCAGAATGCACCCCTTACCAAGCGAGAAACCCAAATCCTAATCCTCATATCGCGGGAATTCTCGAACCCTGAAATTGCTGAAAAATTGCACCTCAGCACCGAGACGGTGAATACCCATCGCAAGAACATCCTGCAAAAAATTGGTGTGAAAAATACGGCAGGCTTGGTCAAATATGCACTCAGACAGGGACTTATCGAATAGCAAAATCACCCAAAAAGGGGATTTTCGTATTAATTTCATATTAAGCGACTGTTTTTTTCTCGCCTTTTTCCTCGTTTCTAACCCAAAAGGGGGAGTGTTCAAAATACTCTAAAAGGGGCTTTTTTGCTATACGAGGAAGCCTCTAACTTTGCGCCCGAACAAACAATAAAACAAATCATTATGAATCTCACACGTCTGTCGGCGCTTGGAAACTCGCGCCCCAACCTCTTAGAGGGTCAAACCAGCAATGGCAATGGCCATAGCAAGACCCGGATCTCCGAAATATTCGGAATGAATGCCTTCACCCTCCCGGTGATGAAAGAATTTCTTTCAGAAGGCACCTACAATGCAGTCGTCGCTGCCATCCGGCACAACGAGAAAATCAATCACGCCACAGCGGAAAGCGTAGCCAAAGGGCTGAAAAAGTGGGCCACCGACAATGGCGCTACCCACTACACCCATTGGTTCCAGCCGCTTACCGGAGCTACCGCAGAAAAACACGATGCCTTTTACAAGCCATCCCTCGACATCAATGTGCAAGGCATGGAAAACCTGACCGCCGCCGAACTGGTTCAAAGAGAACCGGATGCCTCCAGTTTCCCGCATGGTGGCCTTCGCTCCACTGCCGCAGCGAGAGGGTACACCGTTTGGGACCCCTCCTCTCCTGCTTTTATCCTCGAAACGAAATACGGAAAAACGCTCTACATCCCATCCATTTACATTTCATACACAGGCGAAGCGCTCGACTACAAAACGCCCTTGCTGAAATCATGTGAATTGATCAACCAGGCCGCAACGGCAGTGTGCCGCTTTTTCGACCCGGAGGTCAACAATGTCATCGCCACGTTGGGATGGGAGCAAGAGTATTTTGTCGTGGATAGCAACCTGTATAATGCACGACCCGACTTGATGATAACGGGCCGCACCCTTTTTGGTGGAAAACCGGCCCGCAACCAGCAACTGGAAGACCACTACTTCGCCTCCATACCTGAGCGGGTGCAGAACTATATGCAAGACTTCGAGCGCGAGTGCCTCAAACTGGGCATCCCCGTGCTGACGCGGCACAACGAGGTGGCGCCCGGCCAATACGAGTGCGCACCCATGTTCGAGGAACTGAACATGGCCGTTGACCACAACCTGCTCCTGATGATTGTCATGGACAAGGTGGCCCGCCGGCACGGGCTGCGCGTGATTTTCCATGAAAAACCTTTTGCCGGCGTAAACGGGAGCGGGAAACACAACAACTGGAGCCTGGCCACCGATAAGGGCAAGAACCTGCTGTCACCCGGTGAAAAACCTGGCAACAATCTCTATTTCCTCACCTTTTTTATCAATGTGGTAAAAGCTTTGGAGGAAAATGCAGACCTGTTGCGTGCCGGTATTGCCAGTGCCGCCAACGAGCACCGCCTCGGAGCCAACGAGGCACCGCCGGCCATCATCAGTGTTTTCACGGGTTCTTTAATTGAAGATGTGCTCAACCGGTTCAAAAAGGAGGGCCTGTTCAGCGATGGAAAAAATTCAGCAGACCGCATTGACCTCAAAATCCCGAAAATCCCGGAAGCCCTCCTGGACAATACGGATCGCAACCGTACCTCCCCTTTCCCCTTCACGGGCAACAAGTTCGAGTTCCGCGCCGTAGGCGCTTCGGCGAACTGTTCCTCGGCCATGACCATGCTGAATACCATCGTGGCACATCAGCTCTTCCTTTTCAAAGAAGAAGTAGATGGCTTGGTGTCAGGTGGTGCTACGGCACAGGATGCCATCATTTCGGTTTTGCAGCGCTACGCCAAAGAGTCGGAACGCATCATTTTCAATGGTGACGGTTACAGCAAGGAATGGGAAAAAGAAGCCAACAAACGTGGGCTGAGCAATACCAAATCCACGCCCGATGCGCTCAAGGCACTCACGACCGAAAAAGCCAAGCGCATCTTCACCCGTTACAACCTCCTCAATGAGCGTGAACTCGAAGCCCGCTACAACGTATTGCTGGAGCAATACATCAAGCAGATGGAGATCGAAATGATGGTCATTGAAGAAATGGTCCATACGCACATCCTGCCGAGTACCTTCCAATACATACAGACGCTTTCCGATGCCCACAGCGGGTTCAAGGAGATGGGCCTTACCAAGGCTGCCGACAAAACCCGGGAAGAAGTGGAACTTGTCTATAACCATTTCCTGGAGCTAAAGGAAAGCGTGAGCAAGATGTTGAGCCTCAAAGAGAAGGCATTTCAGAAAGAAGACCACGATGAACTGGCAGCCATGATCTCCCTCAAGATAAAACCCTTGTTCGAGGTGATTAGATTGCATGCCGACCAACTTGAAAAACTGGTGGACGACACTTTTTGGCGCTTGCCGAAATACCGTGAACTTCTTTTTGTCAGGTAAACTTCTGTTACTACGAGACTTTATTCGTTCCTGTTCAAATCCTTGCCCAAGGTGTGCGGTGTATGCGTTTCGGCAAGGGAGATTTACAGTCCCCTTTGTTCGATATAGCGTGCCTGCACACCTGCGAGGATATGCTTGCTTGTTTTAAAAAGTCAAAAACATGTCCGCCATAAATGACACACCAGACAAGAAAAAGGCTCAGGATGGCCAGGCTCCACACGAAGTAGCCAGTTCCATGACGGCCATCATGGACAGTGAATACCGGCAATTGTTCAGTGCGCTCGATGCGGACAATTCCGGCTTCATCCAATATGCCAAATTGGTACAGGTGCTTGCGCAACACGGTATCCGGCTCAACGATCCCCGCATCAACAGGAGTTTCGCAAAGGCCGTCGAGACGGGCGACTACCTTCACCAACAACTGGACTATGAAGGTTTCAAACAGATCATCAAAGAAAGTGTCGGCTCGCTCATTGCTGATGCCATACAGGGCAAAATGATCATTCCCGATTTCAGGGATTTCAAGCAGACCATCCAGGATATTTACGACCGGGTTTCAAAGAGCACGGGGGGTAAAGTGGCCACTTACATACCCCAACTGGGGCGGGTGAATCCCGAACAGTTTGCCGTTTCCGTCTGTACGATAAGTGGACAACGCATATCCATCGGCGATTCCAGCCAATATTTCTGCATACAGTCTATTTCAAAACCCGTTAACTACTGTATCGCACTGGAACTGCACGGGGAAGACAAGGTACATCGCCACGTGGGAAGGGAACCAAGTGGCATCAGTTTCAACAGTCTCTCCCTGAACAACAAGGGCCTGCCCCACAATCCATTGATCAATGCCGGGGCCATCATGACATGCTCGCTCGTAAACCCTGAGATGGAAATGGCCGACCGTTTTGATAATGTGCTGGATACTTGGGAGCGGCTTTGCGGCGGTGAAACGGCCAAGTTCAACAACGCCGTCTATTTGTCCGAACGGCAGACTGCCGACCGCAATTTCGCACTTGGTTATTTCATGCGGGAGAACAAAGCCTTTCCCGAAAACACGGACTTGATCAACACCCTTGAGTTTTATTTCCAGTGCTGCTCCATCGAAGTGACGACCGACGCGCTGTCGGTGGCAGCGGCTACCCTCGCCAACGGCGGCATCTGCCCTATTACGAACGAACAGATTTTCCGGCCCGACACAGTGAAAAACTGCTTGTCGTTGATGTACTCCTGTGGGCTGTACGATTTCTCCGGCGAATTTGCCTTCACCATCGGGTTGCCGGCCAAAAGTGGCGTGGCCGGCGGGCTGATGATCGTTGTGCCCAACCTCTTGGGCATAGCCGTTTGGTCACCTCGACTCGACGAACTTGGCAACAGTGTCCGAGGCATAGAATTTTGCAAGGAACTGGTACAGCGTTTCAACTTCCACAACTACGACAGCCTCCTCACTACGGCCCAAACCAAGAAAGACCCGCGCCTGAAAAAGAACGAAACCAAAATTGAAGGCGTGATGAGCATGTGTTTTGCGGCCAGCAACAATGACCTGTCCGAGGTGAAACAACTGGTAGCCCGGGGCGTGGACGTGAACGACAGCGATTACGACGGGCGCACGGCCCTCCACTTGGCCGCATCGGAAGGTCATTTGCAGGTGGTTTATTACTTGGTGCGGAAAGGGGCCAACCCCGATGCCCGCGACCGCTGGGGCAACTGTCCCATTGACGATGCACTGCGCGGCAACCACAAGGAAATCGCCGAATACCTGAAAACCTTGTCAGAGTGAACAACTGTTTGCGTTTCCACTCTTAGAGGCTGTTTTAAAACCTCTTGATGGCCATAAAGCGCCATCTTTTGGCGGCATACTGTGGCAATTTTTCAAGCGATAGGAACCACTATCCCTTGAAAAATTCTCT
>JRYF01003584.1_pt1 | contig 17234 bp, 8 predicted proteins | sample 235331 | NCBI WGS metagenome assembly JRYF01 (sample SAMN03074217, study PRJNA261475) | activated sludge metagenome | biome: Wastewater Treatment Plant; feature: Wastewater; material: Activated sludge; isolation source: activated biomass of a wastewater treatment plant treating hydrocarbon... ...
TGTGTGCATACGGTAGGTTTCAAAAACTTGGAAAGTCTGAGCCTTACGGAAAAATGTCCAGTAGTTTGATCAAGTCATTTAATATCCCAGCATCAAGGAAGCGGGTCCAATGATGTCCCCCTGCTTTCGATTTGCTTTTTTGAAGCGATAAAAAACTGGTGCAACTTCCGTTTCAACAAGTCTTTGGGGAGGTCTTCCGTGATGTAGCGCCCTACTTTTACGTTGGTCTTGTCGAGCTGCAGCAGTTCAATTTGCTCGTTGTTTCCCTCGGCGCAAAGAATCAGGCCGATGGGTTGCTCTTCGCCGGGTTCCGTTTCGTTTTTTTCGAGCCAGCGAAGGTAGAGTTCCATTTGTCCTTTGTAGCCGGCTTCGAATTTTCCAATCTTCAGGTCAATGGCCACCAGGCGTTTGAGTTTGCGGTGGTAGAAAAGGAGGTCAAGCTTGTAATCTTTGCCGTCAATAATCATGCGTTTCTGGCGCTCCAGGAAGGCGAAGCCACGACCGAGTTCAAGCAGGAACTCTTCTAATTTTTCGAGGATGGCACGTTCGAGGTCCTTTTCCTGAAAGGTGTCTTTCAGCCCCAGAAAGTCCAGCACGTATGGGTCTTTGAAGACCAAATCCGGGCTGAGTTTGTCCTCCTCTTTTAGGGATTGCAGTTCCAACTTTGCCAATTCTTCCGGCTTTTGGGAAATGGCAGTTCGCTCGAATAGCATGGAGCGGATTTTTTCCCTAAGGGTGCGCACCGACCAGTTTTCGATACGGCACATTTGAGCGTAAAATTCCCGCTCCAAATCCGATTTGAGGGGGATGATTTCGATGAAATGGGACCAACTCAATTGTTGCGACAGCGTCGCAACAATCCCAAAATCGGAGAAATGCTCATTGAAAGCACACATCCGGCTCAGTGCGGAGATGGAATACCCCTTCCCGTATTCTGCTTCCAATTGTCGTGTCAGTGATGCGACAATCTGCTTGCCATAAGCTGCACGCTCATTTTTCAGCACCTCTTCATTGATGCGCTTCCCGATATTCCAGTAGAGCAAGGTCAGCCCTGCGTTCACGGTTTGGCTGACTGCCTGCCGGGTTTCCTCAATCATCCGGCGGATGTCGGCAAAAAGTAGAAGGTCGGATTGGGTGAGGCTGTCTTTCATAATTCACAGTTTGGTTTAGGAGATTTATGTTATGAGTCGAAGCTTTCTGATAAAATAATCTCCGGTTTCTCGGCTGGTTTGATTTGTTGGCTGACCAAGCTGCCGTTTTCGGCTTCGCCATTGGTCGGTTTAGTGTACTCCCTCAATATGCCTAAAGTTTCGCCCAACAGTATTACCCCGTTTTTGGCGGTTTTGTCCTTGAAGTGCTTGTCGAGTTTCCGCACCAATGGGGCGTATTTGCCCAAGCGGATAGTTTCGATGCCCCGGCGCAGTTCTTCCCGCTCAGCATCGTTCACAAAACTTCCCGGCACCAAAGCAGCCAAGTGTTTGATGACCCGCTTTTCGGCAGGGCTGCCACTGGTATCTGCTGCCTGCGTGCTTACGGCTATGGTTTCCGCTTCTTTTTTATGCTCCCCTGCTGCCAGTTCAACATGTTCATGGTGCTTGCCATGCAGCGGGATGGATTTTTCATCTGCGAAAGCTTTGAACATATCGGCGGCCTCGATGTTATCCTTCGCAAAGTTGTCGCAGTAAACAGTGACCAGGGGCAGATCTCCGTTCTTTGCACATTCTTTCCATAAAACCTGGTTGGCAATGGAACTCTCTGTGAATTGGTAATTTGAAGGGACTACGATAGGAAGAACATAGTTTTCGAAAAATGCTGGCTCGAAATTGAAGGTAAAGAATACTGCAGCTACCACTTTTTCTCCATCGATGGCAACTTGTAGCTTTGATTTCAAAAGGTACTGTTCCATGATGGGTGTCAGTTTTGATGTGTTAAAGCTGCAAAAAGCCTCCTGTATGTGCCAGTGAAATAGTCATTGTCGTTTTGTTGGGCTGGGTCGTAATCGGTAAAGTCATTGGCGCCTTCCCGGTGATAAACCTCCAGTCCACCGTCCACTATGGCTATCCACGCAGGGCCACCCCGTCTCTCAGAAACTTCTTTATTTCTCAATTCTATTCCTTTCACAGTCGCCCAATTATCATCGGTACGCAGGATATTATAAAGCAGCATCTTTTCTTCCCGGTGCTGTGTGAAATATTCTGGTAGTACATTGTTGGATACCTCCTTGCATTTGCCTATGAACTCATCGTTCTCAAGTTCTTTTTCTCTCCAGTAAGACCTTGATTGAAGGTATCTGAATATGCGGTTCAATGGACATAAAACTTGCTCTGTATTGATAATTTCCGAAAGCCTGGCAGAAAGCGTATTGTATGATCCGGCTTGAAGAATGGCTATGAAGGTGTAAAAATCAACGTCCTGAATTATTTCCCAATCCTCTACTACCCGTTGGCGCCAGAGCCCTTCGCAACTATCGGATAACAAATGGTTTTTCCAAAAGGTCTTTTCGTCTGATGGTAAATCGAACAAGGTTCGATGGCCACACCTTTGAAATGGGTGGGTGGGGGAACAGGTCCTCTTCGAAGATGACAAAAAAGCACAGGCAGCCGGGGTCTTGACTGCCTGCACTTGACAATTTGATTCACGCCGCTTGAAGCTGTTCCTCTTCTTCCAGCATCTCGACAACTACTGCAGCCGTTCCGTCAATCAGGAAACTGGCTGCCCGTTCCGCTGCACTGGCAGCCGTCATCAACAAACGGGCGTCACCATGCAGGACGTTAATCCAGGAACGTAGATAGGCGGCGCTGTTTTCTACCAAGTCTTCAACCACGATGCCACAATGAGCAGCGAGGAAACAGGCAGACATTTCGGCAATGAGTTCTTCTTTGCTGTATTGCTCGTCACCGAAACGGTTTTTGATGTCCCGGTTTAGGCGGCTGTGGTGGCCTGTCCAGTGGGAAAGGCCGTGAAAATAGGTGTGGTAGTATTTCTCCGGGCTTTCAAACTCGGAGAGGTCGGGCATGAATAGTTTATCGGGAAGGGCACCCTTGCGGATGCGGCGGCCTGCGTTGCTCACCTGGTTGAAGGTGGCGAAGCAGGGAACTTCTTGTTTTTGATTAACACTGTTAATCGAAACAGGGCTGCCTGAATGGGTGGCCCTTTTATTTTTTACAAAAACTGGATCAGTATAATCGAATTTCATATTCTGCACTTCGAAAAAAAGAAATTAACATCTTTTACATTTGAAATGAAATGTTGTTGTTTAAATAAACCACATTTTCCTATCTTGCCACCGACTCATTTTGTTCGAGAAAACTCACCCTCTGGCCCCGATAAGGTAAGCCTACGTTTTCGTTGCCAAGCGTTTTAATCCATTTCCAAATACTCTTTAGCCCAGCAAAATCAACATGGATGTTTTCTCTATACACCAGAACATCGTAAAAGAATACAAGGATTACCTCAGAAGCTTTCTAAACATCAGGGACAAAAGGATTAACCAACACGTCCAGGAAGCTCTTTCTAAAGGAACCTTACTTCCTGAGGTCCTGCTTCAGTTCAATCCCTCTTTCAAGAAAGGCAAGTCCGTTAAGGAGTTGTGTAGAGAAGGTTTGCTTCATCCCACCTTACAAAATGTTTTTAAAGGATACGAATTGTTTACCCACCAGGTTGAAGCAATCGAACTTGGCGTGGGTGGGAAAGATTTTATCGTAACCTCTGGTACTGGTTCGGGCAAGTCGCTTACCTACATCGCCACCATCTTCAATCAAATCCTCCAGCGGAAAACCAAGGAGAAAGGAATCAAAGCCATCATCGTTTATCCAATGAACGCCTTGATTAATTCACAGACGGAGGAATTCAATAAATTCAAATCAAATTACGAGAGTCAGGAATTAGGCGATTTCCCTGTTAGAGTCGAACAATACACCGGGCAGGAAGGACAAGAATCACGGGAGCAAATCAAAAACAATCCTCCAGACATCCTCCTCACCAACTACATGATGCTGGAATTGATTATGACCCGGTCCGGAGAACAGGGAATCAGGGAAAGCATGCAGCAGGCACTGGAGTTTCTTGTTTTTGATGAGCTGCATACCTACCGGGGAAGGCAGGGGGCTGATGTGGGATTGCTCATCCGGCGTATCCGCTCTTTTGTTTCCAGGCCGGTTGTTTGCATTGGGACATCGGCAACGATGGTGTCAGGGGATTCTCTTCAAGAACAACGAGAAGCGGTCGCTGAGGTTGCCGGTAAAATTTTCGGCAAAAACTTCAAACCGGAACAGGTTGTCAATGAAACGCTTGAAAGGCAAACCCGATACGAAGGCAAGCTTCCATCCATGTTCGAGTTGCAGGAGGCTTTGTCCAGTAGAATTGATTCTGAGGGAAGTGAAGAATCTTTGCTGAGCAATCCATTGGCCATTTGGCTGGAAAACCAGGTTGCGATTGAGGAATTAGATGGATGGGTGAGGAGGCGTAAACCTATGACAATGGACGAAATTGTTGAGGCCCTATCCAAAGCAAGTGGAGAAAACAAATCTCAATGCCAAACTCAACTGAAGGCCCTACTCGATTGGTCAGAGAACATCAACAAAAAACTTGAGCAGCAGAAAATCAGGCGTTCCTATTTCCCCTATAAACTCCACCAATTTATCTCGCAAACCGGTAGCGTGTATGTCACCTTAGAGCCCATTGCATCAAGGTACATTACTTTAGACCCCGGATACTTTGTCAAATTCCCCGACCGCCAAAAGCTTATATATCCTGTTGTTTTTAGCCGGGTCTCGGGGCATGAGTTTATCTGTGTCAGGATGACTTCGGATGGAAAGTTGTTGCCCAGGGATTTTAATGACACCCATACTGAGGAGGACGAAGATGATGACATGGGATATTTGATTATGCCGCACGGGGATGAAGAAATCTGGACGCCGGATGATATTCAATGGTTGCCTGATAGTTGGCTCAGAGAAACGAAAAAGGAAGGAATCAAAATCATCTCTAACTACAAAAATAAAATCCCGCAGAAAATCTATTTCAATTCAGACGGCCAGTTTTCTACGAATGAAGACGCACAGTTTCCAATGACTGGCTGGTATATGTCCGCAAAGCTCCTCTTTGACCCTACCAGCGGCACTTTTTATGACCAAAAAACCAACGAGGGAACCAAGCTGATGCGCCTCGGGAATGAGGGCAGGAGTACTGCGACGACCATTTTGTCCTACAGTATCATTAAGGAGTTACATTATAATAAGGTGCCGGCCTCCGAACAAAAATTACTCAGCTTCACAGATAACCGGCAGGATGCGGCCTTACAAGCTGGGCATTTCAACGATTTCATTAAAGTCGGGCAATTAAGGTCTTCTTTGTATCAGGCGCTGATGAAGTCGTCCGGACAGCAACTGGACTACTCAACCCTGGCAAATGCCATTTTTCAATCACTTGACCTTGACCAGAATGAGTATGCGGTTTATCCGAGTGATTTCCCGGGTAAACGGATTGAAAATGAAAATGCCCTGAAAGAGTACATTATGCTGCGGGCATTGTATGATTTAAGGAGAGGTTGGCGGGTAGTCCTGCCAAATCTTGAGCAGTGTGGTTTGCTTCGAATTCAGTATAAGTATTTGAGTGAGTTGTGCCAGGAGGAGCGGTATTGGAAGGATATCCCGCTCTTGGGTGAGTGTTCATCAAGCGAAAGATTGACCATTATCGAGGATGTGTTAGATTACTTCCGTACCTCCTATGCACTGCATTATTCAGATTTGACATCAGGTAAATTGTATGAAATTCAGCGGCGGATACGGGAGAAATTAAAAGACCCCTGGACATTAGGGCCAAATGAGAAAATTGATGAGCCTTATTTTCTTCGGTATGAGAGTGTTGGAAAAAACACGAAAAAGTTCACAGCCAGTGCAGGCATTACCAGTAACCTTGGCAAATACTTTAAGTTCATAGCAAAAAATAATCCCCAAGTTCAATTTAACCAGGAAAGGTACCTCGACTTTATCAGCGCTTTGTTTGGCTTATTATCCGATGCAGGTTTCCTGCACAAAGAGACTATCAAAGTTGAAGGAAAAAAGGAAGTGGAAATCTTTCAATTGAGGGTTGACAGTATCGCCTGGTGTTTGGGTGATGGAAAGTCTGTCAAGCCGGACAATGTTCGCTCCCGCTCCTACAAAGAAGGTTTCGAACCAAAGCCCAACGAATTCTTCCGCCGGTTCTACATGCGTAAGTTTTCGGAGATGAAGCCAATTGTTGGCAAAGAACATACCGGCCAAATCAATAATGAAGACCGTATTTTACGAGAAGAGCAATTCCGAAAAGGAGACATCAGTACCTTGTTTTGCTCTCCTACCATGGAATTGGGGATTGACATTGCCAATCTGAGCGTAGTCCACATGCGAAATGCACCCCCAAACCCTGCCAATTACGCCCAGCGAAGCGGGCGGGCGGGCAGGAGTGGCCAGGCAGCTTTAGTACTCACCTACTGTTCCCATTTTTCGCCCCACGACCGTCACTATTTTAAAAACAACCGGGATATGGTGGCAGGCGCTGTCGCTCCTCCTCAAATTGAATTGAGGAACGAAGAACTACTGGTGACGCACCTGAATGCGCTTTACATGGCCGAGCTTGGTTTGCACGATTTGAACGTGTCAATAGCCAACCTGGTGGATTTAACGAAACTACCCGGCCTGCCTTTAAAAGATGATGTCCGGCAGAAATTGCAGGATGGACATGCCAACCGGGTCAATATCGTTTTTCAATCTTTTCTGAAAACAATCAAGGATGTAAGGGAGGAGCTTGCAAAAAATGGCCAGAACGATGACTGGATAAAAAATGAAATTGAACAGGTTCCGATGAAGTTGGATAATGCCATTGAGAGATGGCGCATCATGTACCTAAATGCCATCCGGCAAAGAACAGAAGCACAGGAAATCATCAATAATCCTATCTATGGGCCTGAGTCTCAGGAACGGTCGAATGCAAAACGATTGCAAAGCCAGGCTATAAGGCAACTTGACTTGTTGGCCAACAAAGACAAAAAAGGAAGCAGTAATCAATTTTCTGAATTCTATCCCTACCGCTATCTGGCCTCTGAAGGCTTCCTCCCCGGCTATAATTTTACACGGCTTCCATTGCGTGTTTTTCTGGGGACAAGGGACGAAGGAGATTACCTTTCCCGTCCGAGATTCCTGGCTATAAACGAGTTTGGACCAAGAAACATCCTCTACCACAACGGCACCAAATACCTGATGGAGCGCATGATAGTTTCCGAAGCAGACAGCAGTCTGAAAAAAGCAAAAGCTTCCAAGTATTCGGGTTACTTGCTCATTGATGATGAAAGGGATAATGAACTTTGCCCAATTACCAATAAGCCGCTTTCCAACGATAACAATAGAGAATCCTTCTCCAACCTGCTGGAAATCACTGAAATGAACGGCCGGCCCCAGGACCGCATCTCCTGTGAGGAAGAAGAAAGGATGCGTACCGGCTTCCAAATTCAAACCTACTTCTCCATGCCTGGTGGAATGAGCCGGAGCGAAGAAATTTTGATAAAAAGCGGTGATGACCTTCTATTGCGAATTTTCTTCATGCCTGCCGCCAAGCTTTATAAAATCAATAAAAAGTGGAAGCGCTCGGTGCAACCTGAAGGCTTTGCAATGGGCATGCAGTCCGGGTTTTGGAAAAGACAAAAAGAAACGGAAGAGGAAAGTGTTCAGACGGAGCCGATATCTTTCGTCAAACTCATTACCGATAGCAATGCCGATGCACTCTACATTCAACCGGTGAGTGCGTTGGGGATTTCATACGATGGCGTCATTACACTTCAGTACGCTTTGAAAAGAGCCGTCGAATTACTTTTCCAGGCAGAGTCAAACGAAATTGGTGTAGAGTCTTTGGGTGAGGTAGATATACCCAACATCCTGATTTACGAAGCTTCTGAGGGCAGCCTTGGCATCCTGAGCAAGTTTGTTCGGCATAAGGAGCAACTGATGGAGGTTTTCAAAAAAGCCTATGACATTTGCTATTTCAAAGATGGGGAGGATACCAGACCGGATTTGGGGCCGGCAACTTATGATGACCTGCTTTCCTACTACAACCAACCCTACCATGATGTACTTGACCGCTTTTCAATAAAAGATGTACTGGAAAAATTGATGGCATGTTCCATTGAAATCAAGCCAAGAGCGCAGGATGAGTACGAAGAGCAGTATCAAAAACTCGAAAAACAAAGAGACCAAGGCTCTTCTACCGAAGAAGCCTTTTTAAAACACCTCTACCAAAATGGACTGAGGCTCCCAGATTCCGCTCAACCAAAAATGAGCGAAACCGATGGTCTTTATGTCCAACCAGATTTCATTTACGATGGCCGGGTACTGGTTTTCTGTGACGGAACGCCACACGATAAACAGCATGTGCAGGAAGATGACTCCGCAAAAAGGAGGGCGCTACGGGATGTTGGCTACCGGGTAATCACCTGGCATTATGCAGAACCTATCGGAGATTTCATTTCAAAATACCCTGATATTTTCACCAAAGTAAAATAGAACTCCATGACCATTAACTTCCAGCCAGGCTCCTTAGTCAATTTCCGCAACCGGGATTGGGTCGTCATGCCTTCCAATGACCAGGACTTGTTGCTTGTAAAGCCCCTGGGCGGTACGGACGAAGAAATCACAGGCGTTTTCATGCCCCTTCAATTCCGGGATGACCTGCCGGTAAAAACGACTTTTCCAGACCCGACGACTGATGACCTGGGCGACTTTCACAGTTCAAAATTGCTCTTCAATGCCTCCCGGCTTTCTTTCCGCAATGCGGCTGGACCATTCCGCTCTATCGGCAAATATTCGTTCCGACCACGGGCGTACCAAATGGTGCCGCTCATCATGGCCTTGCGGCAGGAGTTTCCCGTCCGGATGTTGATTGCGGATGATGTGGGCATTGGAAAAACAATCGAGGCGCTGATGATTGTACGGGAAATGCTCGATAGGGGAGAAATCAAGCGCTTTGCTGTGGTGTGCCTGCCGCACCTGTGCGAGCAATGGCAGGCGGAAATCCTGGACAAATTTGGACTGGCAGCGGTAATCATCCGTTCCAGTACGGTAGCGAGATTGGAACGTCAAATTGCCGGAGACCTGAGTGTATTCCAGCATTTTCCCTTCCAGATAATTTCAGTTGACTACATAAAATCCGACCAGCGAAAGCAACTGTTCATCCAGGAATGTCCGGAACTGGTCATTGTGGACGAGGCGCACACCTGCGCCCGACCCCAGGGGGCAGCAACCTCACAACAGCAACGCCACCATTTAATCCATACCATTTCACAAAAGCCCCATCAGCACTTGTTGCTGCTCACTGCTACGCCTCACAGCGGGAAGACCGCCGAGTTTCAATCGCTGCTGGGTTTGCTCAATGCCGATTTTGAAACGGTGGACATCCTGCAGGCGGATGAAAACACCCGCCGGACATTAGCCCGCCATTTCGTGCAGCGCCGCCGCCCGGATGTGGTAAAGTGGATGGGCGAAAACACGCCATTTCCCGAAAGGGTGAGTTTTGAAGTGCCTTATGACCTCTCAACTGACTACAAGGAATTGCTCTGGGATGCGCTGAAATTCGCTCGTGGATTGGCGACCAAACAGACCGGCACCAAGCGCCAGCAGCGGCTACAATACTGGACAGCGCTCGCCCTGTTACGGGGTATGATGTCTTCCCCCCGGATGGGTGTTTCGATGCTGAAAAAGCGGGCGGAAAAAATGGCGCTTGAAGACTGTGATAATTTTATCGAAGAAAACCCACTGATTGACAGCGACTTCGGCTTCGAGGGCGACAACGTACCTTCCAACATCATCGAAGAGGCTGAATTGAGCAGCTCAGAAATCAAGGCCCTCAACGGACTTGCCAACCGCCTGGTCGCCTTCGATGGTACGACTAAGGACCGGAAGGCGCTTAAAGTCGCTGAATTGGTCACTACCTGGCTGCACGATGGTTTCAACCCCATCATCTACTGCCGCTACATCAACACAGCGGAATACCTGGGCGAAATCATCCGGGAGGCATTTGGCAAAAAGAAAGACCTCGGTATAGAGGTAGTTACTTCCTCAGACGACGACGAGCTGCGCAAGGAAAAAGTGGAAGCCCTCGGCAAATACCCCCAGCGCATCCTGGTGGCGACCGACTGCATGAGCGAGGGTATTAACCTCCAGGAACATTTCACTGGCGTCATCCACTACGACCTGCCCTGGAACCCCAACCGCCTGGAACAGCGGGAAGGCCGGGTGGACCGCTTCGGGCAAAGTAAGAGTGAAGTTCGGGTGGCATTCATCTTTGGAGAAGACAACCCCATTGATGGTATCGTAATGAAAGTGCTGTTGCGCAAGGCGCAGGAAATACGCAAAGCCATCGGTATTTCCGTGCCGTTTCCGGAAAACAACCAATCGGTGATGGATGCCGTATTGAACGCCGTGCTGCTGAACCCACAGGCAGCCCAAAATTACGGGCAGATGAAGCTGGACTTTGGCGAAGACGAGGCTTTCCGGGAAGCGGAAAAGAAAGTCTCCCTTGCCTACAAGCAAGCCGAAGAACGGGAAAAAGCTACCCGCAGCATTTTTGCCCAAAATGCCATCAAAGCGCAGGATATCGAGGAAGACTTGCGGGAAGCCGACGAAGTTATCGGTAGTGTGGCCACTGTGGAGGGGTTTGTCAAAGACGCCCTGCAGCATATCGGCGGGCAGATGCAGCCATCAAAGAAAGGCTACAAGTTGTACCTGCCGACCCTTCCGTATGCCCTGAAAAATTTCTTTGAAGGGGAGGAAGGTTTTGTGAACATCAGCTTCCAGTCGCCCACACCGGAAGGCTACCGCTACATCGGTCGCAACCACCCCTTCGTAGAGCAACTCTGTCAACTGATGCTGAACAATTCCCTGGATAAAATATCGAAACACAAAGTGGCACGGGTAAGCGTCATTGTCACCGATGCGGTGAAAACCCGGACGACACTTTTGGAATTGCGGGTGCGCAACCTCATCTCCAACCTCCGTGGCACGGAGGAACTGGTCGCCGAGGAAATGCTGCTATGGGGCTACCGGAAGCAGCCCAACGACCGGGACTGGCTTTCCTCAGAAGAAGCCAAAGCCCTGCTCGAAGCCATCCCCCGCAGCGAATTGTCCATTTCCGAAAGGGAAGAACTGTTGCAGGATGCGCTGGAAGACCTGTGTGGCTGTCAGCCAATTTTTGAAGAAATGGGCTACCAACGGGCGCAACACCTCATCGAGGCACATGAGCGTTTTCGCCAGGCGGTGGGCGGACACCGCTACAAAGTGGTGGAACCCGTGCTGCCGATGGATGTGATGGGGATTTACATTTTGATACCTCAAATCGCTTGATTGAACCCCTGACCCCTAAAGGGGAACCAAGACAGCAACGGTGCTGGATAGGTTCCCCTTTAGGGGGCAGGGGCAAACCCATTCAAAATGTCCAGCTACCGCATCGAAGGCAACATCATCTCTTCCGAAATCCTCGACAAAATCGCACAGGGCGAGGCGGGCAAGCAGTCGCCCAAGGATTTCTGGTTCGAGCCGGGGGCATCGCTCCGGGAGGAGATTGCCCGTGCCTGGGCGGATGCCAAAGCCCAGTACCAGGTGTTCAAAAGCCGCCGGGAGCGGCTGGGAGAAGATGAAAGCGGTATTTCCGAAACCCGGCGTTTCTGGATGCTGCCGTTCTTTGAGTTCCTGGGCTACCATTTGGAAAGCTCGACCGCCGAGACGGTAGCGGGCGGCAGTTACGCCATCAGCCACCGGGCGGAAAACCTCGATGGCTTTCCGGTGAACATCATGGGCTGCAACCAAAGCCTGGATGAAAAGCCGAAGCAGGGGCTGCGCATGTCGCCCCACGCCATTTTGCAGGAATACCTCAACCTGACCGAACACCTCTTTGGCATCGCCACCAACGGCGTACACCTGCGCCTGCTGCGGGATGCCAGCCGCCTCACCCGCCTGTCGTTTCTGGAATTTGACCTGGTGCAGATGATGGAGGAAGACCTCTACAGCGACTTCGCCCTGCTGTACCGCACCCTGCATGCCAGCCGCATGCCCAAGACCAAAGACGGCGGTGACACCTCCATCATCGAAAGCTACCACCAGGATGCCCTCGATGCCGGTTCCCGCATCCGGGAGCGGCTGAGCAAGGCCGTGGAGCATGTGATTGTCAGGATGGCCAACGGCTTCCTGCAACACCCCAACAACCAGCCGCTGCGGGACTGGGCAGCCCGTGAACCCAACGCAGGCGAGGAACTCTACGGCTGGATGCTCAAAATCATCTACCGCCTGCTCTTCCTGATGGTGACCGAGGAGCGGGACCTCATTTACCCGAAACCCGCCAACGCAGGGGACGCCGGACGCCTGCGCCGCCTGCGGCAGATTTACTATGATTACTATTCCGTGGGGCGCCTGCGCTGCCTCTCCGAAAAGCGGCAGTTCGCCGACAAGCGCCATACCGACGGCTGGAAAGCCCTGCGCATGACCTTCCGCCTGTTCGAAGCCGGAAAAACCGGTGAACCGCTGGGGCTGTCGCCCCTGGGCGGCGACCTGTTCGGCAGCAATGCCCTCGGCATGCTTGGCAGTGCGGAACTCGACAACGAAACCCTGCTCACCTGCCTGCACCGCCTCAATTTCTTTGAAAACGAGCGGGGACAACAGGTGCGGGTCAACTACGGCTCCCTCGACGTGGAAGAATTCGGCTCCGTGTATGAAGGCTTGCTCGAATACAAAGCCGTCGTCGAAGCCGACCGCTTCACCTTCCAGCAGGGCACCGGGCGCTCCTCCTCCGGCTCCCACTACACCCCCGACGAACTGGTACATCCCCTCATCAAACATTCCCTCGACCACCTCATCGAGGATTGTGTGAAAAACCCTGAAAAAATTCTGAAAGAACGGGGCGGCAATTCCTCCCCCTTGGGGGTAGGTCAGGAGGGGGCTTTGCTTTCCCTCACCGTCTGCGACGTCGCCTGCGGCAGCGGCCACATCCTGCTCGCCGCCGCCCGCCGAATAGGACTGGCGCTGGCACGGGTGCGTAGCGGCGAAGACCAGCCCAACCCCGCTGCCCTGCGGCAGGCCGTGCGGGATGCCATCACCCACTGCATCTACGGGGTGGACAAAAACCCGCTGGCGGTGGAACTCTGCAAGGTGGCGCTCTGGCTCGAAGCCCACAACCCCGGGCAGCCGCTCAACTTCCTCGACCATAAAATCAAATGCGGCGATGCCATCGTAGGGCTGGCGCACCGGGACGAACTGGAGCGGGGCATCCCCGACGAGGCTTTCAGAAAACTGCCCGGCGGCGACAGTGCCGTGGTGCGCCTGCTGGCGAAGAAGAACAGGGACGAGCGCAAAAAGCAGGAAAAGAAAAAACAGCTACAGTACGATTTTGAAAAAACGATGGGCAGTTATGTCGCCGAGGCCAAAGCCGAATACCAGAGCTTCCTGCACCTGCCCGAAACCACCCCCGAAGAAATAGCCGCCAAGGAAAAAGCCTACCGACGCTTCGTGGACGGCAAGGGCTACACCTGGCAGAAAACCCTGGCGGATACGCAGGTCGCCCAGTTCTTCATCGCCAAGACCAAAGAAAACCAGCACCTGCTGGTGACTGATGCCGACTACCGGCAGATGCTGGCAGGCTACAAAGGCTGGCAAAGCCAACAGACGGCGGTGGCAAAAGCAGAAGGCTTTGAGCGGCGCTTTTTCCACTGGTTCCTGGAATTTCCGGAGGTGTTTCAGCGTGGCGGGTTTGATTGTGTATTGGGAAATCCGCCATACTTGGGCGGAACAAAAATTAGCGGCTACTCAGGTAAAGAATATTTTGAATTTCTTAAATCATATTTCACAGGTGCCTCAAATAGGTGTGATTTAGTTGGGTATTTTTTTAGGAGAATTTTTTCCGTTTTAAAAAATCATGGGTTTGTTTCTGCGATTACTACAAATTCGATTGCGGAAGGTGATACTAAGGAAGGAGGCTTAGACATAATAGTTTCGGAAGGCGGGAGCATAAACTTCGCAATAAGGTCAATGTTATGGCCAGGCAGAGCTCAAGTTAGAATTACGTTGATTTCCATTTTTAAAGGTAAATGGACCAAGCAGTTATCCCTTGATGGAAAAAATGTAAAAACAATCAGCACCTTTTTGACCGACGAGGCTTTCGAAAAACCTCCAATAGCTCTTGCTCAGAATTCAGAAAAAGGTTTTAACGGTTCTTATGTTATGGGAGATGGATTCCTTCTGTCAAGGGAAGAAGCAGAAGATTTAATAAAACAAGACGGAAAGAATTCATCAGTCATTTTTCCTTATTTAGTGGGCAGTGACCTTAATTCTTCACCTAAATTGGAAGCTTCAAGGTGGGTTATCAATTTCAGAGAAATTGAACTTAGCGAAGCAAGGAAATTCCCTAAATGCATTGAAATCCTTGAGGAAAAGGTAAAACCTTTCAGGCTTCAAAAAGCAAAAGATGTAGCTGAAGCTCCGTGGTGGAAATTTTGGAGAACACGTAGAGAGTTATATGAAAAGATTGATAACTCAAGTCAAGTGCTTGTTCATACCAGAGTTACAAAAACACACGGGTTCTCTTTTGTGCCAACAAACCAAGTGTTTTCAGATGCTCTTGTAGTTATCGCATTAGATGATTTTTATTCTTTTGCGATACTCCAAAATTCTCTTCATGAAAATTGGGCATGGAAATACAGTTCTGCATTAAAAACCGATAGAAGGTATTCTGTAGAGGACTGTTTTCAAACCTTTCCAATTCCTCAAAATCTTCCAAATTACCTTAAAGAAAAACTCGAATCCCTCGGCGAAACCTACCACGAGCACCGCCGCCAGCTGATGCTCGCCGTGCAGTTGGGCTTGACGAAGACGTACAACCAGTTCCACAATCCGCAGCTTGCCCCCATCCACGAGCCGCTCGACGCCAAAGCCGTGGAAAAGCGCTACGGTAAAGAAACCGCCAACCTCTGGAAGCACCTGGAAAAAACGGACAACACCATCCCCTACAACGAAGCCGTGGAGCGCATCCGCCATCTGCGCCACCTGCACGTTCAAATGGACGAAGCCGTGCTCGCAGCCTACGGCTGGCACACCGCCAGTGACGACGGCCCTGCCATCCAGCTAAGACATGATTTCTACGAAGTGGACTACCTGCCGGAAAATGACAGGGTGCGGTTTACGATTCATCCGGAGGCGAGGAAGGAGGTGCTGAAGCGGTTGCTGTTGTTGAATCATGATATTTATGAGGAGGAGGTGGAGAAGGGGTTGCATGAGAAGGGGGGGAAGAAGACCACTCGGAAGCAGTCTTCCGATGATGAGGAATCAGAGGATAATGATGACAATGGCAGGCTCTATCCTGGCGAGCAGGGGAAATTGTTTGAAAGTGGGGGGAGGCAGGGGAGGTTGTTTTGAATTAAAATAAAACACACACAATGTCAGAACTTGTATTAAAATCAATCAATGAACTATTAGGGGAGCACTTTTATATCCCCTATTACCAACGAGGTTACCGTTGGACAAAGCAACAGGTCAACGATTTGTTAAATGATGTGTGGGCATTTGCCAATAAATCAAAGGCAAAGGATGTTGAGTTTTACTGTTTGCAGCCTATAGTGGTTAAAGAAAGACAATGGGATGAAAATGAACAGGCATTAACCGGCTGGGAAGTGATAGATGGACAACAACGATTGACGACAATTTACATCATTATCAGCTACTTGGCCAAAGAGTTTTTGAAGGTAGAGAGTCTCGTTGAAGATTATGGCAGAGAATCATATACTCTCAGATATGAAACGAGAACCAAAAGTGAAGAATTTTTAAAAAACATCGTAGAGGACAAATCGAACATAGATTTCTATCACATCAGTGAGGCTTATAAAACAGTTAAGGAATGGTTTACAAGTGGAGTAAACACAAAAGACCGGACTGATAAAAACAGGTTTTTAGATACACTTTTAGGCAAAAAAGAGGACGAGCGCTCTGTTCAAATTATTTGGTACAAAGTCGGACAAGAAGCCAATAGTGTGGAATTGTTCATTCGTTTGAATATTGGAAAAATTCCTTTGACCAACGCCGAGCTCATAAAAGCATTGTTTCTTTCATCCACGAGCTTCGCAAAAGACCTTCCCGAGGATGCCCTCCGAAAGAAATTGGAAATTTCTCAAATGTGGGATGAAATGGAGCAGCGATTGGGTGATGAACAATTTTGGTCATTTGTAACCAACGCCAAGCAAAGTGACTTTCCAACAAAAATAGAATTGCTGTTTGATATGATTGCGAGAAAGGTGAAAGATGAAAAAGACTCTCTTTTTACCTTCCTCTATTTCCTATCGAAATCAAAAGATAATCCCGAGTCTTTATGGGGGCTTTGGCTTTCCATTGAACAATACTATCTCACTATTTGCGAGTGGCACAAGGATAAAAACCTTTACCACAAGGTAGGCTACCTTGTTACTTCGGGTGAACAAGTCAGCAATTTGATTACTCACTCGATGAAAGCTAATAAAAAAGAATTTGAAGAAGACTTGGACATCAAAATTCGGAATAGCTTGAATTTTGACATTGAAGAGTTAAGCTACGATAATAAAGGGCATTACAATAAAATCGAAAATCTGCTTTTGCTATTTAATACCGAGTCAATTCGAAGCAATCAAAGCATTTCAGAATTCTATCCATTCAAATTTCACAAGCAAATTCAGTGGAGCCTCGAACACATTCATGCACAAAATTCTGAATCATTAGATAAGACCAAAAAAGAACAATGGCTGACGTGGCTTTCCCATCATAGGGCGCTAATAACAGAGCTCTTAGAAGATGGGCACTCCCTTAGGAATCGAGAGCAATTGGAGAACTTGCTTGAAAAGATTGTTTCCATAAATGCAGACAAATTGACATGGGACAATTTTAATGCGCTTGCCACAGAAATTATTCGAGAATTTTCAGAGAATTCAGAAGGCTATTCAGACGACTTGCATTCCGTTTCAAATCTTGCCCTGCTTAGTCATGCCAACAATGCTGCTTTGAATAATGCTGTATTCGAAGTTAAGCGCAGAGAGATTATTAAAATGGATAAAGAGGGGAGTTACATTCCTATTTGCACACGCAGGGTTTTTCTAAAATACTACAATGACAAGCCTTCTGTTCAGCAATATTATTTCTGGGGCAAAGAAGATAGGGAAAACTACCTGAATGAAATCAAAACAGTAGAGTTGTTCTGAAATA
>JRYF01008319.1_pt1 | contig 17218 bp, 16 predicted proteins | sample 235331 | NCBI WGS metagenome assembly JRYF01 (sample SAMN03074217, study PRJNA261475) | activated sludge metagenome | biome: Wastewater Treatment Plant; feature: Wastewater; material: Activated sludge; isolation source: activated biomass of a wastewater treatment plant treating hydrocarbon... ...
TCCTCAAAGCCGTTTCCGCCGTTGTGTGGAAGGACCTGCAAGCCGAATTCCGCTCGCGCGAACTTTTCACCGCCATGCTGGTCTTCTCCCTGCTCATCATCCTGATTTTCAACTTCGCCCTCGACCTGGACATCCAGACGCGCCGCTCCGTGACCGCGGGCGTGCTTTGGTCCACGTTCACCTTCGCAGGGACGTTGGGGCTCAATCGCTCGATGGCAATCGAAAAGGACCGCGGCTGTCTGGACGGTCTCCTGCTGGCGCCGGTGGACCGTTCCGCCATTTACTTCGGCAAGGTCATCAGCAACCTGGCGTTCATGCTGATCGTGGAGGTCATCGTCCTGCCGATCTACAGCATCCTCTACAATACGAACCTGCTCCAGCCCGGTTTGCTGGGTGTGATCCTTCTTGGCTCGATCGGTTACGTCGCTGTCGGGACGCTGCTCTCCGCCATGTCCGTGCAAACGCGCACGCGCGACATCCTCCTCCCCATCCTGCTCTTCCCGGTGGTCGTCCCGGTCGTGATCGCCGCCGTACAAGCCAGTAACGGAATTCTGACCGGCGCCGAACCAGGCGGGATCACGCCATGGATCAACCTGCTCGCCGCCTATAATGTGATCTTCCTCGCCGTCGCCTTCATGCTGTTCGATTACGTTGTGGAAGAATAAATTTATCTAACAAAGGAGTCTTGATGGAACAAAAACCCGTATCATTGAAAGTCCTCGATGCCTTATCCGTCGTCCTGTTGGGCATAACAGTCTATCTCGCCCTGGTCTTTGCTCCGACAGAAGCGCTCATGGGAGACGTCCAGCGCGTGTTCTACGTCCACGTTGCGACAGCCTGGGTGGGCATGCTGGGATTTATCGCCGCGATCATCCCCGCGGTTATCTATCTCCGCACCCAAAACCTGAAATGGGACCGCGTCGAAGTCGCGGCAATCGAGATCAGCGTGGTCTTCTTTTTCCTCGCCATCGTGCTGGGATCCATTTGGGCGCGTCCCGCCTGGAACACCTGGTGGAAATGGGAGCCGCGCCTGACGACCGCCGCCATTACCGAACTGCTCTACATCGCCTATTTCATGCTCCGCCAGGGGATTGACGACCCCGACCGGCGTGCGCGCTTCGGAGCCGTTTACACACTGGTCGCGGCGGTAAGCGTTCCCATCACCTTCATGTCCATTCGCTGGATAGACCGCACCCTTCACCCGGTGGTGATCGGCGGTTCCAACCCGGGCGCGGAGGGAGGTTTCGCCATGACCTCAGACATGCGGGTCGCTTTCTTCTTCGCGCTCTTTTCGTTCACGGTCATCTTTGTGGACCTGTTCTGGAACCGCATCCGCCTCGGCAACCTGCAAAACGAGGTCGAACAACTCAAGCTTAAACTCACCAACTAATCCATCGAAGGAGAAACAGCATGTTCTTTCAAGAATCCATCCCCGACACTTCGAGATACATGGTCCTGGGCTATTCGATCACGTTCGTCGTGATGGCATTGTATGTTTTCAGCCTCTATATCCGACATCGCAACCTGAACCAGGATAAAGCCATGCTCGAGGAAATGGACAAAGCGATCCCACAACCTGCGCCCACCGGGAAACAGAAGAGCGCCTCGAAAACCTCGAGTAAAAAGGCGAAAAAGTAGTACCCAAACGGTAACCAAATGATTACGGACAAGTGACGGCAAAACAAAGAGAGTCCGCTATAATATGAGCAGGCTCTTTTTACTTACATGAGAGAAGACAACGGGATGCGGATTCAGTGGAGGAAGAGGCTCGTGACGCTGAGCCTGTTCATCGTCCTGGCGGGAGGCGTTTTCGCGTCTTCCTCACGTGGGCTTGCCGCGCCGTCCCAATCCACTGCCCCACCCGGACCTGACCGCTACGCCGTCACCGTCGTGGATTACACCAAATATTTCTGGTGGATGATCTATTGGAATGAAACCGAGGTCGAATGTGCAATCGAGGTTGACCACGAGGGCATGCCGACGCCCGGGGATATTTACGTGGATTGCGGTGAGAAACTTTATGAAAAATGGGTGAACCAGGAACCGTGCATTCAGCTCGACGTAACCCAATGCACTGGTTTTTACGTTGTCCTGGTGGGTCAGGAGCCCGCGCAAAAGAAGATATCCACCAAGTTACAGCCGCCGGTCGTACAGGTGAACCTCGAGAATTGCAATCCGGTTTATACATCGTCCACGAGCATCTGTGAATTGGAGCCGGTGCTGGTATTAACCGGCATCGAGCCTTTGCCGGGGTATGCGATCACCGGCATCGAGGGGTTATACGGCGATCAACTTTTCAATTGCGGACCTGTCTGCCGTTTAAGGCTGCCAGTGACTGGCGAGGATATGTTCACGCTCCAATTCTGGGCATATTCGAGTTACGGCGATAGCAGCGAAGCCTTCGAGGCAAAGATCCGCGTGGCAGTGACCGACCAGGGCAACCCGGATCAGCCGAATTACTGGTTCGTGGATGTGTTGAGCAGCCAATGGACGGGTGTGCCGGTCGCGACCTGCGTGGAGGCTTGGGGGATCCTGCCCCCCATCGGTGGACCGCCTGGATGGTTAAGCACTCCCACGCAAAGCGAAACGCTCGGCACGCAGATCCCCTACAACTACCTCGCCGCAAATTTGATCCGAAGCCGCGCGGTGGACGCTTCCCCCTGCGCAGACGGCGGTCTCCTGCCGGATGGAGGCGCATCCGCCTGCGGCATGGAAGTTGCACGCGAGGCGGTCAATGCCTGGCAAAACCAGTTCGACGACATCATCCTGAATATCGCCACAGACACTGGCGTTCCGGCGCACCTGCTCAAGAACCTGTTCGCCATCGAGAGCCAATTCTGGCCCGGCAACAGCAAGAGCGACATCGGTCTGGGGCAACTTACCGAACAGGGCGCAGATACAGCCTTGATGTGGAACCCGCCCTTCTTCAAACAATTCTGCCCGCTGGTGATGGATACCGAAAGGTGCAGCAAGGGCTATTTGTACATGGGCGAGGAGAACCGGGCCTACCTGCGGCTGGCATTGATTCATGCGGTCAACGCGACCTGCGAGACCTGCCCGCTGGGGATTGATATCGAGCGCGCCAATTTCAGCATCGGGGTTTTTGCACATACGTTGATGGCAAATTGCGAACAGGCTTCCCAGGTTGTCTGGAATTACAACAACAGGAAGACCCCGGCGCAATTGGGCATCTCTTACGAAGACATGTGGAAGTTCACATTGGTCAATTACAACGCCGGTGGCGGGTGTCTCGCCAGCGCATTCGAAGACGCCAGTGAGAATGACGAGCCGCTCACTTTTGAAGGCATTTCCCCATATCTTGCGCCAGCCTGTCGGGGGGCGATAGATTACGTCAACCAGGTCAGTAACAGATGACAAGTCTGTAGAGTATGGAATCAGGGAGCTTGCTCCCGCCATATGCCAGCAAGTGTCGCCACGGTGCCACGCGACGCTGGCTGAATCCAAATCGTGAAAAGGAGACGAGTATTCGTCTCCCTTTTTGATTTAAGCGTTCATCATAAGTGATGCTTACCGATAAGCAAATCGAATGCTGTCACGTTATTTCCATCACTATCAATTACAGGGTGGAAACTATAAAATGATTGTGAAAAAATACACAAAAGAGGCGCCCCGTGANNGCCTTCTTCCTGCTTTCGGCTTGCGCCAGGGCTGGAACCCCGTCCCCCACTGCGACAGCGGAGGAGAAGCCGGTTGGAACAGAGGCAGTTGCCGAGGTCCAGCCTGAGGCGGATGAATGTGTGGCTTGTCACACGGATAAGGAACGTCTGATCGATACGGCGGCTCCAGCGGTGGAGGCAGAGGGAGAGTCCAAGGGGGTTGGCTGAGGGGGCGATGTGGCTCCGTTGGAGCCATGGGAGAAAGCCATAGTCAATCTCGACGCGTTCTCGCAGACGACGCACGGAAAGCAGACCTGCACCGATTGTCATAACGGCGTGCAATCATCCGATAAGGAAACCGCGCACGAAGGTCTGATCGCCAGCCCGAGCGCGGACCCCGACAAGTATTGCGGCGAGTGCCACGAGGAACAGACGGCAACCTATCCGTTCGCGCTTCACTCGACGCAGGCAGGCTATTGGACGGCGCTCAATGCCCGCAGTACCCCTGAGAACCACCCCGCGCTGGAGGAGATGTTCGGGAACCACTGCGCCACCTGTCACACCACCTGCGGCGAGTGCCACGTCAGCCAGCCGAAGAACGTAGGCGGCGGTTTGTTCACGGGTCACGTGTTCGAGAAGACACCGCCGATGACGCGCTCGTGCACTGCCTGTCACGGAAGCCGCGTGGGGAACGAGTTCCTCGGCAAGAATGAAGGTTTCCCAGGCGATGTTCACTTCCGCGAGGGACGCATGAATTGCGTGAAGTGTCACGAGGGCGCGGACCTGCACGGCATGACTACGGACAAATCCATGATGGAAGCAAACCGCTACGCCGGCGCAGAAGACCCGAAGTGCGTGGACTGCCATCCGACAGCGGTGCCGGGCGGCGACAGCAACCCGATGCACCAGGCGCATGGAGATACATTGTCCTGCCAGGTCTGTCACTCGGTCACGTACACGAGTTGTGATGGCTGTCATGTGGCGGTCAGTGATAAGAGCGGGAATCCGTTCTTCGAGACTGATGCAACTTACATGACATTCCTGATCGGGCGTAATCCGAATCCGACCCAGGAAAGACCGTACAAGTACGTCCCGGTGCGTCATGTGCCGGTCGCGCCGACAAGTTATCAGTTCTATGGCGTCAACCTCCTGCCGAACTTCAACGCCCTGCCCACCTGGTTGTATGCGACCCCGCACAACATTCAGAAGAACACGCCACAGAATGCTTCGTGTCAGTCCTGCCACGGCAGCGACGGGAGCATCTTCCTGACGGCGGATAAGGTGAGCGCGGAGGAACTGGAGGCGAATCAATCTGTGATCGTGAATATCGCCCCGCCCGCGGTTGAGTTGTTCTTCAGCGCGCCCTACATGCCGGCGTCACACCTCGACCTTGTCTCGAACTCGTGCACAGCCTGCCACACGACCGGCATCCGCAATGCGCCGGTCAGCCCGGAAGACCATGCCGAATATAGGGATGAAAACTGTTCTGGTTGCCACAAGTTACAAGAGTAACTTGATCAATATATAAAATCTCAAAGGAGAAGTCAAAATGTCCAAGAAGTTGCAAGTTTTACTGGGTCTGCTGATGATCTTCAGCCTGATCCTGGGCGCGTGCGCGCCCGCCGCCGAGCCTGTCGTGCAAGAACCGCAGGCGCCGGCGGTCGAAGAGCCGCAGGCTCCAGTCGTGGAAGAGCCGGTTGTTGTCGCACCCGATGCGCAGGCTCTCTTCACAGCCCTCGTGGCGGAATTGCCCGCTGACAAGGGTTTCGGCAGTGTCAGCGCCGCCAAACTTAATGAAGAGTTGGTTGACAAAGCCCCCTTCCTACTCGACGTCCGCGAAGCCGCTGAAGTCGAAAAAGACGGCTACATCGAAGGCGCGGTCAATATCCCCGTGCGCGAAGTGCTCGCCAACCTGGATAAACTGCCCGGTCTCGATGAACCCATCGTGGTCTACTGCGCATCAGGTCACCGCGGCGGCATGGTGCTCGCCTCGCTCAAACTGTTGGGCTACACCAACGTCCGCAACCTGGGCGGCGGTCTCGGCGCATGGAAGAAAGCCAACCTGTCTGTCGTCACCGGCTCCATGCCTGCCGCGCCTGAGGCGATCAGCACCCCCATCGTTGCCGACCAGCCCCTGTACGACATGCTCAACGGCTTCTTCACTGAAATGCCGGATAACTTCTACACCGTCAAAGCCGACAAACTGGCAGAAGAACTGACCGGCATGCCCCCCGCCATCATTGACGTCCGCACGACAGCCGAATGGGATAAGGACGGTCACATCGAAGGCGCAGTTAACATCCCGTTCAGTGACTTCTTCGCCAACCTCGACAAACTTCCCGCCCCCGACCAGCGCATTGTCGTCATGTGCGCCTCCGGTCACCGCGGCTCCATGATCATGATGGCTCTGCGCCTCATGGGCTACACCGACGTCGTCAACCTCGGCGGCGGATTGGGCGGCTGGAAGACCGCCAAACTCCCCGTCGAAGGCTGGGTGGATTGGCCCACCGTCTGGAGCGACTACCTCACCGCCATGCCCGCAGGCTACTACACCGTCAAAGCCCCCGATCTCAACACCGCCCTCGTNNACATCGCCGGCGCTGTCAACATCCCCGTCAGCGAAGTCCTCAACAACCTTGACAAACTCCCCGCCAAAGACCAGCCCATCGTCGTCTACTGTGCCTCCGGCCACCGCGGCGCGATGGTCATGTCCGCCCTGCAAATGCTCGGATACACCGACGTCAAGAACCTCGGCGGTGGACTTGGCGCCTGGAAGAAAGCCGAACTCCCCGTGGAGACCGGTACGCTTCCCACCGCCCCGACAGCTGGCACCGCTCCCGAAGTGGATGCCACCCGTCTGGCGAACCTCAACGCCTTCCTCTCCAACCTGCCCGAAGGCTTTTACACTGTCAAAGCCGCCGACCTCAACGTTGAACTGACCAGCGCCACGGTCCCGTTCATCCTCGATGTCCGCACCGCTGACGAATTCAAAGCCGGCTTCATTGAAGGCGCGGTCAACGTCAACATCACCGACGTGCCCGCCAACATCTCCCAACTGCCCGCCGACAAAGCCGCGCCCATCGTGGTNNGGCGCCTGGGTCGGAGCCGAATTACCGGTATCCACAGCAGGATAGTCCCAATCACAACACAAAACTGCCCGCGGGGAACTCCGCGGGCAGTTTTTAGTGTGTTCACCCTATACTGTCACAGACAATTATTGACTTTTCTCACTAGGCTCAACAATGACAACCGCTTATCCTTATACAAGAAACACATCAGCGCTTCTTATAACGGAGAGAAAAATGATCGAACTTTCCAACTTGCGTGTATTTCTTGTGGCGGCGGAGGAATTGAATTTCAGCAAAGCCGCCAAGCGATTGCACATGTCCCAGTCGGCGGTCAGCCAGAACATCCAAGGGATGGAACGCGCCTACAACACCGAATTATTCATCCGCGGCGGGCGTTCCGTTGAACTGAGCGAGGCGGGACAGACCATCCTGCCGATGGTGCGCGAAGTCCTGCTCGCCGCGCGCCTGCTCGAGGACGGGCTTCAGGAGATCAACAACCAGGTGGGCGGTGAACTCTTGATCGGCTGTTCCACCTCCGCTGGAAGATACCTGCTCCCCATTCTGCTCTCCGAATTCCGGCGCGGTTACCCGGCAGTCCATCCGCGCGTCAAAGTGCTCAGCCGCGAATCGGTGGTGGAACGCCTGATCAACCGCATGATCCCGATCGGGGTTTCCAGCAAACTGATCGAGCACCGGGACATCGTGTCCGTGCCCTTCTTCGAGGACCGCATTGTCCTGATCGTCCCCCCGAATCACCCCTGGGCAGACTACGGTCACGCCCTCCCCTCCGACCTGACCGACCAACCGCTCGTCAAGTGCGAAGAAATGACCGGCACTTGTGAAACTGTGATGGAAGGGCTGAAACAATACCATATTACGGTTGATAACCTCAACGTGGTGATGGAACTTGGCAGCATGGAGGCGGTGGCAATGTCGGTGGAACGCGGCGTGGGTATCGCTTTCGTCTCTGAAATGGTCGCGGCGCGCGGGCTGGCATTGGGGCTGGTCAAAAAAGTGGAAGTGGAGGGGCTGGACATGCGCCGCAAGATCTACATGGCGCGCCACATCGGCTTCCCGTTCACGCGGGCGCAATCCCTGTTCTGGGATTTCGTGAAATCACAATACGAAAAGATCAACAACGAACTGTGGGACAGCCTGGTGAATTTCGAACTGACCGCCTGAAGTACAAATCGGGCATAATATGCTACACTAACGGCATGACTTCACCGCGAAGCATCCCTGCCGCCAATCCACGATAACCCGGCGAAGCAAACCTCACGCAGGATTTGCTTCGCTGGTTTTTTCAGGAGAAACCATGCTGTCACCTGTCGAAAAGATCCTCTTTATCGTTGCCATTATCGTCTCGGTCTACCTGACCTATCAGGGCGTCAGGCGCATCATCAGCCACATCTCCAGCGGGCAGGGAAAGCCCGATTGGAAACTCATCCCGGGTCGGATCGGAAAGGTGTTCGTCAAGGCAGGCTTGTTCGGCAACGTGTTCCGGTTCCGGCTGGTTCCCAGCATCTTCCATGCGATGATCGGATGGAGTTTCCTCACCCTCGCCTTGATCGACCTGCTCGACCCGGTCTATGCCCTGACTGGAATCCGCGTCCTGGACCGCCTCGGGCTGGTCGGCCACCTCTACCAATCTTTCGCTGACATCGCCACCGCGGCAGTGCTGGTCGGCATCACGTTCATGGTCATCCGCCGATTCATCGTCCGCCCGGCCAACTTGTGGACTCGCGAATCCACGCTTCTACTCCCGAGCGCGAGGGCTGGCATTCGGCGCGATTCGTTCTTCGTTGCATCGTTCATCATCGTTTGTAACGTTGCCCGCCTGTTGACCAACTCCTTTTATCTGGCTGGCGTAGGAGAAACTAACAGCTGGGAACCGGTCGCTTCGGCGGTGGCAGGCTTATGGTCCGGCATGGACGCGGGGGGAATCCTGCTGGGCGAGCATTTGTCGTTCTGGGTCTACTTCGGCGCGATCCTGGTCTTCCTGCCCTACTTCCCGTATTCCAAACACATCCACATGGCTTTTGCGCCGCTCAACATGGCGCTCAAGCCTGAACGCAAATCCATCGGGCAGTTGGGTTATATCAATCTCGACGACCAGTCCATCGAGCAGTTCGGCGCGGCGAAGATGAGCGACCTCGGCTGGGAGCAGATCATGGACAGTTACGCCTGCATCATGTGTTTTCGCTGTCAGGAGGTGTGCCCGGCGTACAATACGGGCAAGGTGCTCAGCCCTGCCGCATTGGAGATCAACAAACGCTACCACCTGAACAAAGGCGGCGCGACAGATGTGCCGCTCACGAACTTGATCTCGGAAGAGGCGGTTTGGGCGTGTACCTCATGCGGCGCATGCGTGGACATCTGCCCCGTCGGCAATGAGCCGATGCGCGACATTCTGGAGATCCGCCGCAATTTGTCCATGATGGAGAGCGCGTTCCCGAAGCAATTGGAGACCGCGTTCAAGGGCATGGAACGGAATATGAACCCGTGGAACGTGTCGCAAGCCGACCGCATGAAGTGGGCGGAGGGGCAGAACGACCCAACCATCGAACAGAATCCCGAACCCGATATCCTGTGGTGGGTGGGATGCGCCCCTGCAACCGACTCACGCGCACAGAAAACGGCGCAAGCGTTTGCAACGATCCTGAATGCGGCGGGAGTCAATTTTGCGGTGCTTGGCAAAAACGAAGCCTGCACAGGTGACTCAGCGCGGCGGGCGGGACGCGAGGATATTTTCTTCGGGCTGGCAACGCAAAACGTGGAAATCCTGAACGAGGTAGCACCGAAACGAATCGTAACGACGTGTCCGCATTGTTTGCACACGATCAAGAACGAGTATCCAGCATTCGGCGGGAACTACGAGGTGGTGCATCATACGCAGTTCATCAATGAGTTGGTTGGGGCGGGGAAGATCAGTTTGGAAGTGAACAGTGATCAGTTATCAGTGACATTCCATGACCCATGTTATTTGGGGCGGCATAACAAGGTCACGGGAGCGCCGCGGGATGCATTGAAGAATGCGGGTGCGTTGACGATTGAAATGCCGCGCAATTCCGCCAAGTCGTTTTGCTGCGGCGCGGGCGGGGCACAAATGTGGAAGGAAGAGGAAGCAGGCTCAGGGCGAGTCAATGAGGCGAGGTATCGGGAGGCAAAGGCGACCGGCGCTGAAACTGTCGCGGTTGGGTGTCCGTTCTGCATGGTCATGCTCACAGATGCATCCAAGGCGGACGGGGAATCAATGAAAGTGATGGATGTCGCAGAAATAGTTGCCAAACGTCTTAAGGCTTAGCGTGTTCTGAATGCTATACTGCAAATAGTCATAAAAAGACCCACAAGGGCGGAGTAAGACAAATAGCATGTCCTGCCCAACCGATGGTAGGTTGGAGCAGGGCAGGTGAACCTTTTTAAGAGGTGACTATGCGGTTAGCCAGAAAATTCCTGTTCGTGGGGACAGCCATCCTGATCTTGTCTGGGGTCTTGCTCATGGCAACGTACTCACATGGTCAAGCATACGCCAGCGCATCGGGGGCGCAGACGTTCGACGAGGTTTCCGTTGAAATACCCCCAGCCAAACTCGAGCCATGCCTGCACTGTCACATCCAGGGCGAGCACACCAACCTGTGGACGCCTACGGCTCGCTGGCTGGTATTCGGCTCGTTCGGTCTGGTCTTTCTCTTCGGCTTCTACCAGTCAACGTTCGTGTGGACTCAGCGCAAACCGTTCAAGCCATTGCTGACGCGTGCATCTGAATGGGTGGAGGAACGTTATCAGATTGCCAAGCCGTTGAACGAGATGTTGAAAAAGCCTGTCCCGTCGTTTGCCCGCTGGTGGTGGTATTGTCTGGGCGGGATCACCTTCTTCCTGTTCATCATCCAGGGGACCACGGGCATCATGCTGGCTTTCTATTACAAACCCACTGCCGCCGAAGCGTATGCCAGCATCCAGTTCATCGAAAACGAGGTGTATTTCGGCGCCGCCATCCGCGCCATCCATCACTGGTCCGCCAATGGGATGATCGTGATGGCGGTGGCACACATGATCCGCGTGTTCATCATGGGCGCGTACAAGCCGCCGCGCGAACTAAACTGGGTCAGCGGCGCGATCCTGCTTGTTCTCACGCTGGCTTTTGGGTTCACAGGATATTTGCTCCCGTGGGACCAGCGCGCCTTTTGGGCAAGCACCGTGGGGACGGAGATCGCGGGAGCGGTTCCTGCTGTCGGGAACCTGGTCCTGATCTTCCTGCGGGACGGCTGGGGCGTCACTGAAGCCACACTCGGACGCTTCTTCGGCTTGCATGTGCTGGTCATCCCCATCGCGACCGTCCTCGTCATGCTGCTGCACTTCATGATGATACGGCGTCTCGGCGTCAAACGCCCGCTCTAGGAGGAGACATGAAAGATCAATCATCCCACGAGATTCTCCCCGACGACAAGCCCGTCCCGTTTTTTCCCGACCACCTGATGACCGAGTTCTGGGTGGCAATGGGTTTTCTCGGACTGGCGATCATCATCGGCGCGATTGCCATGTTCAAGCCCGTTGGTTTGCAGGCTCCCGCCGATCCGTTGAACACCCCCCTGCACGTCAAGCCTGAATGGTACTTCCTCTTCCTGTATCAACTGCTCAAGGTCGTCCCCGATTATGTGTTCTTCGGTCAGATCGAAGGCAGGGTGCTCGTCACGGTGGGGACCATCGTCGGCTTGCTGGGACTCATGCTCCTGCCATTCTTCGACAAAAAGGACGATACCAAACGAGCCTGGCGCATCCGCGCCGTGATTTCGGCGGTTGTCGTGATCATCATCATTGCCCTGACCATCTGGGGAGAAGTGAGTTAGCCATGCCAGATATCACCCGCAGAGACTTCCTCAAACTGATGAAAGGCACAGGCATCGCCGTCTGCGCAGGCGCGGTCGCGGCGCCTGTGGTGGCATACTTCTACCCGACCGACCTCGAGATCTATCCCGCAGAACCTGCCTTTGTCTGTGAAGCAAGCGAACTGCCCGTCGGCGAAGCGCGCACGATCCCGTTCGGGCGTTATCCCGCCCTCGTCATCAACACCCCCGACGGGTTGAAAGCCTATTCCGCGGCATGCACGCACTTTGCCTGCACGGTCAAATGGAACAAGGATGCAGGCACGATAGATTGTCCATGCCACGACGGCTTTTTCAGGGTCGAAGATGGAACTGTTATCAGCGGTCCGCCGCCCAAGCCGCTCCTCAAACTCGAAGCCGAAACCGTCGAGGGAAGAATCTACGTCAAGGTGAGTGAAGCATGACCACAACTGAACAAACTCCCCGCCTGACCTTCCACAAACATGCCTGGCGCGATCTCTTCGTGCAAGTCATCGGGCAGGCGCGCGTCCTCAAGAAATGGTATCCAGGGGTCATGCACTTCCTCATCTTCTGGGGCGTCACGATTCAAGTCATCGGCACCGCCATCAACCTGATGCAGATGAAGCTCTTCCTGCCGTTCGCCCTCGAAACCTTCCCGCGCAATGGATGGTATCTGGGCTACGAACTGGCGATGGACGTTGCGGGATTGTTCATCATCCTCGGCGTTTTGATGGCGGGATTCCGCCGCCTCTTCCTTCGACCGAGGGAACTGTCCACCAATTGGGACGACTGGTTCGCCCTCGGAATGCTGCTCCTCATCGCCCTGCTCGGCTTCACGAACGAAGCCATGCGCTTGATGTCAGNNCGGCATGACCGTGGAACAAGCCTTCGAGTGGCATAACGCGCTCGTGGTTGTGCATGTCGTGGTGGCGCTCGCGCTGGTGGGAAGTGTCCCGTTCACGAAACTGCGCCACATGTTCAACGGTCCGCTCAACATCCTCGTCCGTCCTGCGGCGCGACCGATGGGTGCGTTGGAAAAGATCGAGGACATCGAGAACACGGAAATCCTCGGCGTGGGAAAAATCGTCGAGTTCACGCCCCAGCAACTCCTGTCGTTCGACGCGTGTCTGAAGTGTGGACGATGCCAGGAGGCGTGTCCAGCCAACATCAGCGGCATGGACTATTCGCCGCGCGACCTCGTCCAAATGCTGCGCCAGGGAATGAACAACGCCCTGCTGACAGGCGATGCTGCGTCAGATGGCGACGTTCTCGGACCTGTTGTGCCCGAGTTTTATTCATGGCAATGCACGACATGCGGCGCATGTATCGCCAAGTGCCCCGTCTTCATCAACCCTGTGGATGAGGTGATCGACCTGCGCCGCTTCCAGGCGTTGACCAGCGGCAAGCTGCCGAAGTCCATCTCGGACCTGCTCCGCAACTTCGAGCGGCAGGCAAATCCGTGGGGCATTCCCGCCGACCAGAAAATGGACTGGGCAAAAGACCTGAATGTGCGCGAACTCGCCGAAGGCGACGAGGTGGATGTGCTGTACTTTGTCGGGTGCGCGGCTTCCTACGATCAGCGCAACAAGAAGGTGGCGCGTGCGTTCGTCAAGTTGATGCAGAAAGCGAATATTGATTTCGGCGTGCTCGGCTTCGACGAGATGTGCTGCGGCGAGACCGCGCGGCGCATGGGACACGAGTACATGTTCCAGGAGTTTGCCAAGCAGAACATCGAAACTTTTGGAAAGATCAAGTTCAAGCGCATTGTCACGGCTTGTCCGCACTGCTTCAACACGCTCAAGAACGAATATCCACAAATGGGCGGCGACTACAAGGTGATGCACTACACCGAACTGTTGAAGGAAGCGAACCTGCCTGCGCCGAGCGCCAACGGGAACGGCGTACACGGCAAAGTGACGTATCACGACTCGTGCTACCTCGGGCGCTACAACAACATCTACCAACAGCCGCGTGACCTGCTCGCCAAGTCTGGTGTGGAGAGCGTGGAAATGGCGCGCAAGATGGAAGATAGTCTCTGTTGCGGCGGCGGAGGCGGCGGCATGTGGATGGAGACCGATGTCAATACGCGCATCAACCATCGCCGCCTGCAGGATGCCCTCGATGCCAAAGCGGACGTGGTCGCAACCGCCTGTCCCTACTGCATGATCATGTTCGAGGATGCGATCAAGTCCAAGTCGCTGGGCGAAAAAGTCAAAACGATGGATATTGCCGAGGTGCTGGAAAAGCAATTGGAACTATAGCGGCGCTGAAATGAAGTTAAACGTCCCGAAGGTTATAATTCGACTACATATCAGTCGAAACCAACCTTCGGGACGATATTGCTAAATGGAGGAACCCATGCTGGACTTCAACTCGAAATTCGGGCGCGTGGTAAAGAAGCATCTCAAGAGCAAATACTTCATCTGGCTGACGACCGTGGATTCGAAAGGCATGCCCCAGCCGAGACCCGTCTGGTTTATCTGGGAGGAGGATTCCTTCCTGATCTTCAGCCAGCCGAACGCGTATAAAGTTAAACATCTGAGCAATAACCCCAAAGTAGCCCTGCACTTCAACACAACCGACGAGACTGGGGAAAAGGACGTGATCGTCCTGAACGGTGAAGCGGTAATCGATAAACATGTCCCGCCTGCGTATAAAGTCAAAGCGTACCTGAAAAAGTATAAGACGGGCATCCTTGGTCTAAACACGACCCCTGAAGAGTTCAGCAGGGAATATTCGACAGCGATAAGAATCAAACCAACGGAAGTCCGCGGTTGGGTGTAAAATACTCCTGCTCTTGAGGAGGAGTATTATGAAAGATACGATTCGCACGCTTCATCCTGATAAAAAACAGGGTGTGAACATTAGCAGGGAAAAATACGACATTATCCGTAACGCCATCACGGCGACCCTGCGCCAGAACAAGGAAATGCCATTCATGAAACTAGCCCGCGCAGTGGAGAAGGAAATGCGCGGTAAATTCGACGGCTCGGTCACATGGTATGTAACCACCGTCAAACTCGACATGGAAGCGCGCGGAGAGGTCAGGCGCGTGCCCAACTCCAGACCCCAGCTTGTAAAACTCATCAAATAGCCGTTACAGGCAAACGGGCGGAATGTTTCGCTCAACATCATTCAATTTTTTCATTAATCGTATAAGGACTCACCATGGCGGAAACACCGAATTTTGACATTCAACAGGCGCACAAATATTTTTCAGCCGACTGCTTCAACAAGACCTGGGAGAACATGGACAAGGATGGCGGTCGTTCCACCGAGGAAAACATGGAAATGCTGCACACAGCCATCGCCTCCCTCTGGCATTGGACCCAGCGTGAGGATGTCACTCCGAAAAACCTGTCCATCGGATACTGGCAGGTCTCGCGCGTGTATTGCCTGATCAAACAGCCCCACAACGCGCGCAGGTACGGACTGTTATCACTGCAATATGCAAAGGACCTGTCCCCTTTTCTAAAGGGTTATGCCTATGAGACCCTCGCCCGCGGGGAGATGATCGCGAATAACCGTGTCATCATGAAGGTGTATCTCGAAAAAGCGAGGGAAATGCTGGCACAGGTCGAGGACGAAGAGGATAGGCAGGCTCTCGCAAAGGACCTGGAGACGATACAATAGGATCATAATCATCAATCCATGAACCGACTTGTACCTGTCATAAAAAGGGAAGATATTTTCCCCAAACTTCTCGATACCCCCATCGGACTTTTACTGGAATATCACAACTTAAGCCGTGAATATGAGTCCTATACGCAGGCGCAATTGCTCGTCGGCATGTGCATGGACAACCGCAAGCACCTGCGCATCCCCGACAACTTCTCGTACATCATCCGTGCGGGAGGCGCAAACCTGCGCTACAGCGAGTTCAAGGTCTCGTATGCCATCGCGGTAGGCGGTGTGAAGCACATCGCGCTGATCGGTCACAACCAGTGCGGGATGGTCAATCTCATGGCTCGAAAAGACACATTCATTCAAGGATTGGTGGAAACGGCTGGATGGGACAGGGAATTTGCCGAACAGCATTTCACGCAGTTTGCCCCCATGTTCGAGATCGGCAATGAGATCGATTTTGTCCTGAGCGAGGCGCAACGCTTGCGGATACGCTACCCGAAGATTCAAGTTGCTCCGCTGTTGTACAGGGTGGAGGACAATTTGCTATATCAAGTGAAGGAGGCTTGACGGGTCCCCCTCTTCACATCCGTTCCCCATCTTCAGAAATACAACGACCCCGCCTCTTCGATGAAGCGGGGTCGTCCATTTGTCATTTCAAAATTGCTCTTTCACACCGCCGGGATTGGTATTCCATTTGCCGCCTTGAGCGCGGAACGGATCATCAGATATTCCGTGACATTTTCCGCGGTGACAAGACCCACCAACTGCCCGCCGTGCGTGACAGGCAGGGTTTTTGCACCAACCTCCTGCAGGCGCATAAGCGCCATCTCAAGCATGTCGTAGGAATCGACTTCAGGCAGGTCGCGGCGGACGAAGTCCATGACCGGGGCAGACTGTCCATGCTGGGTGAGCGCACGCATGAACGCGTCTCTCTCAAGGACGCCTGCCACGCTTCCCATGGCATCCACCACAGGGAAATCGTGCTGTGACCCGGAAAGGATGAGCCCCACCACACGAGCCAGGGTATCGCGCGGACTGAGGACCTGGAAATCGGTCATCATGGCACGCGTGACAGGGATGCCGCTGATCGAATCCTTCATCTGTACCATGCTGGCTTCCTGGGAAGCCCCGATCCACACGAAGAAGGCGATGAAAAGAAGGAAGGGATTGCCGAACAGACCGACCAGTCCAAAGAGAAACGCCATGCCCTGGCCGATGTTGGCGGCGATCTGCGTGGCGCGGACGTATTCCATGCGCATGGCAAGCAAAGCCCGAAGCACGCGTCCGCCGTCCATGGGGAAGGCAGGCAGGAGGTTGAAGAGTACAAGGATGACGTTGACCACCAGCAGGCGCTCGAGGAAAGAGCCCGAGGCGACGGTCAGGTCGCTAAGCGGGACCAGACCTCCCGTCAGGAAAAGAACCGCAAAGACGAGCGCGGCAATGACCACGTTGACGGCGGGTCCCATCAGGGCGACCCAGAGTTCCTCGATGGGTCTGTCCGGCATGCGCTCCAGGCGGGCGACGCCCCCTATTGGATAAAGTGTGATGTCGCGGGTTTTGATCCCGTATTTGCGCGCGGTGAGCGCATGACCATACTCATGCAGGACCACGCATCCGAACAACGCAAGGATGAATCCAATCCCCTTGAACACCTCGATCCAATCGCGGTGCGCCAGCCAATGACTGTATCCCACCCAGCCAATGATGAGCAGGAAGGTCGCGTGGATGAATACATCAATCCCAGCAAAACGTCCAAGTTTCCATTGCCATTTCATTGTCTCACCTCCATGAAAAACCATGTCACCCCGAGGGAGCGGTATCTCGCGCCACGCCAAAAGAGTCTCCGATGTTGGATGCGAGATCCTTCGCTTCGCTCACATCGCCCCGACACCTGCATGATTTGCCGGGCAGATCACGCACAAGTGCAGGTGTATCCTTCGGGAGGATGACACTGTTCAAGTTCAGTGCCCATATTCTAAAACGCATGTATTAGAAATCTGTTTAAAAAACTCTCATGAGCCGTCGGATTCATAAAAAAGACCCGTATATCGCGCGATATACG
>JRYF01005953.1_pt1 | contig 17179 bp, 10 predicted proteins | sample 235331 | NCBI WGS metagenome assembly JRYF01 (sample SAMN03074217, study PRJNA261475) | activated sludge metagenome | biome: Wastewater Treatment Plant; feature: Wastewater; material: Activated sludge; isolation source: activated biomass of a wastewater treatment plant treating hydrocarbon... ...
CCCAAAACGCTGAACTTGTTTTTTGTTCGTTACTGGGCACGTTACCAAACACTTTTTCAATCGGTTTCCAACCAATCCTGCCTCACCATCAGTTGTTCGAGGCAGGAGGAAAGGACAATCGGAACGTAGTGCCCGCACCCTGTCGGCTTGCCACACTGAGGTCTATATGGTGCAGCTTCATGATGCTGTCCACGAGGGAAAGGCCGATGCCGGAACCTTTGACGAAGGAAGTTTGGGGGCTGCGGTAAAACGGTTCGAAGAGCAGGGGCAGTTCCTCTTTGGCAATTCCTGGCCCCTGGTCTTGTATTTCGATGGCCATGGCACCTTCTTGCGTGAAGGAGAGCCTGACCTTTACATTTTTGCCGGGGCTGAACTTGCACCCGTTGTCCATCAGGTTCAGCAGGGCGGTTTTCAGCAATTGTTCGTTGCCGGAGGTATAGAGTTTTTCCTCGCTATCGGGCAGGTTCACCACCTCGAAGCTGATTTTATAGTCCGGGTGGGACTTGAGCAATGAAGCCTTTGTTTGCCAGATCATTTCATCAATCCGCACCCGTTCAAATTCGATGCGGGAACCATCGGAGTTGATTTTGGCGAGTTGCATGAGTTTGTTGGACACTTCGTTCAGTTCCCTCACATCATCGAGGACGGATATCAAGGTCTGGCGGTATTCTTCCTTCGGGCGGTTTTTATCGAGGGCTATTTCTATTTGTGAAATAATGACGTTGAGCGGGTTTTTCAGTTCGTGGGAAATATTGGAGAGGAACAGCTTCTGTGTGTTGAAAGCCTGTTGGATGCGGTCGAGCAGTTTGTTGAAAGTAATGACGAGGCGCGACAGCTCATCCTTTTGGTCGGTGGTATCGAGCCGATGGCTCATATCGGTGGGCAGGATGGCATCCACCTGGTTCATGATGCGGCTCACGGGAGCCAGGGCCTGTCCGGCGAAGAACCACCCGCCAATGGCGACCAAAGCGATGAAGATAAAAAACACCCAGACGAGGATTTGGGTCAGGTTCGTCAAATGGGAAGGGCTGAATATCGCCTCCGAAACCACGATGTAGGTCTCCCCTGCCTTGTTCGTGTAGAGCATCCCCAATGCGTTGAACTTACCCCTGTCAAAACGACATTCCTTTTTTCCGCGTACATCGGCGAGGGTGGCAGTCGGAATCTCATCCATCACCGGATTGAAACTATACACCCTGCGGTAATGCTGGTCGTAAATGGTAATGTTTTCGGAATAGGAAGACAGGGGGCTGGGGCTGTCAGCCGGGGCCTCAATGGGCAGTGGGGCCGGTGTTTTCCCTACGATCATTTCGGCAGTGAGAATGGCCTTGGAGCGCAGGTTGTTGTAAAACTCGTCCTGAAGGTGGCTTTTGAACTGGAGATGGATGTAAACCAGGGCTACCAGCATGATGCCGGCCACGATAAACATGAATTGCAGCGTAAGACGACTCCTGATTTGCATGAGTTCAAAGGATTAGTAGGTTGATTCCACGCTGAAAAGTCAGCACAAGAGAAAACAGAGAGAGAATTTTGTTTGAAAGAAAATTTTTACAAAAAATTTTCTTTCAAACAAAATTCTCTCTCTAAACATTCTTCTCTGCCCGTGTCTTGTGCTACAGCTTGAAATGATTTTTCGGAGCAGGCTCACGGGCTGCTATGTTGCAAAAGCGTCCGCATCCGAACACTATTCTTCTTTCAGGATATACCCTGATCCAAACGAGGTATGGATGAGTTTTTTTTCAAAAGGCTTATCCATTTTGTTGCGAAGGTAGTTAATGTAAACCTCGATGACGTTCGTACTCGTTTCAAAATTGATGTCCCACACCTTTTCGGCGATTTCAGTTTTGGAGATGACCCTGCCTTGATTGCGGATGAAATATTCCATAAGGGCAAACTCCTTCGGGGTCAGTTCGATTTTTTTGTTGGAACGGGTAAATTCCTTTGTGTCCAAATTCAGTTCCACATCGGCGAAAACGAGGACCGATTTATGGTAAAGTGCCTCTTTTCCCCTGCGAGCCAGTGCCTTGATGCGGGCGAGCAGTTCCCGAAATTCAAAAGGTTTCACCAGATAATCGTCCGCACCGGCTTCCAACCCTTCCACTTTGTCGTCGGTAGCCCCCAACGCTGTGAGCAGCATGACAGGTGTCAGCAGTCCGTTGTTGCGCAGGTAACGCACCAATTCAAAGCCGTTCAGGTTGGGCACGATAACGTCGGAGATGATCACGTCGTAATCCCCACGTTCCGCCAATAGCCGCCCTGTGTAGCCGTCGTAAGCAAAATCAACGGCTATATGGTTTTCTTCCAAACCTTTTTTTAGCGATTTCACCGCTTTAACCTCGTCTTCGATTAGCAGTACTTTCATTATTGACTTTGAAAGGTCTTGCAAAACGCCTGAAATATCCACATTGTCGCACCGACCCGGCGCAAATTTGAGGAATTTAACGGAACCAGGCATTCTGGGTTTTCAAAACTTGGAATGTCAAAACCTGGATAGACATCGCCCCTTACCCTCCCGTGCCGTAGTCTCGTTCAACTCTGCAAATCCTGGTTTTGTACTCGGCGTACCATATTTCCCTTCCTTTTTGCTGCGCAACGAGGTGTTCGGCATGGCGTTTCCAGTTGCGGATAGCCTCCAGGCTTTCCCAATAGGAAACGGTAATGCCCAACCCGTCCCTTACACTTTCGGCACCGAGGAAGCCGGGTTGTTGTTCGGCCAGTTCCATCATGCGGTGGGCCATATCTACGTAGCCTTCCTCAACATCGGTTCGGAGCGAAGAAAAAATGACGGCATAATAAGGCGGAGCAGGTGTTTTTGCAATCATCGCAGCGAGCGGGTTTGCCGTCTGCGTCCGTCACCCTCCCGGAGGTTTGACAAACGTAAACGGTAGGTGAGTTTAGAAAATGTTGGCATTGCGAAAGGCTATTTACAACCCATTATTCGCATGAATGGAAGGGTTGTTTCATCCTGACCCAAGTTGCACGCCGAGTGCTGCTCCGCTGTAATCACCTCAAAGACAACGGCTGCGGGTCTTTCACGACCTTCAGGGCTTTGCGCACGGCGGGGTCTTCGGCATTCATCACGTAGTAGTATCCCTTGTCGGACCAAAGGGTTCGGGCGATGCCGGCCTTGATGGCCATTTTAATACCGCTCTTGATGGTACGCCAATGGCGGTCGTTTCGTTTTTCGCCGCGCTCCGTGACAAATTTCAGGAAATCGTTGGCGAGGTCTTCGCTGACCGAAAATTTACCGGGAAATTCTTCGAGTTGCATTTTTTCCAATCCATCTCTGTATTTCTCCACGTAGCGGAAGGCAAAGGAAGGAATGTGCTGGTTGAGGCGGATGTAGTAGGGATTCAGCAGCAGTGAGTCCATGGGGATAAAAATATCGGGGCGGATGCCGCCGCCGCCATAGACCACTCGGCCCGAATTGGTAAAGTATTGGGTCGTATCGAGAAATTCGATCTTGCTTTCGTCGTACAGTTCGCCGTTTTCGATGCGGCCGGCCACGTCGAGGTCGTAGTGGTCGCGGTCGTCGTAGGGTTTTTGGATGCACCTTCCCGACGGGGTGTAATAGCGGGCGACCGTCAGCCGGATGGCGGAGCCGTCGCGCAGGCGGTATTGCTCCTGCACCAGCCCCTTTCCAAAAGTACGCCTGCCGATGATTACGCCCCTGTCCCAGTCCTGTATGGCACCTGCAATGATCTCGCTGGCACTGGCGGAGCCTTCGTCGGTCAAAACGGCGATGTTTTCGATGTTGTAAAAATTGCGCCCGGTTGACTTGTACTCGCTGCGCGTAACGCTTTTGCCTTCGGTATAGACCAACAACCTGTCTTTCTCCTTGAACAACTGGCTAAGGATATTGGTAGCCTCCTGGAGGTAGCCGCCCCCGTTTTGGCGCAGGTCCATCACGAGGTGTTTCATGCCCTGCCTGTCCACCAATTCTTCCATGGCTCTCATAAACTCCTCGTAGGTATTGGCGCTGAAACGGTTGATTTTGATGTAACCGGTCAAATCGTCGAGCATATAGGCCACGTCCACGCTGTGGACAGGTATTTTGTCGCGGGTGATGGTAAAATGGATAAGTTCCTTTTGGTCACCCCGGCGGATGCCGATGTCAATTTTTGAGCCGCGCTCTCCTTTGAGTTTGCCGAGGATGCCTTCATAGTCAATGTTGTCGCCGACGGTCAGGGAATCTTCTATTGTGACTATTTTATCGCCGGAGCGGATGCCTGCCTTTTCTGCCGGCCCGCCGGCGAGGGCAGCCACGACCATCACGGTGTCGTCCACCACGACGAACTCGATGCCTATGCCATCGAAGCTGCCTTCGAGTTGCTCGTTCACGCCTTTGAGTTGTTTGGCCGTGATGTAGCTGCAATGCGGGTCGAGTTGGAAAAGGATGTTGTCAATGGCTTCTTTCACCAGTTCTTCCTTGTTCACGTCGTCCACATAGCGGGCCTCGATGTAGCGGATGAGTTCCTCCAGTTTGCCCTGGCCCAGGGCACTGGGGGGCAATTCTTCTTTCTTGGGCAACTCGATAGCTGCTACCGTTGGCGGGTTGTTGTGCATCCGCGTGCCGATCAACATACCTGCCACCAGCACCAGCGAGAATAGCAGCGGTAGCCAAATGTTCAGTTTTTTCAATGTCATCGCTTGCTCGTCGTTCATTGCGGGATTTGGTGATTGTTGGATTGATCGGATTGTTTGATTGCTGGTTTATTGCTTGAAATTGTTACAAACAATCCCAATACCCTGCCGGAAAACCGGGCGCAAATGTAAGCAAACGGCTCCATCCGGTAGTCAGGAAGCAACAGCGTATTTTGATGTGAAAATGTTTGATTGTCAAAAAATTAGCAGGGCATTCTTACACCTTAGTAGCTAGTCAAGTAAATTCTGACAAGTGTGTTCCATATTGCAGAAGATTCATTGTGTTTTTGACGAGTTGAAAACTCGTCAAAAATCACTTGACTGACTACTTGGCAATTTTACCATTAACAAGAGCAAGCGTGAAACGTTGTGTCGGGAAGCAGATATTGGAGCGGGTTTTTGACAAAAAGTGTTGTAAAAAACAATAACCTAGAAATTTCACCGCCCAGCATTGAATAATTGAAACCAAAAAGCCATTTTTGTTGCAAATTTTGAAACGCCCTCCAGTGCGGGCTTTTTTCATCGGCAAGTTATCAACCCAACAATGAACGGAATAGACAAATTGGACAGGCAAATACTTTCCATGCTGATGCACGATGCAGAGCAGCCTTACACCGACATCGCAAAAAAGCTCTTCGTGTCGGGCGGCACGGTACATGTCAGGATGAAAAAACTGAGGGACATGGGCCTCGTCCAGGGGGCCAATCTTGTGGTGGATCACGGGAAATTGGGCTACGACATCTGCGCTTTCCTCGGCATCTATCTCGACAAAAGTTCCCTGTACGATGATGTGGCCGAGCAGTTGAAAAACATCCCCGAAGTGGTGGAGGCCTATTACACGACCGGCATATACAGCATTTTCGCCAAAATCTACTGCCGGGACACCAACCACCTGCGCGATGTGCTGCACGACAAAATCCAGAAAATTTCCGGCATACAACGAACCGAAACATTTATCTCCCTCCAGGAAAGCATCAACCGCCCTGTTGACATTTTGGAATAGTTTTTCGGTAATTAGGGACGAGGCACCAANNTGATGCCTCGTCCCTTATTCAGCTTGTATCCTTTGAAAATCTTTGCAAGCGCCACCGAAAATGCCGTCCGTATTCGTTTTATGAAAAAAAAGGGTTTTCCACTCTTCTTCGGAGCGGTGAAAAAATAACTTGTAAGTTTTTCTCTTCCCAAAGCCCGAGCAGGAGGAGGTTGATAAAAATAAATCTTACAATTTATTTTTCTTAGATCCTTCGTGTCCCGTGTGCGTTTATTTCGACCATGAATAAAAACAGACTAAAACCTGTCCTTTTTTTTGAGTTGTTTTCAATCCTTGTGATGGGAGGCGCACTTTTTCTGGCCGTGCCCGCCGCCGCCGCCACGCCTCCGCACGATACGCTCCAGCAGTTTTCCTACCTCCTTGAAGATTCGGTGAAATACCAGGGGTACCGCCTCGACCTGACGAATTTCGTGGTTTTGAAAAAGGGCGACAACTGGGTCAAAATCAAATTTACTGTCGTCAACTCCGGCAGGAAGGACGTGGATTTCGGCAAAAAAGGAACCGAACACTGGGTACAGGTCAATTTCGACAAGAGCCTTTTCGACAATAAACTCGGCGGCTTGCGCGACAACATCCGCCAAACGCTTTACAATGAAAACTTCCGGTTGGCTGCCGGTGAAGTCATAAAAGCAAAAACGCTCAAGGTATCAACCCTGCCGCTGCCCAAATCTGCCCAGCCACCCGACCCCGAACCTGGTTTTACGGATGCTACCGCAAAACGTGTGAACGGCGATGCTCCCGATGTTTTTGCGCCAAAAGGTGGAGATGCTGCGGCTCTGCCCGAAACGGATCCCGACCCGCAACCCATCGAAAAGGAAAACTGCCCCGACCTTTTATTCCACGACCTGCGCATCCTGCAACAAGACGACAAATGGGCGACCATTGAATATACCATTGAAAATCAGGGGAATGGCGTGTTTCATCTGCTGACAGGGCAGGGTAGCAAGCAGGAAGGTCTTGCAATTCGGGCCTATATTTCAGGTGTTCCGGTGCTGTCGAGGGGGGCTTTGCCCATCGGCGGACAGTTCGTGCGGCCCGATGCCAAAGGCTCCGGTATGCTCGGCCCCGGCGACCGCTACACCGGAAAAATCCGTCTCGACGTGCGCAAGAAGACCCGCTACATGAAAAGCCTCATTCTCTCCCTCGAATCCGATCAGTTTCACATCGAATGTGACAAAACCAACAACACGGGGGCAGTGGTGCTGGACTGATTGCCGGGGCGTGGAATCATGCAATAAAAAAGGGCGAAGTAGTTCTACTTCGCCCTTTTTTCATTCATAAATGAGTCCCGTCCGAAAAGTCGGAACAAGGAAAAAGGCATAAAGACAGAGGGTTCTGTTTTAAAGAAAATTTTTTAAAAAATTTTCTTTCAAACAGAACCCTCTGTCTAAATATCCTACTGTCTGTGCCTTGCGGATGCCCGAAGGCCCCGATCACGCACCGAGGTAATGCTTGAGCAACTTGCTGCGGTTGGCGGAGCGGAGTTTGTTGATGGCTTTGTCTTTTATCTGGCGCACCCGCTCGCGGGTCAGGCCAAATTTGTCGCCGATATCCTCCAAAGAAAGCGGATGCTCGACCCCAATGCCGAAGTACAGCTTGATGACATCCATCTGCCTGTCGGTGAGGGTGCTGAGGGAACGCTCGATTTCCAGGCGGAGCGATTCGGTGTACTCCAGGTCTTGGTCTGTTTTGGGGGAGTGGATGTTTTCCAGCACATCGAGCAGGGAGTTGTCCTCGCCGTCCACAAAAGGGGCATCCATCGAAACGTGGCGGGCAGCAACGCCCAGCGTGGTTTCCACTTCTTCGGTAGGTATTTCCAGTTGGGCGGCCAACTCATCGGCGGAAGGTTCCCGCTCGTAGTTTTGTTCCAGTTCGGAAAAGGCCTTGTTTATTTTGTTGAGCGAACCGACCTTGTTCAAGGGCAGGCGGACAATCCGTGACTGCTCGGCCAAGGCCTGGAGAATGGACTGGCGTATCCACCAAACGGCGTAGGAAATGAATTTGAAACCCCTCGTTTCATCGAAGCGCTGTGCGGCTTTGATGAGGCCCAGGTTTCCTTCGTTGATGAGGTCGCTGAGCGAAAGGCCTTGATTTTGGTATTGTTTTGCTACGGAAACAACGAAGCGCAGGTTGGCTTTTGTCAATTTTTCAAGGGCCGTCTGGTCGCCCTGCTTGATTCGTTTGGCCAATTCTACCTCTTCCTCCGGTGTGAGCAAATCCACTTTGCCGATTTCCTGAAGGTATTTTTCGAGGGATTGGCTTTCCCGGTTGGTGATGGATTTCGTAATTTTTAACTGTCTCATCGAGCCGCTTCAATTTTTCAATAAGGAAAAACAAAAAGGCATTTAAAAGTCAAGTCGTTGATTTTCAATGTATTGACTTTTTCTACTTTCCACTTTGCATTTTCCTCGTTACTTGGTTTGTTATAGTGAAAAAAATATCGCTGCCATGTCGTCTTTGGAAAGGGGCTGCCCACTGGATTTTAGCTGGAACTGCATTAAATAAGCGGGTCATGTTAAACGGGCTGACTTTCAGAAAGTTCTGCTTGTTTCGGTATTCAACGTCAAGGAATGGGAAAAACGCTGCAAAAATAGGCGAATTGACCCTCACAGTCAACACAAACGCATAAAAACGGAATTATATGCCCGTGATTGCTATTTAAAACCACTTGATTTTGAAACGTTCCGTCAACTTGATCAGGGTATTTTTTTTCCGAAAAAAAATAGTGGCCCTCTCATTGAGCCTGCGAATAATGTCGTGTCGTTGAAAATAGTTGTATTTTTTTGAAAAATCCCAATTTTCCGCTTTATTGCGCCCGTTCTGCTTTTCGCATCCGAGATAAACGGATCTAGACGCTTTTTTTTTAATAGCCCGAATGAGAAAATGAATTTTAGCCTAACATTGCCTTTTTATTTTTTCACGCTTCTTGGTGCGGGCCAAAAAAAACGGGCACATTTTTCACCAAACTAAAAATGCGGAATGGAAAGAGTCAAAGTCGAAATTGAATACTTGTTGCGGGCATCCCCGACACTGCTCTACCAATTTTTCACCACGCCATCAGCGCTCGTTCGCTGGTTTTGCGACAAAGTGGACATCCACGGCGAAGGCATCTATACTTTCGTGTGGAGCGGTTACGAGGAAGTGGCCAAACTGACGGAAGACATCGAGGAGGAACTGGTCCGATTCACTTGGATAGACGAAGATAGGATCGGTGAGTACCTCGAATTTAAAATCTCCATTTCACCCGTCACCGGGGAAACCATTCTCACCATCACCGATTTCTGCGATGCCGATGAGGTGGAAGAACAGAAAGACCTCTGGGAAACACAAATCCGGTCACTCAAAAAAGAGACGGGGAGTGGCGGCTGAGCCACGGACCTTTCCCGAAAAATGCTGGATGTCGTGACCTGCTCTTTGTCGAAATCATGTAAAGTACGTGGAGATGGATTGCCCTACCGGTTTATTCCATGCCCTTCACATTGGGAACGGTGAAAAAATAAATCCGCTGCTGGAATCTCTAAAACACAATCAGTAAAGGGGTCCGCCTCAGGCGGAAAAATTTCATTCTACATTATTGGCGTTCCCTGTTCGCCCGAACAACTTTGGAACTTTAAAAGATTGAAAAAAATACACCCGTCACCTTTGGAGAAAATCGCCGGAAATTTGCTCAACTTCGCACCAATTCTTCCTTCTCCGCACACATCTCGAACGATAAACCAAAACCTGCCCGACCTGCGGGGGTGTATGTTCGCAGGACACTGATATTCGCTTCATTCCTTTGGCAACAATAGCTTGCAAGATTCACCATCAACCATAACCGCCATGTCAAAATCATTCTCCAGTTCAAATCCAATCTACATCTTGTTGGTCGCCTTCTTGAGCACCTTGTTTCTTGCTGCCTGCGGCAAAAAAGAGATCGTCCGGGCAAAGGAAATCCCCGATGCAGTCAAAGGTTACGTCTATGCCTATACGGCAGGGGTAATTTCAAAAAACGACCCTGTGCGGGTGCGCTTTGCCGGCTCCGTCGTCGGGGAAGAGAAAATCGGCAAGGAAGCCGGTGGGGTATTGAGTTTTTCCCCTTCCATCAGCGGAACGGCAATATGGGAGGATGGCCACACCCTGCGTTTTGAACCCAAAAAAGCGTGGGAAAGCGGCACGGCCTACATCGCCACCGTTTCGCTCAACAAGGTGTTCGACAACCTGCCCAAAGATGCCCGCAGCTTCGAGTTCGACTTTCTCGTGCGCGAGCAGGGAATTTTTGTCGAGGTGTACGGCATCGAAGCCACCGACTTGGACGACCTGACCCGCCAACGCCTGAACGGTGTCTTGAACACCAACGACGTGGCCCTTGCAGAAGATGTGGAGAAAGCACTGACCGTAAAACAGGGCGGAAAAGAACTCCCCATTTCCTGGGAACACAGCGACAACGGTCTCGTCCACCGGTTCACGGTATCGGATGTTCGCCGCAGCGATAAGCCCGGTACGGTCACGGTCGCCTGGAACGGCAGCCCGCTCGATTTGAAACAGAAGGACAAACTCGATGTGGAGGTGCCTGCCCTTAGCGATTTCACCCTCATGTCGGCGAGGGTGGTCGAGGATGGCAACCCTTACATCGTACTGCATTTTTCCGATCCCCTGCTGCCCGACCAAAACCTCGACGGCCTCATTGGCCTGCGGGGCGGCCAGCAATACGATTACTACGATTACGACTATGATGATGAAAGTCCCCAACAAACGAGCATCAACTACACGGTGGACGGCAACCGGGTGTTCGTATATCCGGGCCGCCAGTTGGTAGGGATACAGGCTGTGGAGGTTCGCCCCGGTATCCGCAATGCGGCCGGTCACGGTTTAACCAAGCCCACGGTGTGGAACCTCGGTTTCGACCAAGTGAAACCCAAAGTGAGGTTGGTGGGCCGGGGGGCCATTTTGCCCTCGTCCGACAAGGGTTTGGTGCTGCCCTTCGAGGCGGTCAACCTGCAGGCCGTCGAAGTGGAGATTTTCAAGATTTTTGACAACAACATCCTCCAGTTCCTGCAAACCAACGACCTCAGTTCGACGAGCAGCTATGACCTCTCCCGCGTGGGCCGGGTCATCCGGCGGGAGATGGTTCCGCTGAGCGGCCTCAATCCAAGCGCCAACCCCAATGCCTGGTCGCGCTATGCCCTCGACCTCGGCAAACTCTTCCTGGCCGACCCCAATGCTGTCTATCAGGTGCGCATTGGCTTCCGGCCCGAATACACATTATATAAGTGTAGCAAAAAGAAACAGCAGGAGGGGCTGCGGGATGTTGCACAGCGGGATTACCTGGACAGCGACGGCAATATCCGCTCCATGTGGTACGACTACTACGGGATTGAGGGCTACTACGAAGATTTCCGCTGGAGCCACCGCTCCGATCCCTGTTACCCGGCTTACTACAATGCCGAAAATTTCGTGCAGACCAATATCCTGGCCTCGGATTTGGGCATCACGGCCAAAGGAGGCAACGACAACACCTGGTTCGTGGCAGTGGCCGACCTCCGCACGGCCAAACCCATCGGCGAGGTGGAACTTGAGTTTTACGATTATCAAAAACAGCTTATCCAAACGGCGAAAACAACCGGCGATGGCCTCGCCCAAATGCCCCTCGCCCGAAAGCCCTATTTTGTCGTTGCCAAAAAAGACAAGATGCGGGGCTACCTGAAAACCGCCGATGGCAACTCGCTCAGCCTGAGCCGCTTCGATGTGGCAGGTACGGTTGCGCAAAAGGGCTTGAAAGGTTTCCTCTATGGCGACCGGGGTGTTTGGCGGCCCGGCGACAGCCTTTACCTTCATTTCATACTCGAAGACAAGGATGCCACGCTGCCCGACAATTACCCCATCGCCTTTGAACTCCATGATTCGAGGGGGCAGTTGCAGTTCAAAACCGTGACCACAAAAAACGTCCAAAACATCTATCCACTCCCCGTCGGAACCAGCACCGACGCACCGACCGGCAATTGGATAGCGACCGTGAAAGCAGGCGGGGCCACGTTTACCAAATCACTCAAAATAGAAACCGTGAAACCCAATCGCCTCAAAATCGAATTGGATTTCGGTAAAACAGAATTGACCTACAGGGACGATCCGGCCACAGGGAAAATCAGGGTCAATTGGCTGCACGGGGCGGCAGGCCAAAACCTCAAAACAGTCGTGGAAGCGCAGGTCAGCCAGATCAAAACGGAATTTCCCAAACTGCCGGACTATAAATTCGACGACCCCGCCCGCCGCCTTTGGGAATCCGAGCCTTCGGTCGTGTTCGATGGCATGACCGACCGCAACGGGAATGCCTCCTTCACGGCAAGGCTGTACGCCGGGCAGGCCACCGCTCCCGGAAAACTCAGCGTGAACCTGCGGGCAAGGGCTTTTGAAAAAGGAGGCGACATCAGTATTTTCAATACCAAAATACCGTACAGCCCCTACGCTGCTTACGCAGGTGTTTTGATTCCCAAAAACAATCAAGGAGAAAACCGCGTCGAAATCGGCAAGAACGGCAACGTGAAACTCGCCGCCGTGGACGACAAGGGCAATGCCTTGAAGGGCAAAAAACTCAACGTCGGCCTCTACCGTACCGAGTGGCGCTGGTGGTGGGATTCCGGCGAAGACTATGTATCGCAGTTCAATTCCAGCAACCATTTCAACGCCATCAGCAGCGAAAGCGTGACGACCGGAAACGACGGCACGGCTACCTGGAACGTAAACGTCACCTCCTGGGGCCGTTACCTCGTCAGGGTCTGCGATGCGGAAACAGGCCATTGTTCCGGCGACTTTTTCTATGCCGGCTACCCCTGGTACGGCGACGGCGACGGCGGCATCGCCGGCAGGCAGGAGGCAGCCATGATGACCTTTACCGCCACGAAAGAAAAATACAATGTTGGCGAAAACATTGAGATCACGGTGCCTGCGGGCGACAAGGGCCGGGTACTCATCACCCTGGAAACCGGCACGAAGGTCATTGAATCCTTCTGGAAAGACGTGAAAGAAGGCGAAAACAAGTTCAAATTCAAGGCTACCAACGAGATGTCGCCGACGGTGTATGCACACGTGAGCCTTATCCAACCGCACGGACAGACACAAAATGACCTGCCCATCCGCATGTACGGCGTGTTACCCGTGAAAGTCGAAGACCCGAAAACAATCCTGAAACCCGAGCTCAAAATGGACGACGAACTCAAACCCGAACAGGAATTCACCGTCGAGGTGAGCGAGGCCAACAATGCCGATATGGCCTACACCATTGCCATTGTGGACGAAGGTTTGCTGGGCCTCACCAATTTCACCACGCCCGATCCGCACAAGGTGCTCTACGCCAAAGAAGCCCTCGGCGTGAGGACTTGGGACCTCTACGACTACGTGCTGGGTGCTTACGGCGGGGAGTTGCAGCGCATCCTGAGCATCGGTGGGGATGATGAAATCAACGCCCCGGCAGAACGCAAAAACGCCAACCGCTTCAAACCGGTCGTGTTGCAGGCCGGGCCATTTTACCTCAGCAGCGGCAAGAAAAAGCACACGTTCACGATGCCCAACTATGTGGGCAGCGTCCGGGTGATGCTGGTGGCAGCACACAAAGACGGGGCCTACGGCAATGCCGAAAAAATAGTGCCCGTGAAAAAGCCGCTCATGGCCCTGGCCACGCTGCCTCGCGTGCTCGGCCCCGGGGAAACCCTCCGCTTGCCCGTCAGCATTTTTGCCATGGACAACAAGGTGAAAAGCGTGGACGTGCAGTTAGCGGAAACCACCGGCCTCGTGGCCGTTTCCGGCGGCACGACCAAGCAACTCAATTTCCCCAAACCCGGCGAGGATATGGTTTACTTTGATTTGAAAGTGGGCGATAAAACAGGCATCGCCAAGTTCAAGATCAGCGCGAGGGGAGGGAGCGAATCGGCCACGCAGGATATTGAAATTGACGTGCGCAATCCCAACCCTTACGTCACCGATGTTCACGAGGGCCTGATGCAGGCCGGTGAAAGCTGGTCGCAAGCCTATAAACCCATCGGTACGCCGGGAACCAACACGGCCATCCTCGAAGTGTCGAGCATACCGCCGCTTAAACTCGGCGAGCGGCTCCGTTACCTCATCCAGTACCCCCACGGCTGCATCGAACAGATCACCTCCGGTGCGTTTCCGCAGCTCTTTGTGGACAAACTGATGAAACTCGACGATCAGCAAAAGGCCGAAGTGAAAAACAACGTGGAAGCCGCCATTGCCAAGTTGCGCAATTTCCAGATGCCTGCCGGTGGTTTCACCTACTGGCCCGGCAATGACTACGACTCCTGGGGCACGAACTACGCCGGGCACTTCCTCCTCGAAGCCAAAGCCGCCGGCTACGCCGTGCCGGAGAGCATGATCGAACGTTTTATCAAATTCCAGCAAAGCGCCGCCAAACGCTGGAGTCCCGATACGCGGGGCACACAAAACAGTTGGACGGAACTTGATCAAGCGTATCGCCTCTATACGCTTGCCCTGGCCCGCAAACCCGAAACGGGAACTATGAACCGCATGAGGGAAATGAAAAACCTTTCTGCCGAAGCACGCTGGCGGCTCGCCGCCGCTTATGCACTCGACGGCAAAAAGGAAGTCGGGCAGCAGTTGATGCAAAACCTGCCCGTGAACGTGAGACCCTACGAGTTCTGGGGCAACACTTATGGCAGCAGCCTGCGCGACGAGGCCATGATCCTCGAAACACAAGTATTGCTGGGCGATATGAAAGCCGCTGCCGCCAATTTGCAGCACATCGCCGAAAGCCTCAGTGCCGATGCGTGGTACTCTACCCAGACCACCGCATACTCGCTTTTGGCCATTGGGAAATTTGCTGGCAAATCAAAAGCGGGCGAGGATTTCAAGTTCAGCTTCGATGGTGGCGACGGCAGGTGGGTGGACGTTGGCAGCAGTACCCCAGTCATGCAGGTCAACCTCCCCGTGAACGGCTCCGGAAAGACCCTCTCGGTGAGGAATACCGGCAGCAACGTCCTGTTCGCAAGGCTCATCCTCACCGGCCAGCCACTGACCGGCGAGACCACCGCCCTGGCCAACAACCTGCAAATCGAGGTGAACTACACCCTGCCGACCGGCGAAAAACTGACCCCGAACGCCATACCGCAGGGCACGGATTTCATCGCCGAAGTAGTGGTCACCCACCCCGGCAAACGGGCCATGGACTTTCGTGAAATGGCTTTGACCCAAATCTTCCCCTCCGGTTGGGAGATCATCAATGCCCGCTTGCACAACTTCGCCGAGTTCGCCAATACCTCGGTGCCCGAATACCNNCGGGTCTATACCTATTTTGACATCAAACGCAATGCACGCCAAGTTTATCGGATTCGGTTGACCGCTGCCTATCAGGGGCGCTATTACCTGCCCGCCGTCGTCTGCGATGCCATGTACGACAATACGATCTCGGCCCGCAAACCGGGTATGTGGGTGGAGGTGGTGAGCGGGGACAGGAGTTTGTGATTTCATTTCAAACGAATTGCGCTTCCTCACTCACTTTCACGACTTTTGCGTGTTTATGGTAACTATTCAGCAGGGTTTGTTTTTTAGCCGATAGAGAGAGGAAGAAGAAAAAATTTAATTTTTTCTTCTTCCTCTCTCCATGCTGAATAGTTACTGTATTTGTTTGATAAAAAACTGACGATGCGACTAATGATACGTTTGCTGGCCAGTATGGCCATTTCTGTGCTGCCCTGTTTTACCTTTCACGCCCAGACGCTGATTACCCACGAAATGGCCCTTGCTGCGGCCCTGGAGCATAACTACGGTATCTTGTTGGCCAAAAACGACTCGGCTGCGGCTGCACTCGATGCGAGTTTTACCTATGGCGCATTCCTGCCTGATATCAATGCCATCGTGGGTACGGTTTGGAACAACAACAACCAACGCCAGAAATTTCAGGATGGCACCATCCGCGAAGCGGACGGCGTGAAAGCCAATAACCTCACCGGATCGCTCAATCTCAACTGGACGCTTTTTGACGGCCTGCGCATGTTCGCCACGAGGGACAGGGTGGAGGAACTGGCCCGGCTCGGTGAACTCAACGTGAAAAATCAGGTCGTCAACACCGTGGCCGATGTGACGAACGCTTATTTCGGCATCGTGCGCCAAACGCAGCAAATCAAAGCCATCGAGGAACAAATGGCCGTGAGCGAGGAGCGGGTGAAGGTGGCGGACAGAAAACTTTCGACCGGCCTGGGCAGCAAACCGGAACTCCTGCAGGCCCGTGTGGACCTCAATGCACAAAAGGCCCGGCAACTGCAGCAATTCACCCTCATCGCCCAGCTCAAGGAGCAACTCAACCAACTTACGGGAATGCGCCTGCCCAATGCCTTTGAAGTAACGGAAGAAATCCCCCTCGACAAGACCCTCGAACTGGAAACCATTCAGCAAAACATTGCTTCCACCAACCCCTCGCTCCTCATTGCCCAACGCAACATCGGCATCGCTCAAATCTCCCTCCGGGAATTTAAGGCAGACCGTTACCCGACCGTATCTTTCAACTCGGCCTACAACTTCAACCGGCTCGACAACCAAACGGTCGTGAACCCGTTCATGCCCCTCGTAAGTCGCTCACAGGGTATCAATTTCGGCCTCACGGCCAATGTGCCCATCCTGAACAACCGCATGGTGCAGCGCAACATCGAGCAGGCGCAACTGAACATCGAATTCCAGCAACTGGCTTATGCCGACCGCCGCACCCAGATTGATGCGGTGCTGCGCAATGCTTTCAGGGACTTTGAGTACCAGCGTCAGGCCCTTCAACTGGAAGAGGAAAACATCGAACTGGCCCGCGAGAACGTCGTGATTGCCCTCGAACGTTTCCGGCAGGGCGTTTCCACCTACCTCGAACTCAGGGAAGCCCAAAAAAGCCTCGAAGATGCCTACGACCGCCTCATTGCTGCCCGCTTCAACGCCAAAGTCGCCGAAACCGAAGTGCTGCGTTTGAAAGGGGACTTGGTGAGGTAGGGTGCGGTGATTGCTTAATTTTCAACAAATGTTTCTGCTTATGTGCATGAAGCACGTTTTATGATCGAGTAAAAATCACTTTCAAACCTCTACTGCAAATGGAACTCGTACTGCCCAATCTGGCCAATCCGGACGTATGGATGGCCCTGCTTACCTTGACTTTTCTTGAAATCGTGCTGGGAATTGACAACATCATCTTCATTTCCATCGCTGCGAACAAATTGCCCGAACACCAGCAAAAAAAGGCGACCAATTTGGGACTCGTGCTTGCCATGTTGCTGCGCATCGTGTTGCTGTTCGGAATATCTGTGCTAATAGCGATGAGCGAACCCTGGATCGAATATCATGGATCATTTGCCGATGCGGCTTTTTCTGGCCAAAGCCTCATTCTTATTGTTGGCGGCATTTTTCTGTTGTATAAAAGCACGACCGAAATCCACCACAAACTGGAAGGGGTGCCCGCTCATCTTCAAGCTGCCGGGCAAGGAGGCAAATTTGCCTCCT
>JRYF01003665.1_pt1 | contig 17174 bp, 15 predicted proteins | sample 235331 | NCBI WGS metagenome assembly JRYF01 (sample SAMN03074217, study PRJNA261475) | activated sludge metagenome | biome: Wastewater Treatment Plant; feature: Wastewater; material: Activated sludge; isolation source: activated biomass of a wastewater treatment plant treating hydrocarbon... ...
TTTCAAAAAGTTCTTTAGTTTCTTCTAACTGTAAATGTGCTACAGGTCCTGCAAAAACTAAAGAACTTTTTGAAAATAACTTATTCAAGCATCATTTCAGAAAAGCTGTATACGGGTTACAAGCGGGTGTAGGATTAGACATTGGAAAACTTAGGTTTTCCACTACCTATGAAGGCAACATGCCATGGTCTGGGCAGGCGTTAGAATTAGGGGATCACAGTTATACTTTGCGCCGTAATCCATCAAGAATTATATTTTCAATGGGTATAAAATTGTAAAAACCAGGAACCAATCGGGATTTTATTTTATTTGATTGATAGTGTGCAAATTAATTGATCAGGGATTTGCAACTGTTAAAACCAGCACTGAGAACCTCTCCCAACCCGGAGGGGTTTTCTTTATGCTTTCTTTAATGTGAATCCAAATGTGGAACCCACTCCTGGGGTACTACGAACGTGTATGGTTTGATTGTGCGCTTCTATAATATGTTTCACAATGGACAATCCCAATCCTGAACCACCTTGGGACCTTGACCTGCTGGCATCCACTCTGTAAAATCGGTCAAAAAGATGTTTTAAATGTTTTTCTTCTATGCCGATTCCATTATCAGATAATTCAATTAACACATTTTGATCAACATCGTACAGACTGATCCGGGTTACTCCTTTGTCTTTTCCGTATTTCACCGAATTAACAATCAGATTATTTAAAACTTGTCTGATACTTTCTCTATCCCCCAAAACAGTAAAATGTTGATCTGCATTCTCCTTATATTTCAAAGAGATACTTTTCTCAGCTGCAACCACCTGTAAATCATTGATCACTTCGTCGATCAGGTTTTTTATGTCAAATGGTTTTATGTCTAGAAAAGCCTGACCACTTTCCAGTTTACTGATCACCTCCAGGTCTTCAACAATATTTTGGAGCCTGTCCACATTGATGGCTGCTCTTTCAAGATACTTCACATTAATGTTGTGATCGTATAAGCCTCCGTCGAGTAACGTATGCAGATATCCCTGAATGGAAAAAATGGGTGTTTTTAGTTCGTGGGATATATTTCCCACATAATTCTTCCGGTAGTTTTCTAGAGTTTTTAATGTTTCAATTTCTTTTTCCTTCTTTTTACCCCATTCAATCACTTCCAGATTAACATCCTCAATACTGGTTTCGTTAAAATGGATAGGTTGTTTGGCTGAAGAAGGACCCAACTTCGATTCATAAATAAACTTATAGATCAGTTTAATTTTTCTAAAAACATATCTTTCCAATAATGATTTCACTATCACATAAGAAATGACAATGTGTGAAATAAGTATCAAGGGTATCCACCATAAAGAGATGTTTATAAATCCCAAAACATACAATAAGAGAATGACCAAAAAACTGAATGCGGCAACAATAGCCGTGATCATGATAGTAATCTGCCGAAGAGTAAAATTTTTGTGCAAAGTTACATGTCAAATTTATATCCCACCCCTTTCATGGTGTGGATGTAATGGCTCCCTATTTTTTCACGAAGCTTCCTGATGTGAACATCAATAGTTCTGTCTCCAACAATCACATCGTTTCCCCACACTTTAGAAAGGATTTCTGATCTCTTAAACACTTTTCCTGGCTTGGAAGTCAGTAGGGTCAATAATTCGAATTCTTTCTTAGCCAAAGAAATTTCCTTATCTTTTAAAAATACTGTAAACTGCTCGTTATTAATCTTTAAGTCTCCAAAAGTGATTAAACTTTCCTGCTTGAAACTCAAATCCGGGTGTCTGCGAACCAAAGCTTTTACACGCGCTTTAAAAACGTTGGGTTTGATGGGTTTATTTATAAAATCATCCCCTCCAATCTCAAGGGCAGTGATCTGCGTGAATGACTCTGACCTGGCCGTTAGAAATGCGATAATAGTATCTTTGTGCTGTGGCATTTCACGTAATTTTTCACAAACCTCGATTCCATCCATACCTGGCATCATGATGTCCAGAACGATCAAATGAGGATTAAATGTATTTGCTTTATCAATCGCTTCCTGACCATCAAAAGCGGCTTCCACTATGTAACCTTCTTTTTGAAGATTATACTTAAGAAACTCTACAATATCTTCTTCGTCATCCACAATCAGAATTCTAACTTCAGATTCCATGGATATTAATTTATTTTCTAACAAATGCGCAAAGATAGAACCCTTATCCTCCTTTAAGTTTAATTCCTTATTAAATAAACGTTAACTCAAATCACTTTTTATCATTGCCCAACTCTTTCATTGTTGCATTTAAACGATCGTACACTTTATCCTCCAATTCCTTCATTATGTGTGCATCCGATTGAATAATTTTCATATTATTCTCTAGTTCCTCCTTGCTAATCCCATGAATTTTCAATACTATATTTAGAAATTCTTCGCGCACACTGTCACGATGCAAATGATGATGTCTCTTAACCTGGTTATCAATTAAACGTAAATCTACCAGAATATTAACAGCTTTATCCTCATCCCAGGAAATTTTAGAACCGTGGTTATTACATCCCATTAATAGGCCACAAAATACAGACCACAGTGCTAAATACCGATTAATTTTCTTTATTCTCATGTGCACCTGGTTTCAATGCATATTCAACTACATAAACTTTTTTGGGTAAAGAAAACGTTTCAAATTGGCAAACTCAAAACGAAAATCATTCCAGTCATTAATCCTGGTTTCAAGAATAAGCAACCCACTGGTAGGTACATTATCAATGGGATGAGGTAATGAACACTGGTTCGCCAACCATGTGATGCCAGGATTATGCCCAATCAACATTACATCATTATCATCATTGGTAAAACCATTAATCACTTCTAAAAATTCCTCAGGACCTCCATGATATAAAGATGGTACTAAAAATACTTTAGAGTCAGAAACATTAAACTCTTTAATAAAAGGAATACTGGTAAGTCTTGTTCTTTGTGAAGGACTTAAATAAATACTTTGAATCCTGTATCCGGCACTTTTCAATTTTTGAGCCATGGTTGGAGCGTCTCGCTTACCCCGGTTATTCAGAGGCCGGTCAATATCCGGTAAACCCGGATGATCCCATGATGATTTAGCATGCCTCAAGATAAATAACCTTTTTATAATACCTCCATGATCATCCATTGTGATGTATTTTTTAACAATGGTAAAGATAAGAAATATCCAATGAATGAAGATAAGTAGTAACTCTATACTTTGTAGTTTTAAAATATCGTATATTCTGAATAAATATTATTGGAAAACTTGCTTATCAAGTGGTAGAATATCAAAAAAATAATACTTTAGGAGCTAAATCATGACAAATCGTATTATGGGAAAGTACCATCTCTATTTTTTCATTTTTTTATTGTCGGTTTATAGTTGTAAATCAGACAATTTCCTGCCCGCTAAAAACAATGAATATCAAGGTTTAAGCTGGCCAGAATGGGCGATAAATGCCAACATATATGAAGTTAATATCCGGCAATATACAGAAGAAGGCAGCTTTAAAGGATTTACAAATCATATCCCCAGACTGAAAGAAATGGGTGTGGATATACTATGGCTTATGCCTATATTTCCTATTAGTGATACCAAAAAGAAAGGTAGCCTGGGGAGCTATTATGCAGTAAGTAATTATACTGATGTTAATCCGGAATTTGGTACTATTGAAGACTTCAGGACTTTGGTTAATACCGCCGCAGCATATGATATAAAAATCATTTTGGATTGGGTACCCAATCACACAGGCTGGGATCATGTTTGGATCACTGAAAATCCTGAATTCTATACAGTAGATCAAGATGGAAATATCACAGACCCCATACAACCAGACACAGGAGAAAGTTGGGGTTGGACGGATGTAGCCGATCTTAATTATGACAATAGGACAATGAGGCAAAAAATGATCGATGCGATGTTATATTGGGTCAATGAAGAAAATATTATGGGATTTCGCCAGGATGTGGCCGGAGAAGTTCCTTTGGACTTTTGGGAAGAAGCTACTTCGGCTTTACTCCAGGCCAATTCCAATCTTTTTTTGTTAGCAGAAGCTCAAAAGCCAGAGCATTTTGACCGCCAGGTTTTCCATGCAGGATATGGTTGGGATTTTCATCACCTATTAAATGATGTAGCAAAAGGAGAAAAAAATGCAGACGATATATTTAATTGGGTTACTAACGAAAAACCCAAATTCAAAAATGGGACTTTAATGCATTTTACATCCAATCACGATGAAAACTCATGGCAAGGCACTGAATTTGAAAGAATGGGTCCATTGGCGTCGTCAATGGCTATAATTGCCCATACGATTGATGGCATTCCATTAATATACAGTGGCCAGGAAGAGCCGCTAAGAAGGAGGCTTGAATTTTTTGAAAAGGATAATATTGCTTTCAATAAGTTTGCTTATGAAAGTTTTTATAAAAAATTGAATGAACTGAAACATAAAAACCGAGCATTGTGGAACGGCCCATATGGAGGGGTTGCCCAAAGGTGGATTGAAAGACCTGATGTTTTAGCTTATTTGAGAGAGAGTAATGGAGATCAGGTGATCGTTATGGTCAATCTTTCTGATAAAGCAGCGAAAATTCAAATTCCTGAAAATGTTTCCGGATTTAAAGATGTATTTACAGGAAGCGAAATTCAATTAGATAAAGATGAAATGTATGTATTGCATAAAAATTCCTTTGCACTGTGGTCTAACCGCTAAAAGATCAAGTCAACTCAAAACCATGAAATGGTCCCAACCCTGTAAGCCTACTAAAAATTGTATTTGGTTCAAAAGTAATATATCATGAAGAAACCAGCATTATCTTTTTGGGACATATGGAATATGAGCTTCGGCTTTTTTGGGATACAATTTGGTTTTGCCTTACAAAATGGTAATGTTAGCCGCATTTTCCAAACTCTGGGAGCGGAAATCGATGATATAGCTATTTTATGGGTGGCGGCTCCTATGACAGGATTAATCATCCAACCTATTATTGGTTATTTGAGTGACCGAACCTGGCATCCCCGATGGGGGCGCAGACGTCCCTTTTTCTTTGTGGGTGCTGTATTCGCTTCCATTGCTTTGTTTATTATGCCCAATTCCCCTTATCTGTGGTTTGCTGCCGGTATGTTGTGGATTATGGACGCTTCCATTAATATTGCAATGGAACCTTTTCGTGCTTTCGTAGGTGATAATTTGCCTTCCGAGCAAAGAACCAAAGGATTTGCTATGCAAAGCTTTTTTATTGGTTCCGGGGCATTTATCGCATCGTGGTTACCCAAATTATTCGACTCCATAGGTGTTAGCAATACGGCTCCTGCACAAACCATTCCCGATACAGTGAAGTATTCATTTTATGTGGGAGGCATTGTATTCCTATTGTCCGTATTATGGACAGTTTTTAAATCCAAAGAATATTCACCAGAAGAATTACAATCCTTTGATGATGCAGAAGGCGAATTTGAAAGAGAAGAACAACCCTTAAGTTGGTATAGAAAAAATGGAAACCGCCACATCGTTGGAGGATCTATAGCAGTGATCATTGGGATTTTAATATCATTATCCATTCATCAATTCCAACTGAAAAAGGACTTGTACGTATTGAGTATCGGCATGATCACTTTCTTTGGGTTATTGTTCGTCGTTTCAGGCCTTTTCCAAAGAAGAGAGAAAATAAAAAATGGATTTGTAACCATCATGAATGATTTTCAGTTCATGCCAAAAACTATGGTTCAATTGGCGTTTGTGCAATTTTTTTCTTGGTTTGCTTTATTTTCAATGTGGATTTATGCGACTCCTGCGATTACCGGACATATTTATGGCACCAGTGATACGTCAAGTTCATTATATAATGAAGGAGCCAATATTGTAAGCGGGATGATGGGCAATTATAATCTTGTCGCAGCTTTGGTAGCTTTTCTTCTTCCTGTTATGGCAAAAATCACTACCCGGAAATTCACGCATTTTGTTGCATTAACATTGGGTGGATTAGGACTGATATCTATTTATTATTTAGAAAGAGGTCTGATATTACAATGGTTGCCCATGATTGGGGTGGGTATTGCATGGGCAAGTATTCTATCCGTTCCTTATGCTATATTGGCTGGAGCACTTCCTGCCAGTAAAATGGGGTATTATATGGGAGTCTTTAATTTTTTTATCGTGATTCCGCAGCTCATGGCAGCGGCTTTATTGGGCTTTATTTTATCTTCGTTTTTCAACAATCAACCCATTTTTGCTCTGGTTACCGGAGGGGCTTCAATGATTCTCGCAGGTGTACTGACTTTCGCTGTTAATGATGTCGATGACGTTTCAAGTTAATCACCTGTAAAGCTTTGTGTTATTTTGACACTAATAATTATCTTTACTCGATTGATTCCTGTGAACACTTGGAATGACATTGGTTTTTTTTATATTTTTATACACAGCATCAGTGAATAAAGAATAATCATAAAATACCTTCAAGTTATGCTATACCGATTAATCATTTCTGCTTTCGTCATCATTTATCCACTTTGTATATCATCCCAGATCGTAACACTGGAACCTCCCTTCCCCACCATGTTTGATGATATTACGGTTACCTATGATGCAACACAGGGAAGCAGAGGGCTTTTAGGCGTGGATCAGGTGTATGTCCATACAGGTGTCATAAAGGAAGGAAGTAGTGGATGGCAAAATGTAGTTACGACATGGGGTGTGGATGATCCGAAAGGAAGAATGACTAATATTGGAAACGATAAACATCAGATTTCTTATAATATCAAGGAATATTATGGACTTAGCGACCAGGATAAAGTTTTGCAATTGGCTTTTGTTTTTAGAAATGTAAATGGATCAAGAGAAGGCAAAACGGCCAATAACCAGGATATTTTTGTACCCATCAGTGATGGATCGCAAGAGCTCAATAGTTTTTTTCAACTCCCTGAAAGAAAAACATTCACCACCCAATTGGGCAATTCTTTCCCTATCAAAGTAATTACCTCAAGAGAAGCAAGCATTGAACTCTATGACAATGAGCAATTAATAGCTAGCATTCAAGGTACTGAACTGGATTATCATTACACGGTAACCGTGGATGGGAATCATACCATAAGGTATATTGCCAAAGCCGGAATGGAAGAACAAACCGATTTTTTTTCATTTGCAGTCAATCCACCTGTTCTGACAAGACCTTTACCAGAGGGTGCAGAACCCGGTTTAAATGAAATTGACAATCATACTGCCGTTTTTGCATTGCATGCTCCCGGCAAGGATAATGTCTATATCATTGGTGATTTTACAGATTGGAAAGTAGATACTACCTACTATATGCATGTAGATGATGATGGTACCTGGTGGAAAACAGTGACACATCTTGAGCCAGGAGTTGAATATGGATATCAATATTTGGTTGACGGCAGCCTGCTGATCGGTGATCCCTACTCCACCCTGGTATTAGACGAAAACCACGACCGGTTCATTCCGGAAGATGTATTTCCCAACCTTCGACCTTTTCCAAGCGACAAAACAACTGGAATTGTGACTGTGTTTGAATTGGGAAAGGAACCTTTTGTATGGAAGGCCAATAATTATGTCAGGCCTGCCAAAGAAAATCTGATCATTTACGAACTATTGGTTCGAGACTTCCTGGCTGACAGGAGTTATCGCAGTCTTATTGATACTTTGGATTACCTTGAGCGACTGGGAATCAATGCCATCGAATTAATGCCGGTTCAGGAATTTGAAGGGAATAACAGCTGGGGATACAACCCGAGCTATCATATGGCCTTGGATAAATATTACGGAGATCCGGAGACATTCAAAACTCTTATTGACGAAGCGCACAAACGAGGAATGGCCGTAATAATAGATGTGGTTTATAACCATGCTTTTGGACAAAGTCCTTTGGTCAGATTGTATTGGGATCAACAAAACAACAGGCCTTCTGAAGACAATCCCTGGTTAAATCCTGTTGCAAGACATCCTTTTAATGTGGGATTTGATTTTAATCATGAAAGTCAGGCAACTCAATTCTGGGTAAAAAAAGTAATGAAGTATTGGATTGAAGAATACAATATAGATGGTTTCCGGTTTGATTTGTCAAAGGGATTTACACAAAATTTTACTACCGATGTGGGAATTTGGTCTCAATATGATGCCTCAAGAGTTGCCATATTAAAAGATTATGCTGATTTTCTGTGGAGTATAGATAATGAGTTTTATGTAATTCTGGAGCATTTTGCTGACAATAGTGAAGAAAGAGAACTTAGTAATTATGGTATGATGTTTTGGGGTAATCTCAACTTTGCTTATACTGAAGCAGCTATGGGATATCACGATTCCAATAAATCCAATTTTAGTTGGATTTCACATAAAAACAGAGGCTGGAATTACCCACACGTCATAGGTTACATGGAAAGCCATGATGAAGAAAGAATGATGTTCAAAAATCTTAGTTTTGGTAATGCAGGTTCTGGCTATAATATCCGAAGTCTTGATATTGCATTAAAAAGAGTGGAGTTGACGGCTAACTTTTTTATTCCTATACCTGGGCCTAAGATGATCTGGCAATTTGGTGAACTGGGCTACGATGTATCAATCAATGATTGCGGAGACGGTACCATCAACAATAATTGCCGGCTCAACGACAGGCCTGTACGTTGGTTTTATCAGGATGAAATCAGAAGAAAAAGGGTTTACCAGATTTTTGCTGCGCTCAATAAATTAAAGCAAAACTATGAAGTCTTTCTTACAGATGATTTCAATCTCCAGGTAGGCGGTGCATTGAAGTTTATCAAGCTCAATAGCCCCTCCGAAAACGTTGTCATTATTGGTAATTTTGACATAATGCCGGGAACACTTCAGGTTGATTTTCAACATACGGGAATCTGGTACGAATACTATAGCGGAACTGAATTACAGGTCAATCAAATCTCACAAAGTTTTCAGCTGGAAGCAGGGGAATACCGGTTTTATACAGATTTTCCCCTGGATCGACCGGATATAGTTTCTTCTGTTTATCAGACTCCATTGGGTGAGGTCTACCTGAATCTATATCCCAACCCTGCTTTTGATGTCACACAAATACATATCAATTATCCCCGTGCTTCAAGAGTGTTATTTACGATATTTAATCTCCAGGGTCGGATAATGCAAAGCTTCCATAGTGATCTGAATGCAGGCGCCAGTGTGATTCCAGTCAGGGTTGATTATCTACCTTCCGGTCATTATATATTCAATATCAGAGATGCGTCAGGGCATCAGTTATCTACTCGATTTATAAAAATGGAATAGTACGAATGTCATAATCATTCAATGATTAATAATACTACGTTTTCATTTTTCAATTGAATACCTGAAATTTTCAAAAAAAGCAATAGATAATGATTTCTTCCCCAAAATTGCTTAAAATGAAAGGATTAGGTTAATGGTTTGCTAAAATTTTGTTAAAACCGTAATGAAATCAGTATACAATCACCAACTTCTTTATTAGATAAGTAGTCTATTTAAGTGAAGGATCACATTGCTCAGTAAAGACATTACTTATGAAAAAAATACTCATCATTGGATTCGTCTTCTGTTTTTTTATTGCTTGTGAAAAATCAGAAAGCACATCACAATTTCCTGATGTAGATACCAGCACATTGGAAGCCGCCGTTTCTGTATTTGGATGGGATATATTTAAAAGCACCTTTAAAGATCAGGAAAATGCATTAATCTCACCGCTAAGTATTCATACTGCATTATCAATGGCAATCATGGGAGCAGATGGCAATACTTTTGAGAAAATGAAAGAGACGTTGGGTGTAAAAAATCTTTCCAGAGAAGAAATAAGAGATGGCCATTCATCCCTTCGTGGCAAATTGTTAAGCACCCACGATGCCACTTTTCTTTCTACTCAAAATGCAGTATTCTATGATCCACAGCGCATCAATATCTTTTCAGATTATGTAAGTAACATGGAAATAGGATTTCAACATGCAATAGAGGCCTTAAACTTTAGTAGCCCGTCTGCAGTAGATGAAATCAATGCGTGGGCTTCATATGCAACACATGACCGGATTCAAAAGATTCTTGATAACATTGATGCGGATGAAATTATGTTTTTGATCAATGCACTTTATTTCCTGGGAGATTGGGAATTGGGATTTGCTCCTGAGATCACTTTCGAAAGGGAATTCAGAAATTTTGACAGAACCCTATCACAAGTGTCGATGATGCATTCTGACGACAACAGACCCTTTTTCATCACTGATGAATATTCAGCACTGGATATAGATTTTAAAGGAAATGAATACGCAATGACTTTTATTTTGCCTTCCACCGGCGATATTGAAGCATTTATCAATGGCTTCAACGGTGCAGATTGGTATGGTTTTTACACTGACCTGATAACCAATAAAATAAAAAAAGAAAGAGTATACACCCAATTACCCAGATTTGAAATTTCAACCCATTACCAACTCAAAGATCATTTGATACAATTAGGAATGACCCATACTTTTGACGGTTCTGACTTTACATTGATGGGAACATCTCCATTAGGAAGAATATTCCTTTCCAGGGTAATGCACGATGCTTTTATTAAGGTGGATGAAAAAGGAGTTGAAGGAGCTGCAGTGACTACTGTCGGAGTAGCAGCAACGTCTCTTCCACCTACCATTCAATTTGACAGACCTTTTTTATATGTAATCAGACATAAAGAAACTGGAGCGCCAGTTTTTTTAGGTGCGGTTTTACAATTATAAATTTCTGAAAAGAGCAGGTCAACTGAAGGATTAAATTTCAAATAAAATACCTTCTTCCGTTCTTCTTTTGTATGCCTCTTTGTCAAATGAATATAAACGGGCAGGGCGATGAGAAACATCTTTCTGCGTCTCGTTATGTTCTATCAGGATATCAAGTGATCTTAATTTGCGTCTGAAATTTCTTTTGTCCAGTTCAATATCAAGTATAATTTCATAGAGAGATTGTAATTGCATCAAAGTAAATTTACCAGGCAACAGATTAAACCCAATTGGCTTTTCACGCACTCTCTTCTTTAGCCTGTCGACACATTCAAAGAGAATGTGGCTGTGATCGAATGCCATTTGATCCAGGTTACTCACATCTTTCCAAAACACCTTGTCACTGCCCTGAGATACCCCTGAATATTCATCCAGTTTGATTAGTGAATAATACGCCGTACTTACTACTCTTCCTAAAGGATGTCTGTCAACTTCACTGAAAGTGGCCACCTGTTCAAGATAAAGATTGTCGAGACCGGTTCTTTGATAAAGCACTCTGCGGGCGGCTTGATCCAATGTCTCATCTCCTCTAACCAAATCACCTACCAATGAAGGCAAACCTTCAAAGGGAGGCATATTGCACTCAAGAAGTAGAACCTTAAGAGAGTCATAGTCATATCCAAAAATGACACAATCCACCGAAAAGGCAACTTTACTTTCTTCACCAATATGTGTTAACCAGATATTGATGTTTTCTTTACCGTTGTTATTCATTTTAATCTCCAACTATAGATTCAGCAATTGTACTTAAGCAAGTTACATTTGGTTGGGAGCAATGAAGGGAGATTCTCCCTATCACAGCACAATAATAAAAAAAATTATATTAACATTGGAGTTAAATCGAATGGAGTTTATTATGATAGAAATTTGGTGGATCGGTGCAACAAAAGAAAAGTATATCCAGGATGGTATTGAAGAATATATGTCAAGATTGAAGCATTATACAAAAGTAAAAATTCGGGTTTTTAGCGACAGTCATAAGGTCAAAGATAAAGAATCAGTGAAGAGGTCCGAAACTTTATCCATTCTTAAAGCCATTTCAAAAGAAGACTTCCTTGTTTTATTAGATGAACGAGGCAATCCATTAACTTCAATAGAATTTGCCAAAAAGTTAGAACAGTGGACAAATGTATCTGCCAGAAATATTATTTTCCTGGTTGGAGGATCATTTGGAGTAACTCAGCAACTCAGGGATAAAGCTCACTGGATTCTTTCAATGTCGACATTTACTTTTTCTCACCAAATGATCCGGTTATTCCTGGCCGAGCAATTGTACCGGGCTTTTACGATTCTGAGAAATGAAAATTATCATAATGAATAATAAATTGGAATCCTTATTTAAAAGTATATCTGTAAAATAATCCTATGAATATCACATTAATTATAATCCTGATTACATTTTTTACATCTTACCGTTGTTTTCAAAGTCAATCACTATTTAACAAACTTAAAAATAATCCATATTCAGTCGTAAACAATCGCGAATACTACCGCCTGATCACCTCCGGATTTGTTCATGGTGATTGGGTACACCTCATAGTAAACATGTTTGTATTGTATGAATTTGGCAAAATCGTTGAAAGCATTTACATTGAAATATTTGGACAATTGGCAGGGATCATATTTTATCTGGCAATGTATTTTGTTGTACTTATTCTGGCTGATATACCATCCTTAAGACAACATCAAAATAATCCGTCTTTTTCCAGCATTGGGGCTTCAGGTGCGGTTGCAGGAGTTTTATTTACCTATATTTTATTTTACCCCTGGTCGTGGTTGGGTTTATTTTTTGTGATTCCTATACCCGCAGTAGTATTTGGAATACTATATCTTGCTTATTCAACCTGGGCAGCAAAAAGCAAAAAAGACAACATAGATCATTCTGCGCATTTTGCAGGAGCCATAGCAGGAATGCTCATCATCATCATTCTGTATCCAAAAGTAATCAACATTTTCCTTGAAAGGATCACCCAATTCCAGGGACCTTTTTAATTGAGAAAATATACATTATTGTTACGATCTGTGTCAGCCATCCTGAACTCTTTATCGATATGTATGGCTTCTATTTCATTAGAGGGAATATCTATGTTCAACTCGTAGTCTTGAACAACCCATGACCAACCCGGCAATACTGTTATTTTCTCTTTTGTGTTTTTACTTTTATCACCTCTCATTAATGTCAATGGTATATTATAAACGACTTCTTCCCCGTTTCGTTTTACCACTGTTATATCTACAGGCATTGGGAATCTTCCAATCCTGCTGAGAACAACTGATGTAGACCCATCGCCTGTATTAACTTCTTTAATACCATAATCAATGGTATGAGTAGTATAGACCATATACTCTTTGTACCAATCCAATTCCAGTCCGGATTGAATTTCCATGATTCTTATAAAATCATTGGGGTTTGGGTGCTTAAATTTCCAAGTATTAAAATACCTGAGCAGCCCTTTCCTGAAAGCCTTTTCACCTATAATTCCTTCCAACTGAATGAGAAACACATTTCCTTTCGTATAGGCTGCAACCCCATAAGCTCTGTTGGTATTAAAGTGATCAGCGTGCGTCGAAAGAGGTTCTTCCAAGCCAGTAAGAGCAAAAGCAGCAAATCCCCTTATGGTACCTAAATGGGGATTATCCTGTACTTCTCCAGGGATCAGTTTTTCATGGGTAAGGTAATTCATCACTTCATTGGATGCAAAAGTGGTAAATCCTTCATCCATCCAGGAATATAAACTTTCATTGGTGGCTAGCATCATATGGTACCATGAATGCATCCATTCATGAATAGATACCCCAACAAGGCTCCTCAGGTTTCTTTCACCGGTAATCAAGGTGCCCATGGGATATTCCATGCCTCCGTCTCCTCCCTGTATGAAATAATACACAGGATAGGGATACTCCCCGTAATTTTTATTAATAAATGTGAGTGATTTATCCATAATCGCTGGGAGCATTTCCCAATTCTCCTTCGTCCTTTCATTTTCCTTGTAAAAGAAGTGAAGTACAGTTCCGTGTTCAGTAAAATGTGTGGTATGGGTATATTCAGGATCGGCCGCCCACATGAAATCGTGCACATTCTCTGCCATAAACTTCCAGGTAATTTTGTCTCCCTTTACATTGGAAGATATTCCTTTTTCATCAGTATATCCATAACCGATTTCCTCCGCATTCAACAATATTGCTCCGGCGCCAACAATAAAGTTTTTATCGATGGTAATATTTACATAAAAATCTCCCCATACTCCATAGAATTCCCGACCTACGTAGGGATTGGCATGCCAGCCCTGTTCATCGTAATTACAAAGCTTAGGGTACCACTGAGCCATTGAGTAAGCTACTCCTTCATCACTGTAGCGACCCATTCGCCGGATCTGTAGCGGAACTTGAGCAGTGAAATCCATTTCGAACAATGCCGTCCTGCCAGGCAATACCGGATCTTCCAACTGGACTTCTAAAATAGTGCCCACTACCCTATATTCAACAGGGTTTTTGTTGTGAGTCAGCTTCACAATCTTTTGATAACCAATTTCATCCTCCTTTAAATGGAAAATGCGGTCTCTTACTCTTGGATCAGGATCCAAAATCGTTCGTGAACGAACATCCATATCACTCCCCGGTTGAAAAGCATTCAAATAGAGATGATAAAAAACTTTATCCAAAGTATCCGGTGAATTATTTACTAACGTAAGGTGCTGTTGTCCGGTGAACTGATGTGTATTCACATCAAAATCGATATCCATCTGATACACAACGCGTTGCTGCCAACGATCTTGCTGCGCAGAAACACTAAAAACCGCAAAAATCTGACAAATAAAAATCAGCAATAGTGGCAGAATTCTCAAATCATTCATCATTTTCATTTTCATTTTCAAGATAAGTTTGTTCCCTGAATGTTTTCCATTTCAACGTTTGTTTGGCCATCCAAAGAAATAAAATAGCTGCAACGAAAAATCCAAAATTTGCAGCCCATGGATTCAAATCTGTACTTACAAATATCGAATCGGTTTGAATAACACCTTTTTCATAGCTGGAAATTACAGCTCCATATATATTCGTGGCGGCATGAACTCCAATCGCCAGTTCAAGGCCATCATCCATTACTGTCAGCAATGCCAAAAACAAGCCTGCTCCTATATAATACAATTGCATAGGTACAACACCATAGTGTTTTATTTCAGGATTCATACCATGGATGGCTCCAAATAAAACTGATGATAATAAAATTCCCACCCATGGTCGGCGGGAAATATAGCTGATGCTCTGTAATAAATATCCCCTGAATAACAGCTCTTCTGCTGTGGTTTGTATAGGCAATATAAACAAGGCCACCAATAACAATGGCAACCATCGTGACCATTCCCACTGAATGACAATTCTATCAGGATACAATAACCATTCTCCGGCAGTATATATTGAAGCCAGGATCATCCAAAGCCCAAATCCCCAGAATATTCTCTTCCATCTGATTTTATTTCCAGAAGCAATTAATGTGTTAAAGGGACGACGATGTAGAAACTTAACTCCTAAATACAACCCCACCCAAATGCCCAAAAAAGTGATGATCATAAGCGCCAGACCAAGATTCTTATCTATCCCAAACATTGAGAAATCAGGATTTTTCTCAAAATCGCTCAGCATTGATATATCGAGATCATCGTCTCCTGCGATTTTAGCCAGTATGACAGCAGTCATTGGCAATTGAAATAAAATATAGCCCAGTATGACAAAGATCAATGTCAGCGCATAGCTGTACCAATAATGATTCCCTTTTGCCGGCTGTAGTAAAAACATGGTGGAAAGATATTTATTTTTCTACTCTTGAAGTATTCCTTACATGTCAAAATAAATTCAATGGAACAAAGTTTTGGAATTTTTATAATTTTGCGTAGCTAATGTAAAGCAAAAATTATGGAAGATAAGAAAATCAAATGGGTGGGTTTTGGATTGCTATTCATAGCCGTTATCAGCCGGGTTATTCCTCACGCATGGAACTTTACTGCCGTAGAGTCCATCGCATTATTTGCAAGTGCCTATCTGTCGTCAAGATATATAGCCTTTATTATACCCATTTTATCTGTTTACATTACTGATTTGTTCTTGAATAATGTCATACACAGATCTTTTTATCCTGAAGATGCCGGTTTTATCTGGTTTAGTAATTACATGATTTATAGCGCCATTGCTTTGGCTTTAATTGTAGTTATAGGTGGATTTCTCAAAAACAAAGTAAAAGTAAAGAACGTTTTTTTAGCTGCAATGGGCGGGTCAATTGTCTTCTTTGTTTTAAGTAATTTTGGTGTTTGGATTCACTCATCAGCCTATACCAAAGATTTAAATGGGCTTATATTATGTTATACAATGGCGTTACCCTTTTTTAAAAATTCCCTTTTTTCCAATTTAATGTTTACCGCTGTACTGTTTTCCAGCTTTGAATACTTCAGGTACAGATCTTTAAATGCTTCCAAAGAATCCAATTAATACATACTTGTATGATAGAATCGTTTCAATCGCTGCTCTCAGACCGAGTGTCTGCTATGACTGAATCTGCCACTTTGCGTATGGCTCAAAAGGCCAGGGAGTTAAAAAACCGTGGATTGGACATTATCAGCCTGAGCCTTGGAGAGCCTGATTTCGATACCCCTGGGCATATTATTGATGCTGCAAAAAAAGCTTTGAATGAAGGCTATACGCGTTATACACCTGTGACGGGCTTGCAGGTTTTTAAGGAAGCCATTGTCGAAAAATTCAAAAGAGACAACGGTCTGCTCTTTACTCCTGCTAACATTGTAGTTTCCAATGGAGCCAAGCAAAGTATTTCAAATATCTGTTTTTCTTTATTAAACGAGGGAGATGAGGTCATCATTTTTTCTCCTTATTGGGTCAGTTATTATGAAATCGTCGCTTTCGCCGGGGGCAAGCCTGTCCCAGTCCATGCCGGTATAGAACAGGATTTCAAAGTGATTCCTGAACAGTTAGAAGAGGCCATTACACCCAAAACCAAAGCCGTTTTGTTTTCTTCACCATGCAATCCCACTGGTAGTGTATATTCTAAAGAGGAACTACAAGCATTGGCAGAGGTTTGTGCCAAACATCCTTATATTGTTATAATTTCTGATGAAATTTATGAGTATATCAATTTTACCGGCAATCATTTCAGTATAGGCAGCCTACCCTCCGTCAAAGATCAAACAGTAACGGTCAATGGCATGTCCAAAGGTTTTGCAATGACCGGGTGGAGGCTTGGTTATATGGGTGCTCCGCTTTGGCTGGCAGAAGCGTGCAATAAAGTTCAAGGACAATCCACCTCCGGAGCCACTTCTTTTGGGCAGAAAGCTGCAGCCATAGCATTGTTGTCTGACCTGGGACCTACTATGGAGATGACCAAAGCATTTTAAAAAAGGAATTTACTTATGATTGATGGACTTG
>JRYF01007669.1_pt1 | contig 17152 bp, 7 predicted proteins | sample 235331 | NCBI WGS metagenome assembly JRYF01 (sample SAMN03074217, study PRJNA261475) | activated sludge metagenome | biome: Wastewater Treatment Plant; feature: Wastewater; material: Activated sludge; isolation source: activated biomass of a wastewater treatment plant treating hydrocarbon... ...
CCGGTCGGCAAGGCCCTTCCAGGAGGTGACCACATTTCTGTTGCTCAGCATGGCCTTTATCAGGTCGAATCCCTTCCCACTTGTTCCAATGTCAGAGATCAGTTCCCCGATCTTTGTGAATCCGAGGCCCTTCACATAGGCGATGTCAATGAACGACCGCATCACCGTTGTCAGTGATGCGTCGAGAAAGGCTATGTAGGGGTTCCAGTCTTCGTAAGGGGTTGTGATGAAGTGGTTGGCAAAGGTAGCCAAAAAATCCATAGCGGGCGAGTCAAGGGCGTTTTGGGCGACACTTATCGCAAACCCGAGCAGGCCTCGCTGCTTGATGACGTTCACTAAGGCACCTATCGGGTCGCATTGGCACTGGGCATTGAAAAAATATTCAACAAGGGCGCTCACGGCATAGTCCACCGCAATGCCGATGAGCATAGTCTGTGGCGAGGTGGCCGCCCGCTTGGCGAACCACCTTACCGCCCTTTTAGCAAACGCAGAAATTTCGGCGGATTTTTCCAGAGGGTCGCTGCCCGGTTTAAAATTACTATAAACAAACTTATCGCTATGTGCAAAACTGAACCGAAAATAAACTTCCTTTCGTCCGCCAAAATCCAGTACATAAATTTCCTCATAATAGTCTTTATCCGTGTCTATGGTCAGGGATAGATTACCCAATATGTTTTCGGTATTGATATAAATTATTCTTACATCATGTGTCGCACCAATACTATCCAACTCACTTTTAAAATCAGCCAGTTCTTGCGTCAGGTCGAAGTATGTTGAACCCTCAATAGAATAAGCACTGTTCCCGTTCAATGCGCAATTCTCGTTCAATTTGAAGACCAAGTTGGTAACTTCATTATTCTCCAAAGTAAAGTGGACAATATCAAGTGTGTTGTAATTGAAAAAACCAAATGCGGTCACATGTTCTTCCACTTCTTCAAGGGTCATATCTTCACAAATCCCGGACATCTTTTCAGGCTTGTTCCCCTGACAACAATTGACCAGTTTGTCAATTGACTTGTTGAATTTTTCAATTCCAGCTATTTCGGCGTATGCATAAGAGCCGTAGTAATTACCGAGCGCTGCATACGCATTGTCAATTGCATATTGCACCAACTGCCTCACTTCCGCTGCCTTTTGGGGCGTGATGCAAGGGAAATGGCCTGCGTCCGGCAGCTTCACCTCCACCCAGAACCTTGTGAAAATGCCCGAGAGGTCGCTCTGTCTCCCTATCAGCAGGTAATAAGGGCTTTCCTGCGCCACCTGTTCCTTCATGTCAAGGAATGCCTGCGGGTACGTGTATGTCCTGTAAAGTTCCATGCCCACATAAAAGCCGAAACTGAACACCTTGAAGCTGTCGGAATAGGCAGGGTCTGGCAGGAGGGCAAGCAGTTTGCAGGCTGTCTGTTCCAATGTGTCCTGATTAGGCGTCACGTCGAACCCCGACGGTTCCTGTTTCACGACGTAGCAGTTGGCAGTCTGCCCGGCACACAGCGTTGCAAAAACGACGATGAAGGAGAATAATAGGGCCAACACGCGGATTGTCTTTTTCATGGATAGGTGGTATTATGGATGTGATGGTTGTTGTTCCCGCTGCTCCGGGGCTGCGCCCCGTTCCATACTTCATAGGGACTTTGTCCCGTACAAGAATCAAATAAACAGGATAGACGATCACGAATTTAATTCTTTTACGGGACAAAATCCTGGGGAAGGGGGCCACAGCCCCGCACAAGCGATGTCAGGCACCAACGGGTATTACGCCCTCCCCACGCCTTGTGGCATTTTCAGTTCAAACCGTGGCTCCCAAAACTCTACCCCTTTCACTTTTTTTTGCACCAATTTTTCCCGCATCCTGTCCGACACGTAATAGTCAAACCCAAGGTGACAAAAATTGAAAAAGTCACGGGTATAGGTCAGTTGGAGCTTAGAAGGGACAATTTTTTTAAGGGTACCTTCATTTCCCAACCCCTCACGAAGCGAAAAAAATTCTTCCTCGCTTCTTATTCGCAAATCTTCCTGTAATATTATCTGATCCCTAATCAATTCCCTTATCTGAAATATGGAGTTTTCATAATCAACCATATCGGTGTTGTTGGTATAAAAAAACAGATAGTGGAAATTGTCGAAATGCTTTTTCCGGTGGACAAATTCGACCTTCTGGCTCACATAAGGGGCAATGTCGAATTCTTGGAAAATTTCCATGGCTTTTTCGCTTATCATAAAACTTCTCTGGGCGGAAGACCAAGTACGATCCAATGCAAAATCTTCCAATTTCCCTGACATTTTTAACACACCAAAATCTGGCAGATAGGAGGGTTTGATGTTTTTTCGGCTATAATAGCTTCCATATTCCTCACTGAATTTCCACCTACCTCTCTCGCAATACGGATCCTGATTGTCGAGATAATCGCCGGCAAAAAGGTCGCACTCTCCCGAAAGGATAATTCTTTTGAACATGTCTATTTGTTTTTTCTTGAAAAAATCACCACCGGAACCAAAGTATAATTCCCTGCGCTTCCGGTGGTGATCCAAAGGAAAGAAAAATTTCTGTTATTCAACAAACAATTGCATACCATTAGCGCAATTGTTTTTATTGGTTGCTACCTATAAATCCTAGCTACAGGTTTTTGAAAAAGTCGTTGATTGATTGCCCCGCACTTACTGCCTGTTCAATCTTGGATTTTAGGTCGTCGGTCAACAACTTCATCTGATTAATCAAATCGGGTGGATTGTTAAAAAGCATCTCATCAAGTTTCTTTTCCACATAATCGTTATATTTTGGATGACTTCCATGGTAAAGTTTATTCACCGCAAGCCCGTTCAGTTTAGGGTCTGATGCGTGCCAGCCTTTGCTTGCCAACCTGGTCATGATTGGGTGCTGTTTTGTGACGCAGTGCGCCCAAGGAATCAGGTGGTGGGCCCTATGCGTTGAGGCGTTCAGTGGGGGTGAGGCATCCTTCATTAATTCTGCCATTTTGCTTCGATATCCCCAGTCAATCTTTCCCGATCCCTTAGCAATCTTGAACGACAAAGCCCTGCAAGCCGTTGGCCCCGCAGTAAAATTGCCGCCCACCAAGCAGGATGCGGCAGGGTTGGCCACATTGGATGCCCGCCCGGCCCATTTTGCGGCCATTACTCCCGTGCCGAGAATGGGAATGGCACCGGTGGCCGAAAGCGCTGCTTCCCCGAATTTCCCTTCCGTCAGATAGATGAAACTGTTGGTGATGTCGCATAACGCACCCAACCCCTCGACCATGCCGCAGGCATCCAATATGGTATGGATCAGGTCGCCGCAGATATTGGTGGTCGTGCGGAGCTTGGCCCTCCATTGGCAGGCGACCCAACAATCACTGGATGGGCCATATTCCGACCAGACGATCAGGTATTCCTTTTCCCAGTAAATTCCAAAATTATACTTGGCCTCGTCAAGCTCTGCGTTTGCTCCATGATACAGGATTATGGCTGTCCTCATTTGTTCCGGGCTGCGGAATGGCGATTTGTCTCCTGCCAAATAATAGGCAGCGCCAATGCTGCCCAAGAACGCAGCGGCCAGATTTTCGCACGACTGCCCTTCTTTTACCTCATTCAGTTCCTCCAGTTCGTCCTTGAGAAGCAGGTTCTCCGTGAGCATGGATTTGCTCTGCGGCGAACTGGCGGCATTGTAGCTAAAGTTTGAAACATGGTGGAAACCGAGTACCCCATATTGGTTATCCATGTTTACAAAAGAAACGAAATAAACCAGATCGGCCGGGTCGTGGAGATAATCCGACCATTTCTCCTCGAACCAACCACAATCCCTTGGATACTTGAAATAGTGGACAGACGTGCCGGGCGCAAATCCGAACCTATTGTTGAAATTTGAATTCTGCTCGCTTATGGCGGTATTCACCAAGTCCTGCAAGGAAAATTCGGGGCTAGGCGCTTTGTCAAAGGCAATAGTGATGTTGGGAGGAACAACCGCCTTTTTTTCGGAGCCTAATCCCGGTGCGTTGATAGTAGAACTTCCGTATTCCAAATCTTCAACGACAAACGCCATGTCGAACGAAAACCCTCTTCCTTTCAGATTTTCCAACATCTCTTCCGGTGAAAATACACAGGTTGAGCAACTAGTGGCAACCAAACCTGGATCACAGCAACTACTGATCTTCCTGAAAAAGGATAACAGCGAATCCATGGCTGCACCTTCGGCCATCTCATAATAACTGGGTGAACGGTCATTTTTCTGGTGGACGATGTCCACAACGTACTGCAATTTGTCCCCGATTTCCTTCCTCAAAGTTGGCGACATATCATCTATGCAGGCCAATGCTCCTTCTTCTGGCAATTTCAGTCTTGTCCAGATTTTGGTGAACACTCCTCCCGGTTCGCTTTGTCGCCCGATGAGCAAATAAAATGGACTTTGTTCAGCCACCTGTCCTTCCATATCAAGGAAGACCTGCGGGTAACTGTACCCGTCGTAAGTGGCCAACTGCATGTAGAACCCAAAACTGAACACCTTGAACTGGTCCGTGTACCCAAGTGAGTCCATGATGTGTTTCAGTTCGCAGGCCTTAACCTCCAACTCCAAGAGTTTAGGTGCTGTATCGTAACCGGAGGCCTCTTTTTTTTCTATGTAGCAGTTTTGGGCCTTTACTGTAAAGGTCATCAATGCTGTGGCCGAGATGAAGGCGATAAATAAAGCAATAAGATTTTTCATGCTATTAAGTTGATAGAAATGGAGCGAAATGTGCCCGGCTTGTCGTACGGGCACCTTGGATTTTGCTTTTGGGTATCCCTCAATTCTTGAACAGGCTCACCTCCCGTACCGAGGTGTCGTACGGCATGCCCGGCGGTCGGTAACGGAACACTACTTTGTAGGGGCCGTTGTTAGGCTCCGGGGGGTACGGGTGCCCGAAGTAAAAGTTGAAATATTCGAGTGGTGCATATGCGGCGAAGCCGTTGGGGTAAAGCCCCCATAAATCTTCGAGCGTCATGCTCTCAACGCTTTGGCCGGTCGCATCCTGTATGGCAGTGGCGATGTCCAGCAGGTCGGAGGTCAGGGAGCCGTAAATGGCGTTGCGGAACTGGTTGTAGTAGCTCTGCGTGACGGCCGGGATCAAGTAGCGCAGGTTCTGGGTTGTCCCCGAATAGTCGGGCAGTGGCGAGGAGAAGTGGCCGGAGTTGATTCCGATCTGGGTACTGGGTGTCTGTTGCCAAAGGACTGCCTTGTCGGGGGGATAGCCGTACTGGGTAACGGACAGGCAGATGCCATTGTCGCAGGGCGGCAAGGTGCCGAACATGGACTGGATGGTGGGGTTGCCGTACCAGGGTGTTCCGGACGGGGTCAGTACTGCCCGGACGTCCATGAGGGCAGGTCGTCCCGGCACTTGGCCCAGTTCAAATTTGTCGAAAGGCTCGATGTTGTTCCGGTAGCCCCAGGTGTTGGCGGCGGTGCGGGTACTGTCCCATGCAGCGACTTTGAGGAAAAACTTGTCGTACTGGCTCACCCGGAAGACCATGCTGTGCATGACCACGATGGAGGGCGGGGCACTCTGAGTTTGAGGGGGGCCGTCCGAGAAGGACTGGGAAGAGGCAGCATAGGAGGCAAGGCCCTGGCTGGGGGGCAGGGCATCGCAGGGGCCGGGGGCATAGCCATTGGAGGGAGCCGGCACTTTCACCAGTTCCATCCGGTAAACGGATCCGTTTTCGAGAAAATTCACCGGTATGTCGAATACAACTTTGTAGCTGAAGGCATCATAGGTGACCGGCACAGCCTGACAGGTACCGTTGGCCTTGCGGAAGCGCACGGCAAGTGTATGTTCCTCGTTCTGGAAGAACAGGTCGGGCTGGCCCTTTTTCAACAGGATATACCCCTTGTGGTTGGTCAGTTCGCCCTTGTAGAAATTGTACTGCCCGTCAATGGGATAGCTGCCGGCCACGTTGGAGGTGGAGATGCCCGTAGGGCCAGCCCCGTTGGTAGTGAAGGGGATTATGTGTTCCTCCGCATGGATATTTACGTTGTTGCTGTCCACATGGGCCTTTATCACGAGGAGGAAAGAGTCGTTGCGGGGCAGGAAGATTCTCGGGAGCAGGGTGAGCTGCTTTTTGTCGGTCGTCCATTGCAGGTCAACGGGCACCTGGTAATTGTAGTAAAGGATTTTTGCTTCGTCCAGTTTGATGTTGTACTGGAAGTTGCTCCCGTTGAAATCGGACATGCTGAACGGCTGGCCGATGGGGAAGTTGAAAGACACCTTGGGGTCGTGGGAGGGGCTTACCTCTTGCCCGTGTGCCGGCGTGGTCATGGCGACGATTCCCACGTTTTCGTAGGGATTGGTGGCCCCCGATACCTGGCACAGTTCCCCGATGGTGAACTGGAAGTCGCAATGCCCCTTGACGAGGCCATTGAGCACGCTGAAGCTGGCGCCGACGGCCCCCTGTGCCCAGAACGGATTGGGGAGTTTGGCCTGCAGGGCGGCAGCGGCCGACATGTCGAAGATGTCGAAGGTCTTGGTCTGGCCAAACACCTTTACGCGCACCCCGATGCCGACGTTGAGGCCCGCCCAGGCCTGCCCGCTGGCATACCATCCGTTGATGCCGAGCGACTGGTTGCCCAGGTTGGTGCACACAGCGGAGGCACTGTAGTCGTTCACGGCGAGGTCGAACCCCAGTTCTGCCGCAAGGGCTGCCCTGAAAATCAGGAAGTTGTACTGGTGGGAGCCGAGCTTGATTTCGGAGCCGAAAATGAAGCCTTTTCCTGTCGAAACCAGGCCGCCCCGTTGGCTCAGGCTGCCTACATCTGCATGGGTCAGTTGGCCGCTGAAATTGCCGGTCTGCGAGGCCCCGGTCAGCGCCACGATGTGGGCCGGGAGCGGCGGCATGGGGTCGAGGCCCATGCCAATCTGGAGGTAGGACCTGAACTCGCTGATGGTGCCGATTCCCGGAATGGTAACGACCATGCCCGCCCGTTGGTCAGGCCCTGTGCCGTGCCAGGGCCTTCCGACCTTGATGTACCAGTTGCCGGGCCTGAAGCTGGCCTCTGCGCGGGCAAGCCGGTTGTTGGGGCCTGCCCCTTTGAACACACCGCCCACGTTCATATAGACATCCAGTTGGCCAAAAAAGTGTTTTTCGTTGAAGTCCATGTGGAGGTCCAGGTTGGCGGACACTGCTGCCCCGTTTGCCGGGGGCGACAGGGAGTCGAACGTCGGGAGGCCGTGCAGGTCCAGGTTGTCCATGAAGCGGGCATTGCCGTAAATCCAGGCATCGCTCAGGCCCCCGCCGGCCGATTGGGCATTGAACAGGACTTCAAAGGTGGCATTGGCATTGAATGCCCGCTCGTCGCCGAGGGCCATCACGAGGGTCAGTTTCAGGCCAAGCCCTTTCGAGGGGTCGGGCCAATATTGGATACCGCTGATGGAAGAACCGATGGTGGTGGGCACCGGCACGTTGGTGCAGGCCGGCAGGCCGGAGCCGGCGTTTTGCCGGTCCATCCGGTGATATACGCCGCCACCGAGGCCGTAAACATCCAAAGGCCCGATCTTGAGGGGCAGGCCGCAGACCAGCGCATCAATAAAGAAGTATTTTGTGCCGTTGTGCTTCCCGAATTGTGCCACGGCATCCACGCTTATTTCCGAGTCGAAGCCTTCCATCACCACCCCGACTTGTCCCCGGAACCCCGTGCCGTACTGCGTGTCTTGTTCGTAAAAAGCAATGCAGCCTGACAGTTTTTTGACACCGGGGAAGTTTTTCCCGTTCATGCAAATTTGCTCGACTTTGAGCTGCTTGAATTTCCACCGCTGCCTCCCCCCTGTCGTTGCCAGTTCGCCGATTAGTTTCACGCCGCCACTTGCCGACAGCCCCACCGCTCCCGACAAATCAACCTCTGCGCCGAAACTCAGGGCCGGGTCTCCTTCTGCGGTCTGGTTCATGGCGAGGTGGGTGACCGTGAGGCCGAACCCGCCGAGGTCAACGCCCACCGAAGGGAAACTCCAGTTGCCGGGACTGAAATACGGAGCCTTGTTGGACACTTGGACATGCTCGAAAGTGATATTGGGGGCAGCGAGAGAAAGGCCGCTCCCCAGATTGGCATCCACCGTTATCCTTCCGTTCAGGGTGGCCACGGCCGTAAAGTCGCCGTTGACCATCACCATGCTGATGGACGAACAGGAGTCGAGCACCACCTCTCCGGCGCTCCACATGTCCACGCAGTAGTTCCCGTTCATGTGGATGTCGAAGTGGTAAATATTGCCAGGTTCGATAAAGGCATCGTACCGGAAACAGTCGGCAGCTACCAGGGCCGTATCGCTGCAACCGCCTGCATTTTTGAAAATGGGGACATTTACCAGGCCGTTGAACCCCGCCGACACGATGTTGTTGGCAATGATGGTCATGCCGAAGGTGTCCACTGAAAAGCCCCAGCCGCCTGCGTTCCCGTCTTGCAGATCGAGCAAGGGGGCCGCATAAATCCTGCCGCTGAAACCCATATCGTCAATCACCACATTTTGTACCCCCACCGTGAGGGGCTGGCCATTTTGGGTAAATTGGTTGGCCAGCGTGGCCGAGAAGTTTTTCATGTAAAACCCTTTCCACAAGGGACTGAAACCGTTAGGCCCGGCAAAAGGGGTCACATAACCTGCCGGCGGCGCACCTGCCGGCGATAGGGTTTCGCTGAAGTCCAGCGCCACGGTATCAATCTGCCATTTCACGTCCTCCAGCCCGTTGATTACAAAAGGATCCATGGTCAGTTCCACATAGAACTCGCCCCAAGTGGGCACGAACACCTGAAAATGGCCGCTGACCCGCTTGGGTTCGGGGTACAGGTCGCCGGTAGCCGGGTCGAACGGGATGACGTATTTCCTGCATATCTCCACCTCTGCCTCGATGCCGATGCCGGCAAAGCCCTGGCAATCAATGGCAATGAAGGTGTTCTCCGTGCCTTTTATGTTCAACCTTGCCGCATTGCTGAGCCGGACGCTGATGTCGTTGCCCAGCGAAAGTTTGGCCGGCAATTGCGGCAAGCCCTTGGGGGTGAAACGCAGGCCGTGGGACTCAAAAACGATTTTTTGCCCGTTGTTGGGCAGTTCAAGCAACATGTAAGCGGACATGAATGCCGCCTGTGGGGTAAAGATGATACTGTCGAGGTAAATCTCGTATTTGCGGCCATCGGAGGCGCGGTTGGCGACGACGATGGGCATCAGGGTGCTGTCGTGTTCTGTCAGGAGCATGGGTGGCCGGTAGAGCAGGGCCTGCTGTCTTTGCAGCGACATGGCCTCCAGATAATAGGCCCGGTGTATTCCACCTATCTCCTTCCAGCCTTGGCGAAACTGGAACGAAATGTCTTCCGGGTGCAGGTCGAGGGATTGAAGCAGCAACTCACCCCAATCTTCGTCCTGGAAGTGGCCTGCCAGAAAATGCCCGGTACGGCCCATGCCTTTCTTTGCTCCGTCGAAAGGAAGGGCCGCCAGTCCCACTTGCTCCGGTCGGAGACCGTCGTTATAGCCGTACAGATCATTATATGTTAGGAAGGTTTTTTCCAGGGACCGTTCCCGCAACCACTGTATCAGATTTTCGTGGACGGAATATTTAGCAGCATTTTCCTCGTTGAACCGCTCGATTTTTGCCAACAGTTCGTTGGCAAAGGCGGAAAGACCGCTTTGGCGCAGTTCGGTGAGGATTTCCTTGAAGCGGATGAACCTGGCCAGCTTTTTATCGCAATGATAGAGGTCAATATGCTTGGCTTCCAGTTCCACCTGTGCAGGGGCACGGGAGGTCGTTTGGCCCATAGGTTTCGGTTCCGCCGTAAAATGCTGGTACATGCCTTCCTTGAAATATTGTTCGTCATATTCTGCGCCGGGGCCAAAAATATATTTGCGCTCCTCGTACCCAAGCGTTGTCACCAGCCCGTTCATGGCCGTTCGTACAGCCCCGCAGACAGGGCCTTGCAGGTCAATACTGTCCTGATAAAACGACAACATCTCGTCCAGCACCTGGGCCAGCCAGATTTCGAGCGAGTCCCCTATCTGGTCGGCCAGGTCAAGACCGGCCTGGGTGGCCGGGTCTCCCGTCGGGTCAATCCAATAGTAGGGTGGGGGAAGGCTGTCGCAAGGCGGTGGCTGGGGCGTTGGTGGGTTCGACAGCAGCGAGTTCATTTGTTCCTGGGTGCAGCCATACTCATTGAACTGCGTACCTGTGGACCAATGGTTGCCATTGGCGTCAAAGCCCCAGGGGTCGTATGTTCCCGTCGTGTCGAGCGGCATACCGGGCTTGTATCCCTTGTAGGGCGGTTCTTTGTCGTAAGTGCCGTTGGGGCCAAAGCCGTATTCGTCCCAGGGCAGGCCTGTAACGCTGTGTATCCCGTTGGAGTCAAACCCGGGGCTTGACGGCGGTTTTATGCATATCTCCCCGCCAAATGATAGGGCCTTCAGATCGGGGTAATGCATCGGGTCGTCGCTGATGCCCCGCACCACGCCCTGGCAAATTTGGCCCTGTTGGTCAATTTTCACATAGCTCCATTCCGTTTTCACCAGGGCATTGCCAAATGGCAAGGGCACATATCCGTAGCCCGACCAGGCATCAGAGTCGCCGATGTACCAGAGTGTGTCCACTTCGATGGGGAATCCCCCGATGTAGAGGGTGTCGAAAGTACCTGACCGGACGTAGGGTGTGTCGCAGGCCGGGGCCGTGAAAACTTCCCCGCAGGAGAAGGGCGGCAGGGAAATGGCCTTTTCGGCAGGCAGGGCGATGTCCTTCAGCCCGGCCCATCCGCTGTGCATTTCGGGGTATCCCTCCTGCGGCGGACATATTTTCTGGACCTCCACCTCGTAGATGACCTTGCTCTCAAGGCCGGATATTTCCGCCGAATTGCCTTCTTCCACCCATACCGTCTTCCATTCGGCATATTTCCGGGCCTGGTCCCGGTAGCGCACCACGTACCGATATCCGCCGGGCGATGCCGGCACCCCGGACCACTGCACCCGGAATTTGTTTTTGCCGATGTCGTCCACCTTCACTTTGGCGGGTGGGGTACATTCGGGGGCATAAGTGAACACCAAAGCGTAAGCGCTCCCGTCCACTACCTCCGTCCGGTCGGCATGATGCAGCCGGGTGTGTACGGCCACTGTGTAGCGCCCTCCGGTCCGCAGCGGTGGCAGGTCGTTCCCATACCGGAACGCCGCTTCCGCCGAGCGGCCGGAGTACAAGGCTTTCCCCTGCACGGCCCGCACCGGTGACATGCCTTCGGGTAAGGGGAAAACATGCACTTCATATTCGACCGTACAGCCGACAGGTGGGCGATGTGCTTCCCAGGTGAAATACAGCCCGCCGTCTTCCTGCAGGACGGCCGGTCGGGCCGGTTTTAGCGGCTGCATTTTTGTTGTCCCGGCAGCCACGGCCCCAAGTCCGGCATTTCCGGGGATGTTTGCGGTTTGGGCATGGCCTGCCAGGGCGCACAGCATGAGCATGTGCATAAAGAGGGTCATTCTCTTTTGCATGGTGAAGAGATTAGGTTATGGTTGTGAATATGTTTTTGTCTGTCGGGTGGTTTAGGGTATCTTAGAATGTTAATTTAACCGATTATTTTTTACAAATTGGTCCCATTCTACACAATTTAAACTATCTACAAGCTTTTTCGCCAACGCCGGGTTTAACCAAATACAGTCAACGTAATTTTCCATAATATCGAAAGAATCTTCAATAGAGATAAAGTTATACACTTGGAATCGAGCTAATTTATTTAGCTTTTCTTCATCCATTTTTTTTCCTAAAATTGTAATATGCTTTATGAAGGGGTTATTGCCAAGGTTTTTAGCAATACAATTGGCTCCCGATTTTAAAGCAAAACAACTACTCAATTGATTTTCGTCAATTAAAATGAAAACATCATTATTTTCATTTTGAGGAGATTCAGACATTACAACTTTTTTTCCGAAAGGACATTCAGTTATTGTTCTATCAATTGAAACAATATTATAAAAAAATCACTTTCATCAATCAGTCCTCTGTACACTCTGATACTATCATATAATTTATTGAAGAAACTTTCCTTTTTTTCTTTGGATAAATTTCTCTTGTCACGAAGGATAAGATAACAGTATCCTATGTCATCAAATCTTACGAATTGAAAACAATCTTCACCTCCAGAAAGACACAGAGTTTTTGAAGACCTGTATTGTTCTTTTTGTTCGATTTCTATTGTTTCGCAATGGTCGTGATTTGAACAGCCATATATTATAGATGACATTTTTTCATATTGGTAGATCGGAGTTGTTTCAAAAATGAATGTCAAATCAACTGAATCTCCGATACTATATTTCCTTTTATAGAATGTACCGCTGGCTTGACTAAATTCTTCTTTCAAGACCGTATGGACGGGCAAGGTCAAGATAAATTGCAGCCCATCTACCTGGCAACATGAATAGAATTTTCCCTGGTCTAAAACCAGGATAGAATCTTTAATTTCAGCAACCTGTTGTGCTATTTTTTTACTGTCATTCTTACAGGAAATTAATAACATGGAAGCTATTAAAATAAGCGTTCTCATTATTTTAATATATCGCATATTTGAATATGAAATCTTCTAAAATTTTCTGAGTATTTACTTTTAGGATCAATAATTAAATCATAAAGATTATCATAGATATCCCATAAACCTTCTTCATAAGGTAACGGAGTTTCCCTTGTTCCCAAAATGTGATAAATTCCATTTGCATCTGCCAGTAAACCATTTGGATGAAAATTACCTTCGTGTTTTCGGCCTGTTACGCAATGGGCAATTTCGTGGTATGCAATAAATGCACAGGCTTTTTCCATGGTGCTTGACCTTAGTTTGTCTTTTTTAACTTTACTAATGTCTAATACTGCACTTCTCCGCATATAAGCATCAGAAAGGGCTACCTCTGGTTTATTATAATGCCACCAATCTTGAACTTCCCCCTGAAATCCAATTGACATGTAATGACAATAGACATGTTCCCCCTTTCCCCATGCCATATGGTAAATATCATTTCTGTCTCTCCCCATGATTATTAAGTAATCTCCTCTTGTAAATATAGGGTATTCTATTTTTGTGCTAACTGTTACGTCTGGAACGCATCCTCCTAATTGAATAAATCCTATCAACTCATTTTTAAAAGTGATAAGATTTAGGCCATGACCTTTTGTTGCTAAAACCAGAACTTTAGGTTTTTCATTAGAAACTGGAAGATCATACTCAATTTTTGAAAATACTGTTGCATTTCCAAAATCGTCTATATTAAATATTACTAATAATTTTGCATATTCATTTTCTAATAGAGTTTGTACTCTATTTAGAATGTCAATGCAATAAAGAGAGTTGTAAGCCCAAATCTCCGCCCTGATGGGTGTTATATAAGCATTAAGTGAATCTATATATTTTTTGATTTCATTGTTTAGATTGTGAATTTTATTGTTTTCATCAATAATATACACTTGCACCATTTCTTTAAAAATTCCATCATCCTCATCTTTGAGTGTGTAATTTTCCACAGTTACAATTTTATGTTCGAACCCAAAATGCTTCAAAATATTATCAAACTCATTAAAACTTGCACAGTCCTCACAAATACTCCTATTTTCGGATGAACAACAATCAAATAGTTTTAGGACATACTCTGTCAGGGCTTCCATTCCTTTCTTCTCAGTTTGTGCATAATCAAAGGGTATCTTCCCGTTTTTGAAATAGTCAAACTCAATGGCAACCAACAAGCGTGTCTTGAGTGCTTCCTTCTGCTCCTCTGTGGCACAACTAAAAATTCCCGTATCCGGCATCTCCACCTCCACCCAAAACCTCGTGAACACCCCCCGGTGGTCGCTCTGCCTCCCGATGAGCAGGAAGTACGGGCTTTCCTGTGCCACCTGCTCCTTCATGTCAAGGAACGCCTGCGGGTAGGAGTAGCCGTCGTAATGCTCCATGCCCGCATAGAAGCCAAAGCTAAAGACTTTGAACTGTCCGGCAAAGCCGGCGGAGTTGAAAAGTGCGGCAAGTTCGCAGGCCTTGGTATCGAGGGCCGGGAGGTGGGGCGTCACGTCGAAGCCGGAGGCCTCGATCTTCTGCACATAACAGCCCTGACGGCGGGATACTTTGCGTCTTTGCGTTATCAGTAAAGTTTTCCGAATATTCTCGGCGGAAGTTGTTGGCGGGTACGCCAACAACGGCGGAACGAACAACGAACAACGAACATTCCCTATGAAACATCCCGATAAACGCTCAGGCAGAGGTTGATTTTTTCGAGGAGTTCATCGGGGCTGAATGGCTTGCCCACGTGGTCGTTCATGCCAAAGAGGACGGCTTTTTCCTTTTCCGTCAAAAAAGCAGAGGCCGTGAGGGCAATGATGGGAACATTGCGTTTGGCATGGACGGGGTGCGTCCTGATTTCGGCAGTGGCCCGGTAGCCGTCCATCACGGGCATTTGAATATCCATCAGGATGAGGTCGAATTGTTGCCGCTCGTACAGTTCCAATGCTTCAAGGCCGTTGTTGGCCGTTTCCACTTGTATGCCGAGTTTGCGTAGTATTTTGGCGACCACAAGCTGGTTGATTTTATTGTCCTCCACGACCAAAATCCGGGAACCTGCCAAATAGCCGTAATCGGTGGATTTTGTTTGCGGGGCAGGTGTTTCCGCTTTACCGTCCGTCGTTTTGAAAGGCAACCATATCACAAAAGAGGTGCTGATGCTCGGCAGCACGGCAACTTCGAATTTGCCGTTTTGCAACTCGACCAACCTTTTGGCGATGGTAAGGGAAAGCTGTTCGCTGTCGCCGAGCGTCAACTCGCTTACCGTTTCGCTGTCGCTGGATTTCAGTGCTTTGTCCAGCAGGTTGCGACCCAAGCCCCCGTCAGTACCTTCGATGCAGATTTTCAGCATGGCTTGCCGGGGATTGAGGCTTTCCAGGGCGATGTCAATATTGACCTTGCCGTGTGCCGTGTGCAGGAAAGTGTTGGCGAGGAGGTAGGTGAGGATTTGATGGAGCCGAGCATTGTCGCCCAGTAGTTTTTCAGGAATTTTTTTGTCAAAATAATAGGAGAAGCCGAGGTTTTTGGAAGCGGCCTTGTCCTCGAACTTTTGCTTGATTTCAAGGAAAGTTGCAGCCGGGCCAAAAGCCCTGTCTTCCAGGTTGAGTTTCCCGGCCTCTATTTTCGAGAAATCGAGCACGTCGTTGATGAAGACGATGAGGTCGTTGGCGGCGTATTGCAGGGTGCGTAGTTGATCGGCCTGTTCGGGGCGGGGATTGGACTCCAGCAGGATGTGCGTCAGCCCATTGATGATGTTGATGGGTGTCCGCATTTCGTGGCTCATGGTAGCGAGGAAACGGTCGCGGGCGAACGACGATTTCTCGATGTTCTCGCGCTCGGCCATCTCTTCCACCAATTTTTTGTTCAGCAGGTCGAGCCGGGTGTTCTTCAGTTGGAGTTCTTCATTCTTGCTGTTGATCTCGTCCCGTTGGCGCGCTATTTCCTCGTTTTTTGCAAGCAGGAGGCGATTGTCTTGCTGTTTGCGGCGATAGGAAGCAAAAAGCGTGGCCAGCAAAACCCCGATCAACCCAATGACCAGCAGGAGATAATATTTCGTGCGAACGGCAATCCCTTTTTCCAGTTCGAGCATTTCTATGCGTTGTTGCTGTTCCCGGGCGGCAAATTCAGACTCGTATTTTGTGGTCAAATCCAGCAGTGCCTTCGCTTTTTCTTGGTTGAGCAATGCGTTGCGGGCATCTGCGAAGTGCCGGTGGTAGCGGTAGGCATCGGTGGGTTCGCCCAACTGTGCCAGACCTTCGGCTATGTCCAGCCAGATTTCGGGGGTTTCAGGTTGCAGGGGTATTTGTTCCAGCCATTCGGCGCTTTGGTGATAATGTTGTTTTGCTTTGTCACTTTCGCCTTTGGCAAGATAAATATGTCCGATGTTTTTTGCGCTTTCGGCCATTCCGAACGTATCGGCCAACGATTGCCGGATGCCTGCAGCCAACTCGCCGTTGCGCAAAGCGCCCACATAATCTTTTTGCCCAAGCAAGGCCAATGCGATGTTGTTGTGGCCCTGGGCAATATGGAGCGAATCGCCAAGTTCCCGGTACAGGTCGAGGGCGGTACGGAAGTAGCGGGAAGCGCCTTCATGATCGCCCAAATCCATAGTGATATGGCCCAATCGGGTCGCCGTTTTGGCTGCACCCGTTGCATCGTTTGCACTGCGTTTCAAATCAATGGCCAGGCGGTATTGCTCCTGTGCTTTTCCAAAAATCCGCCTTGCCAGGTAAGTATCGCCCAGGTACTCGTGTGCGTGGGCCGTCCATGCGTTGTTGTCGGATGTTTCAAAAAAATCAAGTGCCGTCACGAGGTACTCCTCGGCATGGGTGTAATCTTCCATCAGGTAAAACAGCCTGCCCACATGTACCCTCGACAAGGCCCGGCCCGAATTGTCATTGGACAATTCCCTGATTTTCAAGGCTTCCAAATAGGATTGCATCGCTCGTGTGTAATCCATTTTTTGTTGCAGTATCCCGCCTGCCAAGTCCAGGGCACGGGCGACAGAAGTTGGGTCGTTTAGCGACCTGGCTAATCGGAGTGCCTCTTCCGCAGCCGGTTTGGCGGCATCGGGGTACAGCCATGCCGCCTGTTCTGCATAGTGCAAAAGGGCATTTACCTTTTGGAGGCCCGACATGGCCGTAGTGGCCGATTTCAGACTGTCCAACTTGTGCGTTTGGGAAAAAATGACCGATGAAAGCAACAGCAGGAGCGCTGTTGTGACGTGTTTTCTCATACTGCTGATTGTCTGCGCTGAATGGAACATTGTGTCCACTCCGAAAAGCCGGCACAAGAGAAAAAAACAAACATAGAGAGAATTTTATTTGAAAGAAAATTTTTTCAAAAAATTTTCTTTCAAATAAAATTCTCTCTCTAAATATTCTTCTGTCTGCGCTATGTGCCAGCACTTGAAATGACTTTTCGGAGTGGACTCAACATTTCATTCTGCAACAGCGCAAATACAGTGCCGCTAAAGCGCCAGGACCTTGCTGGAAGGTTTTCTCGATTTTCGGGACAGGTGTACATTCGAGAATTGCACCTTTCTTGGAATTTCAGTTTTTTATTGCTGCAAAAACATTGTTCCTCAGTAGTCAGTCAAGTGATTTGGGGTTGTGTAAAAAGCCCCGAAGGGGTACATCTTTGTAGTAC
>JRYF01002891.1_pt1 | contig 17148 bp, 19 predicted proteins | sample 235331 | NCBI WGS metagenome assembly JRYF01 (sample SAMN03074217, study PRJNA261475) | activated sludge metagenome | biome: Wastewater Treatment Plant; feature: Wastewater; material: Activated sludge; isolation source: activated biomass of a wastewater treatment plant treating hydrocarbon... ...
TGGGATGGGGTGGCTGATGGGTTGCGAAACGGCGACCTAAGCTGTTGATCTCATTGAGGAAACCTCCGAGAGACAGCGAACCGTTCCCCCGTCTGTTCCCCCACTCCGCGTGAGCCGTCATGAGACCTCCCGCCGCCGCATTCTGCTGGTTCGTCTCGTCGCTCGCAACGGCGCCACGTCGGGCTCGGGCCTGGATTGAGCCGCGTCGCCGCGACGAGTGCGTTGTCCCAGCAGTCGCCCTTGCGGCTCATCGAGGCGGTCATGCCGTACTCGGTGTGCTTGGCGGCCATGGCCTGGCTGGCGTACTGGCTACCGCGGTGGCTGTGGAACATGACGCCGGCGTCGGGCTTGCGTCGGAACCGGGCCATCGTCAGCGCGTCGGTGACGATGTCGGCCGTCATCCGAGGCTTGATCGGCCAGCCGACGATCTCGCGGTTGAACAGGTCCAGCACGATGGCCAGGTACAGCCAGCCCTCGCCGGTCTGGATGTACGTGATGTCGCCCGTCCAGATCCGGTTCGGCGTCTCGGGCGCGAACTTGCGCGCCAGCAGGTTGGGCGCCAACGGCATCGAGTGCTTGGAGTCCGTCGTCGCCTTGAAGCGCCGCTTGTGTCGGGCCTGGATGCCGTGCTCGCGCATCAGCTGCTCCACACGGCGCAGGCCGTTCCGATGACCTCGACCTTGCAGCTCGCGGTGCACGCGTCGCGAGCCATAGGCTGCCTTCACCTCGGCATGGATGCTCTTGATCACGGCCACGACCTGCGGGTCCGTCAGGCGCGTGCGGTCGGGCTTGCCGCCACGGCGCCAGGTGCGGTAGCCGCTGACGCTGACGGCCAGCACCTCGCACATGTCGGGCAGGGGGTACTCGCGGCGCTGCGCGTCGATTCCCACGCGTACTTCACAGCGCAACCTTCGCAAAGTACGCCGTCGCATTTTTGGGATGTCGACGTGCATCTTCAGCCGCGCGTTCTCCGCGCGCAGCCTGGACAGCTCCATCTACTCGGGTGTCACCGGCTTCGAGCCGGCAGCAGTCTGCTTGCCGGCCGCCGACGCCCTCACCCAGTTGCGCAGCGTCTGCTCCACCAGGGCCAGCTCCTTGGCGGCCAACACGATGCCCACCGCCTGGGCGTGCTTGACGGCCTGCTCCTTGAACTCGGCCGTGTAACCTTGCTTCGGCATCTTCGTCACTTCTCTTCCTTCAGGTCTCGATGCTAACCATCGACCCCTGGAAGACGAAAAGCGGCGGGCAGCTCACGATGCCACCCAAGCCCAGGCTGGCACGTCAGCGAAGCCAGCGCACCTTTCGCGCTTGCTCCTTCAGGAGCTTGGCCGCCTGCTGGTCGAAGGTGACGAACTCGGGTCCACCGAGCAGTTCGCCTTCGTAGGCAATGGCGCCATCGGCAAAGTCGCCCCCTGCCTCCAGAACGGCCAGACCGGCCAGCACTGCTGGAGTGTGGCAAACCACGTGGCGCACTTGAATCAATGTGCGCACCGCCTGAGCCACCTGCACGGGCGTGTACCGATAGCCCCGCAGCAGCACCCACACCAACTCGCAAAGTGCAGGTGTGGGCACAGCAAGCAGCGTTGCGTTCTGCAGCACCTTCAGCGCCTTTGCAGCTTGGGCTGCGTCGTCCTGCGTGGCCAGGCGCACCAGTACGTTGGTATCCAGCGTGACTTTCACTTGCGCTGGCCCGCCCAGGCTTCTGACACCAGCGCGCTCATCTCGTCCAGGCTCAGGGCCTTGGCCGGCGGCGGCAGGCAGCCGGCAAAGGCCTCCAGTCCGTGGGGTGCCTTGGCATGCAGGGCCAGCACGCCACCCGCCAGCTTGTCCACGGTCACTTGCTGCCCGGGCTGGATGCCCAGGTACTGCAGCAGTTCGCGCCGCAGTGTGATCTGGCCCTTGGCGGTGACGGTGAGGGTCGGCATGACCTGGTCCGAAGGAGTGACGAGTAAGGCGATTGTGCCTTACCAGCGCCCGTACCACAGGCTGGCCGGTCAGGGGCCGGACGGCAGCGACTTCATCACGTTGAGATCACGCCCACAGGCGCTGCCGGTGCACGGCCACTGACCTGGCGAGCGTCGCGACGTTGCGCCACACAGCCTTGGGGCCAGGCCATCGTTCGCAGCGGTTTCCCCCACGGCCATCACCACCAGGGACACCGGCGCCTCGTCAAGCAGGTGCGTCAGGTGGGCCGCGTAGCCCGTCGGTACGCTGCCGCTCGCCAGCGCGTGGCTGAGCGCGTCGGGTGGCACATCCTGGACATGGCTCACGCTGGCATTCTTCGCCGCCATCCACAGGCCCCGCTTCCGGTCACGCGCTGCCTGGCTGGGCGGATCGAAGTTCAGCCCCAGCACGGCCAGGACCTGGGCCACCCGGTTGAATCCCAGATCGCTCAGAGCGCCCGCCTCCAGGCCGACCAGCGTCTGCCGCGAAAGCCCGCTGAAGCGCGCGAGCCGGGACTGTGTCAATCCCAGCGCCTCGCGCCGCTCGCGGATGATGGTGCCCAGAGAAGAGAGGTCCACAGCTTGGTCTGCACAATTGTCAAATATTTTAGACATCATTGTGCCTCTGGACCGATCCCGCCAGCCGCACGTCATCGGCGCCGCAGGCCGCGCGCTGGCCACAGCCGTGACAGATGTGCTCGCTGTTGAGCCACCGCGCAAACTCAGTCAGCGGCCCCGAAGTGCTGCGCACCAGATCCACGATCCGAACCGCCATGCTGCGCGCAGGATCGAACGGAAGGTCCTCGAATCCAAAGGCCGCATGGAGCGCCCGCACCTCGTCATCCAGCGGATGCGTCAGCACGCAGAAGCAGCCGACCTGGTCGGACAGGCGCACCGCCGTGTTGAGTGCATAGAACATCAACGATTGCGCGATGCCCTGCCCCTGCCACCGCAGGTCGACCGCCAGCTGGCCCAGCAGCATGGCGGGCAGCGGGTCGGGTCGACTGCGTTGCTCCGCCTTCGGCAGCCAAGCTCGCTCGACCTGTGCCGTCGACAAGCTCACGTAGCCGACGATGCCGCCAGCTTCCGCATCGCAGATCACGGTCGTCCGCGAAACTCCCAATTCCTGGTTGCGCCACGCATGGCGGCGGAACCAGTGGTTCAACGCGTCACGCCCGCAATCGAACGCCGCCGTATCGTCGTCAGCCGCCAGGGGTCGGGGCGGCGTGAAGGCGGGTGTCGCGGGGATCGCGCCCGAGGTCACTTCTGCCAAACGGGGCGAGTCTTGGACAGCTTTCGCAGCGCCGGCACTTCCCGCGCCGGCGAACTGGCCCAGGCCTCGAACCGGGCCCAGTCCTTGGCTGGAATCGTCACGATGCGGCGATCTAGCAGATCGGTCTCGGCGGCTTCGAGGGCGCTCCGCCTCACGAAGTCACTGAGACTGGTACTGGCCAGTTCCAGCTGCTGCGTCAGACGCGCGTTCTTCTGCAGCCCGATGATGTAGCTCACGCCCCAGCGCTCCAGGCGCTGCAGCACGCGGGGACGGCAAAAGCCCGAGTCCGCCCGCACGATGATCTTGGTCCTGGGCCACGCCCGGCGCAGCGGCACCAGCAGTCGGCCCACCGCACCGGACTTGGTCCATGAACATTCATCCCCTGCGCCCGCGCGACCACGAAGACGCGGCCCGCGTCGCGATCTCCTGGTTGGCCGAGCGCCATCGCAAGGGCTGGCGCAGCGCGTTCGAGGCCCTGCTGGACCTCTGGCGGTCCGAAGGTCCGCGTGACGGCTGGCAATTGGACGAAGACGGCATGACCATGGTGTCGATCAACGCCGGCGAATGGTTGATCGCCCGCGGGGATATCCACGCCCGTGGTGGCCTGCGAGAGATCAACGCCCACCTGCTGGGGCGAGAGGGCCCGATTCTCACGCCCGGCCAGCGCGACTGGGTCGCTCAACTGCGCGCGCGGCCCTTGCGCCTGTACCGGGTCACCAACTTGCAGCCCGGCGCCGGCATGACCCTGATCGACGAGTTCGACCCGCAGGCCCAGCCACAGCAGGTGCGCGAGATCAGCGGCAGCCGCAGTGCGAGGCCAGGCATGCTGATGGGCGCGCGCATCATGGAAGTCGCTGCCAGCGTGGGCATCGACGGGCATCATGATCTCTCGGGCGCCATCTATCCCTTCTCCAAACTGGCGGAAGCGGCCGTGCTGGCGCAGGCCCTCCAGGCGATGGCCGGATCTGCCGAACTCGAGCTCCACGCCGACAACCAACGCGATCTGCTCGAGCTGGCCATCGCTCGCGCCTGGCTGAACCAGTGGTTCGCGCCCGCACCGCTGCCGCAGATCCAGGATGCGTCGACCGGCGATCCCCTGCTCCTGGTGACCGACCACTACCGCGTGCACGATGCGGCGGCGCTTGCCGCCTCGATGGCGTCCCAGCCCGATGTCAGCGGCGATGCGTCGCAGGGATGGCATCGCCTGGTCGAAGGCAGTGACGGCGCGCAGCGCAGCCTGTCGACCATCAACCCGGGACGCAGCACCGACCGCGTCGAACTCTTCCACCGCACGCAGCGGCTGGCGGATGCTGGCCGTGCTTGGTTCGAAGGCGTGCCCGGCGCGGCCGTGCAGCATCTGACGCGCGAGATCACCGATCCGGCAGGCCATCTCGCTCGGTCGCGCGGCAGCGACGCGAGCCGCACTCCTCGATCTTTCTCCACGAGCACACCTGACCTGCCGCCCGAGGCCATCGCGCAGGCCATAGAGCAAGTGCTCCATCGCCACTACGCCAACTGGGTCGACGAGTCGATTTCCGCTCTGGGCGGTCGCTCGCCGCGTCAGGCCATCGCCACCCCGGCGGGCCTGGAGCGCGTGAAGGGCCTGCTACGAGAGTACGAGGAAGGCGAGCGCCAGCAGTCCGCCGCCCAAGGGCGGCCCACCGTGTCCTACCAGTTCTTGTGGGACGCCTTGGGGATATCGAGGTGAGCAAGGACGGCACCCCGCCCGCGGTGGCGATGCCGCGCGGGTGTTGACCATCGACCTCGAGGAGCTGACCTGGGCCTTGAAATCGCGCGACCCGCTTGGGGAGTGCAGCCACTGACTGAGCCTCGAGTCCGGGGCGATCCTGTCCCTGATCGGACTTGATGCCGACGGAGAAACCGACGAGGATCCCCGCGGTGGCGACCGCTGGCTGCCCATCGAACCCATCGAGTCATCCGAAGCCTTCCGCGTGATGGAGGACTTCGTCGATCAGTGCGGCGATGCCCAGCTTGGCCGGGCGCTCGGGCAAGCGCTGGGACAGCGCAAGCCCTTCCGTCAGTTCAAAGACGCGCTGGCCGTGCACCCGACCGAACGCGAGGCCTGGTTCGCCTTCGAACGCCAGGCCATGGAGGCGATCGCGCGGCGGTGGCGTGGAGACCATGTCATCGCACCCCAAGTGGGCCGCTCGCCCGAACGGGCCTACGCCTTGAGCCGCGCCAGATCGTCGAGGTCGGCCCTTCGTTGCGCGACCCTGCGCTCGTAGCTCGCCTGGTTCTTGGTGCACACCAGCACATGCGGGCTGCCCTTGCGCTCGGTGCTGCAGTCGACGTCGTGCCGGCCCTGACGGAATCGAGTCCTCGACGTGACGGCGATCGGCCTTGCGCGCCTTGAAGCGCCAGACCTCCTGGTCGGCACTCCGCAGGAAGCGGGCCAATGCCAGGCAGTGTTCGCACCGGCAGCTCATCCGGGCCTCGCGCCGCCAGTCGGCAGGCGGCGCCAGATCCAGCGAGGCCCGTGCGCGCAAGTGGTCCAGAGCAGCCGCCCGCAGCCTCAGGCAGGCCGGCCGATTCAGCAGCGCGGGCCGCTCGGCGAGACGGCGCAAGGCAGGAACGATGACGGCATCCATGCCATAGGTCTTGGGCCAGGCCAGCCAGTGCGTCACAGCCTGCTCGGCCAACGCGAACAGGCCCGTGGGCCCCGCGGGGGCCAACGCACGCAGCGTGTCGTGGACCACGCCATCATCGACACGTTCGCGGCGCCACGCGTCGGCCGGCGACTGGGCTCGTGGCGGATCGCCCGGCATGGCATCGAGCAGCGCCCGGGCTGCGCCCAGCACCTGTCCCCGCCAAGCTGAAACAGCGGCAGCGCGTGCCAGCAGGTCGGCGCAACCGCCGATGTGGAGATCGGCATTGCCTTGCACCACGGCCATCAGCAGCGAACCGATGGGAGGGACCGGCAGCAACTTCAGGGCCTGCACCAAGCCCGCGTTGTCACCCACCGCATAGCCACCGGCCGCAACGATGTTGGCCAGCATCGATTCGATGTGCTCGCGATCCTGCAGACGTTGCGGATCAGGTGCACGATGCAGGTCTGCAGCGTGGTGGCCAGGAACACCGCGCCCAGTGCCTCGGCCATGCCTTTGAGGCCGTCGGTGACGGCAATCAGGATGTCGGCCACGCCGCGGGTCTTCAGGTGGTTGAACACCTTCATCCAGAACTTCGCACCCTCGGTGCCCTGGATCCACGGGCCCGGGATGTCGCGCGTGCCGTCGGGCAGGATGCCCAGCGCCAGGTAGATCGCCTTGTTGCGAACGACCGCATCCTCGCGGATCTTGACCCGCAGGGCGTCGAAGAAGACCACCGGGTACATCGGCTCCAGCGGCCTGATCATTGCATTCTTGAACGCCAGTGAGATCGATTCAACCGACTCCGCACTCATCGGCCCGGTCACGAACTGGTCAATGATGTCCTTGGGTATTGGCGGCATCGCCGCCACCGCGGCCAGCGCCGCCTTCGTCGTCTTCCTGCCCGGCATTCATGCTCCTTCTGGTCATGCTATGCCTCGCACACAAAATTTCGGACAGGCTCGTCCACGCTCCAGCGCTCGCCAGCGGCGGCCGCCGCAGCGCCGCGTCCGTTGCCGGCACCACGGCGCATCAGCATCCACCGCACCGGCCTTTCGACGGACTCTTTCGGATCATTCATGCACGCTTCAACCCGCATTCGGCCGCACGTGGGCGGTCGCCTCGTCCTCGACGCGTTGCCAGATCTCCACCGCCATCGGATTGTTGCTCTCCTCGAGGATGTGGCCCACCAGCCCGATGGCGCGGGCGAATACGCCCACGCCGCGCACGATCTTCCACGGCAGGCCGAGCTCGCAGCAGATCGCGCCGATGGCACCGGTGGCGTTGACCGGCAGCATCTTGCCGCTGGCGCGTTCCGCCTCGGCGCAGATCAGACGCTCGAGCTTGATGTAGTCGCCGGAGAAGCCGTTCTCCTCGGCGATCTCGAACAGCCGCGGCGCGCGCGGGTCGACCGGCTTGTGCAGCGGGTGGCCGAGGCCGGGCACGATCTGACCGCGCTGGCGGTAGCCCGCCACCAGGTCGCGCGCAATCTTCTCCAGATCAGCGCCCTTCGCGCCGGGCGGCAGCGCTTCGTAGAGCATCTTGGCGGTGCCCTCGGTGGAGCCGACGAACACCGAGCCCAGGCCGCACAGGCCGGCGGCCACCGCCGCCTGAAGCGACTCGGGCGCGCCGGCGTAGGTGAGGCGCGCGGCCAGCGCGCTGGGGGTGATGCCGTGTTCGACCAGCGTCACGGCGACGGCGTTGAACACGGTCGACTCCTGCGGCGTCGGCATGCGCCCGAGGATCAGCAGCCAGGCCATGTCGCCGAGGCTGATCTTGCCCAGCAGTTCGTCGGGGAGGCTGCGCCCACGCACTTCGATGCGGTCGGGGGTGCTCCAGGCGATGTCGGAGCGGATCGGCTTGGTCTTGCGGGGCATGGTGCGGTCCTTGTGCGTGAAGGGTCGAAGCAAGGGGTCGAGTCGGAACAGGTGTCAGCTGGCAAGGCCGGCGGCGCGCAGCACCGCGCGCGCGCGCTCGACGACGGGCACGTCGATCATCTCGCCGTCCACCGCCACCGCAGCGCCGCCGGATGCGGCGAAGGCGGCGCAGACGCGCTGCGCCCAGGCCACGCGCTCGGGCTCGGGCGTGAAAACGCCCCGCACGACCGCGATCTGCTTCGGATGGATGCACAGCTTGGCGCCGAAGCCGAGCCGGCGCGAACGCTCGGCGTCGGCGCGAAGCCGGGGTGCGTCGTCGATGGCCAGGCTCACGCCGTCGGCCGGCGCGGCCAAGCCGCCGAGGCGCGACGCCAGCACCACCTGCGCCCGGTAGGGCTGCAGCTCGGCCTCGCCACCGTCGGGCGCGCAGTCGATGCCGAGGTCCACCGCCAGGTCGATGCTGCCGAAGGCCAGCCGCACGACGCCGGGGATGCGTGCGATGGCGCGCACCTCCTCGATGCCGCGCGCCGACTCGATGATCGGCAGCACGTCCTTGAACGCGGTCTCGAAGGTGTGGCAGACGGCGTCGATGCCGTCGGCCTTGGGCAGCATCACCGCGGCCACGCCCGGATGGCGGCAGAGTTCGAGGTCATCGTCGAACCAGGTCGTGCCGGCCGCATTCACGCGCACGATCAGCGGCATCGCCTCGTCGAGCGAGTCTGCCAGCGCATCGCGCGCACGGGCCTTGGCGGCGGGTGCGACGGCGTCTTCGAGATCGACGATGACCGCATCGGCCCCGGCCGCGCGCGCCTTGGCCAGGCGCTCGGGCCGGTCGGCCGGTACGAACAGGTAGGTGCGCGGTTGCCGTGCCGCCGGCGTCTCTTCGGTCATCGGTAAGGTCCCCGCCCCGCCCTTTGAGTGCCGGTCACGCGCCCAGCAGGCGGCCGATGCGCGGGGCGCGTTCGAGCGCCCACACGCTTTCGATCAGCATGTCCATTTCGGCCGCCGTGGCGGCATCGCCGTAGGCGGCGAGCCGGCGCGCCTTGTCTTCCAGCTCGGCGCGGCTCAGGGTGTTGCCCGGGTCGCCCTTGGGCTCGTCGACGCGCGCGGCGAGCGTGCGCCCGTCGCGCGTGCGCACCTGCACCTTGCCGATCCAGCGCTGCGGGTAGGCGGTGTCGACCTCGGCGTCGAGCTGCATGCCGACGCGGTCGCGGAACGCGGCCACGCGCGGCGCGAGGAAGTGGCGGTCGAACTCGTCCAGGCCGGCATAGCCGAACTCGGCCACCAGGCCGAGCACCGTGCCCATCGAGAATTTGGCCTGGTGCACGGTGGCCGGCACCATCACGCGGCCGAGCACGTCGATCGCGCCCTGGTGCACCTGCGCCTGCACCTGCGCGATGTCGTCGGCGACCAGGCGCTGCTCGCGCATCAGCGCCAGCAGCGCGTCGGCGCTCGGGTGCGTGTGGCGGCACGACGCGTGGTACTTGAACGAGGTTTCGGCGGTGGCCCAGCGCTGGCCCAGGCCGGCCGTCAGTCGGGCCGCATCGGCGTCGCTGGACATGCCGGCGGCCATGCCCTGCTCGCCTTCCAGGATGCGGCGCGCGCCGGTGAAGCCGTCCTTGGCGAGCCAGGCCGAGGCCAGGCCGGAAGACGCCGCATGCGCGCAGTGCAGCTGCTTGGAGTCGGCCGCGTCGCGCAGGAATTCCCACAGCCCGGCGGCCTGCGTGCCCGCGCTGCCGAAGGCGTGCAGCATCGTCGCCGCATCCAGGCCCAGCAGCCGCCCGGTGGCCGCGGCGGCGGCCAGCGTGCCGGCCGTGGCGGTGGTGTGGAAGATGCGGTAGTGCGAGCGGCCGAGGAATTCGCCGACGCGGATGCCGACCTCGTAGCCGGCGACCGATGCCGCGAGCAGTTCGCCCCCGCTGGCGCCGATGGCCTGCGCCGTGGCCAGCGCTGCCGGGAAGACCACCGCGGCCGGGTGAAACACCGACCCGTTGTGCACGTCGTCCTGCTCGACGACATGGGAGGCGGCGGCGTTGACCATCGCGGCGAAGTGCGGCGAGGTCAAGCGGCGCGAGATCAGGACCTCGGCGGCGCCCTGATCGCCGGCACGAAAGTTCGGGCCCATCGCCAGTGCGTAGCGCTCGATGGCCTGCACGGCGCGCGCGCTCTTGCCGGCCAGGGCGGAGCCCAGCCAGTCGAGGAACAGGTCCTCGGTACGGCGCAGCACTGGCGCCGGGATGTCCTGGACGCGCAATTGCGCGGCGAAGGCCGCCAAGGCGGCAGAAGGGTGATCGTTCATCGTCGTTCCTCGCGTCAGCGCTGCGCGGTCAGACCGCACGCTCAGCACGCAGCGCCGCGATCTGTGCGGGCGAATGCCCGAGTTCGGCCAGGATGGCGTCGGTGTGTGCCCCCAACGCGGGCACCGCGCCCATCGGCGGCGGTTCCTCGCCGACCACGTGGTGCGGCGGATACAGCGCAGGCATCGGCCCGCCCGGCGTGTCGATCTCGGTCCAGCGCGCGCGCGCCTGAAGTTGCGCATGGCTCCAGAGATCGGCCATCTCGTTGAGCCGGCCGTAGGCGATCTGCGCGTCTTCCAGTCGCTCGACGAGCTGCTCGCCGGTCAGGCCCGCGCACACGCCTTCGATGATCCCCCGCAGCGTCTCGCGTTCCGCCAGGCGCTTCGCGTTGCCCTTGTACTGCGCGGCGAGCTCGGGGCGGCGCAGCACCTTGTCGCAGAACGTGCCCCACTCGCGGTCGTGCTGGACGGCGAGCACCACCTGCCGCCCGTCGCCGCACGCGAATGGGCCGTAGGGATATATCGCCGCGTGGGAGGCGCCGGCGCGTGGCGGCGGCGGCTGACCGCCGAAGGTGTAGTACAGCGGAAAGCCCATCCACTCCGACATCGCCTCGAGCATGGAGATCTCGAGCCGCTTGCCGTGCCCGGTGCGCCCGCGTTCGAGCAGCGCGGCCAGCACGCTGCTGTAAGCGTACATGCCGGCGGCGATGTCGGCGATCGACAGCCCTGCCTTGGACGGGTGTTCGGGCGTGCCGGTGACCGACACGAAGCCCGATTCGCTCTGGATCAGCAGGTCGTAGGCCTTCTTCTCGGTGAAGGGTCCGCCGTCGCCATAGCCGGAGATGTCGCAGACCACGAGCTTGGGGTTGCGCAACGCCAGGCTCGCGTGGTCCAGGCCCATACGCGCCGCCGCACCCGGCGCGAGGTTCTGCACCAGCACGTCGGCGCGCTCCACCAATGCCTGCAGCACCGCCCGCGCAGCGGGGTTCTTGAGGTCGAGCGTGAGGCTTTCCTTGCCGCGGTTGCACCAGACGAAGTGCGATGCCGAGCCCTTGGCGCGCGTATCGTAGGCGCGTGCGAAGTCGCCTTCACCGGGGCGCTCGACCTTGATCACGCGGGCGCCCAGATCGGCGAGCTGGCGCGTGCAGAACGGGGCAGCGATCGCGTGCTCGAGCGTGACGACGAGCATGCCTTCAAGCGGACGCATGACAGGCTTCCTGAACGAGGCTAGAACGAACGCGGCAGGCCGAGGACATGCTCGGCCACGTAAGACAGGATCAGGTTGGTCGAGATCGGCGCCACCTGGTACAGGCGCGTCTCGCGGAACTTGCGTTCCACGTCGTATTCGCAGGCGAAGCCGAAGCCGCCGTGGGTCTGGATCGCCACATTGGCGGCCTCGAACGAGGCCTTGGCCGCCAGGTACTTGGCCATGTTGGCCTCGGCGCCGCAGGGCTGCTTGGCGTCGAACAGCTCGCAGGCGCGCCAGCGCATCAGGTCGGCGGCCTCGGTCTCGATGTGGTTCTCGGCGATCGGGAACTGCACGCCCTGGTTCTGGCCGATCGGCCGGTCGAACACGCGCCGCTCACGCGCGTAGGCGGCGCTGCGGGCGATGAACCAGCGCGCGTCGCCGATGCACTCGGCAGCAATCAGCGTCCGCTCGGCATTCAGCCCGTCGAGGATGTACTTGAAGCCCTTGCCTTCCTCGCCGATCAGGTTCTCGGCCGGGATCTCCAGGTTCTCGAAGAACAGTTCGTTGGTCTCGTGGTTGACCATGTTGGGGATCGGACGCACGGTCAGGCCCTGGCCGATCGCCTGGTGCAGATCGACGATGAAGATCGACATGCCCTCGGACTTGCGCTTCACTTCCGCCAGCGGCGTGGTGCGCGCCAGCAGGATCATCAGGTCGCTGTGCTGCACGCGCGAAATCCACACCTTCTGCCCGTTGACGACGTAGCGGTCGCCCCGGCGCAGCGCGGTGGTCTTGAGCTGGGTGGTGTCGGTGCCGGTGCTGGGCTCGGTGACCCCCATGCTCTGCAGGCGCAGCTTGCCGCTGGCGATGCCGGGCAGGTAGCGGCGCTTCTGCTCCACCGAGCCGTGGCGCAGCAGCGTGCCCATGTTGTACATCTGGCCATGGCAGGCGCCGGCGTTGCCGCCGCAGCGGTTCACCTCCTCCATCACCACCGAGGCCTCGGCCAGGCCCAGGCCGGCACCCCCGTATTCCTCCGGAATCATCACCGCCAGCCAGCCGGCCTTGGTGAGCGCGTCGACGAATTCAACGGGGTAGCCGCGCGCCGCGTCGACCCTGCGGAAGTACTCGTCGGGGAAGTGCTTGGCAAGATCGCGCAGTGCGGCGCGCAGTTCGGGATGGCGTTCGGCGGGTTCGGACATGGGCTTCAACGGCCGGGGCTGCTGGATGGGACCTAACGATCGTTCGGCCCGATGAGTCGGGTCGACATGGAGTGGTCTACTGGCGCATCTACAGAGCCGCCACCAACTCCGGAACGGCTGTGAACAGGTCGGCCACGAGCCCATAGTCGGCCACCTGGAAGATGGGTGCCTCCGCGTCCTTGTTGACCGCGACGATGACCTTGCTGTCCTTCATGCCGGCCAGGTGCTGGATGGCACCCGAGATGCCCACCGCCACGTAGAGCTGCGGCGCGACGATCTTGCCGGTCTGCCCCACCTGGTAATCGTTCGGTGCGTAGCCTGCGTCCACCGCGGCGCGCGACGCGCCGAGCGCGGCACCGAGCTTGTCGGCCAGCGGCTCGAGCACGGCGCGGAACTTGTCCGCCGAGCCCAGACCGCGGCCCCCGGCGACGATGACCGAGGCCGCGGTCAGTTCGGGGCGCTCGAGCTTGACGACCTCGCGCCCGACCAGCTCGCTGAGCCCGAGGTCGGGCCCCGCCGGCACGCTCTGCACGACTGCGCTGCCGCCGCTGGCGGCCACCGCATCGAAGGCCGTGGTGCGAACGCTCAGCACCTTGACCTTGTCCTTGGACTGCACGCGCGCGATGGCGTTGCCGGCATAAAAGGGGCGGCGGAAGGTGTCCGCGGACTCGACGGCGATGACGTCGGAGATCTGCGAACTGTCCAGCAGCGCCGCCACCCGTGGCAGCACGTTGCGACCGAAGGGCGTGGCCGGCGCCAGCACATGCGTGACAGAGGCGTCGCCCCTGACACAGGCCTCGACCAGCGCGGCCAGGTTCTCGGCCCCGTGGTCGCGGTAGTGCGCGGCATCGGCGTGCAGCACCTTGGCCACTCCGCAGGCGGCGGCCGCCGCCTGCGCGACACCTCCGCTGGCATGGCCGGCCACCAGAACGTGGACGTCGCCGCCCAGGCGCTGGGCCGCGGCCACGGTGTTGAGCGTCGCGCCCTTCAGCGCAGCGCCGTCGTGTTCGGCAATGATCAGGGTCGTCATGTTCAGATCACCTTCGCTTCGTCCTTGAGCCGCTTGACCAGATCGGCCACGTCGGCCACCTTGATGCCGGCCTTGCGCGCCGCCGGCTCCTCCACGCGCAGCGTGCTGGTGCGCGGCGCGATGTCGATGCCCAGCGCCGCGGCGTCGATCACCTCCAGCGGCTTCTTCTTGGCCTTCATGATGTTGGGCAGCGTGATGAAGCGAGGCTCGTTCAGGCGCAGGTCGGTCGTCACCACCGCCGGCAGCTTCATGCGCAGCTTCTCGAGACCGCCGTCGATCTCGCGCGTCACCTCGGCGGTGCCCTCGGCGATGCTCACCTTCGAGGCGAAGGTGGCCTGCGCCCAGCCCATGAGCGCGGCGAACATCTGGCCTGCCTGCCCTGCGTCGTCATCGATCGCCTGCTTGCCGAAGATGGCCAGCTGCACGCCTTCCTTCTGCGCCACGTGGCGCATCAGCTTGGCCACGGCCAGCGGCTCCAGCGGGACGTCGGTCTGCACCAGCACGCCGCGGTCGGCGCCGATGGCCATCGCGCTGCGCAGCGTCTCCTGGCAGCCCGCGGGGCCGCAGGATACGGCGATCACCTCGGTGACGGCACCCGCCTCCTTTAGCCGCACCGCCTCCTCGCAGGCGATCTCGTCGAAGGGGTTCATCGACAACTTCTGGTTCGCGAGATCGACCCCCGAACCATCGGACTTCACTCGTGCCTTGACGTTGTAGTCCAGCACACGCTTCACGGCCACCAGCACTTTCACCTCGCCATCTCTCCTTCTGGGAATCGAGCTTCGCCGCGTTCCGTACGGGCCGGAACCACGGCATGGACACCAGCCTCCTCGTCCAGCAGCACGAAGAGGCGGGGAAAGAGCAACTCGAACATGCGCCGGGCAAGTTCGTCCACCTGCAAGCGACGGTCGGGGCGGTACCACTGCCCGGTCCAGTTGAGCGCACCCAGCGCCGTCTGCCGAACCAGCACCGTGTCGGCATCCACCCAGCGCCGGGCCGCCGCGGCTCGAAGTTCGCGGTCCCACAACTCCTCGTAGCGGTTGCGCCACTCCAGCACGCGCCGCATCGACGGGGCCGAAAGGCTGCGCCACTCGTAGACCAGCACCATCAAGGCATCGAGATTGGGTCCGAGCAGCCCGGCCAGGTGGCAGCGCACCATCGCCAACAGCCGCCGTGGCGGCTCGCGCTCGTTGACCAATCCGGCCTGCACCGCCGCGTAGACGTCGCGGATGCCCTCTTCCATCACCGCCACCAGGATCTCCTCCTTGGAGGCGAAATGGTAGAAGAGCGAGCCCGACCTGATGCCCAGGGCGTCGGCGATCTGCCGCACCGACGTTGCCTCGTATCCGTGGTGCCTGAACAGGCTCGCCGAGACCCGCAGGATGTCGTGCCGTCGATCGCTGTCCGCTTTCTCCGTCATGGCATACACTCTAGCAGCTAACAAGCGTTAGGTCGAGAGACCGGCGACCGAGCGATTCGTCCCCTGCCTTGATGCCATGCTGCAGCGTACCCTCTTCACCCCCGAGCACGACCTCTTTCGCGATCAGGTCCGACGCTTCCTGGAGCGCGAGGTCGTTCCGCACCACGCGCGCTGGGAGGCCGAAGGCATCGTGCCGCGCGGCGTGTGGCGCGCGGCCGGCGCGGCCGGGCTGCTGTGCCCCGCCATCCCCGAGGCCTACGGCGGCGGCGGCGGCAGCCGGCTGCACAGCGCGGTGCTGATCGAGGAGGTGGCCCGCGCCGGCGCCAGCGGCATCGGCTTCGGGTTGCACTCGGACATCGTCGCCCCCTACATCCTGGCCTACGGCAGCGAGGAGCAAAAGCGCCGCTGGCTGCCGCCGATGGCGCGTGGCGAGGTCATCGGCGCCATCGCGATGACCGAGCCCGGCGCCGGCAGCGACCTGCAGGCGGTGCGCACCACGGCGCTGCGCGACGGCGACGAACTGGTCATCAACGGCCAGAAGACCTTCATCACCAACGGCCAGAACGCCGACCTCGTGATCGTGGTCGCCAAGACCGACCCGTCCGCCGGCGCCAAGGGCACCTCGCTGGTGCTGGTGGAGAGCGACCGGGCCGGCTTCAAGCGCGGCCGCAACCTCGAGAAGATCGGCATGAAGGCGCAGGACACGTCGGAGCTGTTCTTCGACGGCGTGCGCGTGCCGGCCGCCAACATCCTCGGCGGCGAGGGCAAGGGCTTCATCCTGCTGATGCAGGAGCTGGCCTGGGAGCGCATGCAGATCGCCATCGCCGCGGCCGCCGGCGCCGAGGCCGCGCTGCAATGGACGCTGGACTACACCAAGGAACGCAAGGCCTTCGGGCAGCGCGTCATCGACTTCCAGCACAACCGCTTCCGGCTCGCCGAGTGGAAGACGCAGGTGCAGGTGATGCGCGTCTTCGTCGACCGGCTGCTGGAGGAGCTTTTGCGCGGACAGCTCGACGCTGCGACCGCCGCCATGGCCAAGTACTGGACGACCGACCTTCACTGCCGGCTTCTCGACGACTGCCTGCAGATGTTCGGCGGCTTCGGCTACATGTGGGAGTACCCGATCGCGCGTGCCTACGCCGACGCCCGGGTCTCGCGCATCTACGGCGGCACGAACGAGATCATGAAGGAGATCATCGGCCGCACGCTCTGAGTCGGCGAGACGCCAAACCGGCCTGGCTCCAACACCACCACACACCCTCTTCCGCATGCCCCCCATCGAGTCCGCCGTCGACCGGCAGTCCGAAGCCTTCTTGGCCCAGCGCCAGCAGATGTTGGCCTTGATCGACAACGTCCGCGCGCTGGAAGGCCGGGTTCGCGACACCTCCAACGCGCTCGAGTCGCGCTTTCGCGAGCGCCGGCAGTTGCTGCCGCGCGAGCGCGTGGCGCTGCTGCTGGACCGCGGCGCGCCGTGGCTGGAGCTGTCCACGCTGGCGGGCCTGCGCATGCACGACGACGACGGCGAGAAGAACGTGCTGGGCGGCGCGCTGATCACCGGCATCGGCATCGTCTGCGGCATCCGCTGCATGGTCATCGCCTCCGACAGCGCCATCAAGGGCGGCACGATCACGCCGATGGGTTTGCGCAAGAGCCTGCGCGCCGAGGCCATCGCGCTGGAGAACCGGCTGCCGGTGGTCCGCCTGGTCGAATCGGGCGGCGCCAACCTGATGCACGTCGGCGAGGTCTTCATCGAGGGCGGCCGCGGCTTTGCCAACCAGGCGCGGCTGTCGGCGGCGGGCATTCCGCAGATCACGGTGATGCACGGCCATTCCACTGCCGGCGGCGCCTACCTGCCCGGCATGTCGGATTACGTGATCATGGTGCGCGGCCGCGCCAAGGCCTTCCTGGCCGGCCCGCCGCTGCTGAAGGCGGCCACCGGCGAGATCGCCGGCGACGAGGAGCTGGGCGGCGCCGAGATGCACACCCGCGTCTCCGGCGTGGCCGAGTACCTGGCCGAGGACGACGCCGACGGCATCCGCATCGCGCGCGACCTGCTGGCGCGCATGCCGTGGAACGACACGCCCGGCCAGGGTACCAGGCTCGCGTGGAAGCCGCCGCGCTACCCGGCCGAGGACATCGTCGGCCTCGTGCCGCCCGACTACCGCCAGCCCTACGACGTGCGCGAGCTGCTCGCGCGGCTGATCGACGACTCGGACTTCCTCGACTGCAAGCCCGAGTTCGGCGCCGCCACCGTGTGCGGCCACGGCGCCATCGAGGGCCAGCCCTGCGGCTTCATCGGCAACAACGGCCCGATC
>JRYF01005342.1_pt1 | contig 17140 bp, 14 predicted proteins | sample 235331 | NCBI WGS metagenome assembly JRYF01 (sample SAMN03074217, study PRJNA261475) | activated sludge metagenome | biome: Wastewater Treatment Plant; feature: Wastewater; material: Activated sludge; isolation source: activated biomass of a wastewater treatment plant treating hydrocarbon... ...
AGTTCAACACCTTCTTCCAGCGACCGTTGATAAATTTCCATCTCTGAGCCATGATTTATAAAATACGCAGGGGCTAAACTTCTTAATGCCAAAGGTGAAATATCGGCTATAGGGAGATGTACCACGCCCATATGAAATGCCTTATTAACGTGATTTGAGGGGCTTTGCAAATATTTTAAAAGCAAGGGAGCATTGACATGTTCGCGGCCATGATATTGAGGAATAAAAAGATTTTCTTTCATTCCAATTTGCCATTGAGGAAATACAGAATCCCCATAATATCTATTGAGTGTGGTTGTAAAGGGCTCCCAAAAGTATTCTTTGTAATCCGAGTCAGTAATTTTATTAAAATCAGGATTAGAAACACAAACAAAGGGACTAAATACCGCATGATTTCCATGTTGATCAGAGACTGATGAAAGTGTTCCAAAAAGGGCAGCCAAATCATCCTTATCAGCGAGGGTGTCGTATTTTAGAAAATTACTGTCTTTCTGAAGGAATCCGTTTTTTTTCAATTCTAATCGTACTTCATTGGATGGCATCCTGATGCTGCCCCAATCATCGGATTCAATTAATAGCAACTTTCTCCGTGTTGACCAACCGGGAAGGTGCTTGAAATAAGTAGTAACACTCCTACTTAAATGAAACATCGTAATGTGAAATTAAATTAGAAAGTTGGACATCCTTCATGCCCAGTCCGGTATTTGAAGAAACCAATGACTCCCTTTGTGTAAATCCTACGGTTATGAAATCCTTATTATACCTTGAATTGGTTACAATTTTTGTTTTTTTTCTGTAAGACATTATTTTTAACCAAACATCATCAGAATTAGGACTGAGTTCTAAAAAAGTCTTTTTATCAAAAACGTCTGCATGCAGAAGCGAAGGGGGATAAAGCGTACCCGCTCCACCGGTAGCTAATAAATTTAGTGAAGGTTCATTAGTAGTTACATTATGGTGCCATTTTGCATAAGGTAATAATTTGCCATTTTGATCAAACCTCATTTTATGTGCCCTATTGCTTACTATACAGCCTGGAAATTTTTTATGCAAATTGACTAAATTTTCAATAGCATATTTATCATAGTATAAATCATCATCGAAGGTAATTACCAGATCCTGAGGAAATGAAAGCATAGAATAATAATATTTTTTATGGGATCGTATGTCTTCACAAAAGTTTATTTTCAAGCCTCTTTTTTGTAGGTTAAGAATACTGGATGGTAAATGATGGTCAGGAAACTGAGATTCTGCCAACCAAATAATTAATTCATCGGGCTTTACGGTTTGTCGCAATAAACATTCAATACTTATCCATACTTCATTTATACGAGCGGGGAAAGAGGTTAAGCTTACTATTAGTTTTGGATTTTTAGGAATGACAATTCTGTTCTGTTGATGTGAACGGGCTTCTTTCTTTAATTGATTTGGAGCAATTCTTTCTAACAAAGGCCTAAAAATAAATATGTCTAATGCTCTATCAAAAGCTTTACCAATTAAACCAAATCTTCCAAAGCCTGGAATTTTGAAATAGAGCCGATATAAAAAATTCATTTGGAAAAATGAATTGCTAAGATGATGAAGAGATAAAATCTAAAATTTCTTTTGATACGGTTTTAATATCTAATCTTTTTACCAAGTGCCTGGCGTTATCACCTAAATTCTTTCTCTCTTCGGGTTGGTCAATCAAATTCTGAATGGTTTTCGAAAGCATATCAATATCCCCATCTCTAAGAATTATTCCATCATGATTATGAAGTATTATTTCGTCAGCGGGAAAACTATCAAAGCAAATCACGGGAAGTCCGGCAATCATCGCTTCACATAATGCATTGGGAAATCCTTCTACCCGAGAGGGAAGAACAAAAACAGATGCTTTTGAATAAAGAGCATCAACATCTTTCACCTTGCCGGGAAATTCAATCCTATCTTCAACTTCCAACGTTTTGGCCAATTGTTTCATCTCTGCAAACAATGGTCCATCTCCGGCCATGATCATTCTCCAATCATATGTATGTGTTAGTTGACTAAAGGCGTGAATCAACCGATCCGGTCCTTTTTCCCATGCAAATCTGCCAACATATAGGATAATGTTTTCTCTGACGCCTTCTTTTATTTTAACTTTCCTTACCGGATTGTCTATCACAATGGTGTTTAGAGACTTCCCATACTCTTTCAGTTTATACTGTTGGGCATGTTTGGTTTGACAAATCATTCCATCGGCCCTTGAGTATGTGATCTTCTTCAACAATTTTATAAATGTAGAGTGTTTGTAATCAGGGCTGGTTCGATCGCTAATGAAAACAGGAATTCTGGTAAACCATTGCGATAAAAGAACGATGGGATTAAATGCATCACCAAATGATAAAACGGCTTGCGGCTTTTCTATTTTTACATTTTTATAAATGAAAATAATTAGACGAGGGTAAAAAATTAGCTTATTGAAAAATGAAGAGCTTCTTTTGAAATCAGGCTCAATGAAATGAATTCTATTGTCCAATTGATAATGTCTGTTGCCTTGCAGGCAGGAAATGAAGGTGATGTTTAACTCGTTTTTTGCCCATTCGTTAGCTAACTCAGTCAACACTCTTGCGATTCCGCCCATTTTTAAAGAGGGGGAAACAATGCAAAGTTTCATGCGTTCTGTCAAGCCATGTATTTTTTGGCTAATTAGGAAGAATTATAAAATAAAACATCCGGCCAATTTTTATTTATCTCTCTCAGCAGTGTTCTAAGCATCTGAAGATTCCGGTCGCGATTTTTTATATCTAACCGGCCGATGTAATGTAAGCGGTGAGAGCTGATAATGGCAGGAACCTTGAAGCGGAATGCCCTGTCGATTTCACGCAGACAAGCATTGACTTCATCTGTGCGACGGGAATGGGAAGGTTCGAAGAAGCAATTTCTCACTAATTGCACTTGTTGATATTTATTGCTGTAGCCCATTAAGCGCAGCGACTTTTTGTAGTGAGACTTTTCTTGTCTTGGGATATTTTGAAATTTAGTTCCTTGAATGGATTGTATTCCTATTTCATTAAGGATTAACTCATGATCCTTACTCCATACATAATTGGGTGCAATAAACGATGTTGGCGCCCGATGGAAAGTGCCTCTGAACATATCGCGGGCATCGTAAAGTATTTGTCTGTGCCCTGCGAATTCAGAAGGGGAATCAAAATCTAGAGCGGCAAAAATGCTTTTATGATTCAAATGGGAATTTTTGGCCTGGAACATATATGAGTTGTGATCAAACGCCTCTAAGCATGCAGGGTTATTTGATTGCAGGATTGAAAGCCATCTGTTAAAATGTACATGTTCCCGTCCGTGCAATTCAGCATGTATCACTTTTTTTTCAATTCCTTCGTTGATCAGTTTGATGTATTGACCCGTATGAGAATAATTGGACAGGGTCGTATAAAAAGGCTCGTAGAAGTATTCTGTGAATTCAGAGTCTTTTATTCTTTGAAAAGCCGGATTAGCCATAATAAAATTGAAAGTAAAAACCGGAGAATTGCCCAAAGTATCTTTGTGTTCTTTTAAAACAGAAAAGAGGCAGGTCAAATCATCATCTGTAGCTATGCTATCGTACTGAGCATAAGGAGAAACTTCTGCGCTGTGCCATTTTTGATAAATTTTATAAAAACTTTTAGAGGGCATCCTGACCGATCCCCAATCATCCGATTCAAAGACCACCGCCTTCATTGGTACTTTCTTTCCCAAAGCATTTAAAGTAGTATTGAATGCTCTTTTTAAGAAAACGGGATATGCAAATAAAAGCAAGAGGGGTTATTTAAGCAGGAGAGCAATGAGTTGGTAAATGTTGGTATCTGATTCAGCCAGAAAAGACATAATGGGATTACCCACAATAAGCCAATAGCTGGGATATTGCAGCACCATTCTCAATTCAAAAGCGATATAAAGCAGCAAACCCGGAGAAATTATTAAAATCAGAAATTTATATAATCGGGAGGTATTGTATTGGTAATAAATAAAAAATGCAGCCCACAAAAACAAATTGGAAAGGGTTAAATATCTGCTTACTGAAGGCAGATAGCTCAATATATTAGAAAGTCCATAAGATAACAGGCCAAATGAAAAAAGATGATATGCCAATGAATGAGCATTTCTGAGCCTTTTATTAAAAAACAGAAAAAGAGCCAAAATAAAAGAACCATACTTTAACCCCAATCGCCCATAGGTATAGAACCAGGGCTTTATTTCTGTGCCTGTCTCCAATATCCTCTTTTCAGTGGCTTCACTAACATAAGAGGATGCTTTGCTTTCATAGAGTTGAGGCAAGTAAGAAACCAGAGTCCTTCCCAACTCAAAATCTACAACATTGAGGAAAAATGACAAAACAAAAATCGAAAAGTATACGATCAGTGGAGTTTTAAATCGGTGGAGAAATAAATAGGAGATAAATAGCAAGACAGGGAAGAGATAAGAAAAATGTACCAGAATAGTCATTGCAACAAAAATCAGTCCCTTCGTACGATGTTGATTAAAATATAAAAATGCACCGAAAATAAAAATGTGGGCTGCAGTCCACATTCGCACACCATTGATTCCCGCACCAATGCTTACAATGAATATGAATACAAGAATCAGTATCAAGGAAAAATAATCAAAAGGAAGTTTTTTATTCTTTAACAAAAGCCATAAATTATTTGAATAAAAATATCCCAGGACCATACCGAATATGGCAAATAAGTATCTGTAATCGGAGGTAAATCTGGAAACCAAAAGACTTGTTACCGGCTGGTAAATATCCTGAAATCCTGCAGATAAAGTGATATAACTCAGAAAATATGGAAGGGCATTCTCAATCAAATACATTCGATGTAACTCCCTGGCGTAATAATGGGAATCACTGGTTGAATCCGGCGCCACATAGAATGTAAAGCCGTAATAAGCGATAAAAAACCAAACGATGGTTTTTGACCAAGACAGCTTATAGTTTTTTAATGCAATCAACAAGGTGATGAAAGGACTAAAAACAAATAAAATCACGATCAATACGATGTTCGCTTGATTCGAATGACTATTGTATTTTATGGAAACAGGAGTGTTCAAGGATGTATTAACGATAAAAATTTCTGAGCAACATTTTCAATCCTATATTGGTCAATGTCATGGATTTGGAGAGACTGGGAATAGTTACCATCCATAAATTCTTTAATCATTCTCTCATTCAATTCATTGCAATGAATTGATAAAACAGGTTTATTGAGAATGGCATAATCAATCAATTTGCTGGGCAACTGAGTTGTTCCCTGATTTTCAAAATTGACAAGGAAATCCACAGATGAAAGTGACCGTAAAAGATCGGGGCGGTCTTTTAATCCATGACAAATTATTTTATCTGGATAATCCCTGACATAGGGTTCAATGAGCTTGGTGTTACCGGAATAAACATGAAACTCAAAATCTTTAAAATGGCATAGGAGGAACTCTATCAGCCGTGCGGGATTTCTTCTTTTTGGGTTGAGCGAACCGGCGTAAGCAAACACAGGAAAAGGCTTAACTACTGTTACAACATCCACGGAAACATCCTCAAAATTAAAACCCTGTGGGATGACGTGAATCTTATGGTGAAACTCCGGGAAATATCCTTGGATTGCTCCTCTGAAAGGGACAGTTATAAAATCTGCAGACCGGCAAAAGTTTTTTTCTTTGAATTGGAAGTAAAAAGGTCTTTTATACTGCAAATTTTCAGCTTTCATAAAAGGATCCCCACAATCGGCTACCCAATACCGGGTGATGTTTTGGTTTTTTTCTAATGCCTGCGAGACACCCCAATGTATACTATGAGGAGAGGCAATGCTAATCAATAAGTCATAACCGTGCTCATGTAAAAGGTGTTTATAGACAACTTTTTGTAATAGGGCTTCAGGATAATATAGAAATTGTTCTTTGAGCCGTCGGATGAGTTTATGATAAAATGAAGGCTTTGCGGAAGGCTTATCTTGTAACAGCGGTAATGGCAATTCCAGATTTTTAACATTGATTTGGTATTGATCTTGAAAATAGGACTGGATTGAAGAATGGGCAGGAGTTAAAACGGTTACAGAACAACCCATTCTGCTAAATTCTTTTGCCAGCTCCGTTGCCCTGAATGATCGAGGGCTGTTTTTAGGATAAAAGGACCTGGAGACAATCAAAATTTTTAAATGAATTTTGGACATTTTTTGATCTGGATAAACAGGTCGGTATGCATGCGTTTTTATATGCCTAAGAATATAGTCCTATAAGACTTTGAATGAACACTTCCGGTGCGAACCGATTTTTCAGTAAAATACTTGAATTTTTGCCTTTCATTTCAATGTTTGAATCTTGCATTGCCTGGATTAGAGCATTTTTGATAGCATCATAATCGACCTTTATCAACACCCCGTTATCAAGAACAAAATTATTAGATTGCCCTGTATCGGTGATGATGAGATAGTTATCACTTTGCATAGCCTCCAAAACACTTTGTGAGGGATAATTATTGATAGAATTTAATGAAAGGAATATTTTGGATTTGGACAAAACCGGAGAAATATCCTTCATGTGAGTGAATATGATGTTTTCTTTATTTTCAAAAAGATAATTATAAAAGTTGCTATAGCTTGTATCTCCGTCCCGCCCTTTACCCAAAAGATAAAATCGCCAATCCGGAAATAGAGGTGCGATTTCTGCAAAAAGGAATGCACAAAGTGTTGCATTTTTTCTTGTCACCATAAAGTTATGGGCAAAAACAACTATGTTCTTTTTTGCTTCAGGCACAAAGGTTTTGGTAGATTTATAAAATGGGATGGGATAAGTAAAAATTTTTTCTTCAAACTTTTTGTTTTGTTTTAAACGTTCGGCGATGGATGGGCTTACACAAATTAATTTATCTATATATCGGTTCTGATAATTGCGATTGATTTTATCTGCATATACCGGCCCTACCACCTCATAATTCAACCGGAATTGGAAAATCCTTTTCAACCTGAGACTAAAAGGTAATGACATAATCGAATGTATGGTATTGAACCCGATTAATCGCAGATAAATTAAATGGCTGAATAAGACAAAGTAGTTGATTATTTTGTATTGGGTCCGGTCATAAATAATTATGTTACTTTTCAATAATTTTTCAAATGACGCTGAGACTTCATTATTTAAAGATTTGACATATGCATAAAAGGCTTGGGTGATGATCATTCTGAAGTCAAAGGTTTCGTTTTCGGCCAGACAGGTTACAATTTTGCTCCACCGGTTACCGGGCCCTGCAAGTGAATTGACAGTAAGTACAAAAATGGGTTTTTGCATGTAGCATCTATTCTGGGATCAGGGATTTTGTGGCAATAAATCTATATGCACTTTTATCCCTTTCAGCTTTTTATTCAAATTATTATATCCTCTCAACGCCATATCTATCCCAGAAATATTCGAAACACCTTCTTTACACAAAAGGGCACCCAATAAAAGAGCCATACTTCCTCTTAAATCCGTCGAATAAACTTCAGAAGCCTGTGGAGTCATTCGATTTATTCCAAAGGTGGTTATTTTGCCTTCTTCCCACTTTAATCCCGATGGATAAAACTTCTCCAATTGCTCACAATATTTTATTCTTTTGGGATAACGGTAATCATAAATTCTGCTGATACCATTGGCATATAAACCCAGTAAAACATAAAAAGGCTGCATGTCAGAAATTACTCCCGGATGCGCACCTGTTGCCAACTCAAAGGGATGGACAAGTCCCAAATCCAGACAATCCGGAGAGATTCTGATGCTATTTTTATTTCTATAAAAATCAATACCGGCCTCTTCAATATGCTTCAATGGTATTTCCATGCTAGCAAAGGGAACATTATTTATAATAATATCGCCTTTGGACAACGCTCCATAGACCAGCCATGTTAATGCTTCTATTCTGTCTGGAATCACAGTATGGATAGCTCCCCGCAAATATTTTGAACCGTAAACCTCAATATAACTGTTTCCGATGACTTTAATATTGACACCCATTGATTGAAGGAAACTTATAAGATCATGTACTTCAGGAGATATGTATGCATTTCTTATTTTGGTAAGACCGCTGATGGTTGATGCACAAATTAATGCATTTTCTGTTCCTCCTATGGTGCTGATTGGAAAATCGATTTCACCGGGGATAAAGCCGTTTTGGGTTTTAATTTCAATATAGTTATTCCTTTCAATGACCGTTGCCCCTAATTTCTCCCATACCATGATGTGTTGATCATAACCTCTGTTTCCCAGGTTGCAACCTCCGGGATAGGGAATATAAGCAGTGTTTGACTTTTTTACCAATCCCGCGGCGAACAAATACGTTGTCCGAACCGGATAATTGTAATATCCTAAGTATTGATTTGTAAAACTTTGATTATCAATATGAATGATTTCGTTTTCGTTATCAAACCGGATTTCTCCACCACAATCAGATATAAAGCGTGCCTTATGTCTTACATCTAGCAATGCTGTAGGAAAATTTCTTATTTCAACATTTTCATCACAAATCAGACTTGCGGCCAGCAAACGTGTTGCAGAATTTTTTGCACCACTTATGTTAATTCGTCCCTTGGGAATTTGACCCCCCGGCACCAAAGCATTTAGAGATTGATTTAATTCCACTTCCATATTATACATTCCAATGTGGAAAAGATTATGTAAAAGGTTTAGATTTAAAACTCTTGTAGTTCCACCATTCGCTTAAACGAATCAGATTTTGCCATGAGCTCATGGAAGGAGCCAATTCGTTCAATGGCACCATTTCGAAGAATAACTACCCGGTCAACATGTTTTATAGTACTCAGCCGGTGGGCAACGATCAATAATGTGTAGCGACCCTTTAGGGACTCAATACTTTCCTGGATATATTTTTCCGTTTCGCTATCCAGTGACGATGTGGCTTCATCAAGAATAAGTATATCAATGTCTTTATAGAGCTCGCGAGCTATAGCAATGCGTTGTTTTTGACCCCCGCTCAGATTAATTCCATTGTTCCCCAATAGGGTCTGATCTTTGTCTGGCAGATCCTCAACATAGTCTATAAGGGAAGCCTGATGGAGACTCCTCCACATCCGTTCACGGTTTTCGTTTGTGGGTGCATCCCAAAATGTAATATTGTTAAAGATCGTATCATTAAATATCACCGGATCCTGACTTACAAAGCCAATTCTTTTTCGAAAACTATTCAGTTCGATTTGTGAAGCATCCAGATCATCGATCCGGTATATACCCGTTTCCGGCATCATCAATCCTGACAAAATACTAATCAAAGTGGTTTTGCCACTACCACTTTCGCCAACAAAGGCAATAGACTCATTTCGTGAGATCTGAAGATGAATGTTTTTCAATACAGCCTTGTCGCCATAGTAAAAAGTTATCCCATCCATTTCCATGCTCTTTTCAAAGCGGTTTTTAATTATTGAACCACCCTCTTCCTTCGAGCTGACCAACTCCTTTTGGAAGGAAGTCATGTTTTCCATTGAACCTGAAACATTCAGAAACATATTCCATGAGTTTTGGAGCGCCAACAAAGCCGTCAAAGCTCTGTAAAAAAACAAAAGACTGATCAATACCGGCCCGAGGGCGCCTCCGAGAACAATAGTTTGAAGCAATATTACACAGGCAATTACAAAAATAAGCAAGGGCTCTCTTGCGGCATTCAAAATGGCATTATATAACCCTATGCGGCGATTGACATTTTCAATTTGCAGGATGCTGTTTCGCAATTTCTGTCCAAACTTTTGAACGTAACCCGTAGCTTTNNCCCTGGTATATATGATTGTAACGTGTCAATTCTCGTGAAGCTCCAATAGTCAATTTGTAAATCTTCTTATATAGAATATTTGTAAAAACACCCCCTAGAGAAACAAGCAAAGCAAATGCGGGATCAACAAAAAAAGCAAACATCATATAAACTCCAACCAGAATACCCTGCTCAAAAGATTGAAAATAAGATTGATATGCCCGTATCACACGATCGGCCTCACCACTCAGGGTATTTTGAATGCGACCAGCGTCAGAGGAGACGAAGCTTTTATAGCTAATTTCATTTAGGGCATCCAATAATTGCAAACGGATTTTTCGCATAAAATACTGCTGGACGGTTACCCTGTAGGCTCCACCGGCCAATTTCATGACACCTTTTAAAAAGAAAAATATGCATAGAAAGGACAAAACCGAAATCAGATTGAGTTGGATTCCCAGACCTTCTATTCCGTCCAGTAAAAAGCGCAGACTACCCAACCCCTCCGGATCTATTGTGTTGCTCCCATCCACCATTTGTAACATGGGTAGAAACATTGCCAATCCGAATCCATCCAGCACCCCCACCAGGATACTGATGCCTACGGCGAGGAAGATCCTGTACCTCAAGTGAGAATAGAAGTAATGAAGGCTACTGAATTGTTTTTTTAGAAGGTTTTTTAACATTTTAATTTATACTGTTGAATCGTTGATGTGATATGATGTGATGATGTGTTGATATGCTTAAATGTTTGGGAAACTTGTCAATTAACTGATAATAGATTTTCTTAATGCGTTAAGTTTATTTGCAATCTCCTTTAGAAGATAGAAGATAAAAGATAAAAGAGGAATGACAAGATAAAAGATAAAAGGAAAAAGATAAAAGGAGAGATAGACAAAAGAATAAAGGAAAAAGGAGCGGTTTGAGGCTTGGCTGTATGCTTAATTTCTTTGGTCTGGTCTTTCAGCTTTTTGTCCTTTTTTTCTTACTTCGTTCTTGCTTTTTGTACAATCGAACCTAATATCAATTTCAGTTCTTTAGATTCCTGGATGAGATCATTTAGCTCATCATTGGGGGAGGACTCGATTCCTTTAAGTACTCTTAGCCAATAGTTGGACTCTCTCATTTCTCGCAAGGATATCCTAACTTTATTAGCAAAATCCAGTTTGGAGGATCCGGCCTGAGCCTCCTCATAGTTTGCACCACTTGATGTAGAAGATTTCGTCAATTGGTATTTGATTACATTGTATTCAGGCCCTGAAGGCAAAGATCTTGTAAACCTAATAGTGCGTACTGCAAAGTTGAACAACCTGTCCTCTAAATCATTTTTACCCTTTTCCAATCTTAAATTTTTTGCTCCAACCCTTTAATTATGGAAAAATTATTCTCTCATATTATACCTTCTATCTTCCCAATCACCCCCACTTTTATCTTCTTCCTCTTCACTTTTATCTTTTATCTTTTTCCTTTTGTCTTTCTAATCCTCCTCATAATACCCATACCCATACCCGTATCCATATCCATACCCGTATCCATATCCTGTACCCAGTCCTTTAAATTTTATGGCATTCAGAACGATGAATGGGCGAGGCATCTTTTGGTTTTGATAAATATCTTCGATGATACTAAGTTGTCCTAGTCGTGTGTATCGTTGCCGAACCACATAGAGGGTAGCATCTGCGTATCCTGCCATTTGCAGAGCATCAGCTACTAATCCAACCGGTGGGGCATCCAATATGATGAAGTCAAAACGGGTCCGCAAGTCATCAATTAGGCTTTTAAGTCTTTGTGACAGAATCAACTCTCCTGGATTGGGAGGTTTTGGTCCAGAGGAGATAATCATCACATTTTCATGCTGAGGGATGGTACGAAGGATATCGTCTATCGTTAAACTTTCATCGACAATGTAATTAGTGACCCCTACAGGGTTGCGATCCAGAATGCCTATGTATCTTTCTTGTTTTGGTTTTCGTAAATCCAATTCCAGGATTAGAACTTTCTTCCCGCTAAGCGCTTGAGTCATTGCTAAATTAAGCGCAATAAATGATTTGCCCTCACCGGAAGTAGAGGAAGTAATTAATAGTGTCTTAATTTCTTCCCCTGCGGCAATATAAGTAAGGTTGGCTCTTAATAGTCTGAACATTTCGGCGACTGCCGATCGACTATTATGTCGTATTACCAGCGATTCCTTTTTCTTGCTTAACGAAACCACTCCTGCTAAAGGAACATTTGTCGAATTGGTAATATCTGCTTCAGATTCCACCTTATCATTGAACGCATCTTTAAGATACGCCATGACAATGGATAAAATGAATCCTAAAGATACAGCAACCAACCAAATCTGTAATGCTTTGGGCTTGACGGGTTCTTGTGTACTTCTTGCTGGCTCCAAAACTTTCGCTGAACCCGTTGCAACAGACAGAGAAAGAGCGGTCTCTTCACGTTTTTGCAAGAGATAAACGTACAGATTTTCTTTGATGATCTTTTGGCGTTCAATTTCGATAAGCTCTCTTTCTCTTCGAGGAATTGATTGAAGACGGCGTTCGAGATTGCCTTGTTGAGTTTGTACTGACTCTAAACGGATCACAAGATCACGACGAATAGTACGAATATTGTCTACAATGGTTCTTCTGAGATTTGCTACCTGTCGATCGAGTAATGCAATGTTAGGGTGTCTTGGCCCCAGCTCAAGTTGGGCGCGTGCTTTTTCTTCAAGGAGCGCATTAAAACGCTCTAACAATGAAGTTAATGTTAGGTTGGTTAAGGCAAGGTTGGTAGGTACAAATTCAAAGCTATCTCTGTTCGTATTCAAAAAGTCTTCAATGGCTGCAAGAATTTCAATCTGGACTTCTGTTTCGGAAACACCTCTTCGCACGTTGGCAATCTCACTCAGAAGCATTGTTCCTTCTGCACTCATATCTACCATATTAAATCGGCGCTTATAAGCCTCCACGTCTCCTTCAACAGCACTGAGTTCTCCGGTGAGTAAATCAATCCGGTCATCAATAAAGCGCAATGTATTTTGGAAAACTCTATTTTTTTCATCAATAGCCTGCCGGTTATAAGCGTCCACCAGGTCACTCAGGATATCTCTGGCCCGGGCAGGCACTTCATCATCTCGAGTTAGGCGCAATGCGGAGGTAAATTTACCTTCCTGCTTTACTTCAATTTTATTGCTTTGAAAGATTGCAGCACCTTCGACCGTTCGCAAATGGATACCAAAAGTACCTGTGAGTTCTCGATCAGACTCGGCAACAATATTAATTAAACCATCCGGCAAAAGAAGATCTCGACCAAACTCACCTTTGTAATTTTCTTCTTTATATTCCAGAACGAAATTTCCATCATCATCAATTTCTAATTCCGCCACAAGAGAGGCATTCTCCCTGACCGGCTCCCATTTTAAGACTTTAATAGGCGCTCTGGGATACAAATCCAGGGTCCTGATTCTGCCTTTTCGGCTATAATTATGTTGGAGTTCTAGGTTTTTCACCACTTCCTGCATCAATAGGCTGGATTTGAACACCAGTATCTCGTTTTCCAGGTTCTTGTTTCTTGGGGCAAGACCGATTTCCTTGAATATTTGCTCTTCCGACAATTGACCTGAACTGCCCTCCTCTTTGATTAAAACCACAGCACTTGCCCGATATACAGGGGCGGTGTACTTTAAATAGAAATATGCAGCGCCTAAAGTGATGGGTAAAAAAATAAGAGGAAAATACCAATACCGGACATACCGGAAGAATAGTTTCCTCAGGTCAAGCTCTCCCTCCTGGTTTTGAATGTGTGATTTGTCCATTTGCAGGATTTTGAAAAGAGTGAATTTAGTTCAGGCTTCCCCTATCTTGTTAAAGTAAAAACCAATGTAAAAAGGGAAATGACACCAATAACTGTAGATACATATCGGCTTGCCGGATCAGGAGCAGCCAAAACTTTGGCCCGATGCGGCTCAACATAGACTACATCATTAGGTTGCAGGTAAAAGTACGGAGAATTAAAAATATCTTTGGATTTGAGGTTTACCCTACCATATTCCCTTAACCCATTTTTTTCTCTGACAACAAGAATATTGTCCCGATTGGCAAAGATGTTGATGTCCCTGGCCAGACCCAAAGCTTCCAGAATATTCATTTTTTGAGACTGAATGATGAAGGAGCCGGGAGCATTAACCTCTCCCAGAATGGTGATTCGAAAACTGAGAAACATGGTTTGAACATTGACGTCATTGAGGTATCCGGAAGCAATCACCTTTTCTTCAATTTCAATTTTTATCTCCTCTATGGTTTTGCCTTGTACCAGCACTTTTCCAATGACCGGAATATCGATGAAACCTTTGCTGTCAACTCTATATCCCAGGGGCTCCATCAACTGGTTGCCTACTGCTCCTCCCATTCGCATCATTTGAGCCAACTGTCGGGTATCAATGATGTTGAACTGGTTGGCCACTTCCTGATTGGAACTATACACATTTACTTGTATAATGTCTTCAGGCTGTATGGTCCATTTGGCAAAATTGGTGATAGTATCTAATCTTCCATCTCCCAATTCTTGACCATCTTGAAAATTTACGATATCCTTATACATCAGGCATGAAGTAAACATGCTCATGGATATGAAAACCAGGATAATGAAAGAAATGAAAGGAAGTTTTTTCATGTTTTGATATTTGTCATCACATTGCTAAGTTCAAAGTTATAAATATCCTGCAAAGGTAAAGGAGCAAAATATAACAGTAGCTTAGCAAAATCACTTTTCACGAATATAAATTTCAAAGTTGTATTCAAGAAAAGGCAAAGATCAACGTGGATCTTTCATTATAACCCAAAGCAAAAAATTGTGTAATCTGCGGAGTATCTGTGCAAATCTGCGGGAAAAATTTACTTATGCCTTTCAATACTCCCACATGCTTTCCTCTGCAACTTTTAAATCATCGTGATTGTCAATTTCAAACCACCCCCTGTTAATCTCTGAGTAATGTAATTGCCCCTTGCCTGCCAGATGGTTCAGTATATCAGTCATGTAGGCAAGATGAAGTGATCTTCCGGAATTCCATGCATTTGCTGCACACTCAGGATTCTTCCTGCAAGCATGGTATTCTTCTCTCATTAAGTCCCAGCCACGCATAGAAAACTTAATCATTCCTATAAATTGACCTTCAATCTCTTCAACATGTGAAGCTTTCTTCCCTAATGATAAAACCTTGCCATTATCTCCTTTTCGAAAAGTTTCTGCATCGCTTAAAGGATCTTCACATCGTGAACTCCAATATTGATACCAATTGCGGTCAGAAGCAATCACGATATCCCTATCATCATTTATAATCTGTCGCAAAGTATCAGGATGATAAATGATGTCGCCATAACACAAAATAAAAGGCGGCTTTATGTTCGATTCTGCGCAAAAAAGACTATAAACCATATTCGTCGTTGCATATTCAGGATTGAAAACCTTTTCAATTCCTGGGTGATTAATTTTCTCTTCCCGATATCCACATACGACTATGATATGATTTATCCCTTCATTAGCCAGTGTATGAAGTTGATGATGTAAAATAGGGCGTTTCCTCACTTCAACCATAAACTTTGGAACATGATCTGTGAAGGGACGAAGTCTTGTGCCTTGACCGGCTGCTAAGATAATGGCGTTCATAAGGTAGTTTGAAAATAGTATTGACAATGGAGAAACAGGTGAATCATTATGATTCCATTAATTGGTCTCATGAATCTTGAATATATATTTAAGAAATTGTATATCTCCATCACTGAATGGCTCTTCTCTTTCGGGATGCCACATCACGCCGTAAACTTCAAAATCCTTGACCTTAAAAGATTCTACTTCATCATTATAAATCCCTGTCTCTTCAAGCCGGGCACTGGTGATAGGAGATGAAATGCCATATCCGTGATACGAATTGACATCCATTTGGTTTTTATAAAAATTGGCCATTTGGTCGCTTTTCCATTCGAGGGCATGACGATGCGCGACATGAATATTTTTGTCTACCTTTTTTAATTCTCCTCCGAAAAAAGCGTAAATCATTTGCATTCCACGGCATACACCCAGAAGTGGAATTCGAATCTGTAAAGCATATGAAAGTAAAGTTTGTTCCGTGCGATCCCTTTCAACGAAGACATCGTGATGGTCTGGCTCTTGATTTTGTTTCTCTTGAATATTCCCGACATGGTTGCCACCTGAGAAAATAATTCCACTAACATTAAGTTTTATAATATATGCCACAGGGTCTTCGAGGGTATTAGGTATGGGAACAAAAATGACTCCCAGAGTTTTTGCCAATATCATCCATCGCTGATCCAGGCAATCTCTCTTTTCATTGATCTCTTTTCGATGATCGACTCGTTGGGTGATGCCAATAATTTTCATTCTTCCTTTATCCCAAAATTCGTATTTGTTTATTGGAACAGTTCAACTCAATATTTTGAGCCGAAAGCAACTTCTCATACATTTCTTCACCACAACCAATGGCAGCAGGAAGTCCGAATTCAGCACAGCGTATCGTCATATGGGAGGCAGCCCCACCATATTTGGTAATCAGGCCTTTAATAGAGTGCATAAAAATCCAATCATATCCAGGATCTGCACCTTCAATGACCACGATTTTGTCCTTTAAATCATCTTTCTGGACGCTTTTATTAAGCAAGCAAACAGAAGCTGTTATATTTTTTTCAGTTACAAAATTAGGTTGGGCAGAGTTATGTACAATTATTTCAAGATCACCAATGGAGGAAATCATTTGAGGTGTTTCAATCTTATGAGATTCTTCATACCAGAACTGACCTTCCTGCACTTTTTGTTTTATATAAACAGATATGTCCAAAGGAACGGTGAGGGTAGCTAACTGGAGAATGTCTTCAATGAATAAGTATTGCATATCATTGCGAGGCAATCCATGTGCTTCTCCCCATATATGAATCAATTTTAGCACCTTATCCAGATTTTTTGTAAACTGAAACTTCGCATATTCTCTGGCGGCTGTGGCTTTTCGGATAAAAGTAAGTAGGGCAGTTACTGATATCTCAAGACCCATATCTTTGATTTCCTTCCGAATTCTTTTTTTGGAGGAGTTACTAAACGAATATTCGATACGGCTGGATTTACTCTCATGGGATTTTCCGGCTTGTTTTATATCCCTTTCGGGAAAATAATAATAAGGCCTTTCATTATAACTATAGGAGGTAATATCATAGCTTCCGGGTCTCAAATGGCCGAATTTTAAAAGAAACTCTTCCAAAGAAAGTTTGCCATTTAATACTTCATTCATAGAATCTACCAATTGTCCGGCAATGGTTTCAATGGAATTCATGAATTCATTCTTTTCTTCTTCTGTGATGGCCCCTTTATTGACCAAACCTCGTAAAATGGAAGAAGCAATAAATC
>JRYF01000268.1_pt1 | contig 17133 bp, 19 predicted proteins | sample 235331 | NCBI WGS metagenome assembly JRYF01 (sample SAMN03074217, study PRJNA261475) | activated sludge metagenome | biome: Wastewater Treatment Plant; feature: Wastewater; material: Activated sludge; isolation source: activated biomass of a wastewater treatment plant treating hydrocarbon... ...
CCTTCTATCTCGGGGATTGGTGAAGACAAACATAAAGTTCGGTATCCGCACTTTATACGCGAAATCGTTGACCCAATGCAAGGCCGCTCTTAAGCTTTGACCACTTGCACAAGAGGGCGGTGTAGCCCCTTTCAGATTTCTATAGCCACGAGACAAGGCATGCCCATGACAACCGCGCTTTCCCACGAGCCGTCCCGCGTCGATGCGCCGATTTCCGACTTCGACCCTTATGCCGAGGACGTCCTCGACAACCCCTATCCGCACTACGAGGTCCTGCGTGAACTCGGACCCATCGTCCACCTCCAGCGCTACGGGGTCTACGCGATCGCACGGCACGCGGAAATCGACGCGGTGCTGCGCGACCATGTGACCTTCTGCTCCAGCGCCGGGGTCGGTCTCGCCAACTTCCATACCGAGGAGCCTTGGCGAAAGCCCAGTCTGATCCTTGAAGCGGACCCGCCCATGCACGGGCGCACACGCAAGGTGGTGGCCGGTCTGCTGGCGCCGGCGTCGATCAACAAGCTGCGCCCGACCTTCGAGCGCGAGGCCGAACTGCTGATCGACCGGATTCTGGAGAAAGGCCGTTTCGACGCGGTGCCCGACCTGTGCGCAGCCTACCCGCTCAAGGTGTTCGGCGATGCGGTGGGGGTGCCCGCCGGAGGGCGGCAACATCTGCTGCCTTATGGCGACATGGTGTTCAACGGCTTCGGTCCGATCAACGAGCGGTTCAAGACCCGCCTGGCGGCGGCTCAGGAATCGATTGCCTGGATCGGCGAGGTGTGCAAGCGCGAGAACCTGACGCCCGACGGCTTTGGCGCGCAAATCTACCGCGCGGCCGATGACGGCGATCTGGCGCCCGAGGAGGCGCCGATGCTGGTGCGCACGCTGCTGTCGGCAGGCCTGGACACCACCGCATTCACGCTGTGCAACGCCATCCTTTCGTTCGCCCGCCACCCAGATCAATGGGCGCTCGTGCACGCCAATCCCGCCATGGCCAGGCAGGCGCTGGAGGAGGTGCTGCGCTTCGAGAGTACCTTCCATTCGTTCTACCGCACGACCACGAAGGATGTCGAGCTGGGCGGGGTCGCGCTGCCTCAGGAACAGAAGATCTGCGTCTTCATCGGCTCGGCCAACCGCGACCCGCGCCGCTGGGAGCGTGCCGACGTCTTCGATGTGACGCGACGCGCCGCGGGCAATCTGGCGTTCGGTACCGGCATCCACGGCTGCGCGGGGCAGATGTTGGCGCGGTTGGAGGGCGAGATCGTTCTCACTGCGCTGGCCAGGCGCGTCAAGACGATCCGCCTTGAAGGCGCTCCGGTCTATCACTACAACAACTCGGTGCGTGGCTACGACAGCCTGCCGGTCAGCGTAACCGCCGTCTGAGCTGCCTTCCTTCTTCTCTTTTATTCCCCGCTAGAGGCGCGCCATGCCCCAGATCACCTATGTCCAGCCGGACGGCGAACGCCGGTCCATCCCCGTTGCACCGGGCGCTACCGTCATGTTGACGGCTGTGGCCAATAACGTTCCCGGCATCGTGGCCGAATGCGGCGGCGCCGCGATGTGTGCCACCTGTCACGTGTATGTCGACGAACAGAGTCAGGCGCTGCTGCCGCCGGTCAGCGAGGTTGAGAACGAGATGCTTGAGAGCGCCGCCAGCGGGCGACGCGAGAACAGCCGACTTGGCTGCCAGATCGCGATGCCCGACGGGGTTGAAGAAATCGTCGTCCATATTCCATCGACCCAGAACTGAGCACCATCCATGAATCAAGCGGGCGTCGTGATCGTTGGCAGCGGGCAAGGTGGCTACCAAGTGGCTGCGTCGCTGCGCGACGACGGCTACCAGGGGCCGGTCGTCCTCGTGGGCGAGGAGCCAGGACTGCCGTATCAGCGCCCGCCGCTGTCCAAGGGCTTCCTGGCCGGTAAAACGCCCGTGGAGGAGTTGGCGTTGCGCCCGGAAAGCTTCTATCCGGGCCGCGACATTGCGCTGCTCAGCTCACAACGCGTCATGCACATTGATCGCGCGACGCGTCGGGTGGCGCTGGCCGGCGGCCGCGAGCTGCCCTATGGGCACCTGGTGCTGGCCACCGGCGCGCGGCCACGCTTGCTACCCGTGCCGGGGGCGGAACTGGACAACGTGGTGCCGCTGCGCAGTTGTGCCGATGCGCAGGCGATCCATGCCCGGCTGCAGACGGCGCGCCATGTCGTCGTGATCGGTGCGGGCTTCATCGGCCTGGAGGTGGCGGTCGTTGCGCGTGCCATGGGCTGCGAGGTCCATGTGATCGAGTTTGCCGATCGTGCACTCAAGCGGGCTGTGTCAAAGGAAGTCGGTGGGTTCCTCGTCGAGGCTCAGGCGCAACGCGGCGTGGTGTTCAGCTTCTCCACCGGTGTGGCTTCGCTGGCCGGTGACGGCGGCAAGGTGGCCGCTGTCTTGACTCACACGGGCCGAACCATCCCGGCCGATCTCGTGGTCATCGGCGTCGGTGTGGAGCCCAACATCGAACTGGCGCGCGGCGCCGGCCTGGCGGTTGACGACGGCATCGTCGTCAATGCGCAACTGCTTACCAGCGACCCGGCCATCTCCGCGATCGGCGACTGTGCGCGTTTCCCGGCCGACTACAGCCCCGTACCTGTGCGGCTGGAATCGGTGCAGAACGCGGTCGATCAGGCGCGTTGCGTCTCGGCACGCCTGGCCGGCAAGTCGGCCCCCGATACGCGGTACGACAAACTGCCGTGGTTCTGGAGCGACCAGGGCGAATACCGTCTGCAGATCGCAGGTGTCAGCGCAGCCGACGACGACGCGGTGGTTCGCGGCGACATGTTGCAGGGCAAGTTTTCTGTCCTGCGCTTCCGTGGCGAGCGCTTGACCGCCATCGAATCGATCAACAGCGCGGCGGACCACATGGCTGCCCGCAAGCTGCTCGCCGAGGGCACATCCGTTTCGCGCAGCCAGGCGGCCGACGTGTCGCAAAAACTCGCCGCCCTGGCGCGCCCATCCTGAATTTGAATAACAAGGAGACTTCATGTCCGAGCCAACCAAGACCATCATCATCACCGGGGGCGCCAGCGGCATCGGCTACGCGTTCGCCGAGCACCTGGCGCGAGCGGGCCACCGCATCGTGATCGCCGACCTGCGCGGCGCCGAGGAGGCCGCCGCCCGCCTCAAGACGGCAGGCCACCTAGCCCTTGGCGTCAAGGTCGACGTGGTCAGCGAAGCCGACGTGGCGCGCATGGCCGACGCCGCGACCGCCGAGTTTGGCGGCATTGATGGACTGGTCAACAACGCCGGGCTGTTCACCACGCTGGCGCTCAAGCCCTTCGAGCAGATCACCAACCAGGAGTGGATGCGCGTGATGGGGGTCAACACCCTGGGCCCTTTCAACTGTGCCAAGGCGGTACTGCCTGCCTTGCGCAAAAGTGGGCGCGGGCGGCTCGTCAACATCGCCTCGACGGTGCCGATCAAGGGCCCACCGAACATGGCGCATTACGTGGCCAGCAAGGGCGCCGTGATCGCGTTTACGCGCTCACTGGCGCGCGAACTCGCCAAGGACCACATCACGGTCAACGCCATCGCTCCCGGTTTCACGCTGAGCGAAGGCGTGCTGCAGGCCGACCTGCAAAGCCGCATTGGCGACAACGCGCGCACCACGGGCCGCTGCATCCAGCGCGATCAGGTGCCGGCCGATCTGGTCGCGGCACTGGCTTACCTGGTCAGCGACGGAGCGAGTTTCGTGACCGGTCAGACGATCGCCGTCGACGGCGGCGGCGTCTTCCTCTGAGCCGGAGAAGTCCATGAACATCCAGACACAGTCGTCGCCCCTGTACGAGCAACTCGCGCTGTACATCGACGGCACCTTCATCCAGACGGAGGGCCGGCACGAGCAGGAGATCTTCAATCCGTCGACAGGCCTTGCCTTCGCGCGCCTGCCGCATGCCACGAAACAGGATTTGGACCGCGCCCTGGAGGCCGCAAGCAAGGCATTCGAGACCTGGCGCAGCACGTCCCCGCTGGAGCGCTCCCGGATACTGCGCCGGGTGGCCGAGCTGATCCGGGAGCGGGCGCCCGCGATTGCTCGCAACATCACGCTTGACCAGGGCAAACCGCTGGCCGAAGCCATGCAGGAGGTCGCTACGTGCGCCGAGCATGCGGAGTGGCATGCGGAGGAGTGCCGCCGCATCTACGGCCGTGTGATCCCCCCGCGCAGCGAAAGCGTTCGGCAACTGGTCGTGCGCGAACCCATCGGGGTGTGCGCTGCCTTCAGTCCGTGGAACTTCCCGTTCAACCAAGCCCTGCGCAAGGCGGTCTCCGCGCTGGGTGCGGGTTGCACGCTGATTCTCAAAGGCCCGGAGGACTCGCCCAGTGCTGTGGTGGCGCTGGCACGCATTTTCCACGACGCAGGCCTGCCGCCCGGCTGCCTGAACATCGTCTGGGGCAAACCGGCGGAGATTTCGAGCTACCTGATCCAGTCGCCCATCGTGCGCAAGATCTCCTTCACGGGGTCCACCGCGGTCGGCAAGACATTGGCCGCGCTGGCTGGTGGACACATGAAGCGCATGACCATGGAACTCGGCGGTCACTCGCCGGTGCTGGTGTTCGACGATGCGGACGTCGAGGCGGCTGCCCACTTCCTGGCCAAGACCAAGACGCGCAACGCAGGCCAGGTCTGCATGGCGCCCAGCCGCTTCTTCGTGCACGAGAAGGTCTACGACCGTTTCGTCGATGCGTTCGCTGGCGCTTATGGCAGCCTGCGAGTCGGTGATGGTCTTGCCAAGGACACCGAGATGGGGCCGCTGGCACACGCGCGTCGCGTCGAATCCATGCAGGCGCTCGTTGCGGATGCACAGGCACGCGGCGGGTCGCTGGTGTGTGGCGGCGAGCGGCTCGACGACCAAGGCTTTTTCTTCGCTCCGACCGTGCTCACGGGAATGCCGGACGACTCCCGGGTGATGACGGAGGAGCCATTCGGACCGGTCGTGCCGATCACGCGCTTCAAAACCACGGATGAAGTCCTGGCACGGGCCAATGCCTTGCCGTATGGACTTGCGTCCTTCGTGTTCACGAACTCGCTTGCCACTGCCACGCACGTCAGCAACCGGCTGGAAGCGGGCATGGTGAGCATCAACCACTTCGGTCTCGCGCTTGCCGAGACACCGCTCGGCGGTGTCAAGGACAGCGGGATGGGCAGCGAGGGCGGTGTCGAGACTTTCGATGGTTATCTGACCACGAAATTCATCTCGCAGGCCAGCGCCGTGCCCTGAGCCGAATCCGCTTCTCGCGGCCAGCGTGACGTACCGCACCGGACCTGAAACGGTCCGGCGGGGTGCTGCACGCCCCATTTCTGCAACTTGTCGACAAACCCCAGGAGACAGACCATGCTCAGCATTTCATTTCGCCACATGCCCGCCCGGATCACCACCGCGCTGGCGCTCACGCTGCTCGCCAGCGGGGCCATTGCGCAATCGTCCGATCCCATCAAGGTCGGACTCATGCTGCCGACTTCCGGAACCTTTGCCGAACTGGGCAAGACCGTGGCCAACGGCTTCAAGCTCTACGTGAGCGAGAACGGAGGCAAGCTGGCCGGCCGCATGGTTCAGTACGTCGAGCTCGATGATGAGTCGGATCCGTCCAAAGCCAACGAGAACGCGAACAAGCTGGTCAAGCGCGACCGGGTCGATGTGCTGGTGGGTACCATCCATTCGGGTGTCGCGATGACCATGGCCCGCGTGGCGCGCGACACCAATACGCTGATGATCGTGCCGAACGCAGGCGCGGCCGAGATCACCGGTTCGATGTGCGCTCCCAATGTGTTCCGCACGTCCTTCAGCAACTGGCAACCGGGCTACGCTTCCGGCTTGCTGGCGGCACGCAAGCACAAGACCGCCGTCACCATCAGTTGGAAATACGCCGCCGGCGATGAATCGGTGCGTGGTTTCCGCGAGGGATTCGAGAAGGGCGGCGGCAAGGTCATCAAGGACCTGAACCTGCCGTTTCCCAACGTCGAGTTCCAGCCCCTGCTGACTGAGCTCGCCACCATCAAACCCGAAGCCGCCTATGTCTTCGTCGCTGGGGCTGGCCAGGTCAAGTTCGTCAGGGACTACGCCGCTGCGGGCCTGAAGAACAGCATTCCGCTGTATGGCGCCTTCATCACCGAGGGCACGTTGGCGGCCCAGGGCGACGCGGCCAGCGGCCTGCAGACCGCGCTGCACTATGCGGACGGCCTGAAGAACCCGAAGAACGACGCGTTCATCGCCTCCTACAAGAAGACCTTCAATGCCACGCCCGATGTGTTCGCCGTCCAGGGCTATGACGCCGCGCAGCTGTTCGCGGCGGGCTTGAACGCTGTCAAGGGCGATACGAAAAAGAAGGCCGAGATGATCAAGGCCATGGAGAACGCAAAGCTGGAAAGCCCGCGTGGCCCATTGAGCTTTTCGAAGTCGCACAACCCGATCCAGGACATGTACGCGCGTGTTGTCACCGGCAACCAGAACGTCATGACGGACGTCATCGTCAAGGCGCTGGCCGACCCGTCGCCCGACTGCAAGATCTGACGAATCCCTGAGCCACTCTGAACGTGATGGACCTCTCTCTTATTGTCATACAGGCACTGAATGCCGTGCAGTACGGCCTTCTTCTGTTCCTTATCGCCAGTGGCCTGACGCTCATCTTCGGCGTGATGGGTGTGATCAATCTGGCGCATGGGAGCTTCTACATGATGGGAGCCTACCTCGCGTTCAGTTTGGCCCCGCTCACTGGCAACCTGCTGGCCACCATCTTGGTAGGCCTCGTGCTCAGCGCATTGATTGGCGGGCTACTCGAATGGGCCCTTTTCTCGCACTTGTACCGGCGCAATCACCTGCAGCAGGTTCTGCTGACCTATGGGTTGATCCTGATCTTCGAGTCCTTGCGCAGTTCCTTCATCGGTGATGAGGTGCACTCGGTGCCCGTACCCGGGTGGCTTGATTTCTCGGTGCCGCTGGGCAGTGTCATGGCCTACCCCGCTTATCGGCTGTTCATGTCGGTGGTGTGCCTGCTGGTGGCGCTGGGCCTGTACCTGCTGATCCAGCGCACCCGGCTGGGTTCCCAGATTCGCGCTGGCGCGTCGAACCGCGACATGGTGCAGATCCTGGGGATCAACATCGACTGGGTCTATCGCCTGGTGTTTGCCCTGGGCGTGGCGCTGGCGGCCTTTGCCGGAATGATCAATTCGCCTGTCACGGCAGTTGCCCCGGGCATGGGCACGCAGATGCTCATCGTCAGCTTCGTGGTGGTGATCGTAGGCGGTATCGGCTCGGTATGGGGCGCTCTGGTGGCATCACAGCTGATTGCATTCGCCGATACCTTCGGAAAAGTGTTCGTTCCCGACTATGCCGGGATGGCGATCTATGTGGTGATGGCCATCGTTCTCTTGTGGCGCCCGGAAGGTTTGTTCAAGTCATGAAGTCCCTCATCACTTCACGCGGGCGAGCCGCAGCCATCATGGTGTTCCTGGTTGCGCTGGCCGTGTTCCCGCAGTTCGACCAGGAGTTCTACACCGAGCTGGTCACCAGGATCATGATCCTGGCGATATTCGCGGTCAGCCTGGATCTGCTGTTGGGCTATACCGGGCTCATCAGCTTCGGGCATGCGGCCTGGTTTGGCATCGGCGGCTACGTGCTGGCGTTGCTGGGCACCCAGTACCAGGTCACGAACAACCTCTGGCTGACGCTGCCCGCCGCCATGGTCATCACGGCGGTGGCGGCGTTCATCGTCGGTTTGTTCGTGCTGCGCACGCGCGGCATGTTCTTCATCATGGTGACGCTGGCCTTCGCCCAGATCTTCTATTTTCTGTTCCATGACGTGAAGGCGCTGGGCGGCAGCTCGGATGGCCTGAATCTGCGCGGCAAGCCGACCACGGCGATCAACGGCTGGGTGCCGTTTGAACTGACCGACACCAACACGCTGTACTACCTTGTGATGGCACTGATGGTGGCGGTGCTGCTGTTCATGACCTTGCTGCTGCGCTCCCCGCTGGGCAGGGCGCTGCAGGGTATCCGGGAGAACGAACACCGCATGGCCGCGATCGGCTTCCCGGTGCTGCGCTACAAGCTGGCGGCTTTCACCCTGGCCGGATCGCTTGCCGGCATGGCCGGTCATCTGTACGCCGTGCTCAGCGGCGGCGTGAACCCTGAACTCCTGTCCTGGCATCAGTCGGCGGACGTGCTCCTGATGGTGATCCTTGGTGGCATGGGCCAGCTTTGGGGCGGGGTGATCGGCGCATTCAGTTTCGTCTTGCTGCAGGAAGTGCTGTCGGGCTTTACCAAGCAATGGCATCTGTGGCTTGGCACAGTGATCGTGTTGCTCGTGCTGTTCCTGCCGGACGGAATGATCTCGCTGTTCGGAAGGGTCAAGGCGCTGGCGCGCGGGAGGAAGCCATGAAGGACGAAGTTCTCCTGAGGACTGTCGGTTTGAGCCGCAGTTTCGGCGGGTTGAGGGCCAACGACAAGGTTTCCTTGGAGTTGCGCCGTGGCCAAGTGCACGCATTGCTGGGTCCCAACGGGGCCGGCAAGTCCACGCTGATCAACCTGCTTTCGGGCGATATCCCCGCTTCGTCGGGCCAAGTGCTCTACCGCGGCGAAGACATCACCGGGCTTGCGCCGCACGAGCGATCGCGCATCGGGATCGGGCGCAGCTACCAGAAGACCAACATCTTCCCGGGCTTTACGGTATTCGAGAACTGCCGCCTGGCCGCACAGTCGCGCGAGCCGCGCGGCGCGAGGATCTTCAGCAATGCGGCTTCGTACCCGCCGTACTTGGTGGCGGTGGAGGAAGCACTGAACCGCACCGGCCTTGACGATGTGGCGCATCGCCGCGCCAGCGAACTCAGCCATGGCCAACAGCGCCAGCTCGAACTGGCGATCATGCTGTGCACGCGCCCGCAGGTTTTGCTGCTCGACGAACCCTTGGCCGGCATGGGCCACGAGGAATCGCTGCGCATGATCGAACTGCTGCGCGGCCTGGTGACATCGCACGCGATCCTGTTGGTCGAGCACGACATGGACGCCGTGTTTTCCATTGCCGACCTGCTGACGGTCATGGTCAATGGCGTCGTACTGCTCACCGGCACGCCGGAGCAGGTTCGTTCCAGTCCAGAAGTTCAGAGTGCCTACCTGGGCAGTGACGTGGAGGCTTCCCATGTCTGAATTCCTGCTGCGGGCGCGCGGACTGCATTCCTACTATGGCGAGAGCCACATCTTGCACGGCGTGGACTTCAACATCCGCAAGGGCGAGGCCGTGGGCTTGATGGGTCGCAACGGCATGGGCAAGTCGACGTTGCTGAAATCCTTGGTCGGTGTGGTCGCACCGCGCGACGGGGAGGTGTTTATCGACAACCGGTCCACGCGGGGTATGAGCGTGCACAAGATCGCCCAGTTGGGCATTGCCTATGTTCCCGAAGGCCGTGGCATCTTCCCGAACCTCAGCGTGCGCGAGAACCTGAACGTCTCCGCCAGGCCGGGTGTGGACGGCAGGCGGGATTGGACTTTCGAACGCGTGCTCGAGGTCTTTCCGCGGCTGGCCGAACGGCTCGGCCACGGGGGGCAGCAACTGTCCGGCGGCGAGCAGCAGATGCTGACCATTGGCCGCGCGCTGATGACCAACCCGCTATTGCTGATCCTCGATGAAGCCACCGAAGGACTGGCGCCCCTGATTGCGCAGGAGATCTGGCGAATCATCGGTCTCATCCGCGCGGCGGGCATCGCCACGGTACTGGTCGACAAGAACTGGAAAGCCGTCACCGGCCTCACCGACCGCAACCTGATCCTGGTCAAGGGGCGGGTTGTGCTCGAAGGCACCGGTGAGCAACTGCGCGCGCAACCCGACCGGCTGGCCGAATACCTCGGGGTTTGAGCAAAACCGTACTCCCTCACGTTCTCAAAGGACTCAACATGCAGACTTCAACCATTCAGTGGATCCCTCAGGGCGAAACGCGCGTCCCGCTGGCCGTGTACCGCGACGAGCAGGTGTACACCGACGAGCAGCGCAACATCTACCGCGGCGGCACCTGGAACTATCTCTGTCTCGAAAGCGAAATCCCCGAAAGCGGGGACTACAGGACGACCTTCGTCGGCGAGACTCCGGTCGTCGTGGCGCGCGATGCGGACGGCGAGATCTACGCGTTCGAGAACCGCTGCACCCACCGCGGCGCGCTGATCTGCCTGGAGAAGTCGGGCAAGGACGCCAAGGACTTCCAGTGTGTGTATCACGCATGGACCTTCAGTCTCAAAGGCGACCTCAAGGGCGTGGCATTTGAAGGTGGCGTCAACGGTGCGGGCGGTATGCCCGAAGGCTTCTGCAAGGATGACCATCACCCGACCAAGCTGCGCGTGGCGATCTTCTGTGGCCTGGTGTTCGGCAGCTTCAGCGACGACGTGGACCCACTGGAGGAGTACCTGGGTGACGAGATCTGCGAGCGCATCGAGCGGGTGCTGGGCCGTCCGGTGGAGGTGATCGGGCGCTTCACCCAGGCGCTTCCCAACAACTGGAAGCTCTATTACGAGAACGTCAAAGACACCTACCACGCCAGCCTGCTGCACCTGTTCTTCACCACCTTCCGGCTGAATCGCTTGTCCCAGGAGGGCGGCGTCATCGTCAGCGAGACCGGTGCCCACCACGTGAGCTACTCGAAAGTCGATGAGGATGGCTTCGACGGCTACAAGGACCAGGGGCTGCGATCCGACCAGTCCGGCTACCAGTTGAAGGACCCCAGCCTGCTGCAGGGCTTCAGGGAGTTCGATGACGGCATCACGCTGCAGATTCTGTCGGTGTTCCCGGGCTTCGTGTTGCAGCAGATCCAGAACTGCCTGGCCATCCGCCAGGTGCTGCCGCGCGGCATCGACAAGACCGATCTGAACTGGACCTACATCGGCTACGTGTCCGACACGCCGGCGCAGCGCGAAGTCCGGCTCAAGCAGGCCAACCTGATCGGGGCGGCGGGATTCGTGTCGATGGAGGACGGCGCCGTCGGCGGCTTCGTGCAGCGCGGCATTGCAGGCACGCGGGCCGAACAGGCGGTGCTGGAGATGGGCGGCGACAGCACGGTCTCGAGCAGTTCGCGTGCCACGGAGGCTGCCGTGAGGGGCTTCTGGAAGCAATACCGCGTGCTGATGGGCGTTTGAAGACCGAAGGAAATCGAAATGGAAAAACTCAGTTTGCGCGATCAATTGCTGGACTTCAATGCGTCCTACACCCGCTGCATCGACAGCGACAACCTGGAGAGCTGGCCAGGCTTTTTCGCGGATGTGTGCCACTACCGGGTGACCAGCGCGGAGAACGACCGCACGGGCCTTGCGGCCGGGCTGATGTACGCGACGTCCCGGGCCATGCTGGAGGACCGCGTCTCGGCGCTGCGCCATGCCAATGTCTACGAGCGTCAGACCTACCGCCACATGGTGGGGCTCCCGCACGTTGTGCGCAGCGACGCGAACGAAGCCGAGTGCGAAACGCCTTTCCTGGTCGTGCGCATCGTCCAGGGCGATGAAACCTTCCTGTACGCCACAGGCCTCTACAAGGACGTGTTCGACCTGAACGGCGAGAAGCTGCAACTCAAGCGCCGCGTCGTGGTTTGCGACAGCAGCCGCTTCGACACCCTGTTGGCCGTTCCCCTGTGACACAAGGAACCGTCAGCCGCATCGCGATTCCCGTTGGGGACCCCAACGGCATCGGGCCGGAGATCGCGCTCAAGACGGTGGCCGCTTATGCCGGGCGCGATGACGTGGCGCTCACGCTGTTCGGGCCGACGAACGTTCTTCGCGACACCGCCGATATGCTGGGCTTGGGAGAGGCGCTGGCGGTGGCCTCAGTCGAGCCATCCGCGCCTGTCCTGCAGGATGGATTCAGGCCCGGCGAGATCAACGCCCAGGCGGGCGCTGCTGCCGTCGATGCTGCCACGCGCGCCATCGAGGCCACGCAGCGCGGACGGTTCGATGCGGTGGTCGCCGCGCCCCATCACGAAACCGCGATCGCACAGGCTGGCATTGTCTTTTCGGGCTATCCATCGCTGGTGGCGCGTGTGTGCGGCCAGCCCGAGGACAGCGTGTTCCTGTTGCTGATCGGAGGCGGATTGCGAATCGTCCATGTCACGCTGCACGAGAGCGTGCAACACGCGCTGGGCCGGCTGTCGCCCAAGCTTGTAGCTGATGCAGCACATGCGGGCGTTCGGGCCCTGGCCCGGCTTGGCATCGACACGCCGCGCATTGCGCTGATGGGCATCAATCCCCATGCGGGCGAGGGCGGTCTTTTCGGCACCGAGGACAGTGCGATCACGGAGCCCGCGGCTGCACAACTGCGTGCAGAAGGGCTCGACGTCACGGGGCCGGCGGGCGGGGACATGCTGCTGGCTTCGCGTGCCCACGATCTCTACGTCGCGATCTTTCACGACCAGGGACACATCCCGATCAAGCTGCTCAGCCCGCAGCGCGCTTCCGCGATCTCGATCGGTGCCGACGTGCTTTTGTCCAGTGTGGGCCACGGCAGTGCAATGGACATTGCCGGAAAAGGCGTAGCCTCGGCCCGGGCCATGATCGAAACCGTCGCAATGCTGGGCCATGTGGCAGCACCGGCGACAACCAAAGGCAGGGCGCCATGAGCTATGAAATTCGAATCGACGGCACGGACGTCAAGTTCGACGCCGAAGCGGGGCAGACCGTGCTGGACGCGGCGGCCAAGCATGGCATCGAGATGCCTTATTCCTGCCGCAAGGGCGCCTGCGGAAACTGCAAGGGCCGGGTGCTGGCGGGAGAACTGGTGGTCGGTACCGGAGGAGGCGGCCATGAGGCCGGGATCAACGCGCCCGATGAACACCTGTTCTGCCGCGCCCAGCCGGCCAGCGATCTTCTGATCGCGCCGCGGTCCTGGCACCGCATCGACCCCGACGCACGCAAGACCTATTCGGCGACGGTCTTCCGCAACCAGCTCGTCGCCAGCGACGTCTCGATCCTTCACCTGCGGCTTCCGACAGGCGTGCGAGCCCGCTTCGCCGCTGGCCAGTACCTGCAGGTCATTCTTCCCGACGGGCAGCGGCGTTCGTTCTCGATGGCCAACGCGCCGCATGAGAACGACGGTGTTCTGCTGCACATCAGGCACATGCCCGGTGGCGGCTTCACATCAGGCGTCGTTCCCAATCTGGCCAAGGGCGATGTGCTGCAAATCGAACTCCCGCACGGCGACTTCTATCTGCGCGAGGATAGCGACCGTCCGCTGCTGTTCATTGCCGGCGGAACGGGTTTCGCGCCGGTCAAGTCCATCATCGATGACATCATCAAGCGCGGCATCGAGCGGCCGATGACCCTGTTCTGGGGCGCACGCGTGCCCGCTGGCCTGTATGCGCCCGAAGTGGTGAAGAAGTGGCTCAGGCAGCGCCCCTCGCTGCGCTATGAACCCGTCATCAGCGCCCCGATTGATGCGATGGCATGGAGTGGACGGCGGGGACGGGTGCACCAGGCGGTGCTGGAGACCTTCGACTCGGTGCAGGACTTCGACGTCTACGCCTGCGGCGCGCCGGCCATGGTGCAGGCCGTGCGCACGGCCCTCGAGGATCAGCGAGGACTGCCGCCGACGCAGTTCTTCAGCGATTCATTCGTCGCGGAAAGCCCTGTCGCCGTGGTCTAGCTGCGCCCGCGCCGATCTGACGCCCGCCGCGTGCAGCCATGCACGCCGGTCGGCGAAAGAGCCAACGACTTGGAGATGAAATTGTCTGACTTGCTATCGATCCATGAGTCTCTTGAACTGGCAGCTGAGCGAGTCGATGACCTCGTGCCGCTGGTGTACGAACGATTCTTTGCACTCAGGCCAGACGCCCGTGCGTTGTTCGGGAACGATGCCCTCGGCCGGGGGCGGATGTTCAATGAAACCCTGACGATGATCCTGGAATGCACACGGGAAGTGGGGTACCTGGAGGGCATCGTCGAGCGGGAAGTGGGAGACCACCGGGCATATGGCGCGACTCTGTCCATGTATGAGAGCTATTTCGAGGCGGTGGTACAGGCAATGCAGGCCGCCGTGAGCGAGTCTTGGACGCCGAGCCACGAAGAATCCTGGCGCCGCCAACTCAAGCACCTGATGTCGATCGTGGCTCGGCACGCGCAAATCGCCGATGGCCCGCTGAACCATTAACAAAGGAGACTGCTATGGGCACAAATGGTGCAGACTTGCTGAGCGAGCCGGTTGAACGGGCTCATGTGATCATGGAGCAAGCGGCATGTTCGCGCCGTCGCCTGCTAGCGGCAGTGGCAGCTATTGCCGCTGGAGGCTTTGCGCGCTCTTCCCTTGGGGCTGGCAACGCAAACGAGATTGTCTTGGGTATGTCGCTGCCATTGACGGGCGTCCTCGGCAGCACCGCCTAAGGGTTTCGAGAGGGCACGCGCATCGCATTCGAGGATATGAATGTTGTCGGGGGCGTGCACGGAAGGAAAATTCGCGTTGAACTGATGGACGACAGATTCGACAGGGACCTCTGGTCGTACGATATGCGAAGGCCATGCTCGATCAGGGTGTGCTGTGCCTCTTCGGATTCATGGGAACGCCGGGGATCCTGGCCGTCTCTGCCCTTGTCAATGAGCGCCAGGTTCCGCTGATCGGAGCCGTATCAGGGGCCCCGGCAACCAAAGACCCAACGAACAAGTTCGTCTTCATCGTACGAACGAGTTTTTCGAAGGAAGCCGAAAATGCCGTCAACGTCGGCGTCATCACAGGCATGAAGGTCTGGGGCGTCGTCTATCAGGACGATGGCCAAGGCAAGGCCGCACTCGCGGGTGTGGCGGATCGCTCAGGTGCAAGCTATGTCGATACCATGATCGTTGGCCACGGCCGCAGGATCATCCGGTAGCTCAGCGAGCTCGAAGGACACTACTCCTCTTTCATCCGGTTCTCGATGAAGCACGAGCGCAATCGCCGATCCCCTGAGCGTTTTTCGAGCCGAAGAGGTCGAGCCCAAACCGTGCGCAGCTGCTTCCTGAGCTGACAGTAGACGTCGATCAATCTCCTTTTGAATTCTGCCCAGCGACAACGCCAGTGTGCATCACTCTTCTTAAGCACAGGACTGATGTCTGTCCGCGCGGGCCTATTTCGGGTTATTCATCACTTGCCACCCGGCGCTTTGGCTGGGCGGTTGATTCGATCGAGCAGTCATCAATAGCCATCAAGGAGTAACACAATGATCCGCACCGCGCCAGCTGTCACTCGTCCTTGCTACTTTTATTTCCGTTGCCATTTGTTTCGCCGCGCACTGTCCAACAGTTGCGCGGCGAGGCTGCAGTAATTGAGTTGCGGCACCTGCGCTACCTCGTCGCCGTTGCTGAGGAACTGAATTTCACCCGCGCGGCAGAGCGTATCCACATCGACCAGACACCGCTGTCGCGCGCGGTGCGCGACCTAGAGGCGGAGTTGGGCGTCAAGCTGTTTGTCCGCGCGCCGCGCCACCTGGCGCTGACCCCGGCGGGCGCCCAGTTGCTGCAGGAGACGCGCAAACTGTTTATTCGCTTCGAGCGCGCCAAGTGTGCCGTGCGCCGAACGAGTGCGCTCTACCAGCCGCCGCTGCGTATCGGCGTGGCCGACGGCATCTCCCAGCCCAGGCTTGCCGAGTGCTTGGCCGGATGGCAGGCGTTGGCGCCTGCGGTGCCGCTGGAACTGTCCGAGATGCCTTCAAAACGAGCCAACTCATACAGCTTTCGGTCAGTGTGTTGACGGCGAACGAGAAGATCAAGTTTGCAACTATTGTGGACGTTAAGCCTGAAGACGCGTAGCCGTTCGCTGTTGTTTGTTGCCATCAAGCCCCGCTGAATGCGGGGCTTTTTCATTTCCGCCACCACCAGGGCGTAAGCTACACCCAACCATGGAAGCTAGCCTTCGACCCTTGGTGGCGGCAATCTCTAGGAGGTCGCGATGAACGAACAATCCTGCGCAGATTTCGTTACGTCAGCGTCCCAGATGGGCAACGAAATGAGTGACTATGCCAAGATGCGCTTCTTCTCGACCGTGGAGCTGGTCAACGCGCTGGAGCTGGAGAAGAGCCAGGGCAAGGCCGGACAGCTGGCCCACCGGCTGGTCTACATGGACCTGGTGATCCTGGATGAGCTGGGCTACCTGCCGTTCAGCCAGGCCGGTGGAGCGCTGCTGTTCCACCTGCTCTCCAAGCTCTACGAGAGAACCAGCGTACTGATCACCACCAACCTCAGCTTCGGGGAATGGAGTCAGGTATTTGGCGACGCCAAGATGACCACCGCACTGCTCGACCGGCTGACCCACCACTGCCACATCGTGGAGACCGGCAACGAGAGCTGGCGGTTCAAGCATTCCAGCGCAGCACCCAAGACCGTTCAGAAAAGGCGGCCCAGGACGGCCCTGCCGGAAGTCATTGAGAAAGGAGAAGCGAACGCACCAACAGTAGACTTATCTGCGCATTCCACTGATGGCGGACAGTGATTCCATTCCCATCGCGGACAGCGTTCCAGGCGATGGCGGACACGCTGCGCGGGTGTCCTGAGTGACGCTGCAATCGTAGCCGAACTGTCCGCCATCAGCGTGGAACGGTGCTCGGCACGGGCGGCTCAGGCGGTCTTGGTGAGCTTTCTCATCGACTCGCCCTTGAGGGCTATCTTGTGTGAACCGTGCACGATGCGGTCCAGGATGGCGTCGGCCAGCGTGGGCTCGTCCAGCCAGGCGTGCCAGGCCGTCACCGGCAACTGGCTGGTGATGAGCGTCGAGCGCGTGCCCACCCGGTCGTCCAGCAACTCCAGCAGGTCGTTTCGCTCGTGCGCGGCAATCGGTGCGATACCGAAGTCGTCCAGGATGAGCAGGTCCAGCCGGGCCAGTTGCCCCAGCCGTTTGCCAAAGCTACCGTCGCCGTGGGCCACGTGCAGCTCCTGCAGCAGCCGTGGCGCGCGGGTGTAGAGGACAGAGAACCCCAGGCGCGCGGCCTGCTGCCCCAGTGCGCAGGCCAGCCACGTCTTGCCGCAACCGGTGGCACCGGTGAGCAGCACGTTGTGACCATGGCGCAGCCAGTCCCCGCCGGCCAGACTGGTGATGACCTCCCGGCTCAGGCCCCGGCTGGCGCGCCAGTCGATGTCCTCCAGGCAGGCACTACGGGGTCTCCTCGTTTTCAG
>JRYF01002985.1_pt1 | contig 17114 bp, 13 predicted proteins | sample 235331 | NCBI WGS metagenome assembly JRYF01 (sample SAMN03074217, study PRJNA261475) | activated sludge metagenome | biome: Wastewater Treatment Plant; feature: Wastewater; material: Activated sludge; isolation source: activated biomass of a wastewater treatment plant treating hydrocarbon... ...
GGCGGCCCCTCAAACAACCCGCCGATGAATGGTTCTTTACATAATAGCCCCTGCCATCATTTCGGGAACGATTGACAGGGGCTATCGTGATTTGCATGTCAGGTCACTGATACCCAACACTTTTCAAAAAATATCATTGCAGCCTAAAGCTCGCAGCACCGAGCAGCCCGATATCCGTGTAAACGGCGACCCGGTAAAACCCTGAACGCAGTTTTTCGTCGAGTTCGTGGGTAAAGGAAAGTCGTTGGTTTTCAACCACGTCAATGTCCTGGCGTTTGACGGCTATGATGTCCACAGCTTGGTTGTTGACCGATACCTTTGCCTGGATGGGGTTGTCGGCTTTGATGGGAGTACCTTTATCGTCGGTTATCACGAGGTAGAGCGGCCGCAGGCCCCTGAACTCTTTTTTCACGTCGGTCAGGTCAAAACTCACGACCACCCGCCTTGCCTGACCTGCTTTTGCAGTTGCTTTAGGTCTCCTCCGTTCCACCTCCACACGGAAAGCACTTGCTTTGAAATTGGCAAGGGTGAGCCGTTTCATTTCGTCCTGAATCGTGTTGTTGAGGGCTGCCAAAGCCGCATTTTCGGATTTGGCGGAGGCCAGGTCGGCGGTGAGTTGGCCTGTCAGTTCCCGCAGCGATTCGTTTTCATCCTGCAAATTTTGGATGGAGGCTTCCAACTGTGCTTTCACGGCCAGCAATTCTTCGATCTGGGCTTTCAGGTTTTTGGTTTCCGAAGAATTTTGCTTCGTGATTTTTTGAATAGCTGCTTCCTTTTGAGCTATCGTTTTTTTGGCATCGGCGACGGAACCTTGCAGCGTTTCGTTTTCTTCTGCCAAGACGGCATAAGCCTGCTGGAGGCTGTCAACCTGTTTTTCAAGGTCGTTGCGCAGGGTTGTCAGGTCGCCGATTTTTTCGTTCAGTTCGGTGTTTTCTTTGGCGAGCGCCTTTTTGTCGCTATTGCTTTTAAAACCCCAGAACCCGATGCCCAGGAGCAGGAGCAGCAACAAAACGATGATGATGATCAAACCTTGTCTCGTGTTCATAACATTTTGATTTAAGTTGATGGAATATGGTTTCGTCCTGTTTTGGCACACCAGGTGCAACCAAACAATAAATGCCAAATATAGCGTCCTTATTTTACCTCCTCACGAGGTGTGTTAAAAAAATACGAACTACTCCACTATTTTAATTGGGCTTTAATCGGACACAGGAGAGTTTTCCTCAGCGGTAATATAAATATAACCAGCGAGCAGGGCATTGGTTTTTTTAAATGGGCAGGACTGACATTTACAGTAAAAGGTTTTCCCGATTTTCAGGAAAACCTTTTACTGTAAGCAAGAATGTAAGCCTACGCACTTCAACTCCGGCTCAATATACCTACATTGAACAGGGCTTGCTCATTCATGACCATCACTAATCCATCACGACTCTACCCGCACAGGCCCCCCAGACAGAACGCACCGTATAAAAATACAATCCGGCAGGGCCGAGGTCTTCCCTTTTTACCTCAAAAGCACCAAAGCCGGGATGGAAGTCGCCCTGGATGTGTTTCACCAACCTGCCCGTAGCGTCAGTAAGGGTGAGGGTGACCGTGCCGGCATGGGGCAGGTGGAAGCCGATTTGGGTGGTGGTGCCGAAAGGATTCGGTCGGGCCGGGAACACCAGGAGGTGGTCATTGTGCGGTGTCGTGCTGTTTTCAAAAACAAGCCCAACGGAATAGGTCTCCATGGCTCCTGTATAGGCTTCGGGGGCGATGGCAAGGGGGTCGAGGCGCAGCCATTGGGAGGGAGGCATGGAGGTTTTTGCTTTGAACACCAGCGAAAAAGCAGGCTGGCCCGGTTCGGGGAGCAAAGGTGATCCGGTATGCCAACTTGTTTTCAGGATGCCCTGATCAAGGAGGTGGGTAGCGAAATGCTCCGCAGTGGCCAAGCCGGGCAGGATGTCAATCAGCTCAAGCCGGGCGGGGTCGAAGGACAGGGCAAACTGGAAGCCGAGCAACGGCACTGCTTCCGGCACAAAAGGCAGGGTGAAGGTTTCACCGGGTTCAAACGAGCGGTCGGGCAGGGTGAAATGCAGCGTGCCGGCGAGGGCCTGCCGGTCGTCGGGAGCACCGGTGAACCCAGCGCTGAGGTTCAGATCGCCAATCTTGATGGCGATGAAATCATTGCCAAAGGGGTCGGCAGCAGGCAGGCTCACGGTGATGTTTTCCGGGAACGGTGGCGAGAACGGATTGGCCGTGTTGGGGAAAACATAGTCGGCAGGCACGAACCGCCAGGAAGTATTATTGGGGAACATAGTGGTAATGCCCAGCACTATCTTCCTTATTTCCACGGCATCGGAGGTCGTCACCGTGCCGCTGTTGTTCACGTCGGCGGCAATGATCTTGTAGGGGGAGTCCAGGTACTCGATGCCGAGCACGTGCCGGGTGAGCAGCACGGCATCGAAGGTGGTGACACCGTAGAAATGGTTGAGGTTGTAATAGGGGTACATCGTGATGGGAGATATTTGCGGAGCGGGATGAAAGAACATGCCGTTGTGCATGGTCTGGGTAACAGACCCGTCGGAGAAATGGACATCGGGCCAGGAAAAGCTGTTGCCGAGCACAGTCTCGATTTTACCGCCAATCGCCCCGTACAAGGATTGACAACTGCCGGAATTGTCAATGACCGTCACGGTTGTTTCACAAAAAGCCTGAAGCCCCGCTTGGTCGGTCACCCAAAGTTGGAAAACGTGACTGCCCGTGTCGGCACAGGTAAAGGTCGTATAGGTATCATTCAAATCAGGACTGTAGGAGTATTTCAAAAATCCTTGCGAAGTGCAGTTGTCGAAACTGCCACCGTTGAGTTCAAATGCATTCAACTCTGCCCAGAGATGCGGCAGGTCCAAGCCGATGGTAAGGCTGTTTTTACACAAGGCAGTAGGGGCTTTGCAATCCACGACGGTCACGGTGGTATTGCAATCTTGTTTGTTGTTGCAGGCATCGGTTGCAGTGTAGCGCACTTCATAAGTTCCCTGCGCCAGTGTGTGGGGGCCGAATCCGTTCACCCACACCCCGCCGATCCTTATCTGAACGATGGTGGTGACAACCCCGCAGTCCTCAACGTAGGGCGTGGGCAGATTGACAACCGCATTGCAGGTATTGCCCACGATGCACACATCCGGTACGCTGCACCCGTCGGGATAAGTAGGTTTGACATTGTCTTTTACCTTGATGACCTGCTCGTGGACGATGTACCCGTCCCAGGGTTTTGCGGCAGCATCTGCCGGGCCGGGCATGAAGGTGTCCGTCCAACTGTCCCGGTATGTGCGGGCATCACAATCGCCATCGCCGTCGAGGTCGCAGTCGGGGAAAGGCAGGCCGAGTTTGTTCTCCGGTTTTTCCACGATTGTATTGGAAGGATTGTTTCCTGCTGCGCAATAATTGACCACGTGCCAGGTGCGCAACAACTTGTAACAGGCATCCGGTACAACATTGAACACATTGTCATTGTACCAGACCCCGATGCGCTCACAGTCCTCCCCGGTCACTACGGGCGCACCGGCATCGAAGGGCGTTTCACCACATTCAATGGTCACATCTTGGGGAAACTCGACGACCCAATCCGAGACATGGAGGACGGTGATGGTCTGCTCACAGGCATAAGTGCCGCCAGCGGTCGAGATGCTCATGGTGCGGTGGATGGTTCCGCCCGTGCAGGTGTCCACATCCACGACCGCCGATTCCTCCACGTCGAAGGGGCAATTGGCAAAAAAGGTGGGCAGGCCCAGTTGCTGGAGCACGGCGTAGTCGCCGGCAGCGAGGCCGTTTTCGAGGTGGTTGAGGTAAAACCCGCAGGTGAGTTCCACATCGGCAGGGCAGGACGAAAAAATGCCGTCCGTCACCACCAGCACGAGCGTGTCGAGGGCCTCATTGCCGCAGGCATCCGTCACGAGGTAATGCGCTTCGTAAGTGCCCGTTACTTTCGGGATGTCCACCATGCCGCCGTTGGAGGTCAACACGCCCCACGGGGTGGTGATTTCCACCTCGAAATCCGAACATTCGTGCAGTAGGCCGATGGGCGGCAGGGGCGTTTCCTCCCCACATTCCGCCCCGACGTTCACCCAGAGGGTGTCGGGCAGGGTGAAAACGGGAGGCTCCGAATCCTTCACCACGATGGTCTGCACGTGACTGATGGAGGTGTCGTCGCAAAAGTCGAAGACCGTCCAGGTTCGTTGCAGGATGTACTGTGCCCCGCAGGTATTCTCTATGCTGTCGCTGAAAATGATGGCCAATTGGCAGGGCAGGTTGGAAGGCTTCAGCGGATGGCCGTTCACATGCGGAACGCCCGTGATGCTCGTGTCGGCAAGGACGGCGGGGCCGGACACCTGGCTGCACACCAACGGCGGCAGTTGCGAACCGTCGTAGTCGGGAGGGAACACCACCTCGTCGAGCCTTGCCCGACGGGCAGTTATCATCTGCTGGCAGGTGGTCACGTTGCTGTATGGGTCGGTTGATGCCCAGGTGCGGGCAATTTGAAAGGCAATGCTGTCGCCCGTGCAAAACGTATTGGTTTGTGAATCGAAATGTTCAATGGCGAGGCCGATTTCCACACAACCTGTTATGTCCGGCAGTGCCGTAAAAGCGGGGTCGGTCGGTTCGTGGCAATAGATGGTCAGGTCGGCAGGGCAGGTGATGCTCGGCGGCAGGCTGTCCGTTTTCACGTTGATTTGGCCCCAACAAGATTGACCGGTCAGCATGTCGGTTACTTTAACGGTCCAGTTTTGCCCTAGATAACCGAGGTCCACCACATTGCCCAGGTTTTGCCCCTGCGACCCTATCACGATAATGGTGTATTGACCTGGACAACCCAGTGGCCCGGACAATAACATCATTTCCGCTGTGATCATTTTTTCACAGGACAAATCGTCAATGAACACGGGCACGAGGTTTTTGCAGGCTAGGGTAAAAGTTCCAGCACTGCTCACCGTCACATGAAAGGTGCAGGTAGCCGTGTCGCCTGCCGTGCTGATGGCCGTGAGCGTGACGGCAGTAGTCCCGAATTCGAGGAAGTGCCCCGGCCCCGGCTCGAAATGCACATCGGACAAGGGGACGGTGCTGTTCCAATCGAGCGAGTCGAAGTCGAGGTAAATGCCGCATTGGCCCGGCTGGGCCTGCACGGACATGTCCGCTGGACAGGTAAGCGTGAGCACCGGGCTGCCCGCACTGGCAGGTAGGGCCTGGCACAGCATGGAAACCAATAACAACATCAGGAATGGGCGACCGAAGTAGCGGTAACCGGCGGTTTGGAATAGAAATGTGATCATGGGTAGGGTTTATGATACCCAATCAATGAAGGTTTGCGGTAATACTCCAATGAATTGGAGTATTTGAGCCGACGAGCTTCTCGCAGACCTTATCGTGGGTATGTTTAAAAAATGGTGAAACACGAACGATGGACAACTGGTCGGCACTGTGTCATGTAAGAGATTTGGAGCAAAAGCCCCGCTGCACTACCCGCATGTTTGCAGGCACGGCACGAGTCCACAGTTTGGGTGTCCTATACCTTGATTTGTCCTTTAACTGGTGCTTAAATCGGGCAGGTTTGGTTTTATGCGAGGTCGTTGTGGCCAATGGCCAATGTTGGCTTGCTTGTGTTTGAGACGGCAATTTAGGATTAAATTGGGATTTTCCCTAAGTAAAAGGTGGATTTGTTTGCTTTTTCCTGTTTTGGGTAAAATGATAGTGCAGGTAGAGGGTGGGAAAGCACTCGCACACCCCCGACCCCTAAAGGGGAGCAGCCAGAAGCACCAGAAACCCGTCGTTGCCGTAAAGTGCTCTTTTTGAATTGCCCGACATCCGCCGTTGCCGTAAAGCGCTCCCCCTTTAGGGGCCGGGGCTGTTTGGCGGTCGAATGCCATCCTGCCGTTGCCGAAAGGAAGGTGGGAAAGCCCGTACACACCCCCATGAGGAACATCATCGCCATACATTTCAAAAACAAACTATTTTTGCCCCCCACTTGAAAATCCATTTGCGGCAGCCGAACTTTTTGAAGTGCCTTGTCGTAAGATTTTCGCTTGCACCGATTCACTGGTTCACCAAAGCGTCCACTCCGAAAAGTCATGATAAGTCTTCGTCTATGGCACAGGCAGAAGAATATTCAGAGAGAGAAATTTATTTGAAAAAATTTTCTTTCAAATAAATTTCTCTCTCTGTTTGTTTTTTTCACCTGTTCCGACTTTTAGGAGGGGACTCAATAAATCAAAAATCAACCAATTCCACCATGATAAAAATCACGCTCCCGGACGGCAGTGTACGGGAATATCCCAAAGGTACGACGGCCATGGAAGTGGCCCAATCCATCAGCGAAGGTTTGGCGAGAAACGTGCTTTCCGCCAAAGTCAACGGAGAAGTCTGGGACGCAGGCAGGCCCATCATGCAGGATGCGTCGCTCCAACTGCTCACCTGGAACGACAAGGACGGCAAAAACACATTCTGGCATTCCTCTGCACACCTCATGGCCGAGGCGCTCGAAGCCCTCTATCCCGGCATTAAGTTCGGCATCGGCCCGCCTGTGGACAATGGGTTCTACTACGACGTGGACCCCGGCGGCAGGCAGATTTCCAGCGATGACTTTGAAAAAATCGAGCAGAAAATGCTCGAACTGGCCCGCCAGGGCAATGCCTACCGGCGCGAGGAGGTGAGCAAGGCCGAGGCCATTCGGTATTTCACCAAAAAAGGCGACGAGTACAAACTGGAATTGATTGACGAGTTGGAGGACGGCTCCATCACCTTTTACCACCAGGGCAATTTCACCGACCTCTGCAAGGGGCCGCACATTCCCGATACCGGCAAGATAAAAGCCGTGAAACTTATGGCCATTGCGGGAGCCTATTGGCGCGGCAACGAAAACCGCCAGCAACTCACGCGCCTGTACGGCATCACCTTTCCCAAACAAAAAGACCTTACCGAGTACCTGACCATGCTCGAAGAGGCCAAAAAGCGCGACCACCGCAAGTTCGGGCAGGAACTGGAACTGATCAAGTTCTCCGAAAAGGTAGGCCTGGGGCTGCCTATTTGGCTGCCCAAAGGCACTGCCCTGCGCACCCGGCTCGAAAATTTCCTGAAAGAAGAGCAGATCAAGCGCGGCTACCAGCCCGTGATTACCCCCCATTTGGGAAAAAAAGACCTCTACATGACGAGCGGTCACTATGAAAAGTACGGCAAGGACAGTTTCCAGCCCATCCATACCCCCAAGGAAGGGGAGGAGTTTCTCCTCAAACCCATGAACTGCCCCCATCACTGCGAGATATTTGGCCACCGGCCACGCTCTTACAAAGAACTGCCCCTGCGCATCGCCGAGTTCGGCACGGTCTATCGCTATGAGCAGAGCGGTGAACTGCACGGCCTGACCCGCGTGCGCGGTTTCACCCAGGACGATGCGCACATCTTCTGCACCCCCGATCAGGTGAAAGAAGAGTTCATCGGCGTGATAGCGCTTACCCAACTGGTGTTGCAAAAACTGGGATTCCAGGAGTACACGGCGCAAATTTCACTCCGCGACCGCGTTGACAGGTCGAAATACATCGGTTCGGACGAAAACTGGGAGAAGGCAGAGCAGGCCATCATCGAGGCTGCCCAGGAAGTCGGCATGGAGACCGTGACCGAATATGGGGAGGCTGCTTTTTACGGTCCCAAACTCGATTTCATGGTGAAAGATGCACTGGGCCGCAGTTGGCAACTCGGCACCATCCAAGTGGACTATAACCTTCCCGAACGCTTCAAACTGGAATACATCGGTTCTGACAACGCCCCACACCGTCCGGTGATGATCCACCGTGCCCCGTTCGGCTCCATGGAGCGTTTCATCGGCGTGTTGACCGAACACTGCGCCGGGAAATTCCCCCTCTGGCTTGCGCCGGAACAATACGCCCTGCTGCCCATCAGCGACAAATACCTCGACTATGCCAGGGACGTGCAGCAGCGCCTCGCCCTCCACGACATACGCGGCATCGTGGACGACCGCACGGAAAGCATCGGGCGGAAAATCCGGGACAACGAACTGAAAAAAATTCCCTACATGCTCATCGTCGGTGAAAAGGAAGAAGCTGCCGGCTCGGTGGGCATCCGCCGACAGGGAGAAGGCGACCTGGGAGCCAAGACGGTGGACGAATTTATCACCTGGTTCAAGGGGATGTTGTGATATTTTTGTGAAGCTGTCTAGTCTCGTTTGCGATGGGTTTGCCCGATTTACCTTTATTGTTCCCTGCGGGAAACCCTCCACGCCTCGCTGGCTGCCATGCTTGCGGAACTTGCCCGCACGGCTTTCCCCCCGTGACGTGGCAGAGCCTGCCCCGGTTCATCGGGGGCCCCTGAAGGGGATGACAAGGGCGCAGCGAGCGGGGAAGAAAACCGTGCAGTTATCTTGGCTTGTCCCTTCTTTTCTTTTTGCCCAATAAGGGACGAGGCATTGATAAAGTGTACAAGGATGGGTGAGCTGTTAACTGCTTTGCAAACGGATGGATTATCAAAACAGCTTCCCACGTTTCTGGCTGAAAATCCTAACTTTATCCGTTTACAATAATTGAAATTCAGTTGATGAAAACCGGATTGTTTTTTGGCTCCTTCAATCCCGTTCACACGGGCCACATGATCATAGCCAACTTCATGGCTACCCGCACCGATCTGGAACAGGTTTGGTTGGTGGTCAGCCCCCAGAATCCCCTCAAGCCAAAAGCCGTGCTGGCCAACGACTACGACCGGCTTCACCTCGTAAACCTCGCCATTGGCGACAATCCCCGTCTCAAGTCCTCCAACATCGAGTTTAACCTGCCCAAACCCTCCTATACGGTGGATACGCTGGCCTACCTTTCGGAGAAATACCCCGGCAGGCAATTCGCACTCATCATGGGTGGTGATAACCTGGCAACCTTGCACAAATGGAAAAATTATGAGGTGCTACTGCGTGATTACGAAATTTACCTCTACAAGCGGCCCCGCTACGATTTAGGTGAGTTTGGAAAGTATCCTAACGTTAGGCACCATGAAGCCCCCATGCTCGACATTTCTGCCACTTACATCCGCCAGTGCCTGCTCGATGGCCATTCCGTGCAATATCTCGTGCCCGATGCCGTGTTCGAGTACCTCGAAAACAACCGGCTTTACCGATAGGAATAAGAAAAAGAAGACCGATTGTAACTGCTTAGGAGGGCGCAGGAGGAGAGAAAAATGAAATTTTTTCTCTCTCCTCCCGCATTTGGGAGGGTGGGGAATTGAAAATTTTCCCCCAAAAACACCCCCTACTAAGGTAGTTGCGACCGATTTTTTAGGAATGAGGGATCAGGGATGAGACCCATCAAACCCCTTCCAATACCTTCACCTCACCACATTCTTTTTTTGTGAAAAAAGCCGTTGCGGCGAAGGAGAGCACAAAATAGGCGACCAAAAAGGGCAATGCCGCCGGCCAGAGGCTGCCCAATCCGTACCAGTCGCCACCTTGTGACCAGATAAGGCCCAACCCAAAAAGCAACCGCACCGACTCTGCTGGCAGTGCCCATTTTGAGCGGTCTAGCAGGGTCGTATAGCTGAATACGCTGACGAAGATAAAAAGCCCGTAAATCAGCATATCAGGGAACCCTATTGCGGCAATGCGATTGAAGAGGTAAAACATCAGCGCCAAAGCGACGGCCAGTTGAAACCAAGACCAAGCCAGCAAAAGGCGGGAGGGGTTGGAATCGTATTTCACGAAACCGGAAAAATCGGAAACAATAGACACAGGGTAACGCTCGGCAACATCGGCGGGCCGCCAGCCGGTGGGCATGAACCACAGCCGGAGCTTGTCCCACCAACTGCGGGCACGCCAAGCATCCGTGAGGAGCAACCAGAAGTGCTGGAAGTTGATCAGGATGGGGTTCCAGGTGCGCACGGGACGTTTCACGCCGTAAACAGGTGGCACATCTGCCAGTTCGGGTTGGAACGTTCCGAACAATTTGTCCCACACGATGAGGATTTGGCCGTAGTTCTTGTCGAGGTATTCGGGATTCATGGCATGATGCACCCGATGGTGGGAGGGGGTCACAAGGAAGGTTTCGAGCATGCCCATTTTGCCAATGAGACGCGTGTGATACCAAAACTGGGCGAACAAGTGCAGCGGTGCTATGAAGGCGATCACCTCGGCAGGAATGCCAACCAGCGCTGCCGGCAACATGAACAGGGCAATGAACGAAACCATGGCCGACACACTTTGCCGGAGGGCACAGGACAGGTTGAACTCCTCGCTGCTGTGATGGATGATGTGGCGGTTCCACAAAAAATTGACTTCGTGCTCCAGGCGGTGGACCCAATACCCGGCGAAGTCTTTCACGATGAAAGCGACGAGGAAAACCAGCCACGTCGCCTTGATTTCAAAAATGGCGATGTGGCGCACCAACCACGCATAACTCAGGATGACGAAGCTCAGGCCGAGCACGTCTTTTACCACATTGGTTATCCCGCTGCTCAGGCTGGAAATCGCATCGGCATCCCGATTGACTTGCAAGCCCAGCCATTTAGCAGCAATCGCTTCCAAAAGGATAAGCAGCACAAAGAACGGGATGGCGAAATTCAATGCTTGGGCATACGCTTCCATGGCCGATTATTGAAACCAAAAATGAACTTATCGTATCGCGTGCGAAATAAGGCACATCTGCTTTCAGCTAGCGCGCTCAAACCTCTCAACCATTCCCTATGAACGCGCTACTTAAAAAAAACACTCGCAGGGCGAGTGGTCAAAAAAATAGCTAATACACTACAAATTTGATTGCTGCATCAAAGATGCAACCTTTCCTTTCTTGCAAGCAGGTCCTCTTTGGATTCCCGGCGTTCCGGGTCGGGTACGCAGCAGTCAACCGGGCAGACTGCGGCACACTGTGGTTCTTCATGGAACCCCACACATTCGGTGCATTTGTCGGGCACGATGTAATAGTAGTCATCTGAAACGGGACTGTGCTTGTCGTTTACGCCGGTAGCACTGCCGTCTTCCAGGTTGTAATCTCCCTGGACGGACGTACCGTCGGCAATGGCCCATTCGATGCCGCCTTCATAGATGGCATTGTTTGGGCATTCCGGTTCGCAGGCACCGCAGTTGATGCACTCGTCGGTTATCATGATTGCCATTGCTGATTCTTTTTTTTGTGAAAATAAAATTCTTGAACTGCCCAAATCCAGAGCAGCAGGCAAAATTAGCAGTGAATGGCGATTTAGCAAATAGTTTGCAGGAATGTTGTCGAGCTTGATTGCCATGAAAAGACACAAAAAACCACGACAAATCCCGTCAACTGCATACACCTGAACACTTACGCACTATATTTGCACAGTATCACCAAAATCATTTTCCTATGAAAGTCAGCAACTTAACCATGTTCGCCGTCGCAATCGCTTTGTTGGCGACTTCCTGTGTTTCATCCCAAAAGTACAAAGACATGCGTACTGCCAGGGACCACTTCCGGGCACAGTCTGAAAACCTGAAAGTCGTGGAAAAGGAAAACACGGAACTGCAAAACCGGCTCCGCACGACAGAAATCCAGCTAAACCAATTGCGGGCTTCCATGGAGCGGCAACAAAATGAAATGGACAGGATCAAGGAGTACAATGAATCGCTTTCGGCCCGATACGAAGCTGCGATAAAAGACAACACCTCCTTACTTGGAGCCTATACGACCGAAAAACAGGCGATGGAGGATCGTCTTTCCAAAAGCCAGGATGAACTCTGGCGGCAGGAGCGACAGTTGCAGGGCTTGGAGGAGGCCGTAGGCGTACAGTCTTACAGCATGGAGACCATGCGCACCGACCTCGCTACAAGAGAGCAGCGGGTAGCGGAACTGGAAAGGCTGCTTGCAGAAAAAGAATCGCAAATGGCCCAACTCCGCACCAGTATCGGGAATGCCCTGCGTGGTTATGCCGACTCGGATTTGAGCGTGGCGGAGCGCAACGGCAAAATCTATCTTTCCCTCAGCCAAAACCTGCTTTTCAGTTCTGGCAGCGACCGGGTGGATGCCAAAGGCGTGAAGGCCCTCGAACAACTTGCAGAAGCCCTGAAGCAAAACCCTGCCATCGAGATTGTTGTCGAAGGCCATACCGACAACGCAGGTTCAGTTGAATATAACTGGGATCTCAGTACCCGCCGGGCTACGGCAGTGGTGAAAATACTTGCCATCAATGGTGTGATGCCGCACCGCATGACCGCCTCCGGCAAAGGGATGCACCACCCCGTCGTCCCCAACACCACCGAGGAAAACAAGGCCAAAAACCGCCGGACGGAAATCGTGCTTTCGCCCAACATGGACAAGATTTTGGATTTGGCAAAGTAGGGGAGGAGTCCACTCCGAAAACTCACTTCAAGTTGTAGCACATAGCACGGGCAGAAGAATATTTAGAGAGAGAAGATTATTTGAAAGAAAATTTTTCCAGAAAATTTTCTTTCAAATAATCTTCTCTCTGTTTGTTTTTTCTACCCTCTCAACTTGATCAAGAGGCCATTTTATGGCTTTCCCAAAGTTGCAGGTACCTGCCTTTGTGGAGATTTTTCACTTCGTCCACCAATTCGGGGTTGAGGTTGGGCACGAAGGCAGACGGTGCATCCCGGTCGTCGAAAATTTCCACGCCCAGTTCCCTGGCAAAAGTCTTGGCGAGGTTGCCAAGATTTTGGGCGTACCGCTCCGGTTTGCCCATTGCCATGAACAGGTCAATGACCGCAGCCCTTACCATTTCGTATTTATCCAGTTGCATCAGCATCTGGCGCTGGCTCTTGCCATCTGCCTTTTTGCCCAGCTTTTGCAGGGATTCCTTCAATTTATCGGTAGAGTAGCCCAACAAACCGGAGCGGAAGTTCCACCAATTGGCAGCAGTGCCGCCGTTTCTTTGTTCGTAGGTTTCGAGGTGTTTCTGTTCGCAGGCGGTTTGGCAACTCACCAATCCCATCACTTTTGCCAGTTCCAGCACGGCCAGCACCTGTTCCGTCGTGAGCAGTTCCGCATTTTCTACCTGGTCTTCTAGATTGAGCAACCAGGTTGCGTACTTCTGTTTGACCTTGCTTTTGGAGTTGAGGGTGATCAATTTGGCAAGCTCGACGGACAGATAGTAGTCGTCAAGCACATCGTCTTTGGAGGAGCGACGGGCATAGTCCTTCATCCGTTCCGGCTTGCGGATGCCGTCCCTGAACTCATAAACATCGCTCAGCCAGCGGCGGATGTTGACGGCGTAATGCTTGCCCGGCAGGCCCAGTGCCTGGTGGAGGTTGGAGGCTTTGACGACTTTCGTCCCTTTCTTGCTGATGAGAACCTGGAGTTCCATGGCAACAGATTTTTAGTGAACAACTTTTGACGGCATTGACCATTCAAAACCTTTCTTGCTGATTTTGGCGTGCTTGTAACGGTTGCAGCCGATTTCAAATGGGGCCAATGCTGAAACCTGCTGCAAAAATGTAGTTTTTGTTTTTATTTGTCAACATTTAAAACAATAAATTTTAATTAAAAGGCGACTTTTTTTCTAAAAACACATGATTTGAAAACTATTTGGTTACATTTTTGCCCAAAGTCCTACTCCAATACCTGTCTGGACAATCGCCATTGATTTTTCAGCGATTTTTTTTTTGTTCCACTCAAAACAAATAAAAAATATTTTAATATTTGGCATCAAATATGCCCATCCAGCATTGCTTTGCAAAAACATGTTCAACACGCTTTCCTTATGAAACACTGATATAAATGAACGTACCTGCGTTTGCTGAGCAACAGCATGATCTGGAGCAATTCCGCCACCTTCTTTTTCACCTTCAAATGGAATGTGGCTCCATCCACCAACTCCTCCGTTTTTTCAAGGACGGTGAAAACTTCAAACATTTCGATGCGCTGAAAGAACTCGACCCAAACCTGATGCCGCAACTGCTGGCCAGGGAGTATGTTTTGGAAGCACGAAAAGCCACTTCGAATGAGGAAGCGAGAGAGCACCTCGAAGCAGCCCTGCAACTCGACCCACACTGCCCCGAAGCCTGCCTGGAACTCGCTGCCATCGCACCCTCCGACGAAGCATCCATGATGTGGTACCAGCGGAGCATGGATGCCACCGTAGCTTTGTTGGGTGAAACGCGCATGGCATCGCTTATGGAGGTTTTCCGGTCGAAGCCCTGGCAACAGGTCGAAACGCATACTTACTTTAAAGCCAAAGTGAACTTGGCGGAAAAACTTTTCCGCACCGGCTACTATGAAGTGTCCATTCTGCATTTCAGTGAATTGCTGGCCCTCGACCCGGCCGATAGCCTGAACCTTCGCCATTATCTCATCACAGCGCTGCTTTGCGAGAACCGCCTTGTCGAAGCCATGGAATTGTCGGACAAATACCCCGACGATCTATCGGCGTGTTGGTACTACTGCCGTGCCTTTCTGCGATACAAACAGGAAGGAGACAGCCGCCGCTCCCGCCGCCTGATGGGGCGTGCTTTCCAGCGGAACCTATGGGTGCCTGTTTATTTGCTTGGCATCGAAAAAATGCCGCCGGCAAGGTTGCTCAACAACCGAAAAAGCATCAAACCCCTGCGGGAAGGCAGCCGCCTCGAGGCTGCCGAGTGCGTGAGGTGCATCGGCCCTGCCTTCTGCGAAGACAATCCGCTGATTTACTGGACTTGGGAGGTGCTGAAAGAGGTGGCAGGGTGATGAGTAATGGATAATGGTTAATGCGGCCTTAGTTTTTCCTGAATTTTTTGATGCCCCGAACGATGAGGGGGGGTAGCAGGTCGTTGGCAAGGTTGACCATGTTGTTGAAGACGGTCATTTTTGCGCTGTCCTGTCCTTTGCGGGCAGCGAAAGTGGTGGTGATGCGGCGGCGGTTTTCTTCGCTCACCTCGCTGTCGGGCCGTCCGTTGGTATAGTAATAAAGTGCGAGCGATTTACGGCTGCGGTCTGGCGGGCAAGTCAGTGGGTCTGGGTGGCCGTGCCAGGAGTAGTCGGTGGTGGAGAAAATCGCCATGCGGTTGAAAATCGGGGCAATGCGCGTGACGCAGCGGCTCATGTCCCGTTCCCAAAGCTCAAAGTGCCCGCCGTATTCCTCCTTCCAGTCTTCGTTCAAATAGACGAGTACATTGACCCGCCTGTCGAGATTCATCATTTTGTGTTTGTGGAAATCCACGTGTACTTTCAGGAACCCACCGGGTTTGATCTGGTGGCAGCCACCCCCTTCAAAGTAGGGGTCGGGTATGAGCGTTTCCTTGATGCCGGTGAGGTTTTGCAGGTACTCCAGGAAAGGCTGAGAATTGAGAAAGTGCATGAACGCACGGGTAGCCCCTCCGAAGCGATACTCGCCTTTTGAGGCGTATTTGGCTTCGTTCGGATTGGTATAGTGTACCTCGTCCTTCCCCCCGCTCAGGTCGGGAAATTCGGCCAGGATGCTGCGCAGCGCATCTGCATTGAAAAAGTTGTCGTAGTAACCGCTCGGAAAGGGATTTGCATTCACATAGGCTGCGTGGTGCTGCTTGCCAAGTTCGACGAGTTCGGGGATGGATATATCGAGAAACTGCATGTTGATAGGAAAGGATTTTGCGTTTATACGTGCCCGGCCATGAAATGTTGGAAACAACTTCCTCCGCCGTGCTGTTTTTTGAGCGGCAAAATTAGCCTTATTTCACAACGGCAAAAGGCCAAATGTTGGAGAAGGCGGAAGGACATGATGGTTGGAGGTTGGATGGTTGAGATGGTTAGATGGTTGAGTCCACTGCGAAAAGTCAGAACAGAGGAAAAAAACAAACAGATGGGGGATTTCATCAGAAAGAAATTTTTTTTCAAAATTTTCTTTCTGATAAAATCCTCTCTCTAAATATTCTTTTGCCTGTGCAAAGGGCTACAACTTGAAATGACTTTTCGGCGTGTACTCATTGATAAAATCCTAAATCCCCGTTGATGATCATTATCAAAATGAAATACCCTTTGTTGCTGGCATTGCTCATCGTCGGCTCGGCCCTGGCCACTGCCCAAACCGCCATTGACTGGAACCTGCTGGCCGATGTCAAGTTCAATAAAAAACATTCCGAAGAACTGGGCATGAGCTACCACGAGGCCCAGTTCGGCAAGTGGGTGCTGCCTTTCGACGGCAAAGAAGTGAAAATCACGGGCTTCATGATCCCCCTCGATGGCCTGGGCGTTTCCTGGGTGCTTTCCCGCAATCCCAATGCGACCTGCTTTTTCTGCGGCGGCGCAGGCCCCGAAACCGTCATCGAACTTCGCCTGAAACCCTCCGCCATCAAGCGCTACAAACTCGACGAACGACGTACCTTCAAGGGCACCCTCCAACTCAACAAGGACAACACCGACCACCTGACCTATGTGCTGATCGATGCAGAGCCAATTTGATTTTTAGTAACGATAAATAAGTTCACAGTTTGGGGTTGTGTAAAAAGTGAGCTACTCCCCAAAATTTAGACAGTAGGGATAAGTGAAAAAAGTTGCAACTTCACACATCAAAACTGTTGAAAATGAGTCGCAGACCACGTCGGAACCACAGCAGCACCTTCAAGGCAAAAGTTGCACTTGAGGCGCTAAAGGAACAAAAAACGCTGTCACAGTTAGCCAGTCAGTACAGCCTTCACCAGAACCAGATTTGTGACTGGAAAAAGGTTGCACACGAAAGGCTGCACGAGCTTTACGACAAACCAGGAACCACGGACGTACCGGACATTGAAAGCATCACAGCACCTTTGTATCAGCAAATAGGTCAACTGAAAGTCGAGTTGGACTTTGTCAAAAAAAAATCTGGACTTTCAGGCACCTGACAAGCGGCAGCTTTACGGGCTGGTCGAAAGAGACCATCCTCATTTGAGCATCGGCAGGCAGTGCGAACTTTTGGGACTTTGCCGTTCCGGTTTTTACTACACACCGGCGGGTGAAAGTCCCGAGAATCTTTGCCTGATGAATGCCATTGACAAACTGCACACCCGGCATCCGTACTACGGTGTAGAGCGGATCAGAGTCCATCTGCCGGAAGAATTTCAACCTGTCAATGCCAAGCGGATCAGGCGGTTAATGCACCTGCCTGGGTATCGTGAGCATGGGCGCTGTGCCGCCGTGCGTTGGGCTTGCGGGTTGGGCTTGGGCGGCATAGGCGACCATGCA
>JRYF01004646.1_pt1 | contig 17113 bp, 12 predicted proteins | sample 235331 | NCBI WGS metagenome assembly JRYF01 (sample SAMN03074217, study PRJNA261475) | activated sludge metagenome | biome: Wastewater Treatment Plant; feature: Wastewater; material: Activated sludge; isolation source: activated biomass of a wastewater treatment plant treating hydrocarbon... ...
AAATAAAATTTTTTAAAAAAATTATTTCAAAATCATCTCTCTCTCCAATTGATCCAGAAAGCACTGACTACAAACTCTTTTTTCAATCGGTTCACCCGGACGTAAAACCCGATCCGGCGGGCCTTCAAACTTACCAAACATGTTAAACCTCATACTTTTCGGCCCGCCCGGCTCCGGCAAGGGGACGCAGGCCGCCAAACTGGTCGAGCAATACGAACTCGTACACATCTCCACGGGCGACTTGTTCCGCTATGAAATGGGCAACGACACGCCGCTCGGAAAACTGGCCAAAAGCTACATCGAAAAGGGTGAACTCGTGCCCGATTCCGTCACGATTGGCATGTTGAAAAACAAAGTGGATGCAAACCCCGATGCACAGGGCTTCATCTTTGATGGATTTCCCCGCACGGTAGCACAGGCCGATGCCCTCGACACCCTGCTGGCCGACATGGGCACTGCCGTAACCTGCCTCGTGGCCCTCGACGTGAGCGACGAGGAAATTACCCAGCGCATCCTGTTGAGGGGCCAAACCTCCGGCCGGGCCGACGACAACGACCCAGCCATCATCCGCAACCGGATCGAGGTTTATAAAAATGAAACCACTCCTGTTTTCGACTACTATGCCCAAAAAGGCAAGTCACTGAAAGTCAATGGCATTGGCAGCATCGAAGAAATATTCGGCAGGTTGTGCGATGCTATTGACGGAGAGAGGAGGTGACTGTGAGTCACACATTCATATAGTCACACAAACATGGCCAACCAGAATTTCGTAGATTATGTAAAAATATGTTGCCGTTCCGGTCACGGGGGAGCGGGCAGCGCCCATTTTCACAGGGACAGGTTCAACCCCCGTGGCGGTCCGGATGGCGGGGATGGCGGCCGGGGTGGGCATATCATCCTGCGGGGCAACCGAAACACCTGGACCCTCCTTCATCTCAAGTACCGCAAGCACGTCATTGCGACGGATGGCAAGCCCGGCGGGGCCAGCACCTCGACGGGAGCCAGCGGCAAGGACGTGATATTGGACGTGCCGCTCGGCACGGTGGCCAAAGATGCCGAAACCGGGGAAATCCACTTTGAAATCACGGAGGACGGAGAGGAAAAAATCCTGACCCCCGGTGGCCGGGGCGGGTTGGGCAACGACCATTTCAAAACGGCCACCCACCAGGCCCCGGAATACGCACAGCCCGGCGAACCGGGCAGGGAGGAGTGGAAAATTCTGGAACTGAAGATACTGGCCGATGTGGGCCTCGTGGGATTTCCGAATGCGGGCAAGTCCACGCTCGTATCTGCACTGTCTGCTGCCAAGCCCGAAATCGCTGATTATCCCTTCACCACGCTCGTCCCGCAGCTTGGCATGGTGCGGTACCGGGGGCATCAATCTTTTGTGATAGCAGACATTCCCGGCATCATCGAAGGGGCACACCGGGGGAAAGGGCTGGGTCACCGCTTTCTGCGCCACATCGAGCGTAATGCCACGTTGCTGTTCATGATTCCCTGCATCAGCGAAAACATCCGCAAGGAGTATGCAATCCTGCTCAACGAACTTGAGCAATACAACCCTGAACTGCTCGAAAAGCCCCGTGTGCTTGCCATTACGAAATGCGACCTGATAGATGCGGAAATCGTCGGGATGCTGAGGCGGGAGGAAGTGCCACGGGACATTCCGACCGTCTTCATATCCGCAGTGGCAGAACAGGGCCTGGATGAACTGAAGGATGTACTGTGGAAAACCATGAACGCAACGGAGGATGAATAACCTCAACCATCAGCCACCGGCTCTCCTGGCCCTCAACATCCGCTGTTTCCCGTTGAGATCGTTTCTGATTTCCGCTTCCACGAAACCCATTTCTTCCAATATCTGCAACGAGTCGGGGGAGTAGAACTCGTTGGTTTCAAAAAAAAGATAGCCGCCGGGCCTGAGATGCCCTGTGGCGAACTGGGCGATTTTTTTTACGAAACGCTGTGCCTCGTTCCCGCCCGAAAAAAGGGCGAGATGTGGCTCGAAGTCCACCACGTTTTGGGGCAGGATGTGTTTTTCGTCTTCCGTGATGTAGGGCGGATTGCTGGCGATGAAATCAAACATGGGCATTGAGTCCCACTGCGTTTCATCCAAAATATCCACTTGGTGGAAATGCACTTCCGTTCCGTTAAGGGCAGCGTTTCCCATGGCCGTTTCCAACGCCCCGGCGCTCACGTCGAGCGCATGGACTTCCAGTTCCGGCAGTTTTTTCTTCAAGGCAATGGCGATGCAACCGCTACCCGTTCCCACATCGAGCAAGCGCTGGGCATCGGACGGTGCGGGCGGCAATGCCTGTTTGCCTCGCCTTTTGTGTTTCACCGTTTCTATCACCCATGCCACCAGTTCCTCCGTTTCCTGACGAGGGATGAGCACGTTGGGATTCACGTTCAGCCGGAGTCCATAAAACAGGGTCGTGCCGAGGACATACTGCACCGGTTCGTGCGAAAGCAGGCGGGTCAGGATGGCATCAAGTTGGCTCAACTGTGCCTCGTCGAGGATACGGTTTTCAGGAATTTGTTTTGGTTTGATCCCAAACCCATCTTCAAGCACAATGGCGGCGATGCTGATCGCCTCGCCAGGTTCGTATATTTCGAGCAGCGGATGGAGGATATGCTTGAGTGCTTGTACTGAATTCATGTTCGGTGTTTTATACCCAAAGGAGTGACTTGGGAATAGTTTGTTGATTGTTTGAGGTTTGTGATCCTGCGGCACACAAACCTTATTGGATTTAAGATGCTGATAAATTTTCTTGCCGGGAAAGTTAAGAGCAACTTTCACCACATACCGGAAAAGTGTCTTTTAGAGCTTTTTGGCATTTTGGCTTTTGGTGAAAAAACACCTCTTTTTTAGTAATACTTCGGTAGAAAAAGGGTCACGCAGCTTTGGCTATGCTTCCCTATTTTTGCTTTTCCGAAGCAAATACGGGACATGTCGCCCAATTAAAGATGTACGTTTCGCTTATATTCCCGTTGGGCTGCCCTGCTTTTAAACCTACAGAAATGTGGTTTGCGAGTGATTCATTGCCTCAAATGGTTGATTTTATTAGAAGTTTGCGAGGCTTAGCCTCGCAAACTTCTTTCCTTTGAGTATAAGAGCATCGCCAAACCTCAGTTTGGTTAAGGTTTTTCCACCTGAACTGGGGCTTTGTGGCACGATTCAGCAGCAAAGGAACATGTCGGGACACTTTTTCCCTTGAAGCCAAAAGCCCAAAGCTAAAACAACATGGCAACTCAAATTTTACTCTTGGTGCTTGGATTTGTTTTCCTGATTATAGGCGCTGATTGGTTGGTGGATGGAGGGGCCGCATTGGCCAGAAAACATAAAATATCGGAATTGGCCGTAGGTCTGACAATCGTAGCTTTTGGCACATCAACGCCTGAATTTTTTGTAAATATATTTGCTGCCTATAAGTCGTATTCAGATATTAGAGTTGTTCTGAAATAATCAAATTATGTTTTTTAATAACGAAAGCGCAATATAAAATCAATTGATTACATATTTTGAAAACCATGAAAAATCTATTTCAGAACAACTCTATTGCATTTGGCAATATTATCGGTAGCAACATCTTCAATTTGTTTGCAATTCTCGGCGTGGCAGGGTTAATTACCCCGCTAATAGTGCGCTCAAGTACCGTGTGGAAGGAAATACCCTTTTCTTTTCTGGCAGCCTTGCTGCTTTTACTGTTAACTAGCGGTGTTTTTTCCCAAGACAGGGTGCTGTCAAGGATGGATGGTTCAATTCTGTTGGTATTCTTTTGCTCGTTTATATATTATGTATTTCAACAATTGAAACGCGAAAACAAACCGCCTGAACCTGGCCGAAAAGAGTTGCCGAACTTTAAGATCTGGATGTTTATTTTCTTTGGTTTTTCATTTTTATTCGCAGGAGGCAGGTTTGTAGTCGTCAATTCAGTACAAATAGCCACAGACTTAGGAATCAGCCAGACAATAGTTGGGGTAACCATCGTTGCTGCCGGAACATCTCTTCCCGAACTTGCTGCCTCTACTGTGGCTGCGGCTAAAAAAAACAGCGATATTGCCATTGGAAACATCATTGGCTCCAATATCTTTAACATCTTTTTTATCTTGGGGGTAAGTTCCTTGATAAGGCCACTTGAATACAACACCAAATTCAATTTCGGTTTATATCTTCTTTGCTTTGGAACTATTCTCTTATTCACGGCCATGTTCTCAGGAAAGAAAAAAAGATTGGACAGATGGGAAGCCGGAATTTTGCTGGCAATTTACATAGGATACATTCTATTTTTGATTAGCAGAGAAATGTAGTAATTCAAATAGCCGGCAAAGCAAAAATAACCGCTCACAAAATGTCCAAGACCTTCATTTTGAAAACAAGCACTGAATTGGGCGGGATGTGCCGCACAGCGACAGGCCCATAGCCGAGTTTTGAGGGGACAAGCAGCCAGCCTTCGCTACCCTTGTTGAAAAACTGAAGACCCTCTTCCCAGCCTTCGATCACCCTGGCAGAGCCAAGCACAAACTCAAAAGGGTTTTCGGGCATCTCGAAGGAATTGCCATCCAGAAAATAGCCTTCGTACTGGATGATCAGGCGGTTGCCTTTGCGGGCAGTTGGCCCCTTACCGGGTTTGGTGACAGCATAGCAGAGACCAGAGGAGGTACGCTGGACCCGAAGGTTGTTCGTCACGGCATATTCCCGGATGAGGCGGAGGTCGGTCTCGAACTGCTCTTTCCTCTGGCGCTCAAAGGCAATCCTTTCCTTTTCCTCCAAGTCCCGCATGTATTGGTCGTACTGGTCGAAGTCCATCACATCCAGCAAAGTCACTTCGTAGCGCAGGGGGCTATCGGGCGGTACGGTTCCTTCCACGCCGTACTGCATGTAGCCCAGTTTGGCCGGGATGAAAAAAACAGCCTTGCCCCCTTTTTTCATCAGGCGCATACCCAGGTCAAGGCCCCGGATTACCTCGCGGTTGCCCACCTGAAAAACGAAAGGCTCCCTGCCCTCCGTCCCGTCGAACACCGAACCATCGAGCAACATGGCCTTGTATTCGATGAGCACATAGTCCCCATCCAGCGGGGCAGGGCCATTGCCGGCGACCTCGTGCAGGTAGCGCAGTCCATCGGGCGTGACCTGCGCCTGAATGTGGTGGTCGAGCAAGTATTTTTCGATGGAAATGCCGGATTGGGCAATAGCGGTATGAAGCGCTGTACAAAGCAGGCCCAAAAGCAAAAGGATGTGATTTTTCATCGGGTCGAGCAACTTGGTTTTGTGAAATGTTAAACTCCCCAGCGGGGAATCCCATGAAACGCAAAATTAATGACCCGGAGCGTGGTGCGGCTGTTAATTTTCTGCATCAAGCTGCACCGTGCAGGTACACAACGAGGTGCGGTTGAAATACGGGACTCTCTTAATAGACAGACAAACAACTACTTAGGTCAAATATTTTTTATTATTCTGCTCATTCGAATCTATTTGTTTTTTAAAAATATCATTGCATGTTTTGATTAATGAACGGAAAAGCCTGATCATTGCTTGATTTTTCAATTTGACTGCGATTTTGCATTTCCAAAAGCCGACTGAATCCAAAAACACAGCCGTGTTATTTTAGCGGTATATCCCATCTCACCTCAATTTCAGAAAACGCAACGACCCAACAAGTTCGGACGCAAAAACTACACACCACGAGTACATGTACTTGAGGAAATGTTGATCAGTGCTGGTGAAATGGAGCACCAAACAAGTTCGAAAACGCTCTTTCTCCTGCCAAAAAAACAGCGCCAGGGAATCAACTCCTGACCTTGGCTGCTCTTCCTGCGAACGGAAAAAGAGAACCGTGCCCCCTTCGCATGGCACACGGACTATACCGATACGCTACAATGAACAAGAGGAAATTACACGTTGCATTAGTGACCACCGCTGTCTTGGCAGGGATGCTCGGCTTGCGCTGCAACGCTTTGCGCGCTTATGAACGCAAAGCCGGGCGGGCCTTCGAGGCCGGTGATTATACTTCCGTACTTGCCTATCACAAATTTGTGCTGAAGGCTGACAGCCTCCATGCCAAAGCCTTGTACCAATGCGGGATATCCGCCAGGCAACTCAGCCAACTCGACCTGGCTGAACACTTTTTGTCGAAATTTCCCGATCCGATGAAAACCGGCCCTTACGCCGATACTGATTTTTTAATCGCCGACGTGAAAAAGGACTTGGGCAAATACGATGCGGCCATTCTTTTTTACCAAAAATACATTGCGGCACAACCGGATGCCGGAGGCATGTTCCTGGAGCAAGCCAAAAATGACCTGGCTTTCTGTATGCAGGCCATAGAAGCGGAACACCCGCCAGCAAGGGTCAATTTGGTGCGTTTGGGCGATCACGTGAACACGCTTGGCCCCGACCTGGCACCATTTCGTTTCGGTGATAAAATCTTTTTCACATCGCCCTGGCGCGAGGATGCCAAGTCGCCCTATCTCGATAGGATTTATGCGGCCATCAAAGAATTTCCTGCCCGCCTGATTCCAGAAAACACTGACCGAAAAGATGCCCACACCTCCAACCTCTCCCTTTCCCCTGACGGCAAGCGGATGTATTATACTTTGTGTGAAAAAACCGGTGCGGATGGCAATCAAATCTGTCACATCTACTTTCGGGAACGCAAGTACGAGGGAGATTGGGCCCCCCCTCGTCGCCTGCCCCGTCACATCAACCCGGAGAACTACACCGTGACCCATCCAACTTTGGGCTTGGATAAAACGCTGGGGAAAGAGGTGCTTTACTTCGTCAGCAATCGCCCGGGCGGGGCCGGTGGTCTGGACATCTGGTGTTCCATCCTCGAAAAGGACGGTACTTATGGCAACCCGTTCCCGCTGCCCTTTTGCACACCGGGGGATGATGTGACCCCCTTCTTCCACCAATCCAGTCAGACCCTGTTTTTTTCCTCCAATGGGCAGGGAGGTTTTGGCGGATTGGACATTTTCAGGGTAAAAAAAATCAAACAAGATCAGTGGTCGGTTCCCGAAAACCTGGGCTATCCGATCAACAGCAGCTACGACGACCATTATTTCACCTTTCACTCTGGCAGCAAACGGGCCTACTTCTCCTCCAACAGGCCCGGCAGCCGCTGTGCCGTTGCACCCGGTAGCCGTTCTTGCCACGATGTTTATGAAGCGGAAATTTTTGTTGACATGACGATCTGGGCCTACGATGCCACGAACGACGCACCACTGAGAGACGTAACCGCCGAATTGGTGGATAAATCAGATGCAAAAAACATCATCTCCCAACACAGCCCGGAGGGCAACGCGCTCACCTTTTCGCTGGGTTTGGAAAAAGTTTACAGCTTAAAGGTCTCGGCGGAAGGTTTCGCAACGACGACCTCCGAAATCAGCACGACCGGCTTGGCGCATCCTGCCATTTTCTCGGAAAAATTCCTCCTGCGCCCCCAATTGGAACTGCAGGTGCGCGTGCTCAATGCCCTCGATAGTTCAGTGGTAACGGGAGCGGCGGTCAGCGTGCAGGCAGCGGGAAGGGAGATGCCCCATCATCCTGTCGGAAGTCCTGCCCGTGAGCACGTATTTGCGCTCAAGCCGGACATGGAATATACCGTGTTGGTCAGTAAACCGGGCTATGCTGCCCATACAGGCAACGTGGTTTCAACAAAAGACCTGGGCCAAGAAGGGCGGCTCCATCTCGACCTGTACCTTTACCCGTTCGACGGCCTGCCCATATCCCTTTATTTCGACAATGACCAACCGGGGTATGTCAACTGGTGGGACACCGTTACGAACGTGACTTATGAAGAAGCATACAGGCAGTATTTGACCAGGAAAAACGACTATGTTACAGAGTACTCATCCGGGCTGGACTATCGGGAAGTAGTGGCTGCACAGTTGGAAATCAAGGCGTTTTTTGAGGACAAAGTACAAGCCAGCTACATAAGGCTTCAGGCGTTTTGCAACATGCTGGAAAGTTACCTCGCCGGCGGGAGGGCCGTGGAAATAGAAGTTGCAGGTTATGCCAGCCCTTTGGCCACGCCTGCGTACAATCGGCGGCTGGTGGGGAGGCGCGTGAGCAGTGTGGTCAATCATTTAAAAAAGTACAACAACGGTTCGTTGAAGCGCTATTTCGACAATGGGCAATTGTCCGTGAAGCAGGTACCTTGGTCGGAAGAACGGGCCGGCGGGACGGCCGTGAGCAATGACAGGGAAGATCGCCGCAAATCGGTTTTCAGCCCCGCTGCTTCGGAACTGCGGAAAGTGACCATAATGTCCATTGGCCCAAAACAGTCCTACCAGTGAAAGGCCAGAATTGGCCATTCTATCCTAATGGCAGAATAATATTTAGAGAGAGAATTTTATTTGAGAGAAAATTTTTTAAAAAAATTTTCTCTCAAATAAAATTCTCTCTCTGCTAGTTTTTTTCTCTTGTACTGACTTTTCCGAATAGACCCATCCTACTTTTTCTTGAAATCTCCCCGTTTCCACGCATCGAAGAATTGTTTCCACGCGACCGGATTGTAGATGTTCATCGGGGGCTGCTGGCCGATGTAGTAGTAGCTGCGGGCTTGCTGGCGGAGGTAGTAGTTGGCGTGTTCGGCCCCAACGGAGGGCACGGAGCTGCGCATCCGTTCCAGGGTTTCGTTGGCGACGTTGCGCATGGCCCGCTCCTGCATTTCGGAGGAAACGTCCATGGCGAGAAATTCGAGCTTGAAATGCTCTTTGCTCGGCCAGGGAAAAACGACCGTTTCGGGCAGGTTGATGGTGTCCTGTGTCATGAGTTGGACAATGGAGTAGCGGTTGTCCTGAAGGGTTTTCGGTATGCTGTATTCGACCGTTTTATAGCCAACGGCAGAAAACTCGATCACGTCGCCTTTTTCCACAACGATGGAAAAGAAGCCATTGAAATCGGAGTAAGTGCCCCGCCCTTTGTCTTTTACCAGGACGTTTGTGTAAGGCACAGGGATAAGTTCGGCGGTCGTGCCGTCGAGTATCATGCCTGTGAATTGGACGAGGTTACTGTCCTGTACGGTGCGCTGTGCGGTGAGCGCTACGCTGAACGTGAGGGCCAAAAGGGTTATGCCGAAGATTTTCAGATTCATGTTCATAAAAAATTCACGGAGTGGTTGTTTCATAGAAATACAGCGTACTCCTGAAAATGTTTGATAAGGGACGAGGCATCAATAAAGTGTACAAGATTGGGTGAGCTATTTTTTCTTGTAAAGAACTTTATCAATCAGTGCATAGCAGCGCTACGGACTTATTGATAAAGTTTTTTAGAAGGAAAAAGAGCCAGCCAGGATGTACATTTTATTGGTGCCTCGTCCCTTAGACGCAGGTTTGTGGTTTATAGTTGGCAACGCCTGCCAAAATTAGTGCTTTATTGCGAAGTGCGGGACAAGCCTTCTCGGCTTTTTGTTTTCTCCCGATCGGAAGCGACCTTTGCCAATCACCCGCAACGCTTTCTGCCAACGTGCTACATTTAAGCCAATTTCGGTCGGCCAACTGATCCGCTTGCTGTAACTTTGGCAAAAATAACCACCATGAGAATAGTTCTTGCGCTTTCTTTCTTCTTCACAATCAATGTTTTGCAACTTTTTTCCCAGGGTTTTTACGACGTGGATCACGTCACGACCATCGAGATCACGTTCGAGGAGGACAACTGGGACCAGATACTCAAAGACTTTTACGCCGCAGGCGACAACGAACGACTGCTGGCCTTCGTGAAAATTGACGGCAAGGCCTACGACAGTGTGGGCGTGCGGTACCGGGGCGGCGGCACTTTTAATCCCAGCAATGCAAAGAATCCCCTGAACATCAAACTGGATGACGTGAAAAACCAGCATTACGAGGGCTACACCGCCATCAAGTTGAGCAATGGTGCCAAAGACCCCTCCATGCTGCGGGAAGTGATGACTTTCGAGATAGCCAGGAAATACATGGAGGCTCCTTATGCCAATTACACGAATGTTTTCGTCAATGGCAACTATCATGGGCTGTATGTCAATTTCGAGAGCATCAACTCGAAGTTTTTTTCGGAGCGCTTCCAGTCCAGCAGCAGCAATGCCCGCTTCGAGTGCAGCCCGAAATATTCCTGGAACAGCCCGCCCACCGTTCCGCCTTTTGGTTGCACCACGGGGAGCGGCTCCGTGCTGGAATACCTGGGCAACGGCATCATCTGCTATTTCGACCACTACCAAATCCAGTCGTCATCGGGCTGGAACGACCTGCGCGACATGGCCCAGGTACTCAAGGACGACCCCGCCAATGCCCGTCAGGTGCTCGACCTCGACCGTTTTATCTGGATGTGCGCCCTGAACAGCCTGCTGGCCAACCTCGACAGTTACCTGGGTGCCGGCTCCCGGAACTATTACATGGGCAAGGCTGACAACGGGCGCTTCGTGCCCATCCCCGACGACATGAACGAATCCTTTGGCCGTTTTCCCTGGACGGAAATACCACAACCGGGCGATCCCCAGCCGCCGCTCTCCTTTTACGCCCAACTCGATCCCTTCCTCGGAGCGGGCAACGACAAGAAGCCCCTGCTGAAGGCTATTTTCGGGAATCCGGTCTGGAAGCGCATGTACACGGCACATTTGCGCACCATGATAGCAGAGATTTTCACCAGCGGATGGTTCGAGCAGCGGGCAGAGGAACTGCAAAACCTTATCTCCGGGCCACTGCTCTCCGACAGCAACCACTTTTATACTTATGGTGAAACCATGCAGAACCTCAACAATACCGTCGTGGATTTTTACAACGGCGAGGATGCTTATGGTTTGATTCCGTTGATGGACGGGCGTATCCAATACCTGTCTGGTTTGCCGGAATTTCAGGCCCAGCAGCCGGGCATCGGTGCGTATGCTGCCTCGCCGGCCATACCGCAGCCGGGAACCCAGGTCACCATCACGGCTCCGGTGAGCAATGCCTCGCAAGTGATGCTGGGCTATCGCAACAACATCAAGGAGATGTTCGACCTCGTGCCCATGTTCGACGACGGGGCGCACGGCGACGGGGCGGCGGGCGACGGTGTGTATGGTGCCTTTGTCCCGGTCGGGGCGGGTGGCATACAGTTTTATATGTATGCTGAAAATGCGCTGGCGGGCCGCTTCTCGCCCGAACGGGCCGAGTTCGAGTACCACCAAATCGGTGCCGCCGGCGACGTGGTCATCAATGAGTTCATGGCCGCCAACCAGAGCACCGTCACCGACCAGAACGGCGAGTACGACGATTGGATCGAGTTTTACAACAACACCAACAGCACCATCAACCTCTCCGGCTGGTACCTGACCGACAACCCGCAGAACCTGACGAAATGGCAATTCCCCAATGGTGTTTTCATAGCACCGGGCGAATACCTGATCGTTTGGGCCGATGGCGACACCTCCCAGGCCGGGCTTCACGCCTCGTTCAGCCTGAGCGCTGCCGGTGAGGTGATCGTGTTGCTGAGTCCCAATCTTACCATCGTTGACCAAATCGTTTTCGGCCCTCAACAGCCCGACATCTCCATGGCCCGCTGCCCCAATGGCACGGGAAGTTTCCTGCAGGCCCCGCCCACGTTCGCTGCCGACAACACGCCTGCCTGCCTCACCGTCGGCACCGATGAAATGGCCGGGCCGTCCCTGCACTTTTATCCCAATCCGGCGAATGATTTCCTGATACTGCAGTCCAGCATTTTGGACAAAACAAGGGTGAGGATACAGTCCGTATTAGGGCAGACGCACCTCGAAGCGGCCTTCTCCGGCAGTACCGAACTGGACCTGAGCCGCCTCGCTCCGGGCTTGTATTTCATTCAAATAGAGGGCAAAACGGCGGGTAAATTGATGATTGTCAGGTGATTTCACCCCTTTAGGCAGGCTGGCCGACAAAACCGGCTTTGACAATGCGGGTTAACCTTTTTATATTTGCTGGCTATGGAAAGCAGGCCAAACCAGGTTTTCAGAAACCTGACTTTTGCTGAATTTTGGTTTTGCTTTTGTACCACAAGGGAATACTTTTGACCTTGACTTATTGTTTCCCGTTCACAACTACTTAAATCTCAGCGTTATGACTAAAATGAAACTACTCCAGCAATTTTTGTCCAGCAAGCTGACCGAAAAGGAAAGCAGCGAAGTAAAAGGCGGTCGGAATTATGTGCCCACCAACACGGGTTCCAACGGCTACATCAATTGGGACGACATTGACATAAGAAATGATGGTCTGGCCGTGCATCCAGGAACGAAGCTCATGTCCAAAAATACCTACTTCAACGAGTATGGCTCAGGCCGTTGACCCTGCCCGGTAACGCTCCTTCACCACATCGGCAAAGGTTTTCCCGCTGATTTTGCTGTCCAGCCACGACATGATGTCGAACAACTGGAAAACGCCGAAAGACGGCAAACGGGACAACTGCTCGAAATCGCTTTTCAGGTTTTCGAGCAGTTGTTTCATTTCCGTTTTTGAGTGCGGCTTGCCGGTCTCCTTGATAAATTCCATTATTTTCCGCTCGAATGCCGACAGGCGGTTTTCCTTGTTGAGATACCGGTAAGTCGAGCGCAGCAGGCTGTCGAGCAGCAGTGTGTTGCCCAGTTCGTAGTGAATGATCAGGTTGAGGATCCTGGCGAGGATTTGGAGGTCTTTGCGCTCCACGCTGCCGGAGAGTTTCAACCAATCGTTCAGGCTGTCGAGCGCTTGCTCATACTCCCCTGCCCCGAAATAAATGCAGAAATATTGCAGGTAAAAACTGTTTTTGATGAACTGCTGCGCATCGAATTCCTTTACTTCCTTCAAATGCTGCTGAAGTTCCCGCATCCCTTCCCCGAACTCGCCCATGTTGATGCAAAGCCGAAACTTTCCCTGATAATACTGCCGGTGTATTTTCACGGCATCGTCGTTGGTCAGGGGTTTCACCTTTTTCAGTTTTTCCAGCGTTTCCCTTACTTCGGCAAGCCTGCCCACCCTGCCGCAACTGATCACGTGGTTGCTCAGGGCGGAGATGTATTCCGAAACATCCTCCTCCAGGAGTGCCGGCCTTTTTTCCATCAGTGCCAACAGCGTTTTGCTCGCCTGGTAGAATTCTTCAAATTTTGATACGGAAAAAAAGTAGATCGAGGAAATCCGGTAATAAAGCATTTTGGCCGTATGGGAGCGTGCCTGCACATCATCCGACATCAGGGAGTCTTCCATCAGGACAGAGAGTTCTTCCCGCTGCTTTTCGTTTCTCGACACTTCCTTTCTGACGCTGACGAGCATTTTGAAAAAAATGCTCCGGTAAGCGGAAATGTTGGCCAACTGCTCGAGGTAGCTGCGCTCTTCCTTTGTGATGCGGTTCAGTTCCCGGTCGAGGAAGGCAATGTCGGTTTGCGTGTAGGCGATGCGTTTTTCCCATTCTAGGATTTCGGCCAGCGAGTTGAAATTTTCGTATTCCAGTGCCAGTTTTTTTGCCTTTTTCAACATGTCGTGGCAGTCGTCGAAATGGGAGCGTTTGAACAAGGCACGCACGCCCAGCAGCATGTTTTTCAGGCGGTAGTCCACCGAGGTTTTTTCATCGAAGGACTGGAGGCTCCTCAATATCAGTTCATAGAGGTAGGCTTTCAATTCCGAAAACTTGCGTGTCTCCACAGGTTCATCGCCATAGACCATGCGTTGCAGTTCGTCGTCGTCGAACACATCGAGGGCCTCCACGGCATCAAAGAGCCGGACGTACTTGTTGCTAGCGGGGTCTTTGCTGTTGATGAATATTTTGAAATACCGCCGTTCCGCACTGGACAGTGACTTGACGAGATCGAACAGTTTCCGTGAAGGTGTCTTGGACATGGGCAGACAGGTGTTTTTTCTTTTGACGGCTCTTGTAGCGAAATCAACTTGTCAGGCACGGGTTGACCAATCACTATGGGATGTTTCACAAAGAAAACCCTAATTCGGTTAAAACGCTGCCTTATTTTTCCAAAAACAGCAAAATCAGAAACCTGACTTTTGGCTTTTTTGTGTACGTATGGTGCCTGCTATAAAATAGGTCAGAGAAGCAGCAAGTTACAGTATCATCAAATCAATGAACCCCAGTTTTTCGGGGTAATCGGTCGTGTAGTGCAGTCCCCTGCTTTCCCGGCGCATGGATGCCGAACGGGTGATGAGATAGGCAATGGTGATCAGGTTGCGCAGTTCGCAGAGTTGGGGCGATATGGACGTTTTGTGGTACAAATCTTCCGTCTCCTGATAGAGCAGGTAGAGGCGGTCCATGGCCCTTTTGAGACGGACGTTGGAGCGCACGATGCCCACGTAGTAGCTCATGATGTCTTTCAGTTCCTTGAGGCTTTGGGTAATGAGGATAAGTTCCTCCGGTTCGGTCGTGCCCCTTGCATCCCAGTCGGGAATGCCTTGTTTAGCGCCGGGTATCCGGTCAATGTTTTCCAGCACGTCGAGGTAGATGCGGTGGGCGAACACCATGGCTTCGAGCAGGGAATTGGAAGCGAGGCGGTTGGCTCCGTGCAGGCCGGTGCTCGTACACTCACCGGCAGCGTAGAGGCGGTCAATGGAAGTGCGGCCCAACTCGTCCGTGCGGATGCCGCCGCAGAGGTAATGGCAGGCAGGGGTCACGGGTATCATGTCTTTCATGGGGTCAATGCCAATGCTCAGGCATTTTTCCCGAATGGTCGGGAAATGGGCCTCAAAACCATCGGGATCGAGGTGGCGGCAGTCGAGGCACATATATTCCACGCCGTAAATCTTCATTTCCCGGTCAATGGCGCGGGCCACGATGTCGCGAGGGGCAAGGCTGCCGCGCTCGTCGTACTTGTGCATGAACTCCTGTCCCTGGGGCGTTTTCAAAATTCCGCCAAAGCCCCGCACGGCTTCGGAAATGAGGAACGATGGATTGTCGCCCGCCGGATGGTAGAGCGCCGTCGGGTGAAATTGCATGAACTCCATGTTTTCCACCCGGCCCTTGGCGCGATAGACCATGGCGATGCCGTCGCCGGTGGCAATGACGGGGTTGGTGGTGCTGCGATACACCTGCCCGGCCCCTCCGGTCGCCAACACGGTCACCCTGGCGAGCAGCGTGTCAATTTCCCCTGTTTTTTTGTTCAGCGCATAAGCGCCGTAACACTCGATGCCGGGCGTTACCCGCGTCACGGTCTGGCCCAGATGGTGCTGTGTGATGAGGTCAATGGCGAAATAGTGTTCGAGCACTTCAATGTTAGGCGCAAGGTTGGCCTGCTCGGTCAAGGTGCGCTGGATTTCCCAGCCGGTGAGGTCTTTGTAGTGCAGGATGCGGTTCTCGCTGTGGCCGCCTTCCCTGCCGAGGTCGTATTTTTCGCTCTTGTTTTTGTCGAAACGTGCGCCCCAGTCAATGATCTCCTGTACCCGTTCGGGGCCTTCTTTCACCACGATCTCCACGATGTTTTCGTTGCAAAGTCCGTCACCGGCGATGAGGGTGTCGCTGATGTGTTTCTCGAAGCTGTCCGTTTCCTGGTTCCAGACCGCAGCCACCCCGCCCTGTGCGTAGCGCGTGTTGCTTTCGCTTTCATGGGTTTTGGTCAAAACCGTGACCTTGAGGCCGGGCCGCTGATGGGCGATTTTCAATGCAAAGGTGAGGCCGGCAATACCGGCTCCGAGGACGAGGACATCGGATTGTATCATGTTGAAGTCGCTGATTGGTGGAGGTCGCTGCGCCATGTTGCCGAATGGGCCGGCGGATGTCGCAACAACAGGTTATTCAGGGAAATGTTGATGACCCAAAAGTAGTTCTCCGTCGAGGATTTGGCAAGGGGGAACAAAAAATCCTACATTTGCCGGCATCCCGCTTAGGATTTTTTCTTTTATCAAATTGACGTTCAATCATTTAAGCCATTTTTCAATCATTTTCAAAAAACGGTATGCTCGACAATTGGCTGCGGCCCATCCAACATGACCTGCTCGAAGAACTCGATCTCCACAAAGACCAGTTCGGGTCGAAAATAAAACGGCACCAACAGAAAATCCCTTCGCTCAAGGACGTGCAGGTTGCCATAGTAGGCATCGGCGATGCGGAGGCTGATGCCGTCCGGCGGGAGCTGTACCCCTTGTGTTTTCCCTTCGGTAAAATGAAAATCGCCGACCTGGGCAACCTCCGGAAGGAGGACGGGGCATTTGCGCTGCCCCTTTTGCAGGAGTTGCTCGAAGGCAAAATATGCCCCGTCGTCATCGGGCGGGAGGATGCGCTCGCACAGGCCCAGTTCAAGGCACACAACGCCGTGCAAAACGCCGTCAGCCTCACCGTCGTTGACAGTGGCGTGCCCTTTCATCCCAACAAAGGAGAACGGGCCGGTAACTACCTCAACCCCATCTTTGGCAACAAAAACCGCCTGTTCCATTTTGGCGCCATCGGCTGCCAATCCCATTTCGTGGACGATGCCGTATTCATTGAACTCGAGAAGCGCGACTTCGACTGCATCCGCCTCGGCAAAGCCAAAGCCAACCTGCCCGAACTCGAACCCTTCGTCCGCGATGCCGACCTGCTCTGTTTCCACCTGAACGCGCTGAAATCCACCGAAGCACCCGGCGTGGCCGATGCCTCCCCCAGCGGTTTTTTCACCGAAGAAGCCTGCCAGATCAGCCGCTATGCCGGCATGAGCGACAAACTCTCCTCCATCGGTTTTTATGGTTTCAAAAAAGAACTCGACCCCCTGCGCCAAACCCCGATGACCCTTGCCCAACTCGTCTGGTACTTCCTCGACGGCTTCTTCAACCGCAAAAACGACTTCCCCGCCTCCATGGACGACCTCGTGGAGTACATCGTGGACTTCAAAGGTCACGACTACCAACTTACTTTCTGGAAAAGCAACAAGACCGGCCGATGGTGGCTCCAAGTGCCCGTGAAGACCCGCAAAAAACACGAACGCCACCGCCTGATCCCCTGTTCGCACCGCGACTACCTCCATGCCTGCAACGAGGAACTGCCCGCCCGCCTGCTGAACGCCTTGAAGCGCTTTTCGTGATTTGAACTTTTACGGCATCTTATAGGGCTTTTTTTGCAAACGGAAGCATTTTGTTGCGCAAAAAATTGCCAACATGGACATGATTGGGTAACTTGCCCCAGCCCGGGGATGGCTCGTTCCCTGGCAATCATTTTTTTCTTTCACCTTAAGGAACGTGTCCGAAA
>JRYF01009391.1_pt1 | contig 17081 bp, 15 predicted proteins | sample 235331 | NCBI WGS metagenome assembly JRYF01 (sample SAMN03074217, study PRJNA261475) | activated sludge metagenome | biome: Wastewater Treatment Plant; feature: Wastewater; material: Activated sludge; isolation source: activated biomass of a wastewater treatment plant treating hydrocarbon... ...
ACTGCTGGCGATGATCGCTTATGCCTATGGAGTGCGCATCCAGGGTCTGGACTGGCAAGATGGACCGGTCGTCACTCATTGGCAATGGCGGCAAAACGACTGTGAGGCGGCGCGAGGCGAACAATTGCGGGTCGTTGGCTGGCGTCCCGTAACCCTCACCATGGCCCGCCTGACCCTGACCGACTGCCACGCCCCCTCGGAGATCGGTCCCGATCAAAGCCTGGCCGATACGATCTCCGCTCGGCTGAACGCGGGCGCACCGCTGCCCTGGGCTCCGGCTTTCCACTTCACCGTCGAGCAACTTGCGCTGCCGGACTGGCCGCCTCTGGCGATAACGGTCGGCCAGGAGGCGCGGCGCTGGCAAGTTCGCGCGCGCCATCAGAACAGTGAAGCGACCGTCGCCTACGATCACGCTTCCGGACAATGGACCGCGCGGGGCGAGCTGCAAGCCGAGGAGATCGTTCCGGATTTGCGCGGCCGTCTGCATGTCGAGGGTCAAGGTCGATGGCTGGCAGGGCAATTTGAAGGGGCCTTGCAGGGGCAGGGCCGGCAATTGGGTTATCAGGACCAGCCACACCGTGCCGATGCGACGTTTGAGATCGGAGTAGCCGATCGGCACTGGCGACTTCAGGCGGCGCTGGCGGCNNNNCCGGGCCACATGGAACTGGTGTTGGACACCGACGGCGCTGGTGAGGCGCGCGGTCGACTGGCCGGTCAGGTCGCTGGCTACCGTCTAACCGGGGACTGGCGGGGCCAGATTCGCGCCGCCGGATTGACCGGCGAACCAATCAGTTTGGATGTGGCTGGACCGGCTCTGAAACTGGCGCTGAGCATTCCGGTGCAGGCCGCGGGGGCGCCCGATTGGTCCACCGAGGCGCGGTTCAGCGGCCGTTATGAAAACCTGCCGTTTAATGGGACCGTTACCGCCCGTCAGGCGCGGGGGGGTTGGGGCGGCGCGGTTCGGGGACAGTTCCGTCTACCCTTTTATGATCAGGGCGGGCAGGTCGATGCCCTGTTGCCTTGGCAACGCCAGGACGGGCAATGGCTTCTGGGTGCCGATAGCCGCATGACCGTCGCCCAGGGCTTGATCGGCAAGACCCTGGTCAAGCCGGTCGCGGTCGTCGCCAGCCAGCCGTTAAAATTGGGGGAGACGGGTTTGACCGGTGCTGTGAAGATCGATGCGGAAGGAGTCACGGCGGCGCGCTGGGGGCTCCCGGCGGTGACCGGCCAGGCCACCATCGCGGGGCGGCAAGGACGGGGCCGGCTACAAATCCCGCAATGGCGCTCGGATTTGACTCTGACCGCGGCGTTGGATGACGCGGGTGCAACCGGCACTGTAAAAATCGTTTCGCCCTTGTCCGCCGCCATGAGTCGGGGTCTGGGGGTCACGCTGCAACGCGGCCAATTCAGCGGCGAGGGCTCCTGGCAATGGCGCGACCAGTGGCGGCTGCAAGGGGCGATGCAGGTGAAAGATCTGGTGTTGGACTGGGGAGGCATTCTCGCTTCCGGCGGTACGGGCACGGCGCGGCTCCAGATGCGTAATGGTGCCCTGACGCTGAACAGTACGGGGCCGATCACGCTGACCGAACTGGATGTGGGCACGCCGATCCGCAATATTCGCATGGGACTTGAGACCGATCTGACCACTTGGCGCGCGACCGATGTCTACGCGGAGGTCCTGGGTGGCGACTTGCGGGCTCCGGCCCTGCAATGGCCCTCCGCGCGCCAGCAGCCGGTGGAGATCCGTCGCATCGATCTCGCCGAGGTGGTGAAACTGCACAGTAACCCGGTCGTGCAACTGGATGGCCGGGTTGGAGGCCAGTTACCGTTGCAGTTGGGCCAGGACTTCATCGTCGTGCAAGGCGGACGGTTGGCCAACGACGGTCCCTTGTCGCTCCGCGTATTGCCTTCCGCTGGCGCGGCTGCCATGGGGCAAGCCAATCAGGCGGTGCGGTTGGCATTGGATACCTTGAGCAGTCTCAATATCCATGCGTTCCAGGCGGATCTGGCCATGGCCCCGGACGGCTGGTTGGATGGCAAGGTCATGATCGAGGGCGTCAACCCCGAGCGCGACAATCTGCCGGTCGTGTTCAATTACACGCACCGGGAAAATGTGCTCGATCTACTGCGCAGTCTGCGCATCGGCCATGAGGTGTCCCGGCCGCTCATGGACCGACGGTAACAGGATCATGTTTTAGCAATCTTCTGAACTGGAGGACCGATGATGAAACCCGTCTGGCTGTTGTTGGCGCTGATGCCGCCTCTGGCGGCTTGTTCGCCACGGATCGCCCTCGAGGCTCCCAAAGAGCCGATCACGATCAATCTCAATGTTAAGATCGATCATGAAATCCGCCTCCGGGTGGAGAAAGATCTCGAGCAACTCTTCAGCGAAGAAAGTCAATTGTTTTAGGAGCGACCATGAAAACGATGACCCGATGGCTTGTCGTGCTGCTGCTGGGATTCAGTTCGCTGGCCCTGGCGCTCGATTTGGATACCGCCAAGGCGCAGGGATTGGTCGGAGAACAGCCCAACGGCTATCTGGGTGTGGTTCAAGCCACGCCGGCGGCGGTGGAATTGGCGGCGAATATCAATGCCCAGCGCCGGGCCGCCTACGAGCGAATCGCCAAGGAAAATGGTATCCCTCTGGATCAGGTGGCGACTCTGGCCGGACAGAAAGCCATCGAACGCACCGCGCGAGGGGGCTACGTGAGAACGCCCGGCGGGCAGTGGGTGAAAAAGTAGGTGTTTCCGAGAGGACCGACACCCGTGATGGATCACACAGGGATGCCGTACCCTGTACGTCCAGCCGCGAAAGCAGAGGAGGGAGATCTTTCGCAAGTTAGCCCGCCGGAAGGAAAGCTGGATTGAGGAGGGGCATCTTGAAAGTCAAAAACAATGGCTGATCAGTCGAAAATCTTTCCCGGATTCATGATTCCGTTCGGGTCGAACGCCTGTTTGATCGCCCGCAGATAAGCGATTTCGGTCTCGTCGCGGGTGTAGTGCAGATAGGGCTTTTTGGTCAGGCCCACGCCGTGCTCGGCGGAGATGCTGCCACCGTGGCGCCGCAGGATCTCGAACAACCGTTCGCTCACCGTCCCGCATTGTTGGGCGAAAGCGGCCGGTTCCAGATCCGCGGGCTTAAGGATGTTGATGTGCAGGTTGCCGTCGCCGATGTGCCCGTACCACAGCACCTCGAAATTCGGATATTCCCGCGCCAGCAGTTCATCCATGTCCGACAACAACGCCGGCACGCGCGAAATCCGCACCGCGATGTCGTTCTTGTAGGGTTGATGCTCCGAGATCGATTCGCTGATGTCCTCGCGCAACCGCCACAACTCCCTGGCCTGGGTTTCGCTCTGGCTGATGACGCCGTCGGCCAGCCAGCCCTGCTCGGCGCATTGCTCGAACAGCGCCAGGGCCGCATCGGTATGGGTCTGCTCCGGATTCTCGAATTCGATCAGGACGTAGTAGGGGGTTTCGGTCTCGAAGGGGCGCTGGAGACCCTTTTTCAGTACGTGGCGCAACGCCAGCTCCGAAAAAAACTCGAAAGCGCTCAATTCCAGCTTGCCACGGAATAATCCGTAAATCGCCGTGATGCCGTTCAAGTCCGGCACGCCCAGCACCATGACGCTCGGCTCCCGCGGGGGCCGGGTCAGACGCAGGGTCGCTTCCACGATGATGCCCAGCGTCCCCTCGCTGCCGACGAACAAATGCCGTAGATCGTAACCGCTGGCGTTTTTGATCAGCCCCCGATTGAGATCGAGCAGGTCGCCGCGTCCGGTCACGACTTTCAACCCGGTCACCCAATCGCGGGTCAAGCCGTAGCGGATCACCTTGATGCCGCCGGCGTTGGTGGCGATGTTGCCGCCGATCTGACTGGAGCCGCGCGCGGCGAAATCCACCGGGTAATACAAGCCGTGGTCGCGCGCGAAGTTTTGCAGCGTCTCGGTCACCACGCCGGCTTGGCAGGTGACGCTGCGGTCCACCGGGTCGAAATCCAGAATCCGGTTCAGCCGTTCCAGCGAAACCACGATCTCGCCCCGGCAGGCCACCGCCGCGCCGCTCAAACCGGTGCGCCCACCCGACGGGACCAGCGCCAGTCGGTGGTCGTTGGCGTAGCGCACTAACCGTTGCACCTGTTCGATGGTGCCCGGCAACACTACCGCCAATGGATTGGGCGCATACAGCCGGGTCCAGTCGCGGCCGTAATTCAGGCAGCTTTCCGCATCGACGCGGACGTGGGCGGGTTCGATGAAGGCGCGAATGCCGTCGAGGAGGGCGGTGGCTTGATGGGGTGGAATGGGGGTGGTCATCGGCGGTTGTCACTCCTGAAAGTTTCGTGGGCAGTATACTGATTCCGTCCGGTGCAAATCGGGTGAGGCTTGGCGAGCAGGGTGCGGATCGATACTCCCCGTCCCGAGAGAGATTAGCCGAATCGCCCTTAAACTGGAAAAAACCGTAGCGGATACTCGGATCACGCCTCTCATGCCCAAGCTCTCCCTCGCCAAACTCGAACGCCACCTCTACTCGGCCGCCGACCGCCTCCGTCAGGAAGGGTTGGATGCCGCAACCTACAAGGATTACATCTTCGGGATGCTGTTCCTGAAGCGTTGTTCGGATGTGTTCGAGGCCGAGCACGACCGGATCGTCGGCCGCAAGGTGGAGGAGGGCATGGTGCGGGATGAGGCGGAAGCCCGCTATGGCGAGAATCCCGACTATTACGACGGCTTCTTCGTCCCGGAACGCGCCCGCTGGCGCTATCTGCAAAGCCGGCTCGGCGACGCGACCGAACCTTACGGCAAGGTGCTCGACAAGGCGCTCGGGGCGCTGAGCGAGCACAACGAGTCGCTGGAGCACGTTCTCGATCACATTCAGTTGGCCGACACGTTGTTGCATCCCATGCACCGTGAGGGTGGCGAGTTGGAGCGGTTCGACCGGGTGATCGCCAATCCGCCGTTCAGCCAGAACTACACGCGGAGCGGCATGGAGTTTCCGGAGCGGTTCCGCTGGGGCTGGTGTCCGACCTCGGGCAAGAAGGGCGATTTGATGTTCGCGCAGCACATGCTGGCGGTGTGCAAGCCGGGCGGGATGGTGGCGACCGTGATGCCGCATGGCGTGCTGTTTCGGGGCGGGGCGGAGAAGGAGATTCGGCGGAAGTGGCTGGAGCAGGATTTACTCGAAGCAGTCATCGGTTTGCCGCCCAACCTGTTTTATGGCACGGGCATCCCGGCCTGCATTCTGGTGCTGCGCCCGAACCTCACGGGTCAGTCGCTGAATCCGCACAAGCCCGCCGAACGGCGCGGCCAGGCGTTGTTCGTCAACGCCGACGCCGAGTTTCATGCGGGACGGGCACGGAATTATCTGCGCCCGGAGCATATCGAGAAGATCGTCTCGACCTTCGACCGCTTTGAAGACGTGCCCGGTTACGCTCGCTGCGTGGTGCTGGCGGAGATCGGTGGTTCGGCGAACGACTGGAATCTGAACATCCGCCGCTACGTGGACAATTCGCCGCCGCCCGAACCGCACGACGTGCGCGCCCATCTGCTCGGCGGGGTGCCGGTGGCGGAGGTGGCGGCGAAACGGGCGCTGTTCGAGGCGCTGGGGTTTGCTGTGGTTCATGCTTTCGTTCCCCCCTCGCCCGGTGGGAGAGGGGCTGAGGGTGAGGGCGCTTATTTCGACTTCGCTCCCGCGCTCGCCGACCGCGCCGCCATTCGCCCGCTGGTGGAATACGATCCCGGCGTTCAGGCTCGCATTGAGGCTCGGCGCGCCGCGCTCGCCGCGTGGTGGACCGCTCACGCGCCGCGCCTCGCCGATTTACCCGAACATCGCCAACTCAACCGGGTTCGCGCCGAGTTTCTCGATACCTTCGGCGCGGCGCTGTTGCCCCTGGGAACGCTCGACCGTTTCAAGCTGGCGGGGGTGATCGCGACGTGGTGGACGGAGACGTTGCCCGATTTCAAGACGCTGTTGGAGAATGGTTTTCCCGGCGTGATCGACGGTTGGGTGGACGCCATCGCCGATGCGGTGGAGGACGATGAAGCCGCCGGCCCGGCGTTCGATCCGTTCGGACATAAACTAGTCCGTCGGGTTATGGCCGATTATCTGGAGCGCATCGCCGCCGCCAAGGCCGACATCGCCCGGTTCAAGGGCGAGAAGGAAGCGTTCGAGCAGGGCAATCCGCCCGACGATGCCGATGAGGAGGAGTTGGCGAACTGGAATCAGGCCCGCGATTTGGAACGCCAGATGAAGGAATTGAAGGCGGAGAACCGGGAGGCGTTGAAAGAGCTGGCGAAGCTGGAGAAAGCCTCCGCCAAGACGCGCGCGGGTCTGTTCGATGAGCAGGATGCTGTCGTGGTCGCCAAGGCGCGGCTGTTGCCGGTACTGGATCGGTTGGCCGCCATCGAAGCGGAGTTGGCCCCTTACGAGGACATCAAGAAACAACTGACGGAAGCCCGCGCCCGTTACCGCGAACTGACCGCCGCGTTTGTGGACGTACTCAAATTCCGTTGCGATGCGTTGAGTGAAGACGAGAAACGGGATTTGGTGCTCGAATTGTTTGCTCAAGACGTGCGGACGGGTCTTGACGCGGCGGTGAATGAGAAGCGGCAGGAGTTGGTGAGGTTTGTGGAGGGCGTGTGGGATAAGTATCGGGTGACGCTGGTTGATCTCCGTCAGGATAGGGCAGCTATTGAGGCAAAACTCTCCAAGTGCTTACAACGGATGGGCTACCTATGAGACAAGAACTAAATGCGGTTCCGGTGATTGGCTGGTGCGAGCGTCCTTTGAAGGATCTTGGGCGCTTAATAGGTGGCGGCACTCCATCACGCTCGCAACCGAGCTATTGGAGTGGTCGAATTCCCTGGGCCTCAGTCAAGGATTTTTCCGACCATGCAGTCTTTCTCACGGATACAGCCGAGCAAATAAGCCATGAAGGATTGGCAAGCAGCGCAAGTACGCTCGTACCCGAGAACACACCAGTAATCTGTACCCGAATGGCCGTTGGTCGCTGTGCGTTGACTACACAGCCTACCGCAATTAATCAGGATCTTAAGGCGCTTTTACTTACCAAAGATGTTGATCGACGGTTCTTTATTCGCCTGTTGCGATACCACGGCCCAACGCTTGATCGTGTCAGTGTTGGTTCGACCGTCCGAGGAATTACCCTTGGCGACCTTCTTTCTCTTAAGCTCGGTTATCCAGAAACCAAGCAAGAACAATCCCGCATCGCCGCCGTACTTGACACGGTAGATGAGGCGATTGCGAAAACGGAAGCGGTGATTTCGAAGCTCAAGCAGGTGCGCGCTGGCCTGCTTCACGACCTGCTGACCCGTGGCCTCGACGAAAACGGCCAACTTCGCGATCCCATCGCCCACCCGGAACAGTTTCAGGATTCGCCGATTGGGAGGATTCCGAGGGGGTGGAATTTTGAATCACTCGGCGCACGGCTTCAAAGAAACGCTGGAATCATTCAGACCGGCCCTTTCGGCAGCCAACTCCATGCGTGTGAATACACCATAGATGGTGTTCCTGTAGTGATGCCGCAAGATATAGTCGAAGGCGGTTTCGATGACGCAAACATTGCTCGAATCGCGACAACCAAAGCCGAGGAGTTACGGAGACATCGTCTAAGACTCGGCGATCTTGTCTTTGCGCGTCGAGGTGATCTTTCCCGGTGTTCAGCGGTAACGGAGAGAGAAATTGGGTGGCTGTGTGGTACAGGATGTTTGTTGATGAGATTTGAGCAAGTAACCCTCTTGCCATCTTGGCTTTCACTTGCTTACCGCCATGATTTTGGTCAGCGACAAATCGCCGAGCGGGCAGTCGGTACAACGATGGTCAATCCGAATACAACTTTGCTTGCTCATCTAATTTTCGCATTTCCTACGAAAGAAAAACAGGAAGAGATTGTCCAGCAAATGGCGGATGCCGACGCACTTATCCAAACAGAATCAACTTATCTTGATAAGCTCAATCTTCTCAAATCCGCCCTCATGGCCGACCTGCTTACCGGTCGGGTTCGGGTTCCTGATCTCGCTGTGAAGTCTCTCGGCATGACTGAAGTTAAATAGTGAGAGGAAAATCATGCAACCCATACGCCACATCATCGAAAACGCCTTGGAATCGATTCTGATCCCGGAAGAAATGCGGTACCGCCGTATCGAACTCATCATTTGGCCTTTGCCGGATGAACAGGTTGTGCCAGTAACCGAATCGGTTACAACGCCAGCCGAATCCACCGAGCAACCGCAGCCATCTTTCTATGACTTAACCAAAGAATTTTGTGGGTGCATCAAAGGCGGCCCCGTCGATCTATCAACCAATCCAAAATATATGGAAGGTTTCGGCGAGTGAAGGCATTCGTCATCGATACTGGTCCATTAGTGGCTTATCTACGAGGCCCATACGAACGGGAACCGCTTGCCCTGCTGATGCCAGAACGCGCCCCATGATCTTCCAGCCGCGCTTCAGCTACACCCATGCGATGGTGCGGCACCTTGGCCTCATCGAATCGGCCCGCGCCGTGGTGGACGTGCTGCCCCTGCCGCCCGATCAAGTGCTCCGGTTGCGGCAAGCGGCCCGCCAGCGCGCCACTCGACCCGGATTGAAGGTAACACTCTCAATTCCATCGAAGTCGGACGGGCGGTGATGGCCGTCGGTAAATCCCAGACCGAGATGCAACAAGAGGTCCGCAATTATTGGCGGGCGCTGGAATGGATCGAGGAGCAGATTGAAGCCGGGCGCGCGGTCTCCGAGGAGTTCATCCGCGAATTGCACGGCATCATTCTGGTGCGCGGGTTGGGTCGGCGAGGGCTGCGCAGCGCCTACCGGACCGACGAATGCGGCGGCGATACTTAAAGAGATGATGGTTTTCTTCATCTGCGCAGCGCCTACCGGACCGACGAATGCCCGGTGGTGGACGTGGCGACGCGGCGCATCGACTACGCGCCGCCCAAGCCCGCCGACGTGCCGCCGTTGATGCGGGATCTGGCGGCCTGGTGGAACAGCCACGAAGCGGCGGCTCTCCCCGGTCCGGTCCGCGCCGGCATTCTCGCCCACCGCTCTTCGTCAGCATTCACCCCTTTCAGGATGGCAACGGTCGCACGGCGCGGGCGCTGGCCACCACCGAGCTCTGGCGCGGCGGTTACGGCATGCGCGGTTTTCTCTCGCTGGAAGAACACTACACGGCGGATCTGCCCGCCTATTACGACAACCTGCAAATGGGATTGCCGGTGGATTTCTACGAAGGGCGCCACGATCCCGACCACGGGCAATGGCTGGCGTATTTTCTGGCGACGATGGCACGGGCCGCCGACGACCTGCGCCAACAGGCGATTGCGCTTTATGCGCCACACCGCCATCCCGCGCCACCCTGGGAAACTTTGCGCCGAGTACAACAACAACTGCTGACCCGCCTGTTGACCCAGGGATTCGACAGCGGCACGAGTGCGTTGACGTTCAGACCGGGGGATATGGTCGAATGGTTCGGCATTTCGGCCAATACCGCGCGGGAGTGGCTGGAAAAGTGGCGGGAGGAGGAATTCATCCAGCCGGTGAAGACCGACGTACAACGGATTCGGACCTACACCCTGACCCCGGTTTGGTCCAAACTGCTCCAAAGCGCCCTGTTTAACGCAACCGTTAGCACAAGCTGAATTGTGGTATTAGCGGCGAAAAACCCGGCTTAGATACAACATCTGGTTTTTGCGGCCTGCGTTAGCACAAGTGGACCAATGAGCTTTAGCATGATTTCAAGGCCGATTCATGAATGACCGTATCCAGTGGGAACGCGATCTCGTCGAACTCCCGTTCTGCCAGCAACTCCAGACCATGGGCTGGCAATGGCTGGAAGGCGACCCCGACGTCCCGGAATTCACCGAACGGGACCGCTTCCGCGAGGTGTTGCTCGAGGGTCGGCTGGCCGCCGCGCTGCGCAGACTCAATCTACGCGACGGCCAACCGTGGCTGGACGACGCCCGGATCGCCCGCGCCATCCGCGACCTGGAACAGGCCGCCGGCCATCGGCTGCTGGAGATCAATCAGGCGGCCACCGAACTCTTGCTCGAGGGGACCGTGGTGGAGGGCTTGCCGGACTGGGACCACGGCCGCCCGCAGCCGGTCAAGTTCATCGACTTCGAAAATCCCGCTAACAACGACTTCCTGGTCATCAATCAATTCAAGGTAGAACTGGCCAGCGGGCACGGCCACGTCATCCCGGACGCCGTGTTGTTCGTCAACGGCATTCCCCTGGTCGTTGCCGAATTCAAAAGTCCCGGCATCCAGAACCCGCTTCAGGAGGCCATCAACCAACTCCTGCGCTACTCGAACCAGCGTCGGGAACTCTTCCCCGCGCTCTACACCGAGCACGAAGGCGTCGAGCGGCTGTTCCACACCAATCAACTGCTGATCGCCAGCGACTTCTTCGAGGCCCGCGCCGCCACCGTCGGCGCGCCGCCGGAAGCCTGGTTGGAATGGGCGGATACCAGCCCGATTCCACTCAGCACGGTCGCGGAGGAACTGGGTATTCTGTCCGCCGCGCCCGAACAGACCCAGGCGGCGCAAGAACTGGCGGCGCTCGGACCGGAACACGCCGAGCGCGCCGGCACGCCGCTGTTCTTCCGCCAACCGGAGCAGCGGTCCTCTACCTTGCACAGCCAGCCAATGCTCGTCGCCGGGATGCTGCGCCCGACGCACCTGCTCGACCTGATCCGCAATTTCACCGTGTTCCAGCAAGTGGACGGCAAGACCCGCAAGGTTATCGCGCGCTACCAGCAGTTCCGCGCGGTTCACAACGCCATCGTCCGCCTGCGACGGGGACGCGAGCCACGCGGCGGCATCATCTGGCATACCCAGGGTTCCGGCAAAAGCCTCAGCATGGTGTTTCTGGTGCGCAAGCTGCGCATGACGCCGCAATTGAACCGCTTCAAGGTGGTGGTCGTGACCGACCGCACCGACCTGGAACAGCAGTTGCGCGAGACGGCGCGACTGTCCGGCGAGACCTTGCGGCCCGACGAGCGGGATGTCCGGCTGCGCGAATCGCCGACCGCGCGCACCCAGCGCATCCTGCGGGAAACCACGCCGGACCTCGTGTTCGCCATGCTCCAGAAATATCAGGACACGGAGCAGCGAAGCGGCGGCGAAAAGGTCGCGTTGACCGCCGTCCGCCAGGAAAAACGGCCGGGGAAAGAGCAGTCGGTCGTCGAAAAAACCGTTACCTTCGAGGAGCGCATCCACTTCGAGGAATTTCCGCTGCTCAACGACTCGGCGGACATTCTGGTGCTGGTGGACGAGGCGCACCGCGGCAACACCCGCACCCTGCACCGCAATCTGCGCAAGGCCCTGCCCAACGCTGCGTTCATCGGCTTCACCGGCACCCCGATTTTCAGCCAGGACAAAAAACCCACGACGGAAATCTTCGGCGACTTCATCGACCGTTACGTGTTGCAAGACGCCGAATTGGACGGCGCGACCGTCCGATCCTCTACGAAGGCCGCACGGCGGATGGGCTGGTGAAGAATGCAGCCAGCCTCGACCAGTTGTTCGAGGATCTGTTCCGCGACTATACCGAGGCGGAACTGGCCCTCATCAAGGCCAAATACGCCACCGAGGGCGACGTGCTGGAAGCGCCGCGCCTCATCTCCCGCAAGGCGCTCGATATGCTGGGTCACTATGTCGGAGTGGTGCTGCCCGAAGGCTACAAGGCGCAAGTCGTCGCCACCAGCCGGCTGGCGGCGGTGACCTACCACCAGAAACTGGAACGCTGGCGGCGTTGGCTGGTGCGGAAACTGGCGGCGCTCCCCCCGGCCGTACTCGCTTTGTCGGACGAGGAGGGGGAAAGACTCGATCCGAACGCGCGCTTCCCGCGGCGCGCGCATCGCCAACTGCCCACGCTGCGCGCCCTGGAAATCGCGATCGTGTTCTCCGGCAACCACAACGATCCGGAGTCCTGGCGGGACTGGGCGGACAAAGGCCAACAGGAAGAACGCATCCGGCGGTTCAAACGCCCTCTCGCACCGGAAAAAACCGACCGGACCGACCCGCTGGCGATCCTGGTCGTCAACAACATGCTGCTCACCGGGTTCGATGCCCCGGTCGAACAGGCGCTGTATCTCGACCGCAAGCTGGTCGCCCATGAGTTGCTGCAAGCCATCGCCCGCGTCAATCGCACCTGCGGCCGGAAGCCCTGCGGCTACGTGGTGGATTACCTCGGCGTCGCCCGCCATCTGCACGAAGCGCTCCAGGATTACGACGGCGAGGATACGGCGGGCGCGCTCGTCGATATCACCGTCGAATTGCCGAAGTTGCTCGACCGGCGGGCGCGGGCGGTGGCGGTGTTCGCCGACCGGGGCATCACCGACTTGCAAGGGCAGGTCAGCGAGTGCATCGATCTGCTTGAGAATCTGACCCTGCGCGCCGATTTCATCAACAAATTGCGGGCGTTCTACGAGACCCTGAACGTCCTGGAACATCGGCCCGAAGTCCCCGGCGCGGTGTTCCGCGACGCCAAGCTGCTGGGCTTCATCAACAAGGTCGCGGCGAATCTGTACCGCGATCCCACGCTGAATCTGCTCGGCGTGGCGGAAAAGGTCAAGGCGCTAATCGACGCGCACCTCACGGCGCGCGGCGTGGACCAGAAAATCCCGCCGGTCGCCATCACCGACGCCGAGTTTGAAAGCGTCCTCGCCATGCAAGGTAACAGCCGTGCCCGCGCCGCCCAGATGCAGCACGCTGCCCGTTACCACCTCGTGGCGTTCGCCAGTCAGAATCTGGCCTACGCCCGCAAGATGAGCGAGAAACTGGAAGAAATCCTCCAGCGCTTCAAGGACGACTGGGACGCGCTGGAGCGGGAGTTGCGGGCGTTCATCGCGGAATTGAAGCAGGGGGACCGCAACGAATTTCCCAATCTCGATCCCCAGGCGCAGGTGCCGTTCGTGCGCTTGGTGCTGGAGGAATGCGGCCAGGGAGGCGCGCTCGACGAGGCGCAACGCACCGCCATTCTCGCGGCGACGCTGGATATGGTCGAACGCATCCGCCAGGAAGCGCGCAAGGTGGGGTTCTGGAAAAACCCGGCCATGCGGGAATGGCTGACCAAGGCGCTGGTCCGCGATCTCGATCGAGCCGGCATTTGTCGACCCGGCGGCGAGCGCGATCTCGCGCAACGCCCGGTGGCGCTGGCGCGGGAAAATCACGAGGTTCTGACGCGGCCATGAGCGAGACGCTGGAAATCGGCGGTTTGGTTTTTGCCATCCGGCGCAGCGCGCGCCGCAAGACGCTCGGCCTGACGGTGGATCGGGGCGGGGAACTGGTGATTCATGGCCCCGAGTCGGCCACCTGGGATGAACTGACCGGCTGGACTCGCTCGAAACTGGTGTGGGTGCGGGGCAAGCTGGCGCTCAAGACGGAGCTGGCGCCGACAGTGCGCGAACCCGAGTTCGTCAGCGGCGAAAATTTCCATTACTTGGGCAGCACCTATCGCCTGATATTGATCCCATGCCAAACGGAAGCCTTGCGCTTCGACGGTCAGCGGTTTCTGCTCCGCAAGGATGAGGTTTTATCCGGCACGGCGCATTTCCGGCGCTGGTATATCGAACAGGACCAGCCACGGATCGCGGAACGGGCGGAGTGGATTTCGCATCGCACTGGGTCGTCGCCGTCCGGCGTCCGGTTGCGTGACCTGGGGTTCCCGCTGGGGTTCCTGCGGCAAGGGCGGCATTCTCTTTTTCAATTGGAAGCTGTTGCAGTTGTCCCCACGGCTGATCGACTACGTGGTCGCGCACGAACTGGCACATCTTCTGGAGCCACGGCATACACTGGCGTTCTGGAGCATCCTGGACCGCGCCATGCCCGACTGGCCGACCCGTCAGGAAGCGTTGCGCACACAAGTCCAGGGATTCTACTGGTGTCATGCGGAGATGAGGTAGGTTGTCGCTCCTGGAAGAAAGGGGTAAGGTTGTCAGCCGCAAGCAACGGAACCCTGTTTCAACGCATTCCAGCACCGACCCCATCTCGCGCCCCCATGAGCCAGACCTCACTCGACAAGAGCAAGATCAAAATTCTGCTGCTGGAAGGTCTCCACGCCAGCGCCGTGGACGCCTTCCGGGCGGACGGCTACACCCACATCGAATACCAGCAAAAATCCCTGCCCGAGCCGCAACTGCTGGACGCCATCAGTGACGCCAGTTTCATCGGCATCCGCTCCGCCACCACCTTAACCGCCCGAGTGTTCGAGAACGCCCCGCGCCTGATTGGGGTCGGCTGTTTCTGCATCGGTACCAATCAGGTCGATCTCGATGTCGCTCAAGCGCACGGCGTTCCGGTGTTCAACGCCCCATTTTCCAATACCCGCAGCGTGGCGGAACTGGTGTTGGCGGAAACTATCCTGCTGCTGCGCGGCATTCCCCAGCGTAGTGCCGTGGCCCATCGCGGCGGTTGGGTCAAGACCGCCACGGGTTCCCACGAAGCGCGCGGTAAATGCCTGGGCATCGTCGGCTACGGCCACATCGGCACCCAGGTCGGCCTGCTGGCCGAGGCGCTGGGGATGCGGGTGGTGTATTACGACATCGAAACCAAGCTGATGTTGGGTAACGCTCAGGCGTTGCCGTCGCTGGAGGCGTTGTTGGAGGTCGCGGACGTGGTGACCCTACACGTCCCGGAAACCCCGCAGACCTGGCGGATGATCGGCGCTCCGCAACTGGCGCGGATGAAACCGGGCAGCCGGTTGATCAACGCCGCTCGCGGTACGGTGGTGGACATCNNGCGCGGCATCTGGCGGGCGCGGCCATCGATGTGTTTCCAACCGAGCCGAAAGCCAACGATGAGGAATTTACCTCACCATTGCGCCGCTTCGATAACGTGTTGTTAACTCCCCACGTCGGCGGCAGCACCGAGGAAGCGCAGCAGAACATCGGCCTCGAAGTGGCCGGCAAGCTGATCAAGTACAGCAATAACGGCTCGACCGTCAGTTCGGTCAACTTTCCGGAAGTGGCGTTGCCCGAGCATCCCGGCAAGCATCGGTTGCTGCACATCCATCATAACCAACCTGGAGTGTTATCGCGGATCAACGCGATTTTCTCCGAGCAGCAAATCAACATCGCCGGGCAATATCTACAAACTAATCCTCGAATCGGTTACGTGGTGATCGATGTGGATAGCCACGAGCGCGCCGAGACCTTACCGTTGAAGAAACGGCTGGAAGCCATTCCTGGAACGATCCGGACTCGGATTCTGTATTGAGACGCCAGCGCGGAGGAAGCGGTGATGTCACTGCGGGATGAGTTATTGAAAGCAGGGTTGGTGTCGGCGGATCGGGCCAAACAACTGGAGGCCGACACCCGCAAACAGGGTCATCAGCGCAAGAAGGGTCAGGCGGCGGCCGCCGAGGACGCGGCGCGGCAGGCTGAAATCCGCCAGCGGGCCGAAGCCGAGGCGGCCTGCAAGCGCGAGCGTGACCGCCGGTTGAACGAGGAACGCGAGGCGGAGAAGCAGCGTCGAGAGCAGCGGGCGCGCGCCCGGCAGTTGCTCGACGCGCATCGCCTGAACGAGCCGGATGCCGAGATCCGCTATCATTTTCCAGAAGGTCGCTTCCTCCGCTCGGTTCGAGTCACGCCCGCGCAGCGCAAAGCGCTGGCGATGGGCCGCATGGCCGTCGCCCGCGGCCATCGCCATGAATCCGATTTTGTCCTGACGTCGCGCGATATCGCCCAAAAGCTGGCCGAATTCGCGCCCGAGCGGGTGTTGTTGCTCTATCCCGAAAGCAACGATGTCGAGGATGAGGAAGACTGGGGTGATTGAGAGACGTTGGCGAGGAGGGATAAGCAGGTTTCCCGCCTAGCGCCTGACGGCGGGATCCAGTCTCTCCAGCAAGCGTTGTCGGTAATGGTCCTCCAGCAGCAGGTTGATGGGCTGGCGGCGGTTGGCGGCCAGCCGCAATTGCAGCAGTTCCAGCCGGGCCCGCGCCCGACAGTGCTCGCTTTCCGGCAGTTGTTGCAGCAACTGTTCGGCCTCGCGTAACTCCCGCCGTAGTTGCAGTTCCGGCGGCAGAAACCCGGCGTTTTTCAGGAGTCGATAGGCGACTCGCAATTCCTCGGGAACCGCGGAGTCGTCATCCAGCACCAAAGGCCGGCCCTCGCCGGGCAAGCCGCGCAATTCACCGCGCTCGAGGGCCTCCTGAATGCGGGTTTCGGCGATTCGGTCGAGCAGATTCATGCGGGCGGGTTCCGGGGAAGACGCCGGTGGGCGAGGGACTCAATCCGGGTTGGCCATGACCAGGGCGAGGATGGTGATGGCCTGGGCTTCCATCTGAAAATCCTCCCCGGCCCCTAGTAAAAACTCGCCGGCGGTTCGTTGCGGTTTCGAGGTATCGAGCAGACAGCGCCAGTGATCCGCGCCGCGCACTGTAGGTACGCGGAACGGAATGGCGGTGGGGCCGGCGTTGAAGATGATTAATAGAGTATCGTCGGTTTCTGGGTAGCCGTCCGGAGTGAAATACTCGCCGGCGTCGCCCGCCATCAGCATCCCGAAACAGCGGGCCTTGGGTTCCTGCCAGTGGTAATCGCTCATGGCGCCGCCGCCGGGACTGATCCAGAGGATATCCCGCAAATCGGTGGTTTTGGACGTCTGGAGCCCGTGCAGAAACTGAGGGCGGCGCAGTACCGGATGTTCGCGGCGCAAGTTGATCAGGCGGCGGACGAAGTCCAAAAATTCCTGTTCTTCGGCGGGGATATTCTCCCAGTTCAACCAGTTGACTTCGTTATCCTGGCAGTAGGCGTTGTTGTTGCCGCCCTGGCTGCGGCCGAATTCGTCACCGGCCAGGAGCATGGGCGTACCCTGCGCCAACAGCACGGTGGCCAGCATGTTGCGGCGCTGGCGCAGACGGATCTGCCGGATGGCTGGATCGTCGGTCGGACCTTCGACGCCGTAGTTGTTGCTGAAGTTGGAGGGGTGACCGTCGCGGTTGTTTTCCTGGTTGGCCTCGTTGTGACGCTCGTTGTAGCTGACCAGATCGGCCAGGGTGAAGCCGTCGTGGCTGGCGATGTAGTTGACCGAAGCCCACGGCCGCCGGCCGTCGTGCTCGAACAGGTCGC
>JRYF01000222.1_pt1 | contig 17035 bp, 21 predicted proteins | sample 235331 | NCBI WGS metagenome assembly JRYF01 (sample SAMN03074217, study PRJNA261475) | activated sludge metagenome | biome: Wastewater Treatment Plant; feature: Wastewater; material: Activated sludge; isolation source: activated biomass of a wastewater treatment plant treating hydrocarbon... ...
GACGCGGCTGATGTTCGTCGGGCGCGTCGAGAGGAAGGAGAGTTGAGATGCTGAGTGAGCAACAATTGAGCACCCTTGCCGCTGCGATTGCGGCTGAGACTGACCCTGAATTCGTTGCGTTGCGTGACGCAGGATCGACCGGCCTCATGGCCGAGTGGTTCAACGCAGAGGCGTCGCCGGCCTATTGGGTCTGGCGCACCGTGCTGAGCAAGCGTCAGGTTGTATCGGAGGTGTCGCCTGACAACACAAGTTTCAGCTGGACAGCCCTGATCAACAGGTCAGCCGCCGAGCAGTTCGGCTGGGCACAAGTTTGGAACAGCACGCTGGAATGCAACCCATCGTTGCTCAATGTCCGTCAAGCGTTCGCCGATATTTTCAGCGGCGGCACGGGCGCGGCCACGCGCGCGCATTTGCTCGCTATGGCGCGGAGACCGGCGACGCGCGGAGAAAAACTCTTCGCGTCCGGGACCGGATCGAAGGGCGCCCCGGCACTTATGGGCCACGAGGGCGACATCACCGATACTGATGTTGTTCGCGCGATCCACCTGTGAGGTGACGCATGGCAACTGCAACCATGATTGTCGGCGCGCGCACGAGCCTTACCACGTCGGCGCTGAATTCGCTGGCGTCGGCCACGTATGTGGTAGCGGGCACGCTCGATCACACAACCAACGACCCGATCGACGTGCTGCTGGAGGTCACGGTTACGCCGGGTACACCATCGAGCAACAAGCAGGTTGTCGTGTTTCTGCAGAAATCCTTGGACGGCACGAATTTCGAGACCGGACCGACGAGCGGAACGACGACGACGGACGAGCCGAACCTGACCTTCGTCGGTACGTTGCCTTGCAATACCAGCAGCACGGCGCAGACGCGGGTGTTTTCACTGGCCGCGGCTTGCGGCGGGGTATTGCCGGCGCACTCGAAAATCATCGTCAAGAACGAAACCGGCGCCGCGTTGGCCGCGTCCGGTCATAGCGTCTACTACTCAGAAGTCACAGCCGACGTGAGCTGATCCGATGCTTGCGCGAAACTATGCCCCGAAGCTGGGCGCGCGGATGTTTCCGGCGACCGGCGGCGCCCGGCTCATATCGGCAATATCTCCAGTAACGTCACTGCCAGTGACGATGACTGCATGGGTACGTCGGCGCACTGCGTGGGATGAAACAGCCATAGCACTGGGCAATAGTGCTAATTCCGCATCAGTAGAAATAGCCTGGAGTTGGTTTGGGGGAGGGCTACCAGCTGCAAGAGCTATAAACAGCAACGCTTCCGTTGCTGGTACGGCTGCTCACACAAAACCTCTCAACCTGAACGAATGGCACCATGTAGCTGCCGTGTTTGCGTCAACGACACGTCGTGTGATATACGTAGACACGGCGCCGGGCGTGGTAAACACCACCACAGTGGATGCGTCGCCGAGCACGTGGAATTACATAAGTTTGGGCACAAGAAACCGGAACGGAACTCCATCATTACACCTTCGAGGGTGGTTAGCCGCTCCCGCAGTATGGAACGCGGAACTAACTGACGCAGAAATTCTGTCGCTCGCTATGGGTGCACATCCATACCAGGTGCGACGCGATAAGCTGGCATTTCTGGCGCCGATGGTTGAGGGTGGGCTGCACCCAGAACGTGATACGGTCAACGGTTTGATGTGTACCCCGTCTGGGGACGTGATTGAGCGCGCATACTTCCCACCAGGCTATGTGCGGCAGCATTCCCGTCGCGTCTTTCTGCCGGCCAGCATCGCCGCCGCGTTGGCCCCCACCATCGGCGATCTCAAGGCCGTCAATATCACCGCGACCACGGTGCAGGCGACCTACGACTACGCTTTCTGACCGATGGCCGCAACCCTCTACCTTGCCGCATTCGAGTCCGCCGAAACGGCGACTTGGGCCTATGCCGACATCGGCAACGGGCGCGACGGGTTCTCGGCGACCGGCTACGTCACCAGCGACACGACGACGAGCGGTGTCCCGACCAGCGGCAGCGGCGATGACACCAGCGCGGGGATCACGCTATCGGGCCTGAGCGCGGGCCAGAGCTACAAGCTGTGGGTTGTCTGGAGCGACGGGACCGATCACAGCACGATTGCGTCGTCGGCGGCGTTCACGACGGCAGTCGCTATCACCCTCGCGCCCGGCGCAGCCACAGCCGCTACGCTCACCGCCAGCGCAACCGCCGCGGCGAGCTTGACCGCCGCTGCGGGCTCGGCTACCGCCGCATCCCTCGCCGGCTCTGCGGATGCAGCCGCAGCCATCGCCAGTGCCACAGGCGTCGCGACGGCCCAGGCGCTCGCCGGCGCCGCCACGGCAGCATCCTCGATCACGGCGGCTGTCGGGGCTGCCACAGCACAGACACTGACCGGCTCGGCGCTGGTCGACAATACGGCGGCAATCACCTCAGCGGCCGGCGTCGCCACGGCGTCTAGCCTAGCCGGGTCGACTACCGCCGCCGCGGCCATCACTGCGGCAACTGGCGGGGCGTCGGCATCCGCGCTGGCCGGTGCCGCGGTCGCAGCATCCACGCTCACGCAGGCCGACGGCGTGGCCACCGCGCAGTCGCTGGCGGGCGCCGCTACGGGCGCCGCAGCGATCACCACCGCATCAGGTGCCGCGACCGCTGCCACGCTTACCGGCAGCTCGGGCACGACGGCGGCTGGTGCGATCGTTGCGTCCGCCGGGGCGGCCACCGCGTCTGTGCTGACTGGCTCGTCGATCACGACATCTGCGGCCAGCGCGGCGTCCGGTGCGGCCACGGCAGCATCGATCGGCGCATCAGCCGAGGCGGTCGCGGCGATCCTCGAAGCTGCGGGCATCGCTACACCTGGCACGATGACAGGCGGCGTCGTCGGCGCAGTATGGCCAGACCCTTCTCAGGTGCTGTTCGGCGTGGTGTACGGCCCGACCGGCGCGGACTACACCGGCACGCTGGTGCCAGGCGCCGATGCCGACGACGTGGCGGCCGCAGTGTGGGCCTACGCGACCAGGTCGCTGACTGTCACTGCCGAGGTCAACGTCAAGCAGGTCAACGACGTGCCCCTGGCTGGGTCCGGCGTGCCGGGCTCCGACCCGTGGCGGCCGGCGTGAGATAGCCCGCCCCCCGCATACGTCCCGCCATGACGACCCCATACACGTGGCTGACAGGCGCATGGCTGCCAGGCGCCTGGCTCGCCGGCTCATGGGGCGACGAGACTGCGCTCGACGACGACGACGACAGCGCGAGCCCCTTCGCGCGCCGCGGCCGCCACTGGCGCCCCGGCGAGCTCGAGCCCCTCAGCATCCTGCCCCCGCGCAAGCGCCCGCGCCGCCGCCGGCGCGACGAGCTGCTCGTCATCGCCCCGTAGCCGTGCGCGCGGCCGCAGGCGCGCGGCTGTAAATCGTCTCACTTTTCCTGGAAATGAGACAGCCGCGCGCGCAAAGTGCGGCACCATGCACCAGACGCTGGACACTGCCACCGCCGCCCCCGCCGGTGCGCGCGTGCTGCCAACGCAGCGCCGCGCCGCGGCCCTCACCCCGCAGAGCTTCGACGCCGCCGCGCGCACCGTCGACGTCGTCTGGACCACGGGCGCCCGCGTGCGCCGGATGGACTGGTGGACCGGCCAGCAGTACGACGAGGAGCTCGTCGTCTCCGACGACGCCGTCGACATGACCCGACTCGCCAGCGGCGCCGCGCCCGTGCTCAACACGCACTCGGCGCATGACCTGAGCGCGCAGATCGGCGTCGTCACCGCCGCATCCATCCGCGACGGCCAGGGCCTGGCCACGCTGCAGCTCAGCGAGCGCGACGACATCGCCGGCATCGTGCGCGACATCCAGTCCGGCGTCATCCGCAACATCAGCGTCGGATACAACGTCCGTCGCTACGAGATCACCGCCGCCGCAAACCGCACCGATGGCGCCAACGTCCCACTATACCGCGCCATCGACTGGGAGCCTGCCGAACTGTCGTTCGTGCCGATCCCGGCCGACCACCTATCCGGCACCCGCGCGGCCTCCGATCCCGGCACCCCGTGCCAATTCGTCCCGGCGCCCGCCGCCATCCGGGCCCCTGCCCAACCCGCCACCACGAGGACACTCATGGACACGACTGTCGACACCGGCGCCCCCGCCAGCAACCAACCCGCCCAGGCGCCGGCCACCGACGCTGCGGGCCTCGAGCAGCGCGCCGCCGACCTGGCCGCCACCGCGGCCGACATCACCGACCTGTGCGTCCGCCACGGCGTGCCGCAGCTCGCCGCCGGCCTCATCCGCAGCGGCAACGGGCTCGACGCCGCGCGCGCCGCCGTGCTCGCCGAGCTCGCCGTGCGCGACGCCGCCGCCGGCGGCCACCGCAACGTCGGCCGCATCGACACCGTGCGCGACGAGATGACGACCCGCATGGCCGGCATCGAGCAGGCCATCTTGCACCGCCTTGACCCGCGCGAGACGCTCGACGACAACGGCCGCCAGTACCGCGGCCGGCCGCTGCTCGAGATCGGCCGCGAGTACCTCGAGGCGCACGGCCAGCACACCCGCGGCATCGACCGCGTGACCCTGGCCGCGCGCATCCTGCACTTCCGCACGGGGTACCACACCACGGGTGACTTCGCCAGCCTGTTCGCCAACGTCGCCAACAAGCGGCTGCGCCGGGCGTACGACGAGAACCCCGGCACCTACACCACCTGGGCCCGCCGCGGCCCCAACGCCCCCGACTTCAAGAACATCAGCGTGGTGCAGCTTTCGGGCGCGCCGAACCTGCTGCAGACCAACGAGCACGGCGAGTTCAAGTATGGAACCATGAAGGACGGCGCCGAAACCTACGCCGTCATCACCTACGGCCGCATCGTCGCACTTACCCGCCAGGCCATCATCAACGACGACCTCCGCGGCTTCGAGCGCCTCGTATCGGCGTTCGGCTTCGCCGCCCGGCGGTTGGAGAACCGCACCGTCTACAGCCAGATCACCAGCAACCCGACGCTGGCAGACGGCGGTGCGCTCTTCAACGCTACGGCCATCACCACCGCCGGCGGCCACGCCAACCTGACGACCGGCGGCGCCAGCGCGCTGCAGCTCAGCGCGCTGGCCACCAGCCGCGCCATGATGCGGGTCATGAAGGGCACCAACGACGAGGACCTGAACATCGCGCCGCGCTTCCTGATCGTGCCGGCCGCGCTCGAGCAGACCGCCTACCAGCTCACCAGCGCCAACTACGTGCCGGCGACCACCGGCGCCATCAACGAGTTCCGCGCCGGCGGCCGCACGCAGCTCGAGCCCATCGTCGAGCCCATCCTGGACGGCGCCAGCGCCACCGCCTGGTATCTGGCCAGCGACAGCTCGATGGTCGACACCGTCGAGTACTGCTACCTGGACGGCGCCGAGGGCCCGGTCATCGAAAGCGATGTCGGCTTCGAGGTCGACGGCGTCAGCTACAAGTGCCGGCTGGACTTCGGCTGCAAGGCGATCGACTTCCGCGGGCTCCACAAGTCCAACGGCGCCTGATCCCCACCACCTGGAGACTACCGTGAACAACTACTCGCAAGCCGGCAAGACGCTGACCCTCACCCCCGGCGCCAATGTGGCCGCCGGCGCGGGCTACCTGTTCGGCGCCTCGCTGTTCGGCGTCGCCACCTCGGCGGTGGCCAGCGGCTCGCCCGGCGAATTCCTGACCGAAGGCGTGGTCGAGATCGCCAAGACCTCGGCCCTGGCGATCAGCGTGGGCGACGTCCTGTACTGGGTGCCGGGCAGCAGCGTGGTCAACAAGACCACGTCCGGCCAGCGCGCGGTCGGCGTCGCCGTCGCGGCCGCCGCCAACCCATCGGACACGGTGCTGATGAAGCTGGGCGTGCCCAGCCAGGCCGGCACCTGATCCACCTGACCGCGCGCGATGGCCAGTGCATTCGACCGCCCCGCAGCGCAGACCCTGGACCGCAGTTTTGCGCTCTTCGGCTGCGCTGCCACCTACACGGACCGCGACGCCGTCGCCACGCCGTGCACGGTGCTGGTCGAGCACGACCTGACGCGCTACGGCGAGGCGGCCGCCACCGTCGCCCAGCGCACGGCGCTGGTGCAGGTGCGCGCCGCCGAGGTGCCGGGCCCGCCGCGCCGCGGCGAGACCTTCACGCTCGCGGGCACCGGCCAGGTGCTCACCGTCGACAGCCTGATGCTGTCCACCGACTACCTGCACCGGGTGTTCGCGTCGTGACCGTCGCTTACGGCATCCAGGTCGACCCGGAGCAGATCGCCGAGGCGCGCGCGCTGTTCGAGTTCGTCGGCGGCAACAGCGACGAGGCGCTGCGCGTGGCGATCAACGCCGCCGCGCCGCGCGTGCGCACCGCCAGCAGCAAGATCATGCGCGAGCAGGTGCGGCTGCCGGCGGCCTACGTCAAGGACAAGCTCAGCATCATCAAGGCCACGCGCAAGGCGCTGGTCGGCCGCATCCGCGCCGAGAAGCGCGGCCTGCTGCTGTCGCGGTTCAGCACGGACCCGCTGATCGCCGGCGACAAGGTCGGCTGGATCGCGCCGCCGCTGGTGCCGCCGGGCGGCATCCGCGTCAAGGTCAAGCCGGACCAGTCCCCAAAGGTCGTCACCGGCGACGCCGACACGCAGCCCAACAAGCCCTTCTACATCGTGATCAACCGCGGCGCCAATGTCGCAATCGCCGCGCGCCGGCGCATGCCAGGCAGGAGCGGCGGCAAGATCAAGATTTTCCACGGCCCCTCGCCCAGCCAGGTTTTCCAGGCCGTGCGCGATACCGTCAGCCCGCAGGCGCAAGACATTCTCCAAGAAGAGCTCCTGGACGCCATGCGCTACCTGCTGTCCAAGAAGTATCCGCCCGAGCCGCGGGACGACGACTGAGGCGCGCACGCCATGCCTACCGTCATCCGCGAGCAGTTGCTCGGCGCCATCCTGACCGCCGTCGGCGGCGAGTACGGCATCCCGGCGCCAGAGGACGAGCGCGACGTGCCGGTCACCATCGTGCAGGATGGCGACGACGAGGTCAGCACCAGCTTCGACACCAACAACGTCTCGATGCCTGTCAACGTCGCCAGCGCCGACGTGGCCGCCAGCACCGACCGCGACACCATGCGCGCGCACGCGCACCAAATGCTCGGCGACATCGTCGCCGCCATGCACGCGGACGAGACCTTCGGCGGTCTGGCGCATGGCGTCAGCTACACCAGCGGCGGCATCGCGCTGGGCGCCGGCGCCATGGTGTTCGCAGAGGCCGCGTTCCGCGTCCGCTACAGCCACGCGCGCGGCGCGCTCGACACCGCCGCCCCCACCTGACCCCACCCACCACGCGAGGACACCACCATGGGCGCACCCATCATCCGCTACGAAGCCGGCCAGACCGCGTACCCCTTCGAAGAGCTGACCGACAGCGGCGACAGCACCACCTTCACCGCCAGCTTCAGCCCCGTGAGCAACGTGGCCGGCAGCGAGCCCGTCATCGCGCCCTACGGGCTGCTGACCGGCGGCGCGCTGACGCCGCACGCCAGCAATGACACGGTAGCCATCGCCGCGCTGACTGCCAGCATGGCTGGCGCCACCGGCGCCAATGCGCAGGGCGTCGTCTCGGTCGGCTCCGGCACGCTGGCCATCACCCGCCCGGCCTCCAACGTCGCCAAGGTCATCAGCATCACCGTCAACAGCTCGGCCGCACTCGCGGCCGTGGCCGGCGCCGACGGCGCCAGCACCACCTTCAGCGAGACGCGCGGCGCCGCCGGCGGCCCCCCCTACATCCCGGTCGGCAGCATCGAAATCGGCCAAGTGCGCGTCACCACCAGCGCCGCCGCGCCGCTGACCAGCTCGCAGCTCTACTCCGTGCCCGGCCTGCACCTCGAGCGCAGCGACTACCCGGTGTTCGACCTCAACTACGCCACCGGCGCCGTGACGTTCGCCACCGCGCTCGACGGCATCCACACCGGCGACCTGCCCAAGAAGGTCTACATGCGCGGCGCCACGCCGCTGTTCGCCCCGATCGCCAATACGTCCGATTGGGTGCCGGCCGAGGCCACCTACAGCCTCAGCAGCACCGCCACCTACGACGGCCCGGTCGGTGCGGCCAGCAGCTCGCTCGGCCAGGCCAGCTTCACCGCCGTGATGCGCGACGGCATCACCGACAGCGTGCTGGCGGTCAAGGGCAAGGAGGTCTGGTTCGAGTTCCGGCCGGACCGCGACAAGTCCTTCCCCAAGCAACTCACGCAGGGCGTCTTCGGCGTGGCGCGCACCTTCCCGGCCGGCGGCGGCACCTTCAGCGCAAGCTGCACCGTCACGCCGCGGGTCGAGTCCGTCGACGTGCTGGCCTGATCGGCGGGAGGTGCCCGCCATGGACCTGCAGCGCTTCCTGCAGGCCGCGTTGCAGCCCCGGCAGGCGTCGGTCGACGTCCCGCTGCTCAAGCCCTGGTTCGGCGATGCCGAGCCAGTGTGGGTTGTGCGTGGCCTGACCGCAGCCGAGATGGCGCGCGCCGACGAGGCCGCGCGCAGCGGCCTGGACAACGTGCGCGCGATGATCGAGGCGCTGGCCGGCGACGCCGCCGACAAGGCGGCCAACTTCCGCCGCAGCCTGGGGCTGAGCGAGGACGACGTGCCGGCCGACATCAGCCGGCGTATCGAGATGCTGACCGCCGGTGCCGTCAACCCGGAGCTGGGCACTGCCAACCGCGAGGTGGCGGTCAAGCTGGCCGAGGCCTTCCCGGTCGTCTTCTACACGCTGACCAACCAGATCATCAACCTGACCGGCCAGGGAGCCGAGCCGGGAAAGCCGCGGCGCTCTGGGCCGACCCAGGAGTGAGGGCTGCCATGGCCCTGTGCTCAGAGCGCGGCCGGTTCCTGTTCGAGGTCCGCCCGGACCTGTTCCCCGCCGGCCGCCTGGCCGACGACGAGCTGGCGCTGTGGGCGCGCTGGTACGACGAGCGCGCGCAGCGCGACAAGCGTCGCTGACCTAGGGTGCAACCGTGGCCGACGCGCAGCGCACGATCGACCTGATCTTCAACGGCGTCGACAAGACCGGCGCCGCGACGATCGCTGCGCTGAACAACGCCGAGAAGTTCACCGGCGCCCTGAAGGACGCCACGCAGCCGATCGCCGACTTCACCGTCGGCGCGCTCAAGATCGAGGCCGCGCTGCTGGCTGCCGGGCTGGCGATGACCACCTTCGCCGTCAAGGGGGCGGGCGACTTCGATACTGCGTTCCGCGAAATCAGCACCCTCATCCAGCGCCCCGTCGACGAGCTCGGCGGCTTCCGTGACGCGATCCTCAACTACGCCGCCACCAGCACGGCGCCGCTCGAGCAAGTCACGCGGTCGATCTACGACGCCATCAGCGCCGGCGTGCCGTTCGAGGAGTCGATCGCCGCCGTGGCGGCGGCGGAGCGCCTGGCGATCGCCGGCAAGGCCGACCTGAACGCCACGCTGCGCGTGCTGGTCAGCTCGCTCAATGCCTACGGGCTATCCATTGAAGAGGCGGGGGCGTTCTCCGACGCGCTCTTCACCACGGTCCGGCTCGGCCAGACTACGCTGCCTGAGCTGGCGAACAACCTGTCCAAGGTCACCGCCACCGCCGCCACCCTCGGGGTCCCGTTCGAGGAGGTGCTGGCCGCGCTGGCCGCGCTCACCGCCACCGGCGTGCCAACCAGCGAAGCCATCACGCAGATAAACGCGGTGCTGCTGGGCTTCCTGAAGCCCTCCGCGCAAGCCGCCAAGCTGGCCGACGAGCTGGGCGTCGAGTTCGGCGCGGCGGCCATCCGGTCCAAGGGGCTGGACGGCGCATTGCAAGACCTGGTCAAGGCCACCGGCGGCAGCGAAGACCAGATGACGCGCCTGTTCGGGCAAGCCGAGGCGCTGAAGGCGATCTTCCCGCTCACCGGCAGCGCGGCCGAGAAGTTCGCCGATGCGCTGGTTGCCATGGCCGACAAGACCGGCGCCACGGACGAGGCCTTCACCCGCATGGCCGACTCGCTCGGCCTGGGAGCCAAGCAGGTCGAGAACGCATTCCAGGTGTTGATGATTGCCATCGGCACCCCGCTGCTCGACGAGTTCGGCGGCATCGCCGACGCGCTGGCGAAGGTCTTCCTGGCGCTGTCCGACAACGTCCGCAAAGGCGGCCTGGGCGACCTGGTCAAGTACATCGAGAGCGTCTTCGGCGACATCATGAAGACGCTGGAGACCGTCGCCAAGAACCTGCCTGCGGCCCTGGCCGCGGCCGACTTCAGCGGGTTCCAGCGCGGCATCGCGGCTGTCGCGGACGCCTTCACGGTGCTGTTCGGCAATATCGACCTGACGACGGTCGACGGGCTGCGCAAGGCGATCGAATTCACGGGCGCGGCTTTCTTGGGCTTGAGCAAATACACGGCCGGCGTCATCGAGTCCTTCAAGCCACTGCTCGATCTGCTGGTGCGCGTGGCAAGCGGCGCCGAATCGGTCGACATGGAATTCGTCACGCTGCTGGGCAGCATCGGCGGCGCCGTGACGCAGCTCAACGTGCTGCTGGGCGTGCTCGGGCCCGTGACCGAATGGATAGGCGCGCTGGTGGCCGTGCTGGTCGGCGTCAAGGGCATCGGCATGACGGCAGCGCTGGCCGGCACGGCCGTCGAGGCCGGCAAGCTGGCGCTGGTGCTCGGCGGTGCCGGCGGGCTGCTCGGCTACGTCGCCGCGCTGGCGGTGCCGATAGGCGCCATCGTGGCGTCGCTGCTGCAATGGCGCGACGCGCAAGCAGACCTGACGCGCGCGCAAGATGCCGCGGGCGCGGTTCAGGAACGCACCAACGACCGCCTGCGCGACTTCGCCGAAAGCACCGGGATCGCCGTCAAGTCGCTCGACGAGGCGCTGGCCCTGGTCGATAACGGCACGGTCGTCTGGGACGAAGCATCCAAGACCTACCGCCGCGCGGGTGATGCGATGGACCGCGTCGGCACCGCGACCGCCGACGCCGTCAACCCCTTCGAGGCGGCCAACGAAGCCATGCTGGCGGCGGCCGTGGCCGCAGAAAAGGCCGCCGTCGCGCAGGAAAAGAACAGCGCGGCCACCGAGGCAGCCAAGACCTACACGATGCAGCTCGTCCCGATCCTGGACGAGCTCACCGGCAAGATCGTCGGCTACGAACAGCGCCTGGTCGAGACCGCGGGCGCGGGCGCCACGCTGGCCGACCGCTCCAAGACCGTCAAGGAGGAGTTGCGCACTTCCGCCGACGTGATGGACCGCCTGGCCACGAGCACCACGCTGACCAACAAGGAGCTGATCGACCTTGCCAAGATCACCAAGGACGCCGAGGTCAAGCTGGCCGAGCTCGCCAGCAACGAGCGCATCAAGTTCATGGAGTTCAAGGTCGCGCTGGATGTGGCGCAGATCGAGGCCGACACCAAGCGCATCCAGGCCGCGTTCGAGTCCATCAACGTCACGATCGACTCCACCGGCGGCGTCATCAGCGCGGCGCTGGGCGCCCTGAAAGACGCCGACACCTGGGAAAACATCCACATCATCAAAGACCAGCTCGACCTGGAAAACAAGCGCCGCGACGAAGCGCTGGACATGCAAAAGAAGCTCACCCAAGCCCAGATCGACGTGATGCGCGCCCAGATCGACGCCATGGCCCGCGGCGACGCGCTGATCCAGATCGACGGCGCCGGGCTGCAGCCGCACCTCGAGGGTTTCATGTGGGAGATCCTGCGCGCAATACAGGTGCGCGTGAACTCCGAAGGCCTGGCCTTCCTCCTCGGCACCTGACGGCACGGCACCCATCATGCGCACCGCCAGCCTGTCCACGCTGACCTACGACCTCGAGGGCCATGTGCGCCTGCGCCTGCACGGCACCACCGCCGGCGAAACGCGCCGCCGCGTCAACCGCGTCGCGACGCTAGACGGCGGCGCCGTCAACAACGACATGGGTTACAGCGCCTCGGACCTCACACTCGACCTGCGCTGGCCCGCCACCGATCCTGCCACCGACGCCGCCGTCCAACGCCTGGTGCAGCTCTACGCCCGCCTCGTCGTCGCCGTGCCGGGCGCCGTCTACCTGACCGCCCCCGAGTCCTACACCCCCGGCGCCACCGAGTCGCGGCTGCGGCTGCTGGTGCTGGGCGACCTCACCGCCTGACTCCAAGAAGGACGCCACCATGCCCCCGCCCAGCTCCGCCACCTACTCCGCCGCTGCGCTGGTCGCAGCGCATACCACATTCCGCGATCTGATCGACGCCGGCAGCGCCGCCGGCTTCATTCGCATCCGCAACAGCGCCGACGTGCTGCTCGCCACCGTCCCGCTCGACGACCCCTGCGGCACCGTCAACGGCACCACCGGTCAGCTGACCTTCGCCATCGCCGGCCCGGACCCGTCGGCGGCCACGACGGGCACCGCCTCCTACGCCGAATTCTGCGACTCCGACGGCACCGTGCACCTGGCGCTGCCGGCGCAGACCGGCACGACGCCGGTATCGGGCGTCATCGTGATCAATACGCTGTCGATCGTTGCCGGCGCGCCGGTGCACGTGCTCAGCGCCACCATCGGATGATGCGGCCATGGCGGCCCCCACCGTATATCGGTCCACCGACACCGCCGCGCCGGTCCTCACCGGCGAGGCCGGCAAGCTGATCGAACTGCTGGACGCCTGCCTGGTCGACGGCTACGGCACGCAAGCGGCCGCCGGCTGGTCCAAGCCGTACAGCGCCACCAACTACGCGGCCTATCGGCAGGGCAGCGGGCTGGAACACTACCTGTGGGTCAACGATGTCAACCCGCAGATGTCGCGCGTGGTCGGGTACACGGCCATGACGGGCATCCTGGACGGCAGCGGCCCGTTCCCGACCAGCGCGCAGTTCGACGCCGGCCTGTACGTGCGCAAGTCGATCACAGCCAACACCACCGCGCGGCCCTGGATTCTGTTCGCCACCGACCAGACCTTCTACCTGTTCGTCTTCGGCGGCTCGACCACCTTCGGCACCTACGGCGGCGGCGACAACCACCTCGGCTTCGGCCAGGTCGCGTCGCTGATGACGGGCGACGCCATGCAGTCGTTCCTGATCGCCGCTACCGACACGTCGACCACGTCGACCTCGGCGACGACCACCCGGCAAGTGCTGGCGCTGCATGCCAGCACCACCGGCCACTACATGGCCGCCAGCTACACGCAGACAGGCGGCTCAATCGGCTTCACATGCCGGCCGCTGGCCAACCTCTTCAACCAGACCACCGCGTCCGGCAGCGGCGGCATCGCGTACCCGGATGGCGTCAGCGGCAGTCTGTGCATCGAGCCGATGGCGGTGCAGGAGACATCGCTGCTGCTGCGCGGCACGCTGCCCGGGCTGTATTCGCTGGGCCACACGTATACGGCGTTCGCGCACTTCGACACGTTCTCCGGCAAGGACGCGCTGGCCGGCGAGGAGTTCCTCGTCGTGCTCACGGGCACCTACGGCGTCGTCATCCAGACAAGCGGAGGGTGGTGACATGGCAGACCTGGGGGCCGTAGGCCGCAGCGTAGGCGCCATGGTGCGCATCCGGGTCCTGGACGTGCGCCCGGCGCTGCCGGCCGCAACGGTGGCCGTCAGCGGCATCATCAGCGACGACACCGCCACGCCGTGCGCGCGCATCGTGCGGGCGTATCACCGCGCAAACGGGCAGTTCATCGCCGCGACGGTCAGCGATGCCACCACCGGCGCCTACTCGCTGCCGTGCCCGCCGGGCGAGATCCAGCGCATCGTGCTGGATGATGACGCCGGCGTGCTGTACAACGACATCATCGACAGGGTGATCCCGGCGTGAGCTACGGCCGGCCCGCCAGCACGCTGGCCTGGGCCTCGTGGGCCGGGGCCGCGGCCTACACGCGGCCGGATTCGACCGCCGCAGACGCCGAGTTCGCCGAGCCAACGCCGGTCGAAGCGCGCCTGGCCGCGGCATCGATGCTGCAGCAGCCCGCGGCGAGCGCGCGCGCGGTGCCGGCCGCGCAGGCGCAGATCCTCGCCCACATGCTCGGCGCGCCGGCCGCGGTGGCGCTGCTGGCGACGTGGGGGCATGTCCGGGCGCCAAACGTGCTGCGATCGCCGGCCGTGCTCGCAGCGGCCAATCTGGCGCAGATCATGGCCCCGCGCGTGCTCGGTGCGCCGCGCGTCACGGCCAGCACCGTCCGGGCGGCCCTCGTGCAGGCGCCGGCGCTGCTGCTGACCCCGCGCGCCATCGCCGCGACGGACTACAGTGGCCTGGTCGACCCCGCCGCCGCGGTGCGCTACAAGGCGCACTTCGACACCCCCGGAGGCGTGGTCGTGCTGCCGATCTCATCGTGGCAGGCGACGCTGCAGACGGCCGTCCAGAGCTACGTCCAGTGCGTGGTGCCGGGCGTGATGGACCATGTTGCCACGCTCGAGGACGCCACCGAGTTCGCCATCTACCGCCACGGCAGCACGATCGGCGGCGATGCGGTCGAGCAGATGATGGCGCTGGCGCCCATCTCCTACGTGCAGTTCGCGCAGGGCACCAGCAACTTCTCGGCGGTCGTCAACGGCTACGCCACCGCGTTCGCGCCGCAACTGACGCCGGACGCGGCATTCGACCGCACCTTGCACGGCGTTCGGTCGGTCTTCAGCGGCGCCGGCGGCTACCGCGTGCGCTGCGCCGTCGATTGGCTGCTGCGCCCGGGCCTGCGCGCGTGGCTGTCGGAGACCGAATCGTTCGTCGCCGGCTACGTGAGCTTCTACGTCGGCCCGGCCGACGCCTACATGGACGTCGGCCAGGGCAGCGAGGCCTGATCGCGATGGGCTGGGCCAAGATCGTCAGCGGCGGCGCAGACGGCCGCTACCTGATCGAGATCGACACCGGGTCGGCCACCAAGGCCGCGAGCCTGGCGGCGCTGTCGGCGCTGGAGGCGCGCGTGCTGACAGGCCTTGCAACGCAGCAAGCCATTGTCGACCAAGCCGACGCTGACGAGGCGGACGTGCTGGCCGAACTGAACCAGGCAGTCGACGACGCGATCGCGGATGGCGAGCCAGCCAAGGCGCTGGCGTGGACCAGGTTCTACGTCGACAAGTTGCAGACACTGCGCGCCCGGCACGCGCCGGCGCGCCGCGCGCTGGCCAAGTTCAAGCTGGATCTGATCGATGTCCGGAAGCGCACCGCGTACTGGAACCAGTTCGAGCCGATCGAACAGCGGTATGTGTGGTGCGCGGACCTCACGGAGAATCTGCCGCCGGGCAGAATCGTCGCAACATGCGAGGTGCCGGGCGACCCGACGCTGATCATCATCGCGCCGGGCGGCCGCTTTTGGAATCCTGCCGACGGATATTTGCGCGGGCGCGAACTGTCCTCGCCGGCGCATTCGTTCTTCAATGCCGCCATATTCCCGGGCTGGCAGAAGCACAAGCCCACCTATAGGGTTGCGACCGTAACCGCTATCGACGAAGACGCCAACACCGTAAACGTCGCTCTAGCCCCTGTGTTTTCGACCGCGCAGGCTCTAGACGTAAACCTGCACGGCAGCCTGACCAGCGTCCCAGTCGTCTATATGACCTTTCACGCTGCAGCGTTCGAGGTCGGCGATAGTGTCCTGGTCCAGTTTGTGGGTCAGAGCTGGAGCTCGCCGCGCGTGATCGGATTCGCGGGGCAGCCCTACGGGGGCAAGTTCACCGTCAGGTTCCAGGTGGCGGGCGGCACAATTCTGGCCGAATACAAGGTTCGCAAAGGTAAGGACTGCGGCGGCGCAACCGCGCCACCGCGGGAACAGCCGAATCCGTTCTTAGGCTGGCGGCATGGTTCCGCTCGTGTATATACACGTGTTCATCCGGGGGTCGCCAACGTTACGGCATCGCAGTTCTGGACAGCGCAATACGCGGCAGACTCGCACTGTATCGTGCACCACAATCAAACGGCGTGCGCGGGATATAGGGAGAACCGCAACATCGTCGTGGGGACGTATCACCCTCCCAGCAATACTACGCTGTATCAATGGGATACGGTTCATATGCAGGTGGCAAGCCGCACGCTCTATTGCAACTTCATCATTTTGCCGGCTTCGGTGGCTCAACCGTTTGCCGACGCCGTCGACTATCCACGTGTCATCACCGGCAGTAAAGGCTGGGTCTTCATCCAGTCGAACTCCTATTGGCTATCAACGCCGCCGCTGGCTGGTATACAGGAAGCCTTATGTTCAGAGCTGTCTAGTGCCACCTGGTGGTTTCCAACACTAGACGACCTGGGGACAGTAGTGCACGGATCCATGCAGATCGATGGCAAGGCCTACGTCAATCGATACGAATACACAGATATGCTTGGCGACCGCCCAATTTATAAACGCGTATATCAGGATTCTCCCGCAGAGCAATGACCAGTGACTCGATGGCGCAGAAGCGCCGCGCAACCCTCACCCCACCCGCACCCGCCTACGGCCGCCGTTGCAGGCCCCCGCAACCACTCCCGCAAGCCCGCCAGTCGCCGCCAGGCGCTCGGCGGGCTTGTCCATCTCGGCCCAGGTACCGCCCTCGTCGCGCACGATCTGCACCGGCCCCAGGAGCTCGCCAAGCAGCGTGCGAGCGCGGTCTCGGTCCTGGGCGTCGGATAGCGCGGCCTGCAGGTCCATCACCTGCTCGCGCCACCGCGCCGTGACCGCCTCCGGCGTCAGCCGGCCCGCGGCCGCCGCGCGCTCGCAGCGCGTGCGCACCTGGGCGAGCTCCGCCTCCGCCGCCGTCAGGCGCGCGCGCAGGGCGTCGGATAGCCCGATCTGCGCCACCGCGTCCGCAAGCCGCCCCACTTCGGCGCGCAGCTCCTGCGCGCGCCGCGCGGCCGCGCCGTCCGGCGCCGCGGCTTGCGCTTGCAGCGCCTGTTGCACCGCCGCGTGCATCTCGGCCAGCGCGGCCGGGCCGAGCAGCTCGTCGCGTCGTGGTCCGGGTCGGCGGCCTGGCCGGGGCTGGCATTGTGCGCCCGCAGGTCGCGCAGCGCGCGCTCGACGAGCAGTTGCACGAGCTGTCGGCGGGCAGCGGCGCGTAAGGCGGTGGACATGGCGGCAGGGGCGGTTATGGGCGCATCCTTGCGCCACTATCCGGTTAGGGGCGCAGGTTTGCGCCCTAGATCGCGTT
>JRYF01003083.1_pt1 | contig 17008 bp, 17 predicted proteins | sample 235331 | NCBI WGS metagenome assembly JRYF01 (sample SAMN03074217, study PRJNA261475) | activated sludge metagenome | biome: Wastewater Treatment Plant; feature: Wastewater; material: Activated sludge; isolation source: activated biomass of a wastewater treatment plant treating hydrocarbon... ...
TCAAATTGGAGCCGCACCCATTCAATTCCATTTGAAGAAGATGTTTTAGAAATTCAGAATGACATTGAAATATTAAGTTATTATATACCAATAGTCCCCCCAACGAATGTCGTATATGTAGGTGGTGTTCCGGCAAGAGGCAATCTTGAAGACCTCACTCATGGGTATCAGGGTGATGCAAAGGGAATAAATCAAGCTATGGTTGACCTTAGTAATGAAGGTGACGATGATGGCTTATTTGATAGAATGACAGACCTATTTCACTGGACTAGTATGGGGACATTGCAATCTGTCGGCAATGATTTTATTAATAAATTTCGACATAATGACGCTGTAGGAGATTACCATCATTCAACATTAAGCAGTAAAGTGTCAAATACCAAAGTGATGAAGAACTTCATCAAGGAGTTTGGAAAAAAATTTAATGACGAACTCCAATTAAATGGTGGCAACGTTAATGGTATTTTAGGAGTAAATATGCCTCAATCGTTACGACCTAAATTTAATTCAAATTGGCACAAAGCCCAAGGCTATACTATCCTCATTAATGATACCGAACAAACAACTGTTTACCAAATGGCTGATTTTCAAATCAATCTTAGCACTGGCGATTGGACTGGTTCCTTTTTCTTCGAGGTTACGGATCATTTTGGATTAGATAAAAGCGATGCCCTAACATATCAGAAAGTACATAACGGATTTGCGGCATGGTGGTTATTACAACATGTTAGAAATCATATACCCTTCAAGACTAAGATTTGGATAGTCGTCAAATTAAAGGGTAAAATAAATCCCTAAGCATAGCATCTTATAGCTCACACCGCCAAGTTTTGGGCATGGGCACAGACAGTTGACACTGGGGGAGATTTGACAAATCTTGGAGATTTGTCAAATCTGTCATGCCCAAAACTTGACGATGTGCAGTATAACCTCACCAACAGGCATTTTCCAGTGAATCATTTATTCGCTCATGTTCCTCTCGTGCTGAATTGTAGTTCCCAACTCCCGTTCGGAAGAAATCAGGTGCTGAACTGGAGTTCAGCACTAAGTTCCAGCGCTAAGGGAACATGAGCGGAAAATTTATTTTCAAGCGTTCAATCTATCAATACCCGTATGTAAATTATTAGAGTTGTTCTGAAATAGATTTTTAATGGTTTTCAAAATATGTAATCAATTGATTTTATATTGCGCTTTCGTTATTAAAAAACATAATTTGATTATTTCAGAACAACTCTATTCCTAACAATGGGGCTGAACCCCAAACTACTGGACATTATTGGAGATTCACGTTTGCTAAACTTTTGGAAGTTTAGTAAACGTTGGCCCTACATTCTCTCTTTCGTAAAAATGTCCAGTAGTGTGGGCTGAACCATTTATCAAAGTCCCGACAAAATGAAAAAAATGAAAAAAAAGTATCAGCAATTGCACCTCAGACTTATATCATTGTATTCGATACTCTTGCTCCTAGCAATGAGTTGCTCACCCCGCAAACCACTTGTCTTTGAAAGATTTGATGAGATTGGGCGAGTAGATACATCAACCGTCGGTGAAATTCGCCTTTTAAGCATAGAAGATTATTATTTGGTATCAGGATTCAAAAGAAACAAAATTTCATACATGGAGATAGATAGCTTTTTCTGTACGATTAGAGACCTTGATACAGAGTACTATAACCGCTGGGTCCATTTCTATCGAAAATCAGGAAAAATGAGCAAAGCGTATTACGAAAAATACCCACGAGGCGTTCACATGCACTTGGTAACTCACGATAAAATTGTCGTTTATGAAATGAAAAACCGGTACAAAGACGGTAATAACCAAAAAATCTGCAAAAAGGAGGTTTATAGCAAAAGGCGGCAATACTCGGTAAATACTGAAGCTTGTGAATGTAAATAATAGCTGCGTTTTCTATGGAATCTATTAGAAACATCCATGCAAAATGGGAACCAAAGCACGAAGCTTATTTGAAAAAGATGGGGGTTGTCACTCTATATGGCTATATCAATATATGGATAATTTCTTCAGAAAAACATCGAGGCGCTTCTTTTTACTTGTGTTATTTTTCTCAGGTACTTTGTTTTTTAGCCGATGCAAGTATGATGAGTCCCATATTAAAATTGAAAGGTTCGAGTACCTGGAAGAAGTACCAACAGGGGAAACTTACCTAATACATGGCTATAAAAAACGTTTTGACAAACAGATAAACCAGTTTGTTGACAGGTACGTCTGTGACAGCCTGTTCCCGCTCCTTGAATTTGATAACTCTAAATATTTATATTTTTTTAAACACTCGAAGAACACCAACCGGGAGAATTTTCAGATCCACCGAAAGCATAAAATAATCCGGGCATGGAGTAATGATATTTTATTTTCCTACTGGTTCTACAACATCAACGGGGCGATTGTTCCCAAAACTAAATATTACCATGCCGTAGGGGGAAAAGAAGACCCGCCGCCGCAATCTTTCAGATGTGATTGAGAATTTGACCCCGTGTCTTGGGCAAGCACCTTGCCCGGAATGCGATAGGAACCTGATCCTAGAGGAGTATCATGCTATGCAATGCAGTGATAAGAGCTTGGCATTTATGGCAAAATCCAACGTTAGCATGGCAGATTTGAAAAAAAATGGTATCAAACTTATAGATTGTTGCGAGGAGGGAACATTAGATGCGGAGTGCGGGATGAGAAAGATTTTCAAAAGCCTGGGGTTGAGCGAGGAAGAAATCAATACCATTTTCGCATTTGAAGTGCAAGACGGCTTGATCTTGTTTTTAGTGGAGTACGGGTTTGAGTATTTGCAAGAACACCTGGAGGTGCTGAAGCGGGCGATAGAATGCGGGGAAGACCTTGAAGACTTGCATCCGGCAATGGAGCCTTTGGCCTTCCCGCAAGACCCCTCCAACTACGCCCAAATCATCCAGTATATAAGAGCTATCAGGGATGCCTGCGCCAACAGGTGTACGGATTATGGATACTTTGAAGAATTCCTGACCAATTGGTTGTATGTGGTGGACACTGACCCCGCCGCCGTAAGTGTGGGAGAAATATATGACATGGGGCAGTGGGCGAAGAAGTTGAGGGACAGGATAGTGGCGGGGCATTTGCTGGCTTTCGGCTTAAATGTGCTGGACGTTTTGGAAGTGGCTGCCTGGGAATATGACCTGTTTGTGGCACAGCGCTATTTTAGCGCAGTGCCTTCGGGCGCACGCAACTGGGGAATGAGCAGAATGCTGACCAGGTTGAACGCCCCGGTATCCTCCTTTTCCGTTTGGCAGTATGCCCAGAAGTTCGGGATTAACTCTTACGACGACCTGGTGAAGTTGTTCAAGGACATGAAGTGGAGCAGGGCGCAAAAAGGGGTGGAGTTTCACCATTTGGTGGAGCAAAGGTTTAAGAACAACCCCCAAGTTGCCCAATGGTTGGGAAGCAGCAATCCAAATCAATGGGATTGTGTTGTACTCACCCAGTCAGAACATAATGTTATTACTGCTGCATGGAGACAAAAGATTCCTTACATAACCGACACTCCGGGACCCGGAGGACTTAACACGGCCACTGCAACTATTGATGATGTAAAACAAGCTGCAACTGAGATTTATCAAAATTTTCCTGAAATTTTGCAAGCTTTAGGTCTTTGATAAAAATTTCAACGGCATTAAAGAGGTTGGTCAAGGTTCTTTTTTAAGCAGCTTTGGCCAACATCTATTATTAACTTAAAACTCATACGCGTATGAAGTACGTCAGACGAATTTCAGGTAAATGGGGTGACAAAGAAGTGAGGCTCTTGCAAAATTATGGGATTGAAGTTAGAAAAGGAATTGACACTTTTGGGATTATTGAAGATGAAAAATATCATGACTTGGTCAGGTACTTATTGTCTGTTGACGGATTTAAAGATAGAAGGACATTTGTTGAATTTGAACAACAAGAATACCTGCCATTCAACAAATTTATGTTTTGGCGTGGATACGGATTGGCGGGAGAATTTAGTGGTTCCGACTACATAGCTTGGAAGAAAGAAATATTCGGAGAGTTCTGTTCTTGTTGTCTTGCTCCATACAGCGAGCCCCAAAAGCCGTTTATCTTTAAAAAGGAAGTGAAGATTTCCGGGAAGCATCTATTTTTCACTATGAATGATGCCATGAATTATCTGTTCACAGACAAAGATAAATATGAACACATTTTCAAAAAGTGGGGGTTGGGGTTCAAAGAGGTATTAATCGGGAGGAAGGAAAGAGTTTCAGAGAATCTGGTTCAGTTAGATATTCCGTTGTCACCCTACAAGTTAATTTTTGGAAACTCCGCCTTCGGGAAGACTTTTTCTTTCGACGGTTCTGGGAATTTCTTAGATTATAGTGTATGCCCGGTCTGTTCAAGACCATTGTATTCCAACCAGATTTTGGACTATTTCCCGGATTTTGAACAAGATTTTGAATTTGACATTGTTCATACCCGGGAATGGTTTGGCCCTTTTAATCATCATATCGTTATCTCCCGTCGTTTTGCCGAGTTTTTAGTCGAGCGCAAGGTAGCAAAATGGGACTCCTCTTATTTCATTCCGGTAAAAAAATTCACGCCCGTACATTAGCACGGCTTGCACAACTCCCCTTAAAAGAACCGCTACTTCGACCCGGCTGTGGACAAACCGGAATATATAAGACTATCGTATGACCAACATGAAAAATCAACAGCCAAACCCGCTATTTTTACCCCCGTTTTTACAAAACCCGTTTTCACCATTTTAACAAAAAAACCTCCCTCCATGTACAAAACCATCTTCTTCTTCCTTGTCCTCATCGCACCGGGACTCCTGCCGGGCCAGGAACGCATCCGGGTAAATCAGACCTTCCATTATGAGGTCTCTGGCAGAATCAACCGGCTGCAAAGTACGCAAGTGCTGCCCCCGGACATACCGGGCAGGCAGACGGTGCTGGACATCAGTTATTCTCACCCACCGACCGGTATCCATGAAAAGGGTGGAGCGACCTACGCCTACTTCGACCTGTACCAATCGGAACTCAAATCCCCTCTTACCATTACCTACGACATGCTGATATTTCCCTATGACTACAAAACGGCAGGTGAAAGAAAGGCCGCTGCTGCCCCCAGCGAGGAGGACCTGTCGCCATTTCTCAAAAAGGAGGCCTATATAAACCCGGGCCACAAAAAAATGCTCGAAGTGGCCAGCACAATACATGGATCATCCGAAGAAGAAATCGTCAGGAACGTCTTTCAATTCGTGACCAACCACATGGAGTACCGGCGTTTTAACCAACAGGAAAGGGGGGCTGTGCTGGCATTGAAACAGGGAAAGGGAGATTGTACGGAGTATTCTGAATTGATGGTTTCCCTGTGCCGGGCAAAGGACATCCCGGCGAGGCTGGTGTACGGCGCTGCTGTCGGGGGCGACAATCTGAGGGGCAATTTTCTGCACAATTGGGTGGAGGTGTATTTCAAAGGCCGGGGCTGGGTACCCTTCGACCCCACCTTTGCCGACTGCCCTTTCGACGACTGCCCCACTACCTTTGACCGTATGCCCGCCACCTATATTTATTTCTCCTTCGACCGGTCGGGAGGGGACTCCAGGTATCAATATCAATTGTCATCTACCGGGCACGTTCATGCCAACTACGATTTCCACCTTGAAAGGGTTTCGGAAAATGCCCTGCGCCGGGCCGAACGGTTTCTCCAAAAAGCAGCGCCGGACTCGGCGCTGGCATGTCTCGATGGCGTTTTCCCGGAAGGCTTCGAACATTTTGAAACGAACCTCCTGCAAATGGAGGCACATCTTGGCGGAAACGCCCCGGATGAGGCCCTCCGCCATTTGCAGAAAGCCGGGTCGCTTACCAAAACAAGTGAAGAAAAAGCCGCTTTCCTGCTGGCATCAGCCCAATGGCATACCATAAATGGGGATACTGCCAATGCGCTCAACCAATTGGAAAAATACATGACAACCGGTAAGGCTCTCACTGGTAAGCCCATAAAAATATTGGAAAACGGGACATTTTATCCCCTGTTGTCCAATCCACGTTTTGCAAAAATCCTGAAGGCCGACACGCTGGAATACCTGTTGCTGTGCAACTCACTCGCCTTCCCCGACGGCATCACCCTGACCGACTACCGGTTGGCCATGCCGGACCTCCATTTCCCGGCCTGGCAAGACCAGACTTTCGCCGACCGTGAACTGTATCATTTGCAGCCGCTGGCAGAAAGTTCCGGTATCCGCAGGGTGGAGGTGGAAGGCGCAAAACCAGCCCGATGGTACGAGTTTGACGAACAGGGCAGATTGCGGGTGAAGCAACAAAACAATCAGCGACAGGAAACGGGATATGATGCTGCCGGCCGGAAATCGGTCGTAAAAACTTTCCTGGCAGAGGAGCATTCAGTGGAGGTGTTGAGTTATACCCGGCATTATATCTATGGCACCGGCGGGGCACTTGCCGAAATATGGGGCTGTGCCGGCGATTGCGGGCCCGGGTCGGCCACGTCCCTGTTGCGCTTCGGGCTGGAGGGCAACGGCGGAACTACCGTGCAACGCTACGACAACCGGGGCCAGCCAGTCGCCAAAATAATAGTCGCACACGACAAGGCCCGTCTTACGGAATTGACTTTCCAACTGGCTGGNNGCCATGCAGTGGAAATTTGACTCCGCCGAAAACAAAGTCACCCGCCAATTGCTAACACCCGACACCTCTTTTGTACTTGAGTTCTTTACGCTCAACTCACATGGCAGAATAGGCGAAGGCAACCTGCTGTTTCCCAAACACCGGAAGATAATGTACGAATACGACACAGCGGGGCGATTAGAAGCCTTTTACCTGCTGGAGGTAAATGTCCTAAAGCCGCCATCCATCTTGTTTTCCGATACATACCAGTACGATAAAAAGGGGATTTTGAAAAATGCAGCCCACTACATCGGGTATTATATCGAACGACCCCATAATGATCCAAAGTTTGATGTGAGAAGCCGGCAGTATATCCGGTATGCTTACAAGGGTGCTGATTAAAGACCTGATGTCACTGGAGGGGTCACGCGCCTAACGCTCCTTATCCGCCAAATTTCAATACGTTCGATTAATCAAATTCCAGTGGGCAATTTTTATTGTCAGGTAGAAAGGCTTGAAAATATTGGGACTTGAACTTGCGGGGCTTCGGGTCAGATACCTGTAAATATTAGGTTCAAGTCTGGAGACTTGAACCAGCGGGAGAAGATAAACACCCGTGAAATACTCACCGCACCGGCCCTTTCAACCGTTCCTTCAGCGCCAACATCTCATCCCGGTAGGCAGCGGCGGTGATGAAATCCAAATCCTTGGCTGCCTTCTTCATTTTATCCTCCACGACAGCAATCATGCCCTCGATTTGGTCGCGTGTCATGTACTCCACGACCGGATCGGCGGCGATACTCGGTCTTTCTGGTTCGATGTAATATTGTTTCTTGCCCCGGATGTCGAGGACGGAAGAGCGGGCGAGGATTTCCTCCCTCGTTTTGGCAAGTGTTTGCGGCACGATGCCGTGTTCCTGGTTGTAGGCCATTTGTATGGCGCGGCGGCGGTTGGTTTCGTCAATGGTACGCTGCATGGAGTCGGTTATCGAGTCGGCATAAAAGATGACCAGGCCGTTCACGTTCCGGGCGGCCCGCCCCGCAGTTTGGGTGAGCGAGCGGTCGTTTCTGAGAAAACCCTCTTTGTCGGCATCGAGCACGGCAACAAGCGATACTTCGGGCAGGTCGAGGCCCTCGCGCAGCAGGTTGACACCTATCAGGACATCAAACTCGCCCAGGCGCAGGTCCCGCAGGATTTCCACCCGTTCCAGGGTCTCCACTTCGGAGTGGATGTAGTTCACTTTAATATCGAGTTTGCTCAAATATTTGGCAAGCTCTTCGGCCATGCGCTTGGTAAGCGTCGTGACGAGCACCCGCTCATTTTTCTTGATGCGTTCGTCTATCTCTTCGAGCAAATCGTCCACTTGGTTGATGCTGGGCCTGACCTCGATGGGCGGGTCGAGCAGCCCGGTTGGGCGGATGACCTGCTCGACGATGATGCCGTCAGTCTGTTCCAGTTCGTAGTCGCCGGGGGTGGCGCTCACGAAAATGGTCTGATTGACCAGGCTTTCAAATTCGGTAAAATTCAGGGGGCGGTTGTCCATGGCCGAAGGGAGGCGGAATCCCCAGTTCACGAGGTTGAGTTTTCTGGCCCGGTCGCCTCCCCACATGCCCCGCACTTGCGGGATGGTGACGTGGCTCTCGTCCACGATCATCAAATAGTCGTCGGGGAAATAGTCGAGCAGGCAAAAGGGCCGGGTGCCGGGTTTCCGTCCATCGAAAAAGCGTGAATAGTTTTCCACGCCGTTGCAGTAGCCAAGTTCCCGGATCATCTCGAGGTCGAGGCTGGTGCGTTCCTTGATGCGCTTGGCTTCGAGGTGGCGATTTTCGGATTCCAGGTATTTGATCTGCTCAAACATTTCATCCTCGATGTCGCGGATGATTTCTGCCATGCGCTCTTTGGGGGCCACGTACAGGTTGGCCGGGAAAATGGCAGCATTTGCCAAGCGCTCGATGGTTTTCCCGCTTTCAATTTCAAGGCGTTCAATCGTCTCTATTTCATCGCCGAAAAAAGTCACCCGATAGCCATAGTCCACGTAGGGGAGGTGGATGTCCACCGTGTCGCCCCTTACCCGGAAGGTAGCCCTTTTGAAATCGTCCTCGGTGCGGGAGTACAGGCTTTCGACGAGTTTGTACAAAAAGACGTTCCTCGAAACGTTTTGGCCCTCATAGATCCTGATAATGGCAGTGGTATAATCTTCGGGGTTGCCCATGCCGTAGATGCAGGAAACGGAAGCCACGATGATGATGTCCCGCCGTCCGCTCAACAGGGAAGAAGTGGCACGCAGGCGCAGTTTGTCCACCTCTTCGTTGATGCTCAAATCCTTTTCAATATAAGTATCGGTAACGGAGATGTAGGCCTCGGGCTGGTAGTAATCGTAGTAGCTCACGAAATACTCCACGGCATTGTCGGGAAAAAACTCCCGGAACTCGCCGTACAGTTGGGCTGTGAGGGTTTTATTGTGCGTCAGCACGAGCACGGGCCTGTCAAGTTCGGCAATCACGTTGGCCATCGTGAAGGTCTTGCCGGAGCCGGTAACACCCAACAGCACTTGTGCCCGGTCGCCGCGCTTTACACCCTCGACGAGTTGCCGAATGGCCTGTGGCTGATCGCCCGTAGGCTGGTATTTTGATTGTAAATGAAATATGGACATCGGATGAAAAATGAAGAAAACAAGCCCCCACCCCTTCGGATTTCGCTTGTCACCGGTTCAATCTGGAGCAAAAATAACCTGCCCGCCCCGTGAAGGTTCTCGTTGTGCGAAAAAATGTACTTTTACCGCGCCAGCGCAGTTAACATTGGGAAAATAATTTCGCTGATTTGCTTCTGAAAACCCTTTTGCATAACGGCCTTTGCATCAATAAGTACATCAATGAAGTTAGATGATAAGATGATTCGCACACTCATTGACCATTATGCATTAACCATTATACATTAACCATTTTCAAATGCCTCCAACCAGCAATCGGCCATCCCCAGCGGGCGTCATCGGAGCGGGCAGTTTCGGTACTGCGGTAGCACGTTTGCTTTCGGTCAATACCGATGTGCTGCTTTACAGCAGGCAAACCGATCTGGTGGATATGATCAACAAGGAACACCGGCATCCCAACTACGAAGTAACTCTTTCGGAACGGGTTCGGGCGACCTCCGACCTCCAGGAAATTGCCGAGCGGTGCCTTTTGATATTCCCCATCGTGCCTTCCGACGGCTTCCGGGACATGATGCAAAGCCTTTCCCCCTACCTGCGGCCCTATCACCTGCTCATTCACGGCACGAAAGGTTTTGACCTCAAAAACCTGAGCGACGAGGATTTGCGGAAAGGCCTCATCACCAGGCAGAGTGTTCGCACCATCAGCGAGGTCATCCGGGAGGAAAGTTCCGTTGTGCGCATTGGCTGCCTCTCAGGCCCCAATCTCGCCAACGAGATCATGGAAGGGCAGCCTACCGCCACTGTGATAGGGAGCCGTTTCGACGAAGTAATAAATGCAGGAAAAAGAGCTTTGAGCAGCAAGTATTTCCAGGTTTTTGGAACTTATGAAATACTGGGGGCAGAGCTTGCCGGTGCGCTGAAGAACATCATCGCCATCGGTTCCGGCATCCTGTCGGGGCTGGGAATGGGGAAAAACATACAGGCACTCCTCGTGACGAGGGGACTGATGGAAATGATCTACTACGGGAAAGCTTTTGGTGCTTCGCCCAAACCCTTCGTCGGCACCGCCGGCATCGGCGACCTCGTCTGCACGGCCACGAGCATGAGCAGCCGGAACTTCACCTTTGGGCATCGCCTCGGTTCCGGGGAGCCAAAAGATGCTATTCTCGCATCCATGCCCGAAACTGCCGAAGGGGTACGCACGCTCAAAATTGCCAAGTTTCTCGCCGACCACCTGAAACTCCACGTACCGATCACGCAGATGCTCTACAAAGCAGTACACGAAGGTTATGACCTGAACCAGGCCATTGAGTACCTCATGCGCTACCCGTACTACGTGGATGTGGATTTCATGTAAAAAGAAAGCGCCTAAGTAGTAAGTCAAGTGATTTTTGACGAGTTTTCAACTCGTCAAAAACACAAAAATTCCTCTGCAATATAGGACGAGAATGGGGGTGAGTTACAAGTTGGCGTGAAGTTGCAAACACATGGCAGCCGCTAATCCCAAAGTGATACATGACGATGTGCTCAACACTGGCAACACTAGGGATAGATGAAGAAATGGTACAATTCTGCGGCTAAAATGAAACAAAGGCAAATGGTGAGGTCAGTATTGATGAAGTCGAGCCGGAAAAGTACAGAGGTATGGGCCTGCTGCTTGCAAGAAGTGAAAAATGTTACTTTTGCAATCATAACATCAACAATGGTCAAAGACAACCCAATCTTTGGGAATACTGCCCTTGAAAGTGAGAGTTCCGATAACCGATTGGAAAAACAACTACGCAGTAGCAGCCTGGATGGTGAAATCAGACCCGAACGCCACGAGCAACCTTTCAAAACCTTCTGTGGCAGATTGCTTTCAGGTCAGGTCGCTTTCGCAGTTGAGGATGGTCAGGAAAATTGGTGAGGTGTAGACGAATGAGATGGAAGATGCGCTGGCGAGGGTGTTGAAGTTTAGGTGAAATTAATGCTGGCAGTCTCAAGTGACGCTGCACTTAACATTTGCGACAACCGACATTTGTTTTTGTAATTTTGAAAATAGCTAAGCAACATGGCTGAACTCTTGGTAGAAATATCGAAATTAAGCATTGCCGACCGAATACGGCTGGTGCAGGAAATCCTCGGAACCATCGCTAAAGAAGCGGAGGGGCATGAGTTTGTACTTTCAGACGTTCAGCGTGCTGAAATTGAAAACCATCGCCCATGGCAAAGCGAAAACGGTTTCCTGGGATAAAATCGAAACAGCCTTAATCGAACGTTATGGTTTATAGCCTCGAACTCCACGAAATCGCCGAGGAAGAACTTTGGGAAGCGGTGGATTGGTACGATAAACAGAAAGTACGGTTGGGGAAAGAATTCGCCAGGGAATTGCAGGAAGTAATGAAACTCGTTCGGGACAATCCTCAACAATTCCCAAAGGCGTTCAAAGACAAATCAATTGCAAAAGCTGAAAAACCGGCTAACTTTATGATAACATTCGATGAGAAAGGGCACGTGCATCCGTATGAAGTGATTGAAATGAGCCTCAGTGATTTTGAACGGATTTTTGTTGAAAACATGGAAGAACAGGAACATCGAAAGCGATTATTCTCCAATTATCTGAGATTTATCGAAGGCTTTAAAGCTGCCTTTGGCATCACGTTTTTTCAATGGGTAGATGGAAGTTTTACTTCTACTAAAGCAACTCCGGGCGATATTGACATCGTAACCTTTGTTGACTATGACCTGTTCGCCCGCAAGCTGAACATTATCAACCATTTTCACAGCATTGGCAAAACAGAATACGAAATAGATGCACATTTTGCCACAACCTGTAAATGGAACCATCGTTTTTATCAAAGAGCATTGAGTGATGAAGCATACTGGAAAGATATTTTCGGTTTTTCACGACCGGACGACGATGGTGTCAGGCAACCCAAAGGAATCATCAAAATCAAATTCTGAACGACATGCAAGAATTCAAAGCCCATAAAATACACGGCATCATTGATGAAATCAACAAGACCCACGTGATGATTGAACTCCACGAAAAAGAGAACTGCGACCCTGTTTCCGCTTTTATGGTCAAGCAGTACAATGGCATCAAACGGAAACTTTTCAAGGAACTACTGGCAGAACTGATGCTCGCCGATTTGAATTACAAAGACATGGAGCCTTTCATCCAAAAACTAAGTTTGTACCTGAAACAATCGGATGAGGCTGTGGCGATGCCGAAAGATTTGAAATCCGGTTTGATGAAGATGGAGCGATTGATGGCGGTGTGAGATGCTCCTTTATCACAAGCAGCAAGATTAAAAAACAAAGCAAAAACACCACTTAAACATACCTTGATGGAACTTCAAATCATCCACCAGAAAATCCTTGTCATCCGGGGACAGAAAGTGATGCCGGATTTCGACCTCGCAGAACTTTACGAAGTAGAAAATAGGGCTTTGAAACAAGCTGTAAAGCGCAATCGCATCCGTTTCTCTGCCGATTTTATGTTCGAACTGACAGAAGATGAAATGGAAGAGGTGGTATCACAAAATGTGATACCCTCAAAAAGTCATTTTGGAGGCGCCAAACCTTTTGCTTTTACGGAACAGGGAGTTGCCATGTTGTCCAGTGTTTTAAGGAGCGAAAAAGCGGCATTGGTCAACATTGCCATCATGCGTACCTTCGTTTTGCTCCGCCGTTATGCACTGACTTATGACGAACTGGCTCAGCGAATCGAAGAACTGGAAACTAAATACGACGACGTCCATGAGGTGCTGAACCAACTGCTGATGGGCAGGGAACAGGAACGGGATTGGGAAGGCAGGGAGCGGATTGGGTTCAGGAGGTGAGAAATGCTTAAATTGCAGCAAAATCAAAGAAGATGTCAAAACAAGCCATACAATTAGCCGAACTATTCAGACAACTGCCGCTGGCAGAAAAGCTACAACTCATGGAGTTGATGTTTCGGGAAATCAAGGAGCAAATATTAGCAGATAGAGATGAAGAAAATGCTGAACCAAGCTTAGAGAAGCTACTGGCTTCAGACTCAATACATCTTAATGACTTTTTAGAAAACGTATTATCGCCGACTTCATCTAATGACAACGATAATCAAAAACCATTAAAGACATTAGGTGAAGCTGCATCGTACTTGAACGTAGGTGTACAAACTTTGCATGAATTTCTGTTTGGAAAAGGTATCATCGTTGATGCAAAACCGAACCAGAAAATCAATACAGAAATTTCAGATGTTTTGAAAAAAGAGTTTATCGTTAGTAGAGAAATAAAAATTTTGTCAGAGTCAATCAAATTGCAAGACAATAGAGGGGAGTTACTAAGATACTTCAGTAAAAATAAAAACTATGCTAAAAGCCTAAAGCTTTTCAATGAGCCTAAAGCATCGCTGCATGGCTATGGAGTTGATGAGGAAACTGAAATTATGAATGCATTGAGGAGAGGAGATGGAGACTTATATGGTCTATAAATCCTATTAACAAAAAGGATAAAGACATTTTTATGATAGTAACGATAACATTATGAATAACCTTCCTTTCTGCTGGTTGGATAAATTATCAAGAATGGATTTGTCAACCTATCCGTATGGAGAAATTAAGGATGTGCTAATAGAATTGGGTAAGGTTGCTTTTGTCAGAAAAACACTTCATCTCGGGAAAACGATTTATCGAGGAAGACCTCATCGTTCTTTTGCCGAAACATTCAAGTACAAAAGAGAACTTTCATACAAACCACAGGAATTTAATACAACTTACCAGCGAGCAAGTACTCCCAATAAAACAATGTTTTATGGATGTGTTGTCCCAGAAAAATTAGGACCTGAAGATTTATCTATAGGACGTGGGACAGTTTTGTCTGAGATAAGTTCACTTTGTCGAAATCGAGCCTTTATGGGAGAAGAAAAAATAACCTTCTCAGGCTGGAAAGTTATTGAAGATATAAATCTTGCCATGATAATTCACCACCAAAATTACCTTAGACAAGGTGCAGAAATTACAGAATTAAATGGAAAGCTTAGAATGTTTATGGAAGGGAATTCGCCAGAAATAGTCAATAGAACAATCATGATTAGTGAATTCATGGCTAACGAATTCGCAAAAAGCTGTATCAGACAAGATTATGATTATTTGATATCTGCTGTATTTGCAGAACGCCTGATTGAATTAGGATATGATGGTGTTTTTTACCCAAGCGTTAGAATGGATGGGAAAGGGTATAATATTGCGATTACTCCTTTAGCTGCGGACAATAAATTAAAATTGATTTGGGCTGGTGAAAGTACTGTTTACAAAAAAGAGAATTGCATTTTGGTTGATGACGACACACACGCCGAGGTAAAAAATCAAGAAGCTGAAATCGAGTATCTACCCTCTGAGTTTGGCTTAGGAAGGGATGTCATGTATCAACAACTCGAAAATTGTCTTGAAGAAAGCAGAACCTATAATAGAATGGATTAAGCAGACTTATAAGCTTTCTACAATTTCAACTTGCCAACCATTTCCCAAAAACCCCTAACTTTATCTCCCCTTAAAACCCAGGTATTCTCACTTTAGAAAATTAACTTTTCAAAACCATCAGTTGAACAGGACTTTATAGTTAAGTTAAAAAAATTGCAATTTTTTTTCGTTGAATGTAAAAAGTCGAATTCGAAGGTAGTACAAAATGTTAAACTTCTAAAGTGAGAATACCTGCCTTAAAACCCACACGAACTAAAAAAATCACCAATCATGGTCACAGAAGCCTTAACCACCTCCACACAAAAAGCGGTCGCCACGAAAACCGCACTCATCAACAATCAGCCTTTCGCCATCGTGCCGGGCGAAACCATCCTCCAATTCGTCCGCCGCTACAAGGGCAAGGACTACGTGCCCACCCTTTGTGATGCGCCCAACCTGGAGCCTTTCGGCTCCTGCCGGGTGTGCAGCGTCGAAGTCGGCAGGGTCGGCAACGGGATGCACCTGAAAACCGTCGCCAGTTGCCACACCCCCGTCGAGGAGGGGATGCTCATTTTCACCGAAAGCGAAAGCATCCAGAAGTTGCGCCGCAACATCATCGAACTGGTGCTCACCGACCACCCGCTCGACTGCCTCACCTGCGAGGTGAACGGCAACTGCGAATTGCAGGACGTGGCGGCGAGGGTCGGCATCCGCAAGGTGCGCTACCCGGCTGGCGAAACGCATACCCATCGGGAAAAAGACCTCAGCCACCCGTACATGACCGCCGACCTCTCGAAGTGCATTATGTGTTACCGCTGCGTGCGGGCCTGCGACGAGGTACAGGGGCAGTTCGTGCTCGGCGTGAGCGGGCGGGGTTTCGACAACAAAATCATCATGGGGCTGGACTCGAACTTTCTCAACTCCGACTGCGTGAGCTGCGGGGCCTGTTCGCAGGCTTGCCCCACGAGCGCCATCCACGACATTTACCAGTCAAAAGCTGTCGTCGGACAGGACAAGGTTCGCACCGTTTGCACCTACTGCGGCGTGGGCTGCAACCTGGAAGTAAGCGTCAAAAATGGCAACGTCCTCTCCATTCAAGCCCCCTACGATGCCGAGGTAAACACGGGCCACACTTGCCTGAAAGGCCGCTATGCCTTCAAATTTTACAACCACCCCGACCGGCTGCGCTACCCGATGATTCGCAAAAACGGCGTGCTCGAACGGGTGACCTGGGATGAGGTCTATGACTACCTGGCCGCCCGTTTGACCGAAATAAAAGAAAAACACGGCGGCGATGCCGTCGCCGGTATCAGCAGCAGCCGCTGCACCAACGAGGAGAATTATTTGATGCAAAAAATGATTCGGGCCTGCTTCGGCACCAACAACATTGATGGTTGCGCACGGGTATGCCATTCTCCGACGGCATTGGGAATGCAGCGCACCTTCGGCACGGGCGCAGCGACCAACTCCATCGAAGACCTGAAACTGACCGAATGCATCCTCGTCATCGGGGCGAACCCCATGGCCGGGCATCCCGTCACCGGTGCCAAAATCAAACAGAAGGCGATGAAAGGCACCCCGCTTATCGTCATTGACCCCCGCCGCACCACGTTGGCCAAATACGCCACGCACCACCTCCAACTTCGCCCCGGCACCAACGTCGCCGTGCTGAACATGATGCTTTACTACATCATCGAGGAAGGGCTGGTTGACAAAGACTTCGTGGCCAACCGCACGGAGGGCTTTGATGATTTCTGCGAGGGCATCCTGAACCTGAACATTGACGAACTGGAAGCCGTGTCCGGCGTGCCGAGGGAGCAGGCCAGAGCCGCCGCCATCACGTATGCTACGGCCAAATCGGCGATGGAATTTCACGGCCTCGGCGTTACGGAACACTACCAGGGCACGTATGCCGTCATGCTCATCGCCGACCTGGCCATGATTACGGGCAACGTGGGCAAACCCGGCTGTGGCGTGAACCCGCTCCGGGGCCAAAACAACGTGCAGGGCATGGCCGACATGGGCACGCAGCCCTATCAAGGGGCAGGTTACCTCGACGTGACCGACCCCGCCGTCCATAGCAAGTACGAAACATTTTATGGGGCAAAAATGAGCGACAAAGTCGGCCTCACCATCCCCGAAATGTACGATGCCGCCCTCGAAGGCAAACTGAAAGCCCTGTGGGTAATGGGCGAGGACATGGCGCAGAGCGACCCGAACTCCCACCACGTGAAGAAAGCACTGCAATCGCTTGACCTGCTGGTAGTACAGGAAATCTTCATGACCGAAACCGCCAAATACGCCCACGTCGTGCTGCCGGGCGCATC
>JRYF01002964.1_pt1 | contig 17001 bp, 21 predicted proteins | sample 235331 | NCBI WGS metagenome assembly JRYF01 (sample SAMN03074217, study PRJNA261475) | activated sludge metagenome | biome: Wastewater Treatment Plant; feature: Wastewater; material: Activated sludge; isolation source: activated biomass of a wastewater treatment plant treating hydrocarbon... ...
CTCTCCCAATGGGAGAGGGGAAAGCAGAGAACCTATGAACGAAGAACATAAAACAGGAAAGACCACCGTTGCGCCGGACGTGATGGTGACCATCGCGAAGATGTCGGCGTTGAGCGTGCCGGGCGTCAGCCGCATGGCACAGGTGTCGGGTGGAGTGAACCGTCTCTTCAAGCGCGGAGTCCACGACGGGGTGCGGATCGAGGTCGAGGATAATGTCGTTGTCGCCAGTCTGTATCTCGTCCTGAAACAGGATGTGAACATCCGCGAAGTGAGCCGCAACGTCCAGGCGCAGGTGGCGCGCGCTATCCAGGAAATGATCGGCATGGAGGTTGGGAGCATAGACATCCACATCGAAGACATTGACTACGAAGAAGAGGCAGCGCCCGCATGAAACCCCGCACCAGGGCGCGCGCGCTCGCCCTGCAGGTACTTTACGAAGTTGACATGGCAAACCACCCTCCAGCCGAAGTGTTCAAAGCGCGGCTGGAGGAGACTCCGCTTTCCCCGGAACTCTCCGAGTTCGCACGCCAGATCGTCTTTGGCGTCATTCCCCTTACGAACGTCCTCGATACCTCCATCGCCCAATACGCGCCCGAATGGCCCTTCGACCAGATCGCCGCGATAGACCGCAACATCCTGCGCATGGCATGTTGGGAATTCGCGGTCTCTCACGACACGCCCCTCAAGGTCGCCATCAATGAGGCGGTGGAGCTCGCCAAACAATTCGGCTCCGACTCAACCCCGCGCTTCATCAACGGAGTGCTGGGCAGTCTTGCGGATCACCAGTACGAACTCAGACAAACGCTCCAAAAGGTATAGAATCGTCCAATGGAAATCCTCGGTATCGGACCCTCCGAACTTCTTTTCATCATCATCATTGCGCTGATCGTGCTTGGTCCCAGGGAAATGCAGAAGGCGGGGAAGACCGTCGGGCGCTGGCTTAACAGCCTCGTCAAGTCCGACAGCTGGAAAGCCTTCCAGCAAACGTCCAGGGAGATCCGCAGTTTGCCGACGAAACTGATGCGCGAGGCGAACATGGAACTGGCGGAGACGGAAAAGGATGTCCGCAAGGCGATGAATGAAGGATCGTCCTACCGTCCCGTTTCTCTCAAGAACCGAACCCCTTCGGTCGAACCCGGGGAGAACCCGGTCCAGCCCCAAGAATCAGAGAACACCATCCAGACTCCCTCTGCCAAACCCACGAAAACCGACTCCGATCCAAATGAAAAAACTCCTTAGATTCCTCTGGCGGGTAATCACCTTTCCGTTTGTACTTGTATTTAACATCCTTGCCTTCCCCTTCCGCATGATCCGCAGGGCGCACCGGTTCCTGAACGCGGACCTCGATGAAGATCGTCCGCTCATGGACACCTTCGCCAGCATCGTATCCGAGGAGCAGGCGCGCGCCAGCCTGTGGGATCATATCGAAGCATTGCGCAGGCACTTGTTGCGCACCGTGATCGCCCTTGCCATTGGTGTGGGCGTTTCGTTCTACTTCACCATCCCGCTCATGGAATATCTTGCCGTTCCCGTGGAGGGATTGCAAAACCTGCAAGCCATCGAGGTGACCGAGGAAGTCGGCGTCTTCATGCGCGTGGCTTTGACGAGCGGCATCGCCATCATGCTTCCATACATCGCCTTCGAGTTGTGGCTGTTCGCCGCGCCCGGTCTTCGTCCGCGCGAACGCAAAATGGGGCTGTTCGGAATTCCGCTTGCAACGCTGCTCTTCCTCGGCGGCATGGCATTCACGTTCTTCGTCCTCCTGCCTGCCGCCCTTCCCTTCCTGAGAGGCTTTACGGACATTGCCGAGTTCTGGACGGCGCGCGAGTATTTCAAATTCGTCACCGGTTTGATGCTGTGGATCGGATTGTTCTTCGAGTTCCCGCTTGTGATTTACATTCTGACCTCCATCGGTTTCGTCAAGCCCCAGGTCCTGCTGCAACAATGGAGGCTGGCGGTCGTCATCATCGCCGTCATCGCCGCGGCGGTGACGCCCACCGTTGACCCGGTCAATATGGGGCTGGTCATGCTTCCCATGACACTGTTATATTTCATCAGCATCGGTTTGAGTTACATCGCCTACGCCGGGCGACGCCGCAGGGCAAGGCAGGAATCCGCTTCCGCGGAGACAGAGCCCGTTTAACAGAATCAGCCCCGGGTCCGGCGGGAAGCGTTTGGAGGAGTCATGAGTTTGCGTCCGAAGATTTCACGTCCCATTTTGTATTTCATCCTTATCCTTGCATTGGCGGGTCAGGCATGCAACTTCGAGTTGCTGGAGTGGTCGCTCCCATGGCCGGGCAGTCCCACACAGACCGCCCCGGCGGGCTCGCCGCCCACGCCCCTGCCGCGCGCGGAGGTCAGGATCACGGTTCAATTACCGGAGCCGTTATTGCCGGGCGAGATCCTGGCGCTTAGCGTTTTGGATGAGGTCACCGGTCTCGCCTTGAACAACGTGGATTACCAGATGGACGCGGTGGACTCGATCACCTACTCCGCCACCTTCCCGATACCGGACCAGGCAGTCATCAAATATCGTTACGTGCGGCGCGGCGCTTCACGCATCGCGGAGGATACCAATTCCGACGGGGGCATCCGCTACCGCCTGATCCACGTGAACGGGAACACCCAGATCGCGGATACGGTCAGTTCGTGGGCGGATAAACCGGTCAACACCTTGTCCGGCTCGATCTACGGAACCGTCTCGAACCTGGACAGCGGCGCGCCGCTGGCAGAGGTCATGGTCACTGCGGGAGGCGTACAAACATTGACGGATTCCGCCGGGCGTTTCGCACTGACCGGTTTGCGCGGCGGCGCGCACAACCTGGTCGCTTACGCGCTCGACGGTTCGTATCAGACCTTCCAACAGGGTGCGCAGGTGGAGGGGAATAAAGGCACGCCGGTCGAGATCAAAATGAAACCCGCGCAATTGGTGAACGTCATCTTTACCGTGTCTGTGCCCCAGAACACGCAAAGAGGCGTGCCGCTCCGCATCGCGGGAAGCCTGCNNCCGATGGGCGGTATTCTGTTTCGCTCTTCCTGCCGGCAGGCGCGCACCTCGCCTACAAGTACACGCTTGGCGACGGATTTTGGAACTCGGAATTCAACACCGCCGGACAATACGTGGTCCGCAACCTCATCATCCCGACCCAAAACACCACCATCGAAGACACGGTCCAATCGTGGCAGGCAGGACCCAACGCGCCCATCCTGTTCGAGGTGGACGTGCCGAAGGATACGCCAGTCGGCGACGCGGTCTATATTCAGTTCAACCCGTTCTCGTGGACCGAGCCCATCCCCATGTGGAAGGTCGGCGACAACCGCTGGGCATATAAACTCTACGGACCGCTCAACATCATCGGGTCGTTCGGGTATCGGTACTGTCGCAACGCGCAATGCGGTTCCGCGGACGATACCTCCACCGCGGGTGAAAATGCGCGCGGAAAGAACGTCACTCCCACGCTCACCGCCCAGGACATCAAGGATACCGTCAACCAATGGGCGTGGGCGCAATCCCAAAGCGCCACCCTCGTGCAAACAGACATCCCCGCCCGCGGGACGGGCTTTGTGGCGGGCGTGGAATTCCAGCGACACTACGATCCAGCCATGCACGTCTTCATGCCGGGCGCTTTGCAAAACGTCCATGCGTTCGGCGGCAACTGGGTATTCCTTGCCCCATCGTGGACGTACGCGAACAACAACCCGGTCGCATTCACCCAACAACCCGGCAGGGACCCGTTCATCAAAGATACGACCGAGACCGTCGCCTCGGCGCGCGCGCTCAATATGAATGTGGCGCTCTTCCCACAGCCGCGTTTTACAAGTGACGTGGACGAGTTCTGGAAGACCGCCCCCCGCGACCCAGCCTGGTGGGACAACTGGTTCAACCGCTACCGCGCCTTCGCCGTCCATTTTGCGGATATGGCGACCAAAGCCGACGCACAGACCGTGATCCTCGGCGGAGACTGGATCGCCCCGGCTCTCCCCAATGGGACGCTTGCCGACGGCGCCCCAAGCGGAGTCCCAGCCGACGCGGAAGCGCGTTGGCTCGCCATCGTGGCGGAGGTCCGCCAGCATTACGCGGGCTTGGTGCTTTTCGCCCTGCCCTACACAAATACGGACCTCCAGCCACCGGTTAACCTGCTCAAATCCACCGACGGTTTGTATCTCTTATGGTTTGCCCGTCTCAGCGACTCGTCCAACTCCCCGAACAAAGCAGACATGACCGCCGAAGCCGGACGGCTGCTCGACCAGAACATCTTCCCGGTGCAGGCGCAGGTTGGCAAGCCGGTCATCATCGGGCTGTCCTATCCGTCCTCGACCTATTCCGCCACTGGTTGCATCCCCAAAACAGGCGGAGGCTGTCTCGATTGGACCGCCCTCAACCGCCCCAATGCCGACATCACAACCGTCAGCCTCGACCTGGGACAACAATTCGATATCTACGACGCCGTTTTGAACGCCATCAACGGACGTTCGTGGGTCAGCGGCATCGTCAGCCGCGGCTACTTCCCACCGGTCGCATTGCAGGACAAATCCGCCTCGGTGCATGGCAAACCCGCCGCGGACCTGCTGTGGTTCTGGTTCCCAAGAATGTTGGGAAATGTCAAGTAACCAAAATCAGTAGTAACGACTTCAGTCGTTTTATTCCTCATGCCAGTAACGCGAGATTTATCTCGCCTGCAACGACATGAATGTCGCGCTACAAATTTCAAAATAAAAACGCGCCCATGATGGCGGGCGCGTTCAAAGTCACCATCATAGGGTCTACGGATGGCGATAATAATACACGTTCACGGACTGGATCTCAATCATGCGCCCATTATACAGCGAAGTTGTCCGGTGGACAACATCATTGACCAAGATCGAAGGTGAAAGACCACGGTCCCCTGACCGTGTAAAACTCGTCGCTGTACACGATCTGTTCCGCCTCCTCCTGGGACATGGCGTCTGGTCTTGCCACGATCTGCATGACCTGCACCCCGGCCGAATCCACGCAAGCCAGCGTGATGGGAATGCCGCGTTCGTCGAGCGTTTGCTGTATTTTATAAATGTAGATCGTGCAATACTCATCCGCGTGCGGCGGCGCGGCGATGGCGTCAATCGTGACGATGGCAGCGGACAGGTCTGCATCGGGTGGAATATTGAAAAAGGAGAGGTCGTCGCACCGAATCCCCGACTGTCCCTCCACCGCCTCCTGCAAACTCAACAAAGTCGAACCGAAATCGAACGCCGCGCCGCCCGCGTATTGCAGGCTCGCGCTCCAGATGGACCAGTCCGACGTATCCAGCAGGGTATAACAGACCTCCGCATGGACTTCCTTTCCGTCGCGCCAGGCGCGGTTCACACGGACCTCGATCCCACTGGATACCTGAACGGGGGAGACGGGAGCCGCTTCCATCGTGGGGTAGGACGGGTCAATGTAAGCGGTGGGTAGTTGCTGATCCGCTTGCGGCGGTGACGAGGGCAGGTTGCAGGCGGAAAGAAGAAATCCAAATAGAAGGATGAGTTTTTTCATACATCTCCTGTATCAGATGGCGGTCAACTCTTGAAAATGTCCCTGACGGCATCTTCAAGGGTTGGGAATTGGAATTTGAAACCAAGCTCGAGCAGGCGTTTCGGCTGGGAGTAGACACCCTCGGTGAGCAGGACGCTCATTTCGCCGAGAGGAATCCTCAATAAGAAGGCGGGCAGGTGGAACCAGTATGGGCGCTTCAATTCTTTTGCGATGATCCTCATGAAATCTGCGTTGGAGGTGGGCGTGGGGGCAACAAAATTGAACGGACCGTGCGCATTTTCGTTCTCCAGCAGGAACTTCGTCGCGTTAACCTGATCGGCAAGGTGGATCCACGGGGAGGCTTGTGTGCCGTCACCGAACCTGCCGCCGAAAAACAGGCGCACCGGCAATGCCATGAGAGGGAACAAGCCGCCGCGCCTCGCAAGGACGACTGCGTTGCGTGTGATGACGCGCCGTACACCGAGTTCCTCAATGGATTTGGTCGCGTCCTCCCAGTCGACCGTGATCTGCGCGAGGAAATCGTCCGCGGGAGGGGTGGATTCGTCAGCGATGCCCTCGCTTCGCAAGCCGTAGCGGTTGACGCCGGAGGTTTGCACGAAAATGCCCGGGCGGTGGGAAGCCTCTTTGATGGCGGAGGCAAGCGCCAGTCCGGGGATGACGCGGGAGTCGATGAATTTCTGCTTTTGGCGTTTGGTCCAGGGCCAGTGCTCGAGTCCGTATCCCGTGAGGTTGACGACTGCATCCATTTCTTCGATCCGTGTTCCCCAGCCTGCCGTCGTCCTACCATCCCATTGGATCTGGTTTGGCTTTCGGGGATTCCGCCGGGTCAGGGTGAAAACCTTATGCCCGTCCTGTTCCAGCGATTTTGCGAGCGCGGATCCGAGGAAGCCGGAGCCGCCAGCGATCAGTACGTTCATTTTTACTCCTGAATGACAGGTTCGTGTCATTCCAAAACTGGATTTTACGAAATATATTAACTGGCATATAATCGTGCCTGTTGCAGAGGCAGAATGTACGATCCAGTACTGGTGCTAAACGCCAACTTCGAACCGATCAATGTCTGTACCACACGCCGTGCGGTTGGATTGCTCCTGGCGGGCAAAGCCGATATGGTCATGAACGGACGCGGTCACATAAAAACTGTAAAGCAATTGATCCCGCGGCCCTCGATCATTCGTCTGGAGATGCAGATCCACCGTCCGAGAGCGCGCGTCAAACTGACGCGTCGTGAGGTGTTTCGCCGCGATAATTATACCTGTCAGTACTGCGGGAGACGTGACGGCGGCATGACGGTGGATCACGTGATCCCGCGTCACATGGGAGGCGGGCACGAGTGGACGAACGTGGTCACCGCATGCCCGCACTGCAACCATCGCAAAGGCGGGCGCAAGGTGGAGGAGGCGCACATGCACCTGCACCATGCTCCGAAAGAACCTCCTGCAAGCGCCATGTATATTTTCGGCAAGCATTTGAACGAGTACAACGAATGGGAGCCGTATATCACCGGCTGGTAGAAGTGTCGAAGGGGAAGCAATTCATCCTCCGGGATGAAGAGTAACCCTGTTGGTGTTTACCCACACCTCCCTCATCATCGTCGTCCTTATCAAATTCCAGCCGCGAATACTTCGACACGGCTCAGTACAAGTTTCACGAATTTGCGCGAATTTTTCCCGATCACTTCGCGAGCCTTCGCGCAATTCGCGGCAAAAAGGACTTGTGGGTAATCACCAGGCATCATCCCTTGACGTAGGACAGTTTTTCGGAAATAAGACCATCCTTCACCTGGAAGATATCCACCCCGCGGACGTGTCCCTTTGCGCCCGCTGCGTCCACCCATGTATATTTCCAGCGCATGACACAACGGCTTTTGCCCAGACCAAACGCCTCCTCGATCTCGATATGCGCGCTGGGTGACTCGCGGAAGAAATCCAGCCAGAATTGAGTCACCGCCTCCTTCCCCGCGTAGACGGTCCCATCCGGGGCGGGAGCCGTATTCTCGAAGACACAGTCATCGCTCATCAATATCATCATCCCCGCCACATCGTGACGGTTGAACGCCTCGTTGAAGTCAAGGACGACGCGCAGGGCAGTTTCGATCTTTTCCATGCGGATTGGGCTCATAACAGCACTCACCTTTCAGCGGAAAGCGGAAGCAAGAAAATGCTCGAAAACCTCTCAATTGCAGATTATATAATACCCACGGTCACAAATTGCGCTTCCCGCCTCCTAAAAAAGCGCAATTTGTGACCGAGTGCGGTATATGTCTGACGTCATGGAATGGCAACTTTCCCTACTGCGCGGGTATGGCGCAAAACTGTCGGAGTTTTTTAACACCAAAACGCAAAGCAGCCAAGAATTTAAAGTCTCGCGTCTTTACGCCTTCGCGTTAAGCGCGCAGCAAGGAACTTGGGCAAATGTCACCCGATACTATTGCGGTAAACCCCTACCCCGTCTTACTGCCCCCATCCACCAACAACAAATGACCTGTCACGAATGACGGATCATCCGAAACAATAAACAGCGCCGCGCTGGGCAACTTATTGGCGCTCCCTGATATTTTCGGCGAGGTTGATGCCCATAACGCCGATCATGCCCAGGAATGCGAGCAAGGTGACCCAAAAACCAATCAGCGGCGTTTTGGTAAGGAGCAAAGAATCGCCGGAAGCGAAGATGCGGATGCCATAATATCCCACACTCACCAGGGAGGCTGCCGAAAGGATCACTGACCACCATAGCCATTTTCGTTCGGCGTTGTTTGCCGCCCCGACCGCAGCAACGACTGCCGCCAGGGCGGGCAGAACCAGATAGATTAGGTTCCATCCCCGCGTGGTGGCGACCCCAACGTTCCGGCTAAAGAGGTCGAGCCATTTTGCCCATGGAAGGCTCATTCCGATCAGGACCAGTATACCCAGTGCATAAGCGGCATACTTCTGCCAGGAAATGTTTGATTGATTCATGAGATTACTCCTTTCGCAAGTCAAAATCGTATCTGTTTGGTCATCATGCCGACCAATTTGCCATCTCGACAAGCATTGGTCACCCAATCCTTGTCATACAACAACTCCTGCCTACAACTTATTCTTCGCGCCGTCGGGTAACGTTGCTCCAATCAAACACAAATTTTCATGTCATGGTCCCGTCACACCGTACCGGTTTTGAACATTCTGCCAGATGGGGTCAGCAATGACATCCAGTGTGGCAGGGTCAACACCATAGACGTTCTCCAAGTCTGTACGCAAACGCTTCACATCCCCGGAAACATTTTTGCGCAGACTTTGTATTGTGGAGAATGCCCCCACCCCCGAGATCCGTCCGCTATCAAGTTCCAAATTCGTCATTCGGATTGCCCATTTAACCTTCCCATCCAGGCAATCCTGTGAACTCAGTCCGGATATGAGCGCATTATTTCGGATCAGCACTTCATCGCTCATCAGCGCTGCGATCCGTACTGACCTGGACCTTCTCTCAGACCGGAAATTCCTCACCCTGGGAGCCACTTTTTCGTAATCGTAGTAGCCAGACAGCATCTCATCAAGGGTCTTGCCTGCCAGTCCGGTGATCTTGTAGTATGCCTGTGTATCTGCGTAAACAAGCACTGCGGCTTCATAACAAAGCATCATTCTTTCAACACCTTCGGCATCCAACATGGGTGTCGGCGAGAGCGTCGGCGTCGGTATTATGGTGGGTGTCTCAGTCATGGTTGGCGTTGCAGTCATGGTCGGCGAGGGCGTCCGCGTTGGCGTGGAAGTTTTCGTCGGGGTTGGGAGGATGGGAGTGGGTGTGGCAAAGATGCCCAACGCATTACAGGCAAGGCTGGCTAAACAAACAAAGACAAAAAAATGGATCCGGGGCTTTTTGGAAAGCATCCAGGTCGCTCCTTTCACTGTCAGGGTACTAGGCTTATGACCGCCGCCACAGGGCGACGCCTCCCCAAGCCAGCAAACCGCCAAGCAACGTTAGTACACAGACCACACTATATTCCGGTTCCAGCCCTACGCTGCTTCGAAAAACGGCAGGCAATATCCCGGCGGCAATGAACCAGAGTGCAAGGATGAACAGGATGACGCTCAAAACTTTTTTCATTTCTACAACTCCTTTTCTTTTTTCGAGATGTTTTGCATCATTGTGAATAGATAATCATCACCGTCAAAACTGACTTCTTCATCAGGAATGGCGGCAATGTTCCGGTCGAGGGAGTCCTGCTATGCGGTCTTACCGGTGTTTGTTGTGTCAATCTGCCATCCTTGTTTGATCAATTCCGCAACCTGCGGGTATTCGGAATTAGCCAGCGACTCGGCGCGCGTCCCGGCTGCATCCGCCTGTTGTTGAACAGTTTTTTGGATCAACGTAATGGCGCCCACAGTTCCAGCCAGGGAAAGGATTATCCCGAGTATCCAAGCCCAAACCCCGAGTGACCCGGATCCCAGACCTCCAATCAGGATGCACAACACAATAAGCGCCACGATCGCAACCGGCAAAACAGTTTTAAATAGCGGGGACTGGCGTTTGTGAACCGCCTCGCAGTCATTACAACGCGGTACCCAGACGGTTTTTCGAATCCAGTCATTGCCTTCCTTTCTCTGTACCACCGTGTTATGGGGCTTGCCGTTCGCCGGTTTGTTCTTCTGGCAATACCAACACACCGACCCAGCCTCAAGGAATCTTGTCTTCATCACGTCCGCATTAACGGGAACATCGGTGGGCATGGTTTGTGTTGCCGATTCCGTTGTTACCGGGGCGGTGGATGACATTTGCTCGCGTGCCTGCGGTTCAGCCTTTGTTTCCTCGATGACCGGATATGCCAACGATTTTCCATCACATGCAACGAATACATCAGACTGGCACTGATCGCATTTGTAGACATGGATTGGGATACCCCTCCCGCCGAAAAGACCGGCGGAAAAGAACGGCTTTAAGATCGAATACGCAAAGACCGCGATGAAAACAGGAATCAATATTCCCTGGTTGAGAGGTGTCCCTTCTCCGTTCACCCACTGATGTGCGTAGTAATAGACGATCAACGCCGCTACAAATGCCAGGAAATTCTGTCCGTATGTTCGGCGCACAACCTGATCGGTCTTTGTCAGACCCTCGATCTTTTGGATCGGTTTTTTCTCGAACGCACCGATGTCGAAAGAGAAATGTTTGTGACATGCCGGGCAATTAACGGAAACCTCTGTGGTTTTGACGGATTCGACACGCCATTGTTGCGGTAATTTGGGTTTGGCTGTTTCTTCTGACATTCATATCTCCTTGATTAATTCAATTGTGATTGGATATGCTTTTCAGGTGTTTGAAATTTGTCACTGCTTTTCCAACGTGGCTCCTACGATAAGTAAGCCGGCATTATGGCGGGCTTAACCATTCCGTATCTCTCATCCCAAACGCCTGAAAGAATAGCCGGTAAACAAGCCCCGGGGGAGTGGCGGTTCCCTCATAAGTGACAAAATCCAGCATTTGGACAAGTTCGTCACGGGTGGCTTTTCGGGTGGGAAATTCCAGCACCAGCACCGCCTGACCGGTCTCTTGATGCACAAAGTAACGCGGACTTGTCACGTTACGATCAGCAAGTAATTCCGAAAATGGGCGTTTGAATTGCGCAGATTGGTGACTTGCCAGGCGTTCCAATAAGGCGGATGCCGCCATTTCAGCGGATTCGGCATCCCGGTAGACGAGTCCCAGACGCGCAATCTGCTCATCCCCGGCAACAGCGTCAGCCAGGATCAGCAGGTCATAGGGTGGGTTGTTCACCATCTGCTGTAAACGGGTCTGGTTGACGATGATGGCTTCCAAGATATAAGCATCCTTACTGACAGCGTTTACAGCAACGCGATAGGCTGGGTCATCTGCCAGACTGGACAGTTTTCCCTTCCCTGCGCTCACATGCGCCAGGATCAGATCAAGATCGGGTGAAGCCATCAGCAGATCGTCGCTGATGATCATTGGCGCCGCTGTCCCAAACGACCGCCGAAGGGATTCCCCCTTAACGCATTCCCTGGGTCTATTTGCGCGCCATTCTCGCAGCCTTCCGTCCAACACCAGACCTTTGTGCCATTAATTGTGTTCGCCTCAAAGCCCAGATTGGTTTTGTATGCCATCTCGACCGCGTCAGCGCTAAACTTACCCTTCAAAATCAAACCCTGGCTGGGTGGCGCGCCGAACTGGATTGCCTGGTCAATATCAAGAGCGCTGAACCCTACCGTTTCCGGCATGGTTTCCACCATCAACAAGGAGTCCCCAAGCAACCCTAATGTCTCCCTGCCCACAACCCGCCAAGCAGCATATTCCTCGTTCATGAAAACTTCAGCGTTCGGAGGGCGGGCGATGTTATAGGCGGCTTCCATGGCAGAGGCGTCCATGAAGTAGATTTCACCTTTTGACTGGCTGACGGGATTTTGGGGAATTCCTCCCAGCAAATTCACGAGCGGGCTGGCGGAGGTTTTTGTCGGCGCGGAGAAGAGACTGCACGCAAGCAAAATTATTGCGGTTAAGAGCAGATGGGGCATTTTTATAACTTTGTTTTCAGGCATTGCAACTCCACTTTGTGATGTCAGTTAGTCCTTATGAGCGCTTCATCCCGGCAGTAATAAACCACACCACAGTAAAGAGCGGGATGACATTGGAGACCATTCTCATTTGGCATTCCTTTTTGTTGATGTCCGCTTAATGCAATTTCGAAGACTTTCATTTCCTGTATAGTTTTGTCTCAACATCACACTTGGTGGTTTCCCCTGCCCGAACTGTCGCGACATCACGCATCAACGAAGTCTGGCTTAACCCCAGCCCATTGAACATAAAGACAAGCCCATATTGTCCCGGAGGAACGTTGGTCAGTGTGTAACTTCCATCAGCCTGCACGGAAGCCGCTCCCTGCCCTAAATGAAGCAGACAATTGTCTGATCCATCATTGGCTTCGCAAATGAAATCAAATAGATCTTTCAGTCCTATATCCCAGAAATCTTCGCGAAGACATTCGACATCTGTTTCTTCACCGGAGCAGTAGAGCGCAACGATCAAAGTCTCCCTGTCGTCGATATTTTCCAGCGGTTTTCCGTCCTTATCGAAAACCATTCCTGAAATGGTGCCGGTTGTGGGATTCGACATGGAAAACAAACTGCATGCAAGTAAAACCAGTACGCTTGAAAGCAGGCAGGTCATCGTCAGGAATTTTTTGTCAGACATCTTGTTTCTCCTTTCAGTAACAGCCTTTCAAGAATCAACCTTGAAAGACGCCTCAACCTTGATCGAACATCACGCTCATTTCAGCAGGGATGCCAGCCAGCCCGTCACCGTGGATGCGGTTGGTTTATCGCCGCGGAAATAGACAGTGCTGGACAAGCCGAAAGAGTATCTTTGCGGACAGTACTGAGGCGCAGAGCCTTGGAAGGTCTTTTGGTTGACCAATTTCCCAGTTTGCGAGTTGTAAACTTTTATTTGCCAATCATAGCGGATGCGTTTGATCCAGTGAGTAATTGCCCCGTACCCGGTTCGTGAATACGGACAGTTTTGAAGCGTGACTTCCTTTTCCTCGGCACAGGCGACGAAATGGAGGTTGCCGGGGGTTTGCGCCAAAACATTACCGGGCAGGGAAAGGGTTATCCCGGAAAGCGTCATCTTTTTTACATCCAGGATCCCGATAATGGGCAGGGTCTCCAATGGCTTTCCATTTTTGCAAATGCTGTTGGTCAGATCTGTAACGATCTTTTTTGCCTGTGACCCGTTGGATTTGGAGAAAAGATCGAGCGTGCTGGCTTGGGCGGTTTCCGCGTTTTTTCGGGCTGTTTCTGAGGCGGCGGATTCAGCCGCGTCGGCAATTCTGGCGAGCGCCTGGTGATAATCGTCCTTCTTTCTTAGGGCTTCCGCCCATTTCAGGTATGCCTGTACAAGCGCGTCCTTGGCGCTTACCGCATCCTTCGCCTTGGAAAGACTTACACTGTTTTTGTAATGCTGAATGGCATCCGGGTATTTTCCTTGCGTGAGGAGATATTCCCCCCAAGCGCGCTGAAAGTCCGGTAGATAAGAGCGCGTTTTTACGGCGGTGCCGTTCACTGAATCTGGATCCGGATCAGATAAAATCGCTTTGTCGAATTTGTCGGCGGCTTGCGAAAAGTCCTTCCTGGATTGCAAATCCATTCCCCAATCAAAATAGGTGAGTGCAAGTTCAGTTTGAGCGTTGATGCGGTTGGCGGAATTCGGGTCTGGATCGGACGCAATTGCCTGGTCGAATTTACTGGCGGCAAGTTGAAAATCCTTCTGTCCGTGCAAATTTTTGCCCCAGTCAAAATAGGTTTGAACAAGTTCCAATCGAGAGCGCTCAAGGTACGCCTGTTCCTCCTCCTGCTCGCCCCACGCCGTCAGAGACATATATACGATTTCAGCCTTGTCGAACTCTTCTTTTGCGCGACATTCCTGACCCCATTCCAGATACACTTCAGGAAGCGCGGCTTTGGTCCTGGAAAGCGCGGGAGTATCACTGAACCTGTCGAGAAGCAGCACCAAGTTATCCACCGCACCGGAAAAATCCTGTTGACGGCGCTGTTCGGATGCCAGTTCGAACAACGAATCGGCGGCAAAATCGCGGGCATCCGTGGCGTAAATTCCTTTCGGGTAGGCGGCTTGGTAATCAAGATACGCCTTGTATGCGGCTTTCCAATCTTTTTTCTCTCGCAGGGAATCAGCCTTCAAGTAAACGCGGCACTCGACGGCTTGCGCCCGCGGCGGGTCCGTGAAGGGAGCGATCTTTACGGGATAGAATTTTTCCACGTATTCAGCCGTTTCAAGCAGGCTGACACAATCCCGTTCTGTATAACGGGCATCCACCTGGCGGGTAAGGAGGAATCCGACCCCGAAATAAAGGACAGTTAGAAAAGCCAGCGCCCCCACCCCAAGCGCCATGGTCAACAATAACCAGCGAAATAGGGACCGCTTCGGTTTCTGTGTATTCGCATGGATCGGTGTGGACATTTTCATTCCTTTCGCTTTCACAACATGTTAGGCTTCGATAACCGCCCGGACTGTATGAACAAGCAGGGACACAATCGAAATGTGTGTAATTTGTTGGACTTAAGTTCGAGGCTATTTCAGAATCAACTCGACCATTTGGTCTGAAAAATCAAACTTGATGTCTCTATCAATCACCAGGATGGATTCCGGCTCAGCATCAAGGGCTTTTTTACAGGAGGATAGCATCTCGTCTTCCTCAGACTGAGGCGCTCCAATCAGGCTGGCGTTGGTTACCTTAAGGGATTTTGTGCTCTGCGCCAGCCACATCATATTATTGGACGCATCAGAATAGTGACTGCAAACGATCCAATTCCTTCCCGCCAAATCCGCTTCTGTTTGTGGCGCCGCATCATTCATGACATTGAGTGCATACCATTCTGAAGGGAAGGCTCGTTCCACATTTTCCACTATTTCATCCTGGACATCTATTGTGACTCCACCGGAACTGCAAGAGATCAAGATGATCGAAAGCAGGAATAATTGACCGAGCACGAGACGCATTTTCATTGATTTTCTCCTTCCAGACGCATCGAAGAAACAGCATCAAAAACGAAACGGGTCCAGACAGTAACGGCTCTCATAAGAGAGCCGTTACTGTAGATCCTTATGGATACGAACAAACATGTGATGTTTCCTCATAAACGCCTCCGGTCACGGTCAATTCATAGGCAATGAGTTTTTCGTTCTCGATGGAAATATCTACAAGTATCTTATATTCGGTACCGTTGTCATCATATGTTTTCGTGATTGTCCCGACATAATTCGTGACTTTTTTCGAAGGGGAGATCAACAGGTTTCTCTGCAGGGTACCCTTCTGGCTGGCTTCGCCGGTCTCCCCGGGTGGATTGACGATGATATCAAGATTACCATTGCGATCCAATACGACCTTACATTCGGCATTTTTGCTCGAACAACTTGTAATTCCAAACAGAATCGTAAGTATAAGAATCACAACAGTAAAAGATTTGGTTTTGCTGTTCAATGTTCTTACCCTCCGCGAATACGATCATGCCCGCCAATGATCGCATCATAATTATCCGCCGCCCATTCAATATAAAAACGGTCTATAAACCATTTTTGGTGAACTATCCTCTTTTTCAGAACGGAACATTACACCTATAAAAAGAGTACAATACATTTGTTACCCCCTGCATGTGCCATAAGTCATAATCCGGGTACGTTGTTCATCCTCACCCCGCTGTATTGCCTCCATCCACCAACAGCAAATGACCCGTCACGAAAGATGAATCGTCCGAAGCCAGGAATAACACCGCGCTGGCAATCTCTTCGGGCTTGCCAAAACGTCCCATGGGGATGTAATCGCTCGAATCCCTGATCGCCTGTTCGAGGCTGACCGGGTCGGAGTATTCGAAATAGCCTTTCTCCAGCCAGCGATCCACAAACGTATCGCCGGGGCAGACCGCGTTCACGCGGATGTTGTCACGCGCGAAATCGAGCGCCATCGCTTTGGTCATCAGTCCCACCGCGCCCTTGCTCACCACATACGGGAAGGCATCCCTGCCCGCCACCACCGACCAGTCCGATCCGTTGTTCACGATCACGCCGCCGCCCTGCGCCTTCATCACGGGAATCACGAGTTTGCTCATGCGCCATACCGCTGTCACGTTCACCGCCAGCGTTTCATTCCACAATTCATCCGTCGTCGTCTCGGCTGTACCGCTCGTCACGATGCCAGCGTTGTTGAACAGGATGTCCACGCGCCCGAATTCGGCGAGAGTCCGTTCGAGGACGCGGGAACAATCGTCGGCTTGGGAATGATCCGCCTGGACGAATACGCATCGGACTCCCTTCTGCCTGATCTCATCCGATACGCGTCCTCCCAGCTCCGCGCGGCGTCCCGTGACGACCAAATCCGCGCCTTCTTCCGCAAAAAGGATGGCTGTCGCCTTCCCAATCCCGGAAGTCGCCCCGGTAATGATTGCAACCTTGCCTGTGAGCTTGCCCATATTCCTCCTGAAATATGGGGCGAGAAGACCTCGCCCGTACTTGACAATGGTATTATAGTCACAATACCATTATGGATATGAAACCAAACCACCACATCAAAGCAATCTTTTTCGACCTCGACGGCACGCTCCGTCATAGTGTGCCGTCCGGCGGCGACGTGTTCTCGGATTATGTTTCTTCGCTTGGTCTGCATGTGAACTCTGAAGATCGTCTGCGCGCCGCGCGCTGGGAACATTTCTACTGGGCGAGTTCCGTTGACCTGCGCGACGACCTGCTGGCGCACTCCGGCGAAACCGAAAAATTCTGGATCGAATACAGCCGCCGACGTCTCGTTGCGCTGGGCATACCGCCTTCCACCTCGAAGGAACTTGCGGCGCAGGTCTCCGCGCACATGGGCGAGATGTACAAGCCCGAGAGCGTCGTCCCCGATGACGTGCGCAGGGTCCTGCCCGAATTGAAACAGGCGGGTTACCTCATGGTCGTGCTCTCGAACCGCGACAAACCGTTCCATGAAG